>CAAGKR010165743.1_pt1 | contig 44527 bp, 33 predicted proteins | sample 2556971 | NCBI WGS metagenome assembly CAAGKR01 (sample SAMEA5207829, study PRJEB30636) | soil metagenome | biome: forest; feature: boreal; material: soil | place: USA | collected 2011-09 | depth 1 m | reverse complement strand
GAAGGAGCCGCTTCCACCTAAACCCAATGTCCCTCCCAATGTACAAACCGCCTTAAAAGGCACTTGACCGAATTCTCCCCATATTAGCGGGTCTTGGACTGTGTGAAATTAAGCGCAGGTTCTGAATTTGATAAAGCAACCTTGAGGTTGGCCAGATTTGACGCCCGCGTTGGTCCTTAATAAAGGACTCCTCAACGTCGTCCAGTGCCACGCACGCAGCTCCCAATGGCACACTAGTCTCTGGGGATAAAATCACATGTCGCGCAGTGTGCCGGGATGAAATGTGAGGGCGCGACTCCTGGAGAATAGGCTGAGAATTCTCGAGAGGTAGGGCCCAGGTTACGGTGCGCCGGTGACCTAACGGGCAAATGCGTGCAACCGGCTGCAACTAAAACAGCCGCATCGCTCGGCAGCGATGGACTCCCTCGGCGTCCACCAATCAGCAAGATAGTATCATTAAATGATTTATAAAGCAGGCTCGCCTGCCATCCGAATCCCTCCTGGTGGGATAATCCCACTTGATCCCCAGTGGGAATTATGCTTTGTTCGATGTCATGGAATATGTAATCAAGGAAACCCATTTCGAATTACTCACGGAAATCCAGAAGACGGACGCCAAGAAGCGCCTTTCTCTTGGCTCGGCTGTGGAAGAGGCGGGTTCAACCTACAACATCTACCGCAATAGTCTCGGACAGATCATGCTCGATCCCGTGAGGGCGGTGCCGGCATACGAGACCTGGCTCTTCGACAACAAACCGGCCCTGGCCTCAGTCAAGCGTGGCTTGGAGGGCTCAGTCGCGGGCCGAACCAAGAATCTCGGCTCATTCGCTGCTCATGCCAAGGATTGAGCCGTGCAACGGCAATTACGTTTCACAGACGAGTCCGCGGGGCAGCTTAAGGCGTTGTCGGCCAACCCGGCGAAAAGGGGTCTGAACAAGCAGATCTTGAAGACGCTGGGCTTGCTTGAACTCAACACGCGGCATCCGGGCTTGAACACACACGAATATCGTTCGCTGGAGGGCGTGAAGGGCGAGCGAGTATGGGAGGCTTTCGCGCAAAACCAGACGCCTGGCGCCTACCGCGTTTTTTTCCACTACGGTCCGGATGAGGTCTCCGGGAAGAGGCGCGTTCCCATCGTGACCATCGTTGCCATCACCTCACATCCGTAGTCTGGCAGGTTGCCAGGAGGTTGCCAGAATCTGTGATCCTACTCTCGCTTTACTGCTCCTCAATAACCCTCTTTGCTTGTTCCAATCCGTTAACAATTAATCAAGTCCCGTTTGACGAGCTACTTAGCTCCGCTGTGGAGAACGGGTTCGAGTCCCTCGGCGTCCACCATTCGTGAATAATTTTAAAAATGACTACCCTTGGTTGGAAGGTCCTTGAGGCAATTCGAGGCCGAGCCATAATGGCTTTATTAACCCATTGAGAATTCCTCTTCTTGCTCTCCTTCTAATATTGTCGGCTGGTACGTCCCGCGCCGAAGACGTTGTGCTTCCAAAGAACACGGTAATGCGGGTTGATCGTAGCCTAATGTCTTTAAAGGCTGGGACCACCGTTGAAATTGTAGAGCGAGGAGACAAATCGATCACGATTCGTTACAAGGGGCAGAAGGGCACAATTCCTCTGAGCAGCTTGGCTGCGAAGGATCTTCCTGCGGCGATCCCCAGTCCGGTTGCGGTAAAAGCCACTCCGGCTGCAACCACGGCTCCCAAATCCGTCGTCGTGGACAATCCGCAGAGCACTTACGGCAACCTTGTGAAAAAGGCGGAAATAAACGCTGCCAAACACGACGACAACTTGGTGAAGCCTGCGGATCAGGTAACCGACGATAGCCCCTCCAAGTAGCCTCAGGCATTCGCAAGCCGACTGGAATGGATGCAGGAGGGTTTGGCGATCTGGTAACGCGTGGGTAGGGGATGCAAGGACGTTGAAGCGATGCCCGCTGAGCATCCAACGCTGGCACGTGCAAAAGGCTGCATCGAACCGTCGGGGTGATACCCCGATCTTGTGGGTTCCCTTGAATGTCATCGTTGGCTCCTTTCTTGGAGACCAACGCCTGTCCGTCAAATCGGAGGAACCTCATCCACCGCTTTAGTCCGGATTTACGCCAAAGTCAGAGATGAATTTCACCTCGAAATGGTAGGTGTCAGTGTCCCAATCGGCCTCAATGTGAATGAGCCACCGCAGTACTAAGAACATAGACGGATACCTGTCCGGAAGGCGTATCCAATCGCTGCGACAGGCTGAAACTACTGTGCACGTAAGCTTCCAATTCAGGGAACGAACTCAGCGGAATCGGGCCGCCTTCGACGAAGATTTCGGAGCCTGAGTAGCGAAGGTCCTCCATGAATGATCTTCTCAAATAATCCCGGCTTGGGGTGTCCAATGTCAGGAAATGGTAGACCCCGTGACGTGTGGAGGGAGGAAGGCCGGTCTCGATATATAAAGAAGGAAACCACCCCCAAATGGTGAGACTTCGGGCCGCCGGATCAGCACGACGTATGGCCGCGGCAACCTGCTCAGTTGGCTCGGGCGGAGGATAATCGGTATGCTTCCTAAAACGGTGGCCGGCTTCTTGCAGGCGCGGCACGGCGAAGACCAGCAATGCAACGGCCGCAATTCTCAGTCGGGATGTTACGGATGGCTCGACGCCGCTCCATTCAACGAAACTGGCTGCAGTCAGCGTGACGAGCGCCGGGAGCATCAGCAGTTGATAGTGGTCGTAAGGCATTCCTGTGCGCACACACACGAATGCACTGACAAACGTCAAAAACCACGGCAAACGTGAATTCTCATGGGCATTGGAATTCGCCCTCCGGCCAAGGCACAAGCGCAGAACCAGGAGAATCGCAAACCAAGCGCAGCCCGTTCCTTTTCCGTAAAACAAGGCGAGACGCCGCAAGAGAACCCAAACATCAGGGGAGCCAGAATAATATTTTGTGACCACAAAATACGAATTCCACATCTCGCTGCTCGCGCCACCGACGGAGACCAATGTAAACAAGAGCAAACTGAATGTGAGGCCCGCGGTAACCATTAACACAACCTGCGCGATCGGTCGCTCCTTATGTTGCTGGAGTTCAATCGGCCGAACTACCCGATAGAGCATCCAAAGGCCTATAACAAATGCGATTGGGGCCGCTTGAAGTTTGGCCCACGGCACAATTCCGAGCAAAAATGCGGCGACAATCCCTCGCGGACCGCGCTCGCCGAGGGCGAGGGAAGCAGAGATAAGGAAGACTGGAACGAGCTCGCTGGAATAGTGGATGAAATCTCTATTCTGGCTGAGGATAATCCAGATTGCTTCGCACGTTGCCCCAACGGCCGCCGGCAAGACTCCGAACCGCCGTCTGGAAGAAAGATAAAGCAATGGGACGGTGCCTGCGAGTAACATCGAGGCAAACAGATGCGCTGGTGAATATGTCAAAGGCATACCCAGCCAATGGGCTATCAGGAGTGCCCAGGTATTCACCGGCCCACTGGTAGTCCCGTCGACCGAACGCCAAGGAACGATGTCGTGGGCATACCGAGAGGCCTGTGCCAGCATTAGGCTTTCATCGACATTCAGTTCATGTGCAAACCGAATGGCCGACACTCGCGAAAGAATTACGCCACAACACAAAAGTGAGACAAAAATCCATTCGCGACGCCTCGATGACAGAAAGGCCGGTTCCATTCTGAAGTTCGTTAGATTGTTGATCTACGAATGCAAGGGTAGGCTCGCATGCCGACTAATCGGTGGAATCTGGACGGCCTTTGCGAATTCTTAATGGGGACCTCTACTGCGACTGCGGCAAGACCCTTTTAGCCGGATGCGACCCCAGAGCGCCTATTCCGGAATCATCCCGATAGTCCCCAGCCACGACTCCACCAACCGAGGCCATTCTGTCACCGGAAGCTTTGTCAGACTATTGGGCATCTCTCTTTTCGGGTGCTACAACGAAATGCCGCGATCTTGGCTGGCGTTCTGCGTCAATTCTCGTCTCTAGAGCGCTAATTTCCCCATCGAGTTTCGCCATCTCAGACTTCCTTCGGGATTCAAGATCCGAATCTTTGGACACCCAGTCTGGCGCGGAATAGAGCTGAACTTCGCGCCACCGTTTGAAGTAGAGGTCGTTCTTTTTCTGAACCAAGCTAAGCAGGTCTTGGGACTGGCGCGTGACCGGACCTGCTAGATAAGCGAGGTTCCAGCCGTGTGCCAAATCATTGGCGCTAACGGACGCAGCAACTTCGCCGTCAATCGAAACAGTATAGTTTCCTGGCGGCAGGCCGGTGATCGTCAGCTCATAGTCATTCAAGTCGCGGGTGATTGGAACGATTGCGAGTGCCGACTCGGCCTTGTGATCCACTGGCATAGGCAATGCGGCATCGAGGCGGTCAAAGGAGATTACACCGCCGTCAGTCTTCAAGTTTCCGACCTGGCTGCCTTGGACCGCGTCAACTTTCATGGCCTGTGAGTCGATCGCGACCGTAGAGACCAAGCTGCTAGCCCCGAGGGCTTTTAGAACGGCCCATGCCATTATTGTATGACCCGGAGGGCCTGGATGGACTGAGTCTCCTCCACCCCCGATCGCCGAGCTGAGGGAAGCCAACATTGCCTGCATATAAGGATCGAACTGGTCGGCGAATTCGACGTGCTCCTGGGACGCCATTTCTCGCAGGGCTTCGGCGAAATCCTTAAGTGAAATATTTTTCACGTCTTGATTGGGGTCGGCACGTTTTTCCTCAATGGGTTGCGTCGTCAGGAAAACGGGCCTTATGCCATTCCTAGACAGAACCCTTGATATCTGGGTTTGGCTGCGAATGTATGCCCGCAGAATGTCTGGCCGAAAGGCCTGGTATCCGTGGTCGTTCATGCCGAAATTTACGGTCACAACGGTGGGTTTAAATGGGAGAACGTCGCGACCGAGTCCAAAACCAATTGCCGCATCTATCATCTGCAGCTGAGCCGCATCGTCCGAGGCAAACAATAGCGACTCGTCGGTGTGCCACCTCTGCCTGAGCCATGAGGTGTCTCCGCCCCAGCCGGCATTTCGAAATGTCAGTTTCCAAGACGGATGGCGGCTCAACGTGTATGCCTCTATGTAGTTGGTGTAAAAGGCCTGCTGAGTGATGCTGTCCCCAAGGAAGAGAACGCGGTCGCCGTCATGAATGAAGAAATCCTTTGCGCAAATCGGGCTTATGATCGAAACGAACACGGCCAGATGCAGGATGATTCTCTTAACTGTTGGAGCGGTTGTTTGCATTTGATGGGGTTATCTCTGACTACGCTGGGCTCTGGCAGAGGGCTTTGTTGGGGTTGAGATTGTGCAGGAAGAACACGGTCACCGGATCGCCGACAACGACTCCGGGGTGGATCTTCTCATGGGGTGTCGCTTTGAAAATAGCGAGAGGGGTGATGTGGAATTACCCTCCGAGACCTCAAATGCAAGCCCTCGGATCCAAAAACTTGGCAGCGGTAAAATGGCCTCCTTTATGCTTGGAGATTGATTTCATAAACCATTATTAATCGGCGCGACATGATGATCGATTCCTGTGCAGCCTGTCAGGTTAGGGCACCGAACCGCCATTTTGGCCAAATTGTATTTTTACTGCTTTTGACGATACCCGCAGTGGTCTTAAAAGCCCAAGAGCTTTCGGGTTCGCTCGGAGGAACGTCTGCCTCTGGAATCGAGAGCTCCAGCTATTCTTGGAAGCTCGATTACCGGCAGGGTCTCTATGAACACCTTGAAGGGTCACTTTCGTGGGTCAACGAAGGTCATTTTACGGGGCATCACAGGGACGGTATAGCCACCGAAGCCTGGTACGCTTTTGGCCCCATATTTCGCACGTCTGAATTTTCACTGGGCGCGGGCGCCTACTATTTTTTCGATACGCAGCCCCTGGCAAACGGCGACTCCGCAGACTTTCACTCGTTTGCCCCAATTTTATCCGTATCGTTGAAGCACTATATGTCGAATCGGGTATTTGTGCGGGCAAGTGTAAACGAAATCATTCCAGTCCACGACATTCGGACGACCACAGCTGATTTGGGAATCGGATATTATTTTGGAGCGGTTGGGAACGGGCCACCGGTTGGATCGCTTCCGGGTCTCGACCTTTTTTCCCCTTTTTCCGGCCCCACTGCCAATGAGACGACCCTGTTCGTCGGGCCAAGCCGGGTTAATACGTTGTTCCGGACGGGTTCGACAGCGGCGGCAATCGAATATCGGCGGAGTGTGCTATCGCATATCGACGTCTCAGCGATCTATTTGTATGAAGGCGCTCCTCAAACCGTGCGTAGGAGCGGGTTGGCGATTCAGACCTGGATCGTCAGCCATTTCCCCGATTTCGACCAACTTGAAGTCGGCTTGGGATTGGGTCCCTATTTTAACATCGATACGAAGCATCCGCGCCCAGGCTTCCCAAAGGATGATCCTGCAGTCGCTGGTCTGTTGACGCCCTCTTTTGCGCTAAGGATCACCGCGCATACGGCCTTTCGGTTCAGCTGGGAGCGCGTGATTACAAGCTACAACCGCGATGCTGATGTTTGGTTGTTCGGCCTTGGCTACCGTTGGTAGGAAGGTGCGACCATATCTTCCGTCAGGGCGGTGGCCCAAAGTCGAATTCATTGGCGCGGCCGAGCGCACGGATGAAGGCGTTGTCTTTCATGTAAACCTGGGGGTCGTCGCGAGTGCCGGTGATTTCATATCCGACACCAAAAAACGCGCCCTCAACGTGCAGGCGCTGGTCGGCCGGGTGGTATGCGGCCTGGTCGATCTTGAGCTTGCTGACAAAGCCGGTTCCATGGAGGGACGTACGGCCTATGCGAACCTTGTCTCGGTCGACAGAGATATCATCCATTTCCAGCCGTTCAATCAGCGGGGATTTCTGCAGATCCCGGCGGGACTTTAGAGCAAGCAGGTTTAATATCAGGGGCGCCCGCACAAGCACTGCATCGGTAACCTCGAGCCGGCCGTGCAGCCAGGGGTTCGCAGCCCGGTTGAAAGTTGCTTCAGCAACGATGTTGCCGCCGGAAATGATCACAGGCAGCTCGGCCAACTGAGCCATACTCCGGCTCCATCCTCCGATTGGCCGCGGTTGCTCCCGCCAAGGCGAAGCCCACAGGCGGGCCCAGGTTGCAACGTCGTCAACCTCGATTTTCGCCACTTGCGCATTCGCGGGTCCGGTTATGCTGGCACGCAGCCCCTTGCCCGTGCCCATGTTTGCGGCCAAGGATAAGGAGATGGGCTCCCTGCGATCCCAATGCAGTTGCATCTGGAGATCGCGCGCCACCAGACCCGGGCCCATGATCAGTTCATTGCAGCGGACATCGGCATCGATGTAGGAGAGTTGCGCTTCCGGCCCAGCTTTAGGAACCGGAGCGCTTGAAGTCGCGGGCGTCGGGGGAGTCACGGGCCGATCGGCCAAGGCGTCAGCGAAGATCGCTGCGTTGCGTAGCCAAGGCGCGGCATCCAGGCGCGCCCCGCCGACTTTCAATGCCCAAGATCCGGGTGTCGGCTGATGGATGGATGCCTGCATTGAGGTGGCCCCTTGTTCAATGGAGGTAAAGTCGCAGTCCACCGGCCTGAGATTTTCCGGATCAAGTGTGACCCGGCCCTCGATCTTCAGTCTCTGGCCGAACAACGACGAAGCCTGAAGGGAGAATTGGGCATTGGGCTTCGCAGCGGCTCCCTTCGGATCAACGAAGTCCACTTCGGCTTCGAGTTCATTGGGCGCGACGCCGGATGCTCCAGTGGAAGTCTGCGCCCCATTCCGCAGATTTGCCTTGATCGCGCTCTTAAATTCGTGGCCGCCAACCAAGCCGCTGATTTTGGCTTCACCTTCGGCCGTTCCCTCAAGCTGAAAGGCGCCTGGCACGGCGCAAAGGCGTGCCGCGAGAGGCAGATCGATTGCGAAGTGCGCTGCTGCCGTGAATGACGGTTGAGGCGTTGAAAGCGCAGCGGCCTCGATCCGGACAGAGGACATTTTGATGCCGGGCGAAGATACGTTTGAAGCGTCAGCGGTAATTTCCGGATATTGAAACGTCAGTGCCAGTTCACCCACCATTAAGGGCGTCGGCCTATTGGGAAAAAGGGCTTCCAATCCTGTCAATCGGGCTTTCCCCTGCAGATTAACGATCGACAGTCTCCCCGGTCGACTGGGGTCATAGACCGTGGTCCATTTCAACTGAGCGTTTTCGAGGGTTCCCTCCCGGATGAAAGGCCGAAACTGCGGACGAACCCTCGGTATGATTGCTTCGGCGCCGTAGGACGCCAGCGGGAAGATGAGACACTTGGTTGCCTGGAGGTGGCCGTTAAACTGGAACGGCGGCGAAAGGCTGCACGTGACGTCCGCCAACTCAATCCGCGCCCCCGCCGTGGTCAGGCTCAACGCGCGGAGGACAATGAGGCGTCGGCTGACATCATAATGGGCGTTCACCGATAAATCCCCTATTGGCAAGGTAAGTTGCGGTGCGGAAGCATTGCGTAGGCAACCCGGACCACCCTGGAGTCGAATCTCGAGATCGGTCAGCCCTTGGTCGAGGCTGCCTCGAGCTGTCGCTTGGATGGTAATTGGAAAATCCAAGTCGCTCGCGAGAAGGGCGCGATCGAGGGTCCAGTCGGCGAGACCGATTCTGTCCCCAGAAATGGCCGCTCGAATCGTCGATGGAAGCCATGGTTCAGCGAACGAACCCTTGACTCCCGCAAGATGCAGAGTTCCGTGTGCCGCCATTTGCCCGGCAGTGATGTCGAGGTCGCCATCGACGACCTCCATGACGGGTCCGTCGACTAACTCGGTGCTGAATTTGGCGACTCGCCAGTGCGTCTCTGGGTGGTCGCTTTCGAATCGAGCCGTTATCGACCCAAAGGACAACGCGGGGAGACCCGGCTTGAGTTTGGTGAGACGGCCCGGGCCGGCCTCCAGGTTGAGTATTACCGACTCTATGGCGCCCGTGGGAGCGAACGAGGCATCGGCGTCCACAGTCAGCGGGGCATCGAAGCCGACCAGCCGCGAGGCCTCCTGCCAACGCTCTGGAAGATGAGCAAAGCGAACTGGGCTAAGTTTCGCGATCATCCGAATCGGTGCACTTTCGGAAGATTGCTGTGCGCGGCCCTCAAGCGAGACGCCTTCGGATCCAACGCGCGCGTTAATTCCGACGGTGGCATCGATGGAGGTAATGGCCCACCGCCCAGCATTGGACCGGATCATATGGGCCTCGCCTTGCGTCACACCATCAATCGAATTCATGTCGCCGAGCAATCTCCATGGAGCGGCCAAATGAACGTTGGGCACCTCCGAGATGAGCTCGCTCAAAAGGGCGCCCTGGGCTCCTTTCAGGGCTCCTTTCCATCGCAGCATGGGACGACTCCCAAGGATTGCCTCGAGTTCGGAGATGTTGAGTTCCCCGCCGCCAAAGAGCAGCCGGCCGGACTCGAGGTGCGCCTTTCCCGAGTGCACGTCGGCGACTCCGCGAAGCTCGAACAATGGAAAGGGTATCGGGGCCCGCAGTCCTGGCAGATCAAGCAAGCCTTTCACGAGGTTGATTGCGCCGGAAATCCGCGTCAGCTGTCCGTGGGCGAAATCGTAGGCGCCGTTGAGTTCGACGGCGACGGTCGCTTGCAGCCAGCGTCTTCCCATAAATGTGACGAGATCGGAGGCCGCGAAGGTTGGGGCACGGAACGAAAAATCGAGCATCCCGGTCTCCGGGTGTGCGATTACACTGCCGGTGAGCTGCGTGCCTTCGTGATTTGCTCCGATTGGAATGGACAGGTCGCCGCGCACCTGTCCCGCCTCTGATCTCGTCAGGGCAATAGTGATATTGGGGAAATGTAGGGGCGCGTCCCCGGTGGGCAGGCGCAAGTCCAGATTTAGGCCGTCGGCAAACAGAATGGAACAGGGGCGGTCTCGCGGAACGAGGCCGGCGAATATCAACAAATGCGAGGCGGACTTCGTCTCGGGCGTCGCCTGCCGAGGCTGTACGGAATCGGGTCCGGTCAGGTCGATCGTAGACGCGGCTCCCGCTAGGGTTACGCTTGCCACGGAAAAGCGGCCCGCGAAAAGGTCCGTTTTTGGCACCCCAACCTTGAGTTTATCGGCAGCGCCGAGTGTGCGACCGCCCGAAGAGATAGCCACCCCGTGGAGGGTGACCTCGCATTCGCTCCGGCTGAGCATCCAGCGGAACTCAGCGGATGAAAAATCGACGTGAAAAGCGGATCCCCACGGAGAGCGAAGCGCGAGCGCAAGGCGCACCGGCCATCCAACCGGCACGGGGAACACCAACCCCCAGCTACACGTAAAGGTGGCAATTGACGCGGCAGCGAGCAGCATTCGCGAACGGAAGCGCCGACGGCCGCTCGGAACTGAAGTCGAATTCACCAGGGTGAGTCAGGCGCAAGGCCGGACGGGAGAGTCGGTGCATTCCTTGCCTAAGGGGCAGCCGATGCACCTTCACCAGCGCCAGGCCGAATTCAACCCGACCGACCACGAGCTAAAACTGGGACCCGTGTCGTAGTTTGCGGCCAATGACAGATTGTAGTTCCGGGTCGCCCGCAGCGATAACGACCCGCCAAATGTCGTGAAGTCCTTGGTCACAGCTGCCTTCAGGAAATTACTTTCAACGATAAAGCAATCCAAGATCAATCGCTCAGTGAGCGGTGTCACCAGGCGCACGCCGTTCTTTAAAATCTGCTGATCAACATCGGGATTGAAGGCATACGATCCGTAGCTTACGGAGAAACTCCGGTCGGCGGTGATCTGATCCATCAGGCAAAGTACAAGCTTGGGAGATACCTTGTAGTCGACCGTGCTAATCAAGCCGACGTCCCAGAGGGCAACGCCGCTCGCCAGGTCAACCGAGGCCCGGCCATTCAACCCTGCCAGCGGCGTCAAACGCCAGTTCAAGGGATTGCTTTGGTCCATGACGCTGAGCTGAATCGGTAGCACGACGTCGAAGCCGGCACCAGCCACCTTAGCGCCGTCGACCGTTAGGTAGTTTATTGAAACCGGTACCTGAAGCCGCATGCGGTCGCCCATACCTAGATTGAGTGCGGTAAGAGAGATATCGTAATTGTCGCCTTTGAAGCCGCCTGCTTTGAACGATCCTGCGTCGAACCCAATCGCCAGGCCGCCGAATTGAGCTTTCTGACCACTTGCCTGGTCGACCAGGGTGTCGTCCGGCGTCATGGCCGTATTCAAGAAGATGCCTTGCGCTTCGATCGCCGGCGCGGAATTCGGATTGCCATCGGTCACCGCGATCGGCGATTTCTGCGCGATGGCCTTTAGGAAGGCGGCGAAGATTCCTTGACCGTTTTTCTTAAAGAAGCTGTCCACCTGACTATTCACGTCGGTGGAAGAGACGCCCGTGAACGTCTTCGAAAATCCGATGGGCGATAGGACCACAGTCACTGCCGTTCCGGGGCCATTGGTCGTAAAGGTAATGGCATTCGGCACCCCGAGGAACGTGGAGATCGCCGTGTAGGGATGTCCGGCAAGCGTTTGGAATTGGCCTGTGCCTTCGATGATGCTGTCCGTGAAATTGATGAAATTATTGCCGAATTCCGAAACTGTCGGGAGGTTGGAGCCGTCGGTGACGGACGCAGTCGCTGCGAAGGGCGCTTGATCGGCCTTTGCCGAGACGACCGCCGCGAATGTCCCAAGACACGCCGATATAATATACGCTTTGTTCATACGGGTTATTTTTTGCTTCGGTGGATGAATTGCCCTGAGAAACTGGCCGACTTGTAATCATTTTGGGGCCAATTCGATTTTACGATTGGTAAAGTTCCGCAGGAATTGTGCCGCAGGAACACTCTAACGCTACTCATTTTTGTCTCTTCAAGGACTTATGCAAGAATGAGATAACGTTCCATGATCTGGCTGTTTGCATCCGCGATTGGATTTCAGGGCAATCCAAGAGCGGCTAAGGCCAACCGAGCTCCGTAGACTTCATTTAGGCGTCGCCGCGTGTGATGCACGTTTTGCAAAGCGCCTAGGTCAGCTTTGCGGCGAGAGGATGTCATGCCAAATTGGAAAAGCCCGCATGCCGGGAATGACCGACCCTTGGCCGGAAATTGTATTTCAGATGGTTCCCGATCTCGGGATTCTTGATAGCGGCCGCGATGGCCGTGGACTTCTTGCTGACGGAACAGGCGGAGAAGCAGTTTGTCTGAACACCAATGATTCCAAGCATGGCTACCCAAGAAATCGCAGACCGATTGGTGACACTTTGCAGAAAAGGAGAGTTCGAAGCCGCACAGAAGGAGCTTTTTGCGCCCGATGCGGTCAGCATCGAGCCCGAGGCTACGCCTGATTTCGCCAAGGAAACGAAAGGGCTCAAAGCTATTATCGAAAAGGGCCACAAGTTTACTTCGATGGTCGAAGAGATTCACTCGATGGCGCTCTCCGAGCCTCTAGTGGCGGGAAGCGCGTTTGCCTGCACCCTTCAGATGGACGCCACGATGAAGGGACGGGGACGGGTGAACATGTCGGAAATCTGCGTCTACGAGACCGAGGACGGGAAGATCGTTTCGGAACGATTCCACATGTAAGTGTCTGGCGCGACTAACACCTTTCCCACGGCGTTGCCACGAAGCCATGCCAGGCAGTAGGGCGACATTTCCCGAAACAAAGGGACTGCCTCGGGCCTGATGGCAGTGAACCTGCTTCTTATGTGTCATCGTCGTCGTATTTCCAATTTCTAGCTCATAAACCTCCCAATGCCGAAGACCACGGTTATTTCCCTCGTCAATATGAAGGGGGGCGTCGGGAAAACGACGGTGGCGGTAAATCTCGCGGCCCACTTCGCGCGCGACTTGGGGAAGAAGGTGCTCTTGGTCGATCTGGACCCCCAGACCAACGCCTCACTCAGCCTCATGAGCGAAGAGGCTTGGCTCAAGTGGTCGGAGAAGAGGGGCACCATGGCGGATGTGTTCGAGGTGGACGAAAGGCCCAAGCGGGGAGCCGAGCGCATCGGCCTCAAGGATTGCATCGTTCGCAATGTCGTTCCTGAGATTCCCGGACTCGATTTGGTGCCAAGCCACCTGAGGCTCACCTTTCTCGATCTGGATCTGGCGTCGCGTCCGGGCCGAGAGCGCATATTCGCCCGAAAGCTCGAAAAAGTTGCTTCCGAATACGACGTGGTCCTATGCGACTGCCCGCCGAATCTCCAGACCGCCACCCAAAATGCGCTTTATGCCAGCGACTACTACATTGTCCCCATGCAGCCGGACTATCTTTCGTCGATCGGGTTGGGGCTGCTCCTGGACCGCCTCCGTTACCTGAAAACCGAGCTGCAATTCAAGATTCGGTGTTTAGGCGTCGTGTTTTCCCGTGTCCGGCGCCATGTCGGCTTCCATCAGGAAACCATGGCGAGGCTGCCAAAGGAGAAGGAATTCAAGCGGCTGCACTTCTTCAAGACAGCCATCCCAGAAAACATTACCGTAAGCGAGGCCCCGATGGCGGGGAAACCCGTCGCGCTTTTCGACGCCTCGGCCCCGGGCGCACAGGCGTTCGCTGAGCTTGCCGTTGAAGTTGCCGACAGGCTGTGATCGGGGACGGCGTGCGTCGGAACGGTCGTCGGCATTTCAAGACGCACAAAGGGGTCCGGCTTTGCCGCCGTGACAGTATTATTTCCGCGGAGCGTCTGGCACCGACCTGGGCATTCCGCCTATGATGAGGCACGCGTCTCCCGTCCTGAACCAGACATGTGTGACAGGGATGGTGTGCTCTGCTCCATTGCCATCCTTGTCCAGCCATTTATGAGTGTTGCGAATTGCCGATCGGGAGGCCTTGGGCTCGGATTATTCATGGTGAATCTTCGTTTCTGCCGAACGATGTTTTGATCCGTACTGACGCTGACGCAACTCCTGCACATGAACTCAGGACAAAAACCCAGCAAAGACAAGGCAAGCCAAGTAGGTATAACTTCCAAAACCCGCTATAATTATCCTGCTAGCCCGCCGTTCACGCCCAATTCGCCCACAGATCTCGTCGACGACGATGAACCCCAGCATGAGGAAGACCAACAGCGCGGGCAGCACCAGTCGCGGCAGCCAATAACCCTGCGCATAGGGATCCTTCAACCTGTGAAGTGAGAAGAAGATCATGGAATAAAATCCGACCGCCAGTGAAGTCAGCACGACAACCTGGTTTCGAACTACTGGCTTTCCGCCGAAGAGCGTCTGTAGGGACGCGACTATGCACGCAAAGGTGCCGGCAACCGCCAATATCGAATAGATCAAACACCATCGGACCGCCAATATCTGGAGGGTTTGGGAATATACGCTTCGGGGCCGAACAAACTGATTCTGAAGGTGCATCTCCAAATAGGTCCATTCCGGGCTAATGGGTGGCTGGAAAAAATTGAAGATGTCGTTGAATGAAGAGACATGTAAGAGCCCCAGATAGCTGAATTTCCTAAAGGCCGCCAATTCACCATACTTGAAGTCGGGGCTCGAAAGAACACCACCATCGCTCTTTTGCGGGAGCAGAATGTCCGTCCAGCGCATCACCGGCGGAGCACCCGTGGGAAGCCAATGCTGGTCGGTGACGGAGGGCCCTGATGCGCGGCCTTTATGCTGCTGGAGCAGGAATGCCCCCGTCGGCAACGCCAAGGCCAAGAATCCAATGGCGCCCCAACACGGCCACTCCTTCCTCCCGAGTTTCCTTTTGAAAGACACCGTGAGCAGAAGCACAATGGGCGGCAGCAAACCCACAAAAGTGTATTTGCAAAAGATCCCTGCCGTTAAGCCAAACGACAATCCAACCCACGAAAATCCGTTTCGAGGATCCTCGAACAGTCTAAGCGTAAAAAAAGCGACCGTTGCGAAGATGGGCAATGTCAGCGCGTCGGACGCCAGGACAATCGAGTGGATAACGCGAAAAGGGACGAAAGTCGCGAACGCGCAGGCCGCGTACCATAGTTGCCGGCTGGTAATTCCATATCTAAGGAAGGCGTAGATTATCCACAAAGAGAGGGTATTGAGGATGAGAAAAACCTGGGCGATGACCCGAAGATAATATCTGTCGCCCACCAGACTCCGAATCGTGCTGCCAAGCCAATAAAGCCCGGGAGGATTTGGCACGGAATAATCGAAACCTTGGGGAAACGAAAGTATCAGGTCGCGGTGCGCGGTGAAATCCTGCCCGAGGTATCCGAAGTGATATATTCCCCGCAGTCCCAACAGTCCTCCAAGAACCGAAAGAATGCAGAGGAATATCCAATCCCTGGACGAATATTGCGCTGGAAACTCACTTACAGCCGATATCGGCCCCCCTGCTTGATTGCGGCCTCCAACGCCTGCACGCACATCCAGGCCGTTGTCAGGGTCTATGGAGCCGTTCATTCCGTCTGGAAACTATTTGCCAGGTGGCAGGACGGCGCGCTCCAAGGGGGCTGCAGAAGATCTCGACGGTCGAACCACGCTCTAAAGTAGATGGTCTATTCGATTTCTTAAGTCGAGCGCTACCCAGAAGAGTTGCCAATCGATCCTGTGGAGGGAATGGGCACACCGTATTCGGGACCATGCCTAGTAATGACACGCGTGATAAGATCCCAGTGTATAGGGTCGTCCTCGATGACGAGAATTTGGCTACGTGTGACGGCCCTTTCGGTCCTTCGTGACGGGCTGGTTGCCGGACAAGAGCCCATTTGATGGCGGCAAGATTTCAGTGGTTGTTTGACCAAGCAATTGATGAGCCGGCGACGGGTGGAAATGGTCTTGCAATACCGAGAAATTGGCCGAAATGACTCCCAATTAAAATGGGGCAAAACCCTACCTAAGGAGGTCGCTAAAATCCTTTGGTTGGAAGCGTTCGGCAATTGAGTCGCCATGCTACCGCCTAACAAGAAAAGTGGGCCGATTGCGAATCGAGCCCTGACATTGTGGACTGGCCCCCAAGGCAGCGAGATCCCCGGTTCAACTCGGCCTGACCCACCGTTTATGCTTCCCTTTTGAGGCGGGGCTTGGTTGATCTTTGGGCTCCCCGTTCACTGGGATCCAGCTGCGGGACGCCTCCACAAGAACATCATGCGACACACCATCTCAGTCCTCGTTGAGAACAAGTTCGGGGTATTGGCCCGTGTCGCTGGAATGATCTCCGGCAGGGGATTCAACATCGACTCGCTTAACGTGGCCCCGACCCACGACGCGTCTCTTTCGCGGATTACTATGGTCCTAAAGGGCGACGACGCAGCGCTCGACCTCTGCAGCAAGCAGCTTCGCAAGCTGGTCAATGTCGTCGAGGTCATGGATTTCAAGGAAGGCCAGCCGATTGCGCGCGAGCTGGTCCTCGTCAAAGTCCGCGCGGATGCAAAGACGCGTCCCGAGATCCTCCAGATCAAGGAGATCTTCCGTGCGAGGATTGCCAACCTTGCCCAGGAGACGCTCATAATCGAGCTCACCGGCGACGAGGAAAAGGTGGCAGCGTTTCTCGGGCTGCTTGAGCCCTTTGGCATCCTTGAGATTGCCCGCACCGGCCGGCTCGCGCTCACGCGTTGACGAGCCAAACGCAATAAACCTTTATAACCATGCCTGCTAAAGTTTACACCGACAAGGACGCCGACCTCGGCGCCTTCAAGAATAAGACGCTCGCCGTGCTGGGTTACGGTTCTCAGGGCCACGCGCACGCGCTGAACCTAAAGGACAGCGGGTGCAATGTCATCATCGGCCTCTACCAGGGCTCCAAATCGCGTACGGTGGCGAAGCAGCACGGATTCAAGGTATATGACACCGCCGAGGCCGTCCGCCTGGCGGATGTCATCCTTGTCGGCCTGCCCGACATGAAGCAGGCGAGCGTCTACAAGAGCGACATCCTCCCGAACCTGTCCAAGGGAAAGACCCTCATCTTCAGCCATGGCCTCTCGGTTCACTTCAAGCTTATCAAGCCCCACAAGGACATTGACGTGATCATGGTCGCCCCCAAGGGACCCGGGCACATGGTCCGCAGGCTCTATGTCGAGGGCAAAGGGATGCCGGCGCTGGTCGCTGTGTTCCAGGACCGCTCGAGGACGGCCAAGAAGACGGCGCTCGCGTGGGCAAAGGGAATCGGCTCCACCAGGGCGGGCGTCCTACAGACCACGTTCAAGGAGGAGACCGAGACCGACCTGTTCGGCGAGCAGGCCGTCCTTTGCGGCGGAGCGAGCGCGCTGGTGCAGGCCGGGTTCGAAACCCTGGTAGAGGCGGGTTACCAGCCGGAAATGGCGTATTTCGAGTGCCTTCATGAGCTTAAGCTCATCTGCGACTTGATGTACGAAAGTGGCATCGCCGGCATGCGATTCTCGATTTCCGAAACCGCCAAGTACGGCGACATCACCCGCGGACCCCGTGTCGTGAACAAGGCAACCAAGCGGGAAATGAAGAAGATCCTGACCGAGATCCAGACCGGGAAGTTCACCCGCCAGTGGGTGGCCGAGTACAAGGGCGGCCTCAAGAAATACAAACGCCTGCTGAAGAAGGGTGCGGCCCACAAGATCGAGAAGACCGGCCGGTACCTTCGCGGGATGATGCCCTGGATGTCCAAGAAGAACCTGAAGGGCGTTCAGGCCTCGTACTAGGCGCGCCTGTGCCCGCCGCACGGGCGGCGCCTGAGAATGGGAAAGAAACTCGTCCTCGCGACCCGCAAGAGCCCGCTCGCCCTCGCGCAGGCTGGGCTTGTCGCGGCGTACCTGGCCGAACGGTGCGGGGCTGAGTGCCGGCTGCTGAAGATAGTGACGACGGGCGACCAGAAGGCTGAATGGTCGCTCGAGGAGAAGGGTGGCAAGGGACTATTCACAAAGGAGCTCGAGTCTGCCCTGCTCCGGAAAGAGGCCGATGTCGCGATCCATAGTGCGAAGGATCTCCCTGGGGACCTTGTCCCTGGGCTTTCCACGGCCGGTTACCTCCCAAGGGAGGACCCGAGGGACACGCTTATCCTGCGCACGGGAGTCACTGAGCCACGGACCATCGCGACCGGAAGCCCGCGTCGCCGCCAGCAGGCCTCCCTCATGTTTGCCAACGTTGAGTTCACCGAGATCAGGGGAAACGTGGACACCCGGCTGAAGAAGATCGCCGAGCTCCATGTGGCAGATGCGACAATCCTGGCCGCTGCGGGGCTCAAGCGCCTGGGTATCGCCTCATGGCCTGGCGTCGAATTCCGCCCAATAGGCCACGAGCGCATGGTCCCGGCGGTCGGGCAGGGTGCGATAGCGGTGCAGTGCCGATCCGACGACGAGGCTCAATTTGCCGGAGTTTTTGACACAGCCACCGCGCGCGGGATCGGCCTTGAGCGCGCGATCCAAACGGCGCTCGGCGCCGGTTGCCATACGGCGCTGGGAGTCTACGCGACCCCCGGCACGCTCTATCTCTTCCACGAGAACGTGGGACTCAAGACGGTGGCGGTGTCGCAAAGCGACTTTGACGATCCGGCCCGGGCGGCGATTCGCATCCTCCGGGAGGCTGGTCTATAATAGCACCCATGCCAGGCACACGAAAACTTCCGCTTTCAGGACGCCGCATTGTCGTCACCCGGACGCGGGACCAGCTGTCGGAATTGGCGGCCAAGCTGACTTCTCTGGGGGCCGAAGTGGTCGAACTCCCCGTCATCCGCATCTCCAGCGAGATTTCCAAGCAGGCGCTTGCGGACGTCATGCTGGAGTTTGGCGGCTACGACTGGATAACGTTCACGAGTGCTAACGGCGTCCACAATTTCTTTGGCGAGTTCTTCCGCATATTCGACGACATCCGCTCGATGGGGCTCATTCGCATCGCCTGCATCGGGGATTCGACCGCGAAGGCGATTGGCGAACTTCATCTCAAGGTCGAATGCAGTCCTGAAAAGGCGACGGCCGAGGCGCTTGCAGCCGCCATGGTCGACACCGGCAGCATGGACAACGCGAAGGTCCTTGTCATCACGGGGAACCTCAACCGCGAGGTCCTCGTCAAGAAGCTGGAAGAGGCCCGCGCAATCGTGGACAGCCTGCAGGTGTACAAGACGGAGGCGGTTGATCTGTCGGCCAACCCCGCCGCCGCCGACTTCAGAAAAGTCGGCGCGGATGCGGTGCTCTTTGCGAGCTCATCCTCCGCCCAATGCTTTGTCGATCAGGGGGAGTTCCTGAGGCTTGAAGAGGCGGCGAAGAAGCCGATTAACGGGAGCATCGGGCCCCAGACCAGCGAGACGATGCGCAAGGTGGGCTTGAGCGTCGACTTCGAGGCTGCGACGCCGGGGATCGACGAACTCGTCACCGAGCTGGTAAAGTCGCTCCGATGAAAGTTCCTTTTCTAGACTTGGGGCCCCAGCACCGGGCATTGCGCGATAAGGCTCTGTCCGCTCTGGCGGCGACCTACGATGCCAACCGCTTCTGCCTGGGGAGGGACGTGGAGGAGTTCGAGAGGAACTTCGCCTCGGTGCTTGGATACCCAAACGCCCTCGGCATGAACAGCGGAACGTCGCCGCTCCACGTTGCGTGCATGGCCGCGGGTTTCGGGCCGGGCGACGAGGTCATCGTCCCGCCGTTCACGTTCATCGCGTCCGCATGGGGCGTCGACTATGTCGGGGCAACGCCAGTTTTCGCGGATATCGAGGAGGGAACTTTCAACTTGGATCCCGCTGTCCTGGAGTCGGCTATCACGTCGCGAACAAAGGGCCTGGTCGTAGTCCACCTTTTCGGCCTGCCGGCGAGGATGGATGAGATCATGGCCATAGCGCGCAGGCACAATCTCTTTGTGATAGAGGACTGCGCGCAGGCGGTCGGTGCGCGCTACAAGGGGACTCCTGTGGGCCTTTTCGGCGACGCAGCGACCTTCAGCTTCTATCCCACGAAGAACCTCGGCGCGTGCGGCGAGGGGGGCGCATTCGTTTCCCGGAGGGCGGACATTTTCGCGACGGCGAAGCAGATCCGAGTCCACGGCATGGTTCAGCGCTACCACCATGCGATCGTCGGCGGAAATTTCAGGATGGACGGTTTTCAAGGGGCGTTGCTCAACGTCAAGCTGCCCCACCTCGCGGCTTGGACCGAGCGCCGGCGGTGGATCGCCCTCGAATATCTCAGGGGAATCCACGTTGATGGTGCGCGGCTCCCGCTGACTCCGGCATACGGCGAATCCGTTTACCATCAATTCACGATCACGCATCCCAGGCGCGACGCTCTGCGCGAGCATCTTGCTGCAAACGGAATCGGCACGGACCTCATCTATCCCGTTCCCCTGCACCTGCAGGAATGCTTTGCCGGGCTCGGCCATGGGAAGGGCTCGTTCCCGGTGTCTGAAAAAGTCGCCGAGACGTGCGTCAGCCTGCCGATCTTCCCGGAATTGTCGGATGCCCAGGTGAAAAGCGTCATTGAGGGCGTCAACTCGTTCCGGTAGGCCCGTCGCACCATGATCGACGGGATACAGGTCAAGGTCTGCGGGCTGACGTCGCCGGTGGCTGCGAACTTTGCGGCAGCCGGCGGCGCGGACTACCTCGGGTTCGTGCTCCATCCCGAGTCCCCGCGGTATGTCTCGCTGGCCCAGTTCAAGGCGATGTCGGAGCTGCTTCCCAAGAAACATCGGGTTGCCGTCACCGTGGAGCCGGAGCCCGGGGCGTTGCTCTTGATGCGGGACGCCGGGTTTGAGCGGTTTCAGGTCCATTTCAGGCACGATACTCCCCTGAATGTGGTTGAGGCGTGGTCTGTTGCAGTCGGCTTCGACAACCTCTGGCTTGCGCCAAAGCTGCCCCCCGACTTCGACGTCCCGATGGCGTGGCTGGGACTTGCCCGCTCATTCCTCCTCGACACGTTTGATGAGGTCCTTTTTGGCGGAACGGGACGGACCGGAGATTGGCCGAAATTCACGAGACACGCTCTGGGTCGTCCTGATAAGACGTGGATACTCTCGGGGGGCCTCAACCCAACGAATGTCGGCGCCGCCATCGCCGGAACCGGCGCCCGTTTCATTGACGTCAGCAGCGGCGTCGAGTCTGCTCCCGGCGTCAAGGATCACTCAAAGCTGAGCGCCTTTTTTGTCGCGGTGCATACGGCTGCGGCGATCTAGCCTTTTTCGAGCGAGAGAAGGCGGCGCTTTGTGCTTTCGCCAAACGCATATCCCGTGAGGGAGCCATCGGCACCGATGACGCGGTGGCAGGGCACAATCAGGCATATGGGATTGGTTGCGTTAGCCCGTCCGACGGCGCGTGGCGAGCTCCGGATTGCACGGGCGATGTCTCCATAGGAGCGGGTTTCGCCATAGGGTATCTTGCGGAGCGCGGACCAGACTTTCTTCTGGAAGGGGGACCCAGCTGGCGAAAGCCTCATTGTGAAGTCGCGCCTTTTCCCGGAGAACCACGCCTCGATCTGTTTGCGGGCCGTACCGGCGGGCCGGTCGTCGGCGACGAGTGTCCCCCCCTTTAGACGGCCGCTCAGCGCGCTCTTTGTGCCAAAAGCAGTTGCGGCGATCGCACCGGAATCATCGACCGCGACCGAGAACGGGCCGACGGGAGTGCGAATGACGGAGAATCGAAATGTCTGGGGCTTTTTCATCATGAATTCGGAAGGAAACCGAGCCCTTCAGGGTTGGGGGGAATCCCGGTAGATTTGGTGCTTGGACTTAGGGTTTTGGAAAGGGAAACGCTTTTCCCGTGAAAATGAGGTGGACCTTTCGTTGCTACCCGAGCGCTCGCCAGAGGCGCTTCCTCGGGAAGACTTTCGGCTGCGTCCGCTTTGTCTACAACCGTGCGCTTCAGCTGCGTAAGGACAGTTACGCCGAGCATAAAACCTCGGTGTGCTATGCCCAGACGAGCGCCGCCCTGTCGGGATGGAAGAGGGAACCGGGCTGCCTCTGGCTGAACGAGGTGTCCTGCGTCCCCCTCCAGCAATGCCTCCGGCACCTGCAAACGGCCTACCGCAACTTCTTCGCGAAGCGGGCGGCCTACCCACGCTTCAAGTCGAAGCACGGGGAGCAGGGAGCCGAGTTCACCCGATCCGCGTTCACGTGGGACGGGAAGAATAACAACCTCCGTCTGGCCAAGATTGGGCACCTGCGTGTCCGCTGGTCCAGGCAGTTCCGGAGTGAGCCCAGCACGGTTACGATAACCAAGAGCTGTGCTGGGCAATACTTCGTGACCCTCTGCCTGGACGAACAAGTGGACGCGTTTCCCAAGACGGGCGAGAGCGTGGGGATTGATCTCGGCATCAACCGATTGGCCACCCTCTCCAATGGGGAGCGTTTGGCCAATCCTCGGTTCTTGGCCAGAAAGCTGACCCGGCTGAGACGGTATCAGCGGTCCCTTTCCCGTAGGCGCAAAGGCAGCGGCCGCTGGCACCGCCAGCGGCTCAAGGTAGCCCGGCTTCACGTGAAGGTTGCCAACAGCCGCAAGGACCATCTTGCCAAGCTGACCACGGACCTCGTGAGACGCTACGATATCGTCTGCATCGAGGACCTGGGCGTGAGGAACATGATGCTCAACAGGAAGCTTGCCCGATGCATTGCCGATGTCGGCATGGGCACCTTCCGCCAGATGCTCACTTACAAGTGCGCTTGGTACGGCAAGGAACTCAGGGTCGTCAACCGCTTCTTTCCGAGCACCAAGCGCTGCTCGAAATGCCATTACGTTGTCGAGAGTCTGCCCCTCGATGTCCGAAGCTGGACGTGCCCCGAATGTGGCACTCTCCACGACAGGGACGAGAACTCGGAAGGTAACATTCTGGCGGAGGGACACTCCGTCGCTGCGCGTGGAGGGCGTGTAAGACCTGAGGCAACACGGGTTGTCCGCGGCATTGCCCGTCGAATCGTGAACCAACCTGTTCTGCCATGAGACGTTCATCGTGGTATTCAGGAATCCCGGTCCTTTAGGACCGGGAGGATGTCAACTCACTTTGCCTGGCCCGGCAAATGGATCACCGGGCCGTTGTCCACCGGCCGGGTGGGCGAGGTCGGGACGGTCGGAACCGTCGATTCGGAAGCCCCCGCCAAACTTCCAAACGTGGCCTCCGTTATCGGAACCTTGATGAAGGCCTGGGTAATCAGCTGCTGCACGTTGAGGTCGCGGGTCCGGGAGTCGGGGCTGTCCATCATGACGACGATGATCCTGTGCCCATTGCGCTCGGCCGTGGCCGAGAGGCAGAACCCGGCGCCGCTCGTGAATCCCGTCTTTAGTCCATCGACTCCGGCAATCTTCCCGAGCAGGTGATTGTGGTTGTTCATCAGCACGGGCTGGAGACGCACCCCCGCTCCGAACGTGCGGTTCCTCACCGATGTGTATTTGAGGATATCCGTGTGAAGCAGAAGGTAGCGGCACAGGATGGCGTAGTCGCGCGGCGTCGTCAGGTCGCCGTCCGCGATCTTTCGGCTTGGCGGCGGGAATCCATGGGGAGAACGAAATGTGCTGTTGTTCATTCCCAGCTCGCGGGCTTTCACATTCATCAGCGCCACAAAGGCTTTCACGGTGCCTCCCGCCGTGTGAGCAAGCGCGTAAGCCGCGTCATTGGCCGACTGGATCATCATCGCGTAGATGAGATCCTCGACACTGAACGTCTCGCCCTGCCTGAGCCACACTTCCGTGCTGTCCTTGAACGCCGCTACCTTCGCGTCCTCGGCCGTGACCGTGACGGGGCTGTTGAGAGAAAGTGTGCCCTTTGCGAGCTCGTCATAGAGGACCGCAAACGTCATGAGCTTCGTCATGCTGGCCGGGGGGCTGACGGCATCCGCATTGTCCTCGAAGAGGACCGCGCCCGTCTCGGCGTCGGTCGCGATGGCGCCCTTGTAGGCGGCCGAGCGGGCCGAGGCTACGCTGGCGGTCATCGTCAGGGCAACGGCCACGCACGCGGTGAGGGCGCGAAAATTCAGGCTCATGCCTAAAGGCAATCGGGCCGTGGTGCCATGGCAACAGGGTTTCATCCCGGCGGTCATGCCGTGGCCGGAGCCGACTGCTCAAGCGGAAGTTCGCGGAGTTTCAAGTCCGGGTTCTTCTCCATGAAATAGCGCATGGTCCAGTCGTTCGGGAAGAGCGCGACCGGCTGATCCAGCTTGTCCGCGCCAAAGCTGACGCCCGAGGCCACCACAAGCCCGGACGGGTTCCGAAGGGCGGGGTGCGGCTCTATCCAGCGGAGGATGGTCCACGGTGTCATCTCAAGGCGTGATTCCGCGCCGTACTCGCTCTTCAGGCGCCACTGGACCACCTCGAACTGAAGGGGTCCCACCGCGGCGAGGAGCGTCGCTCCGGGAGGACCCGACCGCGCCGTGAACGACTGCACCACGCCCTCCTGAAGGAGTTGGTCGAGGCCGGCCCTGAATTTCTTCGAATCGGCCGGGTTTGGGTTTGAAATGTAGGCGAATACCTCCGGCGGGAAACGAGGGATCTCGTCGAACAGGATCGACCTGTCCTCCGTCAGCGTGTCGCCGATGCCGAACGTGTCGTGGCCCACGAGGCCGATGACGTCTCCGGGGAAGGCCTCGTCGACGGTCTCGCGGTCCTGACCGAATAGCTTGTGCGAGGAGGAGAGGCGCACGGTCTTTCCGCTCTGCGCGTGCAGGACGAGCATGTCGCGCTCGAACTTTCCCGAGCACACCCGCATGAAGGCGATCCTGTCCCGGTGCCGCGGGTCCATGTTCGCCTGGATCTTGAAGATGAATGAGGAAAACTTGTCGAGGGTCACCGGGATCTCCACCGGTACCCCGGTCGCCATGGAGCGCCTGGGCTGCGGGGGGATGGAATCCTCGAGGAATCCGTCCAGGAGCAGCTGTATCCCGAAATTGTTGACCGCGCTGCCAAAATACACGGGCGTCTGCCGGCCCGCCCGGACCGCGGTCAGGTCGTACGGATGACCGGCACCGTCCAGCATCTCCAGCTGTTCCCCGACTTCTTCGAAAGTGGAATCGTCAAGCTTTGCCCGGGCGATCGGGTCCCCAAGGGAGGCGACCTTGACCGGCGCCCTGAAGGCGCCCCCGGGAACGCGCTCAAAAAGGTGGACCTGCTTGGTCCTCCGGTCGAACACGCCGCGAAACGAAGGGCCGTTTCCAAGCGGCCAGACGACCGGCGACGCCTGGATGCCGAGCACGGCCTCGAGTTCGTCGAGGAGCGCGATCGGGTTGCGCGTCGGGCGGTCGCACTTGTTCATGAACGTGAAGATGGGAATCCCTCTGCGACGGCAGACTTCAAACAGCTTGCGGGTCTGCGCCTCCACGCCCTTGGCTGCGTCAATCACCATGAGCACGGCGTCGACCGCCGTGAGGACGCGGTAGGTGTCCTCTGAAAAATCCTTGTGGCCGGGAGTGTCGAGCAGGTTCACGACCCTCCCGTTGTAATCGAACTGGAGAACCGTTGAGCTGATGGAAATGCCGCGCTGCTTCTCGAGCTCCATCCAGTCGGAGGTCGTGGCCCTCTGGTTCTTCCTGTCCTTCACCGCGCCGGCGAGGTGGATCGCGTTGCCGTACAGCAGGAATTTTTCGGTCAATGTCGTCTTGCCCGCATCGGGATGCGAGATGATCGCGAAGGTGCGTCGGCGCGCGATTTCAGAGGGAAGGGACATCGGAATCGGACATTCAAATCCCCCGCGCCCAGCCTTGGAAGCCTTTTCGGGAGTCCCTAGCCACCCGCACTTTGGGCTTCTACGTTGGCCCGGGACGGCAATCATCCGTGGATGCCGCCTCCCGCATTCAAGCTCAAGGCCAACGCAAACTCGCGTGTGCTTTCGGGGCACCCGTGGGTGTTCGCGAACGAGGTCGAGGCGCTGTTGCCACCGGAATGCGACGGCGAGGTAGTCGAATGCCGCGACCGCACCGGACGCCTGCTTGGCACAGGGATATGCAACGGCCGCTCGCAGATCGTATGGCGCCGCCTCAGCCGCGACCGCGTGGAGCTTGACGAGGCCTACATCCTCGGCGCCCTCGAAAGGGCGATTGCGCGGCGGCCGCCGGGATCGTACCGGCGCCTTGTGTGGTCTGAATCGGACGACCTTCCTGGAGTCGTGGCGGACCAGTACGGCGATGCTGTCGTCGTGCAGCTCCAGACCGTTGCAATGGAGAGGAAATCGGCGCTGATCGGCGACCTCCTCGATCGCCTCCTGCACCCGACTGATGTCATTTTCCGCAACGACGCGCAGATCCGCAGGCTCGAAGGCCTTCCTTTCGAGAACCACACTCGCTCCGGAAAACCCTGGGAGGCGCGCTGGGCGACGATTGACGGGTTCGAGGTTTGGCTGGATCTCATGGGCGGCCAGAAGACCGGATTCTATCTGGACCAGCGCGCGCAGCATGCGGCTGTTGCGAAATACTGCCGGGGAAAGCGGGTGCTTGACGCATTCTGCAACCAGGGCTCGTTCGCCGTCCACGCGGCGAAGGCGGGCGCTGTCGACGTCCGGGGCCTGGACAGCGCTCCCGACGCGATAGAGGCGGCCCGCCGGAATGCCGAGAAGAACGGCGTGAAGGCGCGCTTCGACATCGCCAACGTGTTCGACTGGCTGAACGACTCTTCGAACAGGGAGGGCCCTGCGTGGGATGTGGTCATTCTGGACCCGCCCCCGTTTGCGAAGTCCAAGTCAGCGCTTGAGGGGGCCCTCAGGGGCTACAAGGAGATCAACCTGCGCGCCATCCAGCGGCTGGCGCCAGGCGGCGTCCTGGCGACCTACACCTGCTCCCATCACATGCAGGATGCCGAGCTGCGTTCCGTGCTCGCAGGTGCGGCGGCGGACGCAAAGCGCAAGGTCCGCGTCCTGGAGTTCTGCCACCAGCCTGCCGACCATCCCGTGCTCATCTCGATGCCTGAAAGTGAGTACCTTCGAGGTTACATTCTGCGGGTGGACTAGGGCGCGTCTGCACCCCGGATGTTCAGTCCTGGAGCACCTGGCGAAGGTCCACGACGGCGGAGGTAAGTTCAGCGCCCATGGCGGGCGACGCGGAAGCATTCGTCCCCAGGGACACGGATCCAGACGCGGCCCCAAAGTAGGGGACCTTCGCGTCCCACACCGGGGCGCCGCCGACCCAGGCCCGGAGCCGGCTTTCGCCGTCTGCCAAGGCCGCCTTGTCGAGCGTCGCGAATGAGGGCATCTCGACCCGCATTGAGTGGAGGGCGGAGTCATTCCATTCGAAGGGCTCGCTGGCGCGAAGCGCGTACCCCTGATGCTCATAAACCAGGCGCGCCTTGTTTTCGGCGAGCCAGTCAATCCCGAGGGAGTCAAAATGGCCGGAGGCTCCGGTCACAACCAACGGCTCGCATCCCTCGCCGCGGCCGCCGAGCTGCATCTCCACTGCGCGGAAGGGACCCGTTCGCCATGCGATTGACAGCGGCGTTCGGTTCGCCGAGATCAGTCCCCCCTGAAATACAGGCTCCAATGTGGACGAGCCGATGCCATTTGAAAACAGGTAGAGGGGCGGTTTCGCGGAAAGCGGCAATGTCGTGTGGCGCCACCAGACCGGCGTACCGTCCTCCCAGATGACGACCGAACGCGCCAGCATCCCGAGCGGCGATCGCTTGTCCAGTTGGAGCGAGGAACCCAGCCGCACGCGCATCGATACGACGCGGTTCGTCGGAGGGTCCAGTAGCCGGCTCGGCCACATGCCGGCACCCCATCTCTCGTAGAAGAACCTATGTTGCCCAGATTCATTCACGTTTAGGCCGAGGATGTCGGCGCTGCCGGGCCAACCGGCAGTCACAAGAGGCGAGTTGAGACGAGTCGGCTTTCTCGGGAGTGCCATGACAAAGTTGAAGTCCCCCGAGGGCGTAAGGTCGCCCACGGGCCGGGTCCAGCCGACACGCCTAATGTCGCTGATTGTCCCGGCGAACCGGCGCCCGCAGTACCCGATCCCGGTGTCGACTCCGATCTGCACGGTTCCGGGTGAGGCCTCGTTCGCGCCGCGCGAGTCCAAGAGCACGGTCTTGCCGTTGAAGTCGATTCTAACCCAGTGCTTCAGCGACGCTATTTCCTCGGGCTGCCAGCCCTCGTAGGCGGGGTGCCCGTCTGGCGGGTATAGGGAGCCGCACTCGACGCGCAGCGGATAGGCGCGGCCCGGCTGGACAGACACGTCGGCGCTCGAGGCAACGGGCTCCCCCGGATGCACGTAACAAAAGCGGACCACGTCGTCCCTCTGGTAGCAAAGATAGACATAGTCCCTCTGGTACTCGACACCGGTGACGACAAGCGGCTCCACGGATTCAATGGGCCGCCTTGCAAAGGTCAGGTTCATCTCGACCGCTCCGCCACGATATCCGGTCAGACGTTCCCACGCTGCGGTTGGAGAGTTGAAGACCCTCGACAGATCGCGATAGGCGCCCGGGTTCGACGTCTGTAGGATCTCGTGCAACTCCGCGCTGCAGCAGAAGGCGAGCACGCAGGAAAACGCGGCGGTTGCGACGAAGAGGGTCCCCAGGAGACCGGCGGCAGTCGCGCGATTCCTTGACTTCACCCGGTCTTCAAGGAGCGCCCAGCCGAGGAGAGCGAGCATGACCCACCAGGGAACGAAGTCTGTCTCGTAGCGCGCGGCTGCCGTGTCGAAGCAGAGCAGCACGAACGTGGTCGCTACGGCGACAGTGAGAACAATGCAGATGAAAAAACGCAGGATGGGATCGGCGCGGCGGACAAACGGCATCAAACAGCCGCCCCACCAAAGGACGGGGCAGATCAGGAGCGTCCCGTACACGTACTCGTATCCGTAATATCCCGAAGGCAACCTGGGATAATCGATAGGGTGTACAAACGGGAAGTACCGACCCCATTGGGGCGGAGCCAGGAAATAAAGGAAGGCGTTGAACGGGATAAACGCCGTGCGAAAATGGGCTTTCTTGACCTCGTTCCATGTCGAGAACTGATAGTTGAGTCCAAGTTCAAGGGGGTTCCCGAACCGCGCCCAATTGTAGGCAAGCAGCCCGGTGCCGATTGCGGCTAGCGGAATGCCCGCGGCAAGAAATGCCTTGCCCAACCTGCGGCCCGGCGACGCGAGTGGGTCGGCGCCGGTCATCCACCCGATGGCCGCGACCAAGGGGATTAGCCCAAACCCGGCAACGACGAGAGTGGGACGCGAGCCAGCCGCAAGTCCTAGGGCCAGCCCGGAGACTGCCAACCAGCCCCAAGGCTTGGAGGAGCGAAGCGCCATGTAAGCGCTCACCAACATCGCAACCACAAAGAAATTTCCGGCTTCGATCGACGGCTCCCAAATCGAGACCCGTCGCGCCAGCACAAGCTGGCCTCCTGCGAGGCACAAAGCGGCAACCCCGGCGATTCTTGTTGCCCACCCGGCCTTGGGAAAGTGTTCGCTGACAATTTTAACCCAGAGGAACGCCATCATCATGAACGCCCCGATCGCGAACGCCAAAGAACCGAGCACCAGCGGGAGCTCGTAGCCGCTCAAAGCACGGAACGGCCAGAAGAGAACCACCGCCGGCACCACTCCGTAGTACGTGTAATAGTGGCCCTTGAAGTAGCTCACGTCATGGGGCGCCAATTCGGGCGACTCCTTCACTATTTCAATCGGGTCCTTTGCCTCCTTGAGCCGCGCCGGAACATCGATGTCGAGCGCGAGGCTTCCCTTTCGGAAGCCGGCAACCAGCAGATTGTAGTAGTCCAGCTGCCTCGAACCGAGTGAAGGCGCTTCCCACTTGCCGAGCGAGGTCCAGGCGATAAGGGCGGATCCGCCCAAGAGAACGGCGACCATGGCGAAACGCCGCCAGTGGCCAGATTGGTTGATAAGGAGTTTGGGGTGCAGGGGTATAATACTTGGCAATCGAGCACGCGAAAACCGCTAGTCAGCTCGACGGAAAAAGTTGGACCAGCCTCATTCCGTGCTCGGCCAAGGGACTCTATCGGCCTCCGGCATCCATATGCCATCTCATTTTGCAGGGACGGGTCCGTCGCGCTGACCGGGGCACCCGCAGGCTTCGAAGGCTTGCAAAAAGGCCTAACCTTCTGACACTTAGTCCCATGCCTCGGCCAGCCACCGCATTGATCGTTGATGATGAAGCGCACGTGCGCGTTCTGATCCGCATGCTGCTGAAACAGCTCAAAATCGAGACCGTCTGGGATGCAGCCGACGGTTCCGAGGCGCTGGAAAAGGCCGCGGCCCACAAGCCCGACGTCATTCTCCTGGACATCAATCTGCCCCAGGTCGGGGGCCTCGAGGTGCTTGCGAAGCTAAAGGCTGCGCACCCCGCAATACCGGTCATCATCGTCTCGTCGCAGAGCACGATGAAGACGGTGATCCAGACCCGCGAACTGGGTGCCGAAGCCTATGTGCTGAAGCACGCCCCGAAGGCCGAGGTCCTGCAGATGCTTTCAGACGCCTTCGACAACATCGCCGAGAATACCGGCGACGCGGCGCCCGAGGGGGCCGAGCCGAAGCCCGCGCCCCCGGCCTGAGCGCAGGGCGCCCTCAGAGCTTCCCGCCGTAGATTGCGGAGGCGCCAAGCTCCTCCTCGATCCTCAGCAGCTGGTTGTACTTCGCAACCCGGTCGGTGCGGCAGAGTGAACCCGTCTTTATCTGGCCCGCGTTTGTCGCGACGGCGATGTCGGCGATCGTCACGTCCTCAGTTTCTCCGGACCTGTGGGAGATTATGGCTGTATAGCCCGCCTCCTTGGCCATCTCGACGGCGTCCAGCGTCTCGGTGAGCGTCCCGATCTGGTTCACCTTCACCAGGATCGAATTTGCAGTGCCGGAGTCGATTCCACGCTTAAGGAACTCGGTGTTGGTGACAAACAGGTCATCGCCGACCAGCTGGATCTTGTCGCCGAGCGCGTCTGTCAGCTTCTTCCAGGTATCCCAGTCGTTCTCGGCGCAGCCGTCCTCGATCGAGATGATGGGGTACTTGGCGACCAGCTCCTTGTAGAAGGCGACGATCTGCGGTCCCGTCATCGAGCGACCGCTCGATTTCTTGAAGACGTAGCTTTTCTTTTCCTTCACGTAGAATTCGGAGGCCGCCACGTCGAGCGCGAGGGCGATGTCCTTGCCGAGCTTATAGCCCGCCTGCTTGACGGCCAACGCGATAGCGTCGAGCGCGGCCTCGGTTGACTCAAGCTTCGGCGCAAAGCCGCCCTCGTCGCCAACGGTCGTCGTCAGGCCCTTCTCCTTGAGGACCTTCTTCAGGGCGTGGAACACCTCGCAGCCCATGCGCAGCCCCTCAGCGAATGTGTTCGCACCAATCGGCATGATCATGAACTCCTGGAAGTCGATGGGAGCATCGGAATGGGCTCCCCCGTTCATGATGTTCATCATCGGAACCGGGATCACCTTGGCGTTCGGGCCGCCGATGTACTTGTAGAGTGGCTGTCCCAGCGCCGCCGCGGCCGCCTTCGCGGTCGCCAGCGAAACGCCGAGGATCGCATTTGCGCCGAGCGATGACTTGGTCTTGGTCCCGTCCAACGCGATCATGGTCCGGTCCACCGCGACCTGGTCGCACGCGTCGAAGCCCACAAGGGCTGACGCAATCTTGGATTTCACGTTGGCAACAGCCTTTTGGACGCCCTTGCCGGAGTAGCGCTTCTTTTCGCCGTCGCGAAGCTCAATGGCCTCGTGTTCGCCGGTGGACGCGCCGGACGGGACGGCCGCGCGCCCAAAGGCGCCGGAGGCGAGGCGCACGTCGACCTCGATGGTCGGGTTTCCGCGGGAATCGATGATCTCGCGGGCGGTGATGGATGCGATGGATGTGTTCATTGAAGGCAGTTGGGAATAGGAATCCCCATCAGAGGCGAGAGATCCGTCCGGGGAAAGTCCAAAGTGGACCTTCCTTCGCCTTCAAAACGGCGAGCGCGTCCTGCTGATCTTTCGAAGCAGGCGGGAAACAGGCCCCAGCGACCTGGGCCGGGAGGCCTCCGGAATCTGGGAGATGAATCCACGCTCCGCGGCAAGCGCCGCGACCGAAATGCCGTCATAGTTGCGGGTGGATACCCGCTCGGGAGTCAGAACCGACGCAGGCACCTGGTCCAGGTGGCCCTCGAAGGCGGCGGCATGAAGGGGGGTATCGCCATTGTCGTTGCGGATCGAGAGGAGTGCGTCCGTCAACTGAGCCTTGGGAATCTTTCCCAGCTGGCCCGTCTCGGCCGCGGCATGGGTCGGGGTGTACCCCGTCTTGCTCCGTATCGAAAGATTCTCGAATACAAGGAGTTCCGTAGGGACCTGCTCCAAGTGGCCGGAAATGGCCGCCGCATGAAAGACCGTGTCGCCTGCAAGCGTCAATTCCCGCATGGCCATCGGGGTGAGGAATCTCGCCGGCATCTGGCTCAAATGGCCGTTGAACGCCGCGACATGGAGCACCGTTTCCCCGCTGACGTTTCGTCGTCCAAGGATTTCGGAGGTCAGGTATTCGGCCGGAATCCTGTCAATCGTGCCATTTTCGGCAGCCTCGTGAAGGATCGTGTTTCCTGTGTCATTCGCGCTCAGGAAGATGTCAGGAGTGAGGGTTCCGGCTGGCATCTGCCCGAGGTGGCCGTAGGCCGCAGCGGTGTGGAACACCGTGTAGCCCGCGTTGCTGCGAATGGAAAGGTTTTCAACGGTCATCACGCCGGGAGGGATCTGGTCCAGATGGCCGCCGATGGCCGCATGATGGAGCGGCGTGTAGCCGGCGTCGTTCTTGAGCGTGAGGTATTCCGCCGTGAGGGCCTCGGGCGGCAGGGTTTGCAGCTCGCCGTACTTTGCGGCCATGTGGATCCGCGTGTGGCCCGCGGAATTGCGCGCCCCGAGTGCTGCGGCGGAACTGAGTGCTGGATCGGCCATCGGCTTGCGCCTTTATTGGGAATCATTTGGACCGCCTGACGCAATTTAAAAGACCTCCTTGGCGGCTCAAGACGCAAGGGATTGAATTTGCCAACCCTGCGCGGTGAAACCACCGTGATGGCGCATGTATCCTGCTGATTCGAATACGGCGGCGAAGGAGTCGATCCTTGTTGTCGACGATGAGCCGCCGATTCTGGAGGCGTTTGCAGAGGCCCTATCCCCCTTCTTTGAGGTCTCAACCGCAAAGTCTTCCAGGGAGGCTGATTTCATGCTCCGCAAGAAGGCGTTCAAGGTCGTGATTTCCGATCACCTCATGCCCGGCGGCAACGGGATGAGCTTCCTTGTGCGCGCGCGCGAGGAGTATCCGCAGATGCAGAGGATACTGGTGACCGGCTACATGAAGCCCGAGATGCTGATACGCAGCGTGAACGAGGCCGCGCTGTTCCGTTACCTGCTCAAGCCCGTGACCCTTTCGGAGCTCATCAAGGTGGTCCAGGACGCTGCCCGAATAAGCGGCGCGAAGTCATGATAGGCGCCATGGATGAGAAGGGCATAGGGCCCCCGGGGCTGCCGGTCGTGCTTCTCGTCGACGACGAGGCCCTGATTCTCGATTCACTGGGTCAGCAGCTCCACGATACCTGCAAGCTTTACACAGCCACATCGGCGGCCGAGGCCGAACTCCGCCTCGCGGCAAGGCACTACGACGTCATTGTGTGCGACCACATGCTGCCCGGGGAGCAGGGCCTGGATTTTCTCAGCCGCACAATGGACATGATGCCGTCGACGAAGAGGATCCTGATGACCGGCTACACGAGCCCCGAATTCCTGTCCCGGAGCATGGTCATCGCGGGTCTCTCCGCCTGCCTGATTAAGCCGGTGAGGGCCTCTGATATCGCGGCGGCTATCAAGAACGCGCTCGCTTCCTGACAGCCCTGCCCGGGATTGCCCGGATCCTTGACTTCAGGAAGGGCGCCGTGGCGCTCCGGGCCACCTGAAGCAACCCAGCCAAGGCCCCCTGGTATATGATCTCGCCGCCATTCGGGCCGCCGCCCGGCCCCAGCTCGACAACGTAGTCGGCCTCGCAGATGAGGTCCAGATTGTGCTCGATCACCGCGACTGTGTGACCTTGGTCGACGAGCGCATGGAGGACGTCTATGAGGCGCTCGCAGTCGCTCAGGTGCAGACCGATCGTCGGCTCCTCGAGGATGTAGAGGTTCTGTGGAATCGACCCGCGGTTTCTCTCCCGGTACGTGGCAAGCCCCTTGGAGAGCTCCGTCACGAGCTTCAGGCGCTGGGCCTCGCCGCCCGACAGCGTCGACGAGCTCTGGCCCAGCGTCAGGTAGCCGAGGCCGCAATCCGCCATCAGGCGACACACCGCCGCGAGCTCGGTATGGAAGCCGAAGAACCCCGCGGCCTCCTCGAATGTCAGCTGAAGGACGGCGCCAATCGACCGGCCCTTCCACGTGATGTCCGAAAGCTCAGGTCCGTAGCGAAGGCCCTGACAGTCGTCGCAGGGGAGGTATGTGTCGGGCATGAACGCCATCTCAAGGCGGATCCGGCCGGCTCCCTTGCATGCCGGGCACCTTCCGCCCTCCGTGTTGAACGAAAACCGGGACGCCGTGTACCCGCGCATCTTGGATTCGGGCAGCGACGCGAAGAATTTCCTGATGATGTCGAATATCCCGAGGTAAGTCGCGGGCGTGGACCGCGGGGTCTTGCCGATCGGCGACTGGTCGACCTCGATCACGGAGCGGAAAGTGTCCGCGTTTCGGAGCTGCTCGAAATGCGAGCCGGACTCGCCTGAGAACCTCGCGTAGTCGCGGCCCGTGAGCCTCGGCCTGCCGGTCTTGATCGCGCACGCGGCCGCGGGCCCAAGAAGGTCGCGAAAGAGCGTCGACTTCCCGGCGCCGCTTGGCCCCGCGACCATGGTAAGGCGGCCCTTTGGGACCCTCAGGTCGACCCCCCTCAGGTTGCGGTGCCGCGCCCCCGCAAGCTCGATCCACGCCCCGCCGGGCCCTTCGAGCTTTCTGTATTCGCCGCGCAGGGGGTGCTTGATCCCCTTGGCGAGGAACACCCCGGTAAGGGACGAATCGTTCTCCTTTATCTGGCTCGGAGTGCCGCGCGCGAGGAGCTCGCCGCCGTGGACACCTGCGCCGGGTCCGAGGTCGATAATCAGGTCCGCGCGCGCCATCAGCTCGTCGTCATGCTCGACGACAACCAGGGTGTTTCCCTTGTCGCGGAGCGCGAGGAGCGTGGAGATGAGCCGCTGGTTGTCGCTCGCGTGGAGCCCTATGCTCGGCTCGTCGAGGACGTAGAGCACGCCCGCCAAGTTGGTTCCAAGCTGCGCGGCAAGGCGGATGCGCTGGGCCTCACCGCCCGAGAGCGTCTTCGTCGGGCGGTCGAGCGAGAGGTAGGCGAGGCCGACATGGTCCATGAACTTGAGGCGTTCGCGGATCTGCGGAACGATGTCCCTCGTGACGAGGCGCCCGCGCTCGTCGAGCTCCAGGTTCTCCAGGTTCAAAAGGAGCTCCGAGGGCGGGCACGCGAGGAGCGCAGGCAGCGACAGGGCGGGGCGCCGGCCCTTCAGGTGCAGCTTGACCGCCCTCGAGACGCGGTTGAGGCGCTCGCCCTTGCAGTCAGGGCACGGGACGCCCTCGTCGTCCTCGTCGCCCGTGAGGCCGAGCTGGCGCAGGCGCGCCGCATTCTCATCCTCGTCATCCTCCTCGGGCTTGATCATCCAGGGGTAGATCCGGCCGTACCCGCGGCATGTCGGGCACCAGCCCCGCGCCGAGTTGAAGGAGAAGTCCTTCGGGTCCAGCTCCGGAAACGACTCGCCGGTCTCGATGTCAGTGCGGGTCGTCGAGAACCACGAAAGTATCTCGCCCGCGGGGGCTGCAAGGAAGCAGGAGCCCTTTCCGACCTGAAGCGCCCGCTCCAGATCCTGTCCCTGCTTCACCGAACCCTTCATGTCCGCGATGACGACCTCGACGTCGTGTTCCTTGTAGCGGTCGAGCTTCTGGAATGCATCGACGCGGATGACGTTGCCGTCGGTGCGCATGAGGCCGTAGCCCTGCCGGCCGATCCAGTCGGCGATGGGCTGGTGGTGGCCCTTGCGCCCGCGTATCAGCGGCGCGCAGAGATACAGGTGCTTGGCTCTTCGCGCGCGCCCCGTCGCAAGGACCTTTTGGAGGAGCTTCTTCAGGGCGCCCGGGGAGAGCGGGGTCACGGCGCGGTCAGTGTCCGGGTGATGCTGCGTCCCGATGCGCGCATAAAGGAGCCGGAGGTACTGCGCGACCTCGGTTATCGTGGCGACTGTCGACTTAAGCGTGCCGCGTGTGACCCGCTGCTCGATGGCGACCGCGGGCGGTATGCCCGTCAACCGGTCGATCGCGGGCCTTGGCATCTGCTCCACAAACTGCCGCGCGTAGGGCGACATCGATTCCATGAACCGGCGCTGGCCCTCGGCAAAGATGATGTCAAAGGCGAGGGTCGACTTGCCCGAGCCCGAAACTCCCGTGATGACCGTCAGTTCCCGGTGCGGGATGGAGACCGAGAGATTCTTGAGGTTGTTCTCGCGCGCCCCGACTAGCTCAATTGCTTCCGGCGGCGCGACGATGTCCCACTCCGTCTGGCCGGGCTCGGCCGCCAGGGGCGCAGCCAGAGGCGCGCGGCCCTCCTCGCCCAGCGCCGCGAGGAGAAACGGCGAGGTTGCAACCCCGGATGAGGCGACGGCCTCGGGCGTTCCCTCGGCGACGACACGCCCCCCCCTTGCGCCCGCCTCGGGGCCGATCTCTATGATCCAGTCGGCCGACTTGAGCACGTCCACGTTGTGCTCGATCACGACCAGGCTGTGTCCACGCTCGACAAGCGCATGGAGGACCTCAAGGAGCTTTCCGACATCGTGCCGGTGGAGCCCGGTGGTCGGCTCGTCCAGGAGGAGGAGCGCGCCCGCTTCCCCGGTGAGCGCGCCCAGGTACCGCACGAGCTTCAGTCTCTGGGATTCGCCTCCGCTGAGCGTGTTGAGCGGCTGGCCCAGTGTGAGATAGCCCAGACCGACCGAGTCGAGCGAAGCCAGGCGGTGGCGGATCTGGGCCTGGTCTTTGAATAGGACCATGGCCTCGGTCACGCTGGTCTGGAGGACCTGGGCGACCGTCGCTCCCCCCCATTCGATGGCCAGTACCTCCGGCTTGAATCGCCTTCCCTCGCAGACAGGGCAGGGCACGAAGACGTCCGAAAGGAACTGCATCTCCACCCGCTCGTAGCCGAGTCCCTGGCAGTGGTCGCATCGTCCGTCGCCGCTGTTGAAGGAGAAGCTCGACGGCCCCATCCCGGCCTCCTGGGCCCCGGTTGTGGTGGCGAAAAGCTCCCGGATGAGGTCCCATGCCTCCACATAGAGTGCGGGATTGGACCTCGGCGTGCGCGACACCGGACCCTGGTCCACGAGCACGGCCTCGGAGACGGCATCCGCCCCCCGAATGGCCGTGAATGTCGCCGGATCCTCGGAGGGTCTGCCGCGGTGAGCCAGGAGCCCCTGATGAATGACGTTGTCCAGGAGGGTCGACTTGCCGGAACCTGAGACGCCGCTCAGGCACACGAAGCGCCCAAGCGGGATCCTGACGTCCATCGAACCGATGTTGTGCTTCGAGGCGCCGATGAACTCGAGTGCGGGGCGGTCCTTCCCGACCGGCCTTCGCCGCGGCGGCGACGCGATGCGCCTCCTGCCCGAGAAATACGCGCCCGTAATGCTTTTTCCGTCCCGCAGCATGCCGGCGACGGTTCCCTCGAAGACGACGTGGCCGCCGCGCGCGCCCGGCTCCGGCCCAATCTCGATCACGTGGTCGGCGGCGCGGATCATGGATTCATCGTGCTCGACGACGACCACCGTGTTGCCCGCCGACACGAGTGTGCGGATGATCCGGACGAGGCGGTCGATGTCCCTCGGGTGGAGCCCGACACTCGGCTCGTCCATGACGAAAAGCGTGTCCACGAGGGACGTCCCCAGGCAGCCGGTCAGATTAACGCGCTCAACCTCGCCGCCCGATAGGGTCCTGGACGGGCGGTCAGGGGTCAGATAGCCGAGGCCCACCTCGCGCAGGTAGCGCAGGCGCGTGAGGATGGAATCGTAGGCCAGCTCCGCGTGCCCGTCGCCCGCCGCCGGCCTCGACTCGGAGATGAGGCTGAAGAGCGTGTCGACGGGCAGTGCGTACAGCTCCGGCAGCGACAATCCCCGCCACTTCCAGCAAAGGGCCTCGGGCTGGAGACGCGCGCCGCGGCAGGCCGGGCACGTGTTGTACGCGCGGTAGCGCGACAGGAAGACGCGCACATGCATCTTGTACGTCGTCTTTTCGAGCCAGCGGAAGAAACCCTTCACGCCGTACCAGTGCTTTGGCCATTCCTTGCCGTTTGCCGAGCCGTACCCGGGCTCGCCGTCGACGACGAACGCCCTCTGCTCGGCGGTCAGCTTCTCAAACGGGATGTGGGTTGGAATCTTCAGGCGTTTCGCAAACACGCGCAGGTCGTCCTTCGAAGAGCTGTACACCGCGCCCTCCCAGCATCGGATCGCGCCCTCGTCGATCGACAGCGACGGGTCCGGAATCGCTAGCCGGTAGTCGATCTCAATGATGCGCCCGAATCCACGGCACACCGGGCAGGCGCCAAGCGGGGAATTAAAGGAGAAAAGCGGAGGCGTCGCAGGGCGGAACTTCCTGCCGCTCTTGGGCGAGTGGAGCCCGCGGGAGTAGTGGCCTAGCTCGCCAAAACCGTCCCCACCGAAGACGCGGACCTCGCCGCGCCCGAAGTGCATGGCCGTCTCCACGGCTTCCATGAAGCGCGCCATCGCCGGCGGCTCGATCTTGATCCGGTCCTGGACGACATAGAGCCGCCTCGTGCCCGACAGCGCGCCCGGGTCCGCAAGCAGGTCGTCGATGCGGTGGAGGGCCAGGTCGGATTCGATCGACTGGGCGCACAGCACGCGCACGTAAGTCTGGTTTTTCAGGCTCGAGAGGATCTCGCTCCAGGCCAGGTTCTCCGGGCGGGTGACTTCGAAGGTCACGAGGACCTGGCGCCCCGGGCCCGAGGCAACGGTCTTCCTCCAGACCGTCTGCGGATTGTCGTCCTCGACCTTCTCGCCGGTCTCGGGATCGAAGCATTCTGCGGCGTGGCTGAACCAAACTTTGAAGAAGTCCGTCAGCTCCGTCATCGTCCCGACGGTGGACCGGGACGACTTGACCGTGTTGGTCTGCTCGATTGCGATCGAGGGCCGAATGTTCTCGATAGAGTCGACGCGCGGCTTGTCGAGCAGCTCGAGGAACTGGCGCGTGTAGGCGCTGAAGGTCTCGACGTAGCGGCGCTGCCCCTCGGCGTGGAGCGTCTCGAAGACGAGCGAGCTCTTGCCCGCGCCGCTCAGTCCCGTGACGACGACGTACCGGCCGAGCGGCACGTCGAGGTCGAACCCCTTGAGGTTGTTCTGGCGCACGCCGCGCAGGCGTATGCATTCCGGCTTCGAGGGGGAAGCGCCGGACTTGCCCCGTGGCGCGCGGGTCACAGGGCGGGGGAGGGACTCGGGCCCTTCTTCAGGAGGGACTCAAAAAGGCCCGTGTAGGCGGCCACCTGGCGCTGGGGATCGAACGAGGCGCGTGAGAATTCACGGGCCTCCGACGCCCGGGTTTTGCGGACCTCGGGCGTGTCCGAGGCAAGGACCGCCAGCGCCGCCCTGAATCCGTCATGGTCGCCCTGCTCCACCATCCAGCCCGTGCGGCCCTGGACGAAGCATTCGCGGATGCCGAGCGCGCGGCACGCCACGGCGGGAAGGCCATGGGACTGGGCCTCAATGATGAAATTCGACAGGGCCTCCTCCTTCGACGCGTGAACGGCGATGTCAGCGGCGCGGTAGTACGGATCCGGGTCCTCCTGAAAGCCCAGGAAGCGGACGCGGTCTCCCAGCCCGAGCGTCGCCGCGAGCCGCTCGCAGGCGCCGCGCTCCGACCCCTCGCCGGCAAGCCACAGGCGCCAGTCCCACTCCTTCGGGAGCCTGGATGCGATCTCGAGAAGCGCCTTCTGGTTCTTTTCGGGCCTGAACATGGCGACTGAAATGAGGACGGTCGTGTCGGGGCCGGCGCCGAGCTTCGCACGCAGGCCAATGTCGCGACCGACATGGGACTCCGGGAAGACGAGCGAATTGTGGATAACAGTGATTCCCCGGCTATAGAGTCCATGGAGGGAAACGAGCCCGTCCGCGGCTTCGTGGCTGTTTGTCACGATGTGTGCGGCGCGGCGCACCGATGAATAGTAAACCCCCGGAAGCTTGCCTCCCGCCCTCAGGGTTGCGACCACCCTCGTCCGCATCCCGCGCGACACCGCGCGGCCCTGGATCCGGCCGGCAAAACAGTTCGCGGTTTTCCCCATGCATAACACTATATCCGAGCCGTCAAGGGCCGCTCGCAGCAATCCGGGGCCGAACCAGTCGATTCCAGTGTCGAACGGCTGAAGCGCCCTCAGTGTGCAGGCCGCCGTGGCGGCGAGAACACCGCCCGGGCGGAATGTCACCAGCTGCGAAGCATGGCCCAGCCGGGCGAACTCCCTTGTCAGGAGGATCGAATGCCTCTCCGTCCCCCCGCTCCGGAGGTGGTCCTGCAGGACGATGATTTTCATTGCCCGCGCGTCCCTTGGGGGAAAAGTGGCGTATCCGATGAAGTCACCGTTCGGCCAGCTCCTTGTGCGATGGATGGTCCTTGCCGTGGGGGTCGTCATAGCGACCCATGTGGTCTCGGGGATTCATTGCGCCGACACCGGGGCGCTCGTCATCGCCGTCCTGCTCCTGAGCTTCTTCAACGCCCTCCTGAAGCCCGTCCTGCTGCTGTTCACGTTGCCATTCATCATACTCACGATGGGCCTGGGCATCGTGGTTATCAATGCCATCCTGTTTTTGTTTGTCGGAAACCTCGTGCCTGGGTTCACGGTGGACGGTTTCTGGTCGGCCGTCGGCGGGTCCGTCGTGCTGAGCATCACGAGCATCATCATGAACGGCCTCATCCGCTCGTCAGGACCCAGGCCCCCGAAGCCCCCGAAAGGGCCGCCCGGCGGCGGCGAAGTGATCGATATTTAGTTGCGGGCGTTCCCTTCCGGAGCACGTTGTGGGAATGCCTGAAACGACGGAATACGATCTCATTGTCATAGGGGGTGGGCCCGCGGGCTATGCCGGCGCCATTCGCGCCGGCCAGCTCGGGAAGAAGGTCGCCTGCATCGAGTTCGAGCGAGCGGGCGGCACGTGCCTCAACTGGGGGTGCATTCCGACCAAGGCGCTCCTGAAGAGCGCGGAGCTCTACCAGAAGATGAAGAAGGCCGATACCTACGGACTCACGGTGGCGAATGTCGGCTTCGACTTTGGCAAGGTGATGGAGCGGTCGCGCGGCATCGCGGGACAGATGGCCAAGGGCGTGGAATTCCTGTTCAGGAAAAACAAGGTCGACTACTTCATTGGCACGGGTCAGGTCAACGCTCCCGGCATGGTTTCCATCACGCAGGGCGAGCACAAGGGGAAGTTCTTCAAGGCGAAGAACATCATGATAGCGACCGGCTGCAAGATGCGCAGGATCGCGGGCCTGGAATTCGACGGCGTCAAGGTCATGACCTCGCGCGAGGCGCTGGCTTCAAAGATTCTGCCGAAGTCCATCATCATCGTGGGGGCCGGCGCGATCGGCGTTGAATTCGCCTATTTCTACAACGCCTTCGGATCCAAGGTCACGCTGGTCGAGATGCTTCCCCAGATCCTGCCGGTCGAGGACGAGGAGGTTTCAAAGACCCTCTTCAAGTCCTTCGAGAAGCAGGGGATCACCCAGCACGTGGGCACCAAGTGTGAGAATTTCCGGGTCGGAAAGGACTCCGTGAAGGTCGACCTCGTCGCAGGCGACACGAAGACAACCGTCGAGGCCGACGTGGTGCTCTCGGCCATCGGGGTTGTGCCCAACCTCGAGGGAGCGCTCGCGCCGGCGCTCAAGCCGGAGCTTGAAAAGAACTTTCTCAAGGTCGGCGACGACTACCAGACGACGATCCCCGGCATCTTCGGCGCCGGCGACATTATCGGGCCGCCTTGGCTGGCCCACGTGGCCACGTTTGAGGCGGTCAACGCGGTGAATGGGATGTTCGGCCATGGGAAGCCGAGGCGCGTGAAGAATTTCCCCGGCTGCACCTACTGCCAGCCCCAGGTTGCCAGCACGGGCCTCACGGAGAAGGCCGCGCGCGAGAAGGGCCTCGACATCAAGATTGGCAAGTTCCCGTTCACGGCGTCGGGCAAGGCCGTTGCCTCAGCCGAGACGGAGGGCTTCGTCAAGGTGGTCACGGACGCGAAGACCGGCGAGATCTACGGCGCGCATATCATCGGCTCCGAGGCGACGGAGCTCATCGCGGAATTCGGGCTCGCCATGGAGCTCGAGGGATCGGCCGAGGAGATCCACCAGACGATCCACGCCCACCCGACGCTGAGCGAAGCCGTGATGGAGGCCGCCGCCGCTTCCCTGGGCGAGGCGATCCACATCTAAGCGGCGCGGATGCGGCGTTCCGTTCACGCCTCGCGAATCCTGATTGTTGCGGCGGCCCTGTGCGCGGCATCGCCGCCGGCCCGCGCGGACGAAACGCACAAGGTCCAGATTTTGGATATATTGGCCGGGGCGACCCTCGCGCCCGGCACGCGTGCGATCGCCGGGCGCGAGGGATTCCCGGTGGCAGACATCCAGGTGGGGTCGGCTGATGGCGTCGCCAGTCCGGGCGACACCGTTTCGGCGCTGGTCTCCCTGTCCTCGTTTGACGGCCGGCTCAGGCCCAAGCAATGGATGATACGGCTGCGGTTGGCCTCTTTGGGCAACGGGGGAGGGTCCCGCGACGAGACCTATCACACAATCGTCGGCGACACATTCGTGTTTCACTCCGCGATGACGGCGATGGACTTGGAGACGATGGGCCCGGTTCCAGCCGATTCCAGTCCAGATGCGCGCGTGGAGCGGCGTCGCACGCGCATCGCGGTCAACACCGACTTCCTGGCACTGAACCTGAACCGCACCGCAAAGGTCCTCTTTCGATTGAAGGAGCAGGAGCAAAAATCCCCCGGCCTGAAATATGATTTTTCCGCCGGAACCGGCGCCTTTCCTCCTGGCGACTGGGAGGCGAACCGCCGGAAGCTGGACGCCCTGGGGTTGACAGAGGACGATCGGCGCTCCTTCACGGGATCGCTGCCGGCACTGATGCAATTCCTCGACATCGTGCGGAGCACGCCCGGCCTTCAGGACATCCTTCTGCAGGTCCTGGACAAGCCGTCGGTCATTGACGTCTTTCGTCACGGTGCCCGGGCGGACATAAATTTCAATTTTATCGGGGGAGGACCCTCAGGCGGCCGTGAGAATTTTTGGAAGGAAGCCACGGACAGGGAATTTGGAGGAATGGCGTTTGAACTGCAGGTATTCGGCAAACCGGTCCTGAATGTGGCCCTCTTCCTTACGCCGCCCCGGCCACCCCTCGAGGTGAGCGCCGGAATACTCGGGGTTGTGGCATGGTCGCCCTCAAAGCCCGACAAGTTTGTCGTTGTGCGAGTCCTGTCGTCCCTTCCCGGCGCGAAGGCAGGCAACGACGCGCGGTCGACGCCTTAGGCCCGCGTTGCGCCGCGACAGGCCTGCTGTCGCGGTCCGGGTTTCCGGTTCTTTCCGCACGGATGGGCGGTCACGGGATCGACCTTTGAGGCCGCCCGGGCGGGGAGGCAGCTTACCAGGAGGGCCGCCAGCGCCAGCTCAATCGCCGCCTCCGCGACGACGCCGGCCGATGTGCTCCCGAGCGCCGGCATGATGCTTGCCAGCAGCCGGGTATGACCCACCGCGCATGCGATTCCGAAAGCGGCTCCCAGCAGCGAGAGCCGTATGCCCGGGCGTGTCGATCCGCTCGTCCGCCTAACTCCGATTGCATGAGATGCGGCGCCCGCCTGAAATGGCCCGGCGGGCTCCTGAAACCAATCCCCGCATCCGGGGCCCGAGGGCCCGGGCGATCACCGGGCCTGCATCCGCCTGCGGATGAGACGGGATCCCAGCACCATCGCAACCATGAATGCCAGGTCGATCCACGCGCTTGGCTCCGGAGCGCCGTGCGTCACGACGCCGGACTCAAACCTGAGGTCAACGGCCCCCGGCAAATCAACGACCTGCCAGTCCGAGGCATCTGAGCCGATGATTCCCGAGAACGAGCCGGCGAGGGTGCCCGAGTAATTCGCGAGGTCGAACTCCTCCCCGTTCGCCGGGGTGAACCCGCCGAGCAGGTCGACGTCGACCAAGCCTCCCAGGTCCAGGTTGCCGGTAACGTCCAGAACCCCGTTTGAGCCCGCGCTGATCGATTCGAAAAGCGTGCCCGCGGCGTCCTGGGTGAAATTCCCGTCCAGGGTAAGGATACCCGAATGCGTCTCGTCGGTTCCCATGAACACGGTGCCCGCGTTCGTCAGGTCTCCCACGATCGTGCCGGTCCCGCCCAGTTCCCCGCCCGTGACCGTGCTCCCGTTGTGGAGGTGGATGAACGAATGCACCGTCGTGCCGTCCTGCACCTCTATGAGGCCGCCCGTGTTCGCAACCATCGTGTTGTCGATCTCGAGGTTGCCCCCGTTGATGGCCTCAAGTATTCCCGAGTTGGAAAGGCCGCCGCCGTTCAACGTGAGCGTCGCGCCGTTGACGTTCGCGGCGATCGTCCCGTTCGCAGCGTTGTTCACCGCGAGGCCGCCGTTGCCGATCATGCCCTGGCCCTGGATCGTCTGCTTGTTCGTGAGCGTGACGCCGCCTGTCTGTTGCTGGATAATAGCCTGGCCGCCGGGTGTCCCGGTGACGCCGAGCGTGATCGTACCCGTGCCCTCAAGCGTGGTGTCGGTCTCAAGG
>CAAGKR010383721.1_pt1 | contig 45152 bp, 46 predicted proteins | sample 2556971 | NCBI WGS metagenome assembly CAAGKR01 (sample SAMEA5207829, study PRJEB30636) | soil metagenome | biome: forest; feature: boreal; material: soil | place: USA | collected 2011-09 | depth 1 m | reverse complement strand
GCGCACATCAGCATGCACGACATGCGGCGCGGCAACATCAAACCGCACCACTGGGAAAAGATCTCCGATGCGATGGGTGTGCTGAACGAACTGCCGATCTATCTCGATGACTCGGGTGCGCTTTCGACCGCCGAAATCCGCAGCCGCTGCCGGCGCTTAAAGTCGGGGCCGGGCCTCTCGGCTGTATTTGTGGACTATCTGCAGCTGCTGCGTCCGAACGTGCTGAGCCGCAACGCCAACCGCAACGAAGAGCTTTCGGATATCTGCCGCACGCTGAAAACGACCGCGAAAGATCTCAAGGTGCCGATCATCGCGCTGGCGCAGCTGAACCGCGCGGTCGAAGCGCGCGCGGAGAAACGTCCGATGCTCGCAGATCTGCGCGACTCGGGCTCGCTCGAGCAAGAGTCCGACGTCGTCGCGTTCTTGTATCGCGAAGGGTATTACAAAGAGGAAGCGGCCGAACCGGATCTCACTGAGTTCATCATCGCCAAACACCGCAACGGTCCGACCGGGACCGTGAAGTTACGGTTCCAGCGCGAGTACACGCTGTTCTTGCCGTATGGCGACGAATCGCACTACCCGGCTGCGTAGCCGAAAGACTCCATCAATTTCGACCAATCGTCGCGCGAGATGCGGAGATCATCTTCGTTCAGTTGCGCCAGCGGCTTTTTCGGAAGTTTTTCGCGCTCGCAGAGGTCGCGCGCCTTCACGTCGATGTAAAGCAAACCGGTGACGAGCTCGCCGCGTCCGCGCCCTTCGTGTAACGTCTTGAGCGCGGCTATACTGTCGGTCGGATCGTACTCCACCTCGAGCTTGCGCAGTAGAATGCGCGAGCCGTCGTCAAACTGCACTTCCTTGACCGTGCCCGGTTCGTAGTCGACCTCGATCTCGCGTCCGCCGACGATGTAATCGGGCGTGTGCAAGATCGCGTGATGCTCTTTGACGTAGGCGTAGCTCTTGGTCGAGCCTTCGTGATCGTTGAAGGTCACGCAGGGACTGATGATGTCGAGCACGGCCGTGCCGCGGTGCGAAAAGCCCGCCTGCAGCAGCGGAATCAGCTGTTTGCCGTCGCCCGAGAACGAGCGCGCGACGAAGGTCGCACCCAATTCGATGGCGAGTCCGCAGACGTCGATCGTTTCGAATTCATTGACTTGGCCTTTCTTCAAGACCGAACCGCGGTCGGCGGTCGCCGAGAACTGCCCTTTCGTGAGGCCGTAGCAGCCGTTGTCTTCGATGATGTAGGTGCAATCCACGTTGCGCCGGATCATGTGGCAGTATTGTCCGAGCCCGATGCTGGCGGTGTCGCCGTCGCCGCTGATTCCGAGTACCAGCAGTTCGCGATTGGCGATCTTCGCGCCGGTTGCGAGCGAAGGCATGCGCCCGTGCACGCCGTTGAAGCCGTGCGCGCGCTCCACAAAGTATGCGGGCGTCTTCGAAGAGCAGCCGATGCCGCTCATCTTCGCGAGTTTGTGCGGCTCGACGCCGTACTCGTAGAGCGCTTTGATCAGATGATTGGTGATCGAGTTATGGCCGCAGCCCGCGCAAAGCGTGCTCGGCAACCCTTTGTAGACATCGCGTGAAAGGCCGACAGAGTTGACGTTGGCCGGCGGTGCGCTGCTGGTCATGCTGGTGCGAGCTCCGTCTGTTCGGATTGCAGTAAAGGATCGAGTATTGCCGACGCATCGATCGGCACGCCGTTATAGTGGCGAATCGAGCGCAAGCGTTCGATGGCATGTGCGGGCAGTTCCGTGCGCAGCAGGCCGTAGAGTTGCCCGTCGCGATTTTGTTCCACAACGTAGACACGTTCGTGTCGTTCGATGAAGTCGAAAATCTCTGACGTGAACGGCAACGCGCGGACGCGCAAGTAGTCGGTTTCGATTCTCGCCTCGCGCAAACGCTCGCGTGCCTCGACGATCGCGTGATGGGTCGTGCCGTAGGCGATCAGCGCGCAGGGATTGCCGTTTTCTTCGATCACGGGTTTCGGCACCGCTCCGCGAGCCGTTTCGAACTTGCGGCTCAGCCGATCGAGATTGTTGCGATAGACATCGGGGTCTTCGGAATAGTGCGCCGTTTCGTCGTGGCCCGAGCCGCGCGTAAAATAGCCCGCGTTCGGATGGTCGGTTCCCGGCAACGTGCGGTACGGAATGCCGTCCGCATCGACATCGCGATAGCGACCCCAGGACTGTACGTTCGCGAGTTCGGTGGCGCTTAAGACTTTTCCGCGATCGAAGCCGTGCTCGGGGTAGGAGAGCGGTTTGGTCATCCAGAGGTTCATTCCGAGGTCGAGATCGCTGAGAACGAAAACCGGCGTTTGAAAGCGATCCGCCAGATCGAACGCTGCGCTTGCGAATTTGTACGCTTCGATCGCCGTCGCGGGGAGCAGCACGATATGCTTTGTGTCGCCGTGCGAGAGCGTGTAGGCGAACGCGATGTCGCCTTGCATCGTGCGCGTCGGCAATCCGGTCGACGGTCCCGCGCGCTGAATATCGAAAATCACGCCCGGAAGTTCGGCGTAATAGCCCAAGCCCGCAAATTCGGCCATCAGCGAAAGTCCCGGTCCCGAGGTCGAGGTCATCGCCCGCGCGCCGGCCCACGTTGCGCCGAAGACCATTCCGAGCGCGGCAAGCTCGTCTTCGGCTTGCATGACGGCATATTTGCGCTCACCCGTTGCAGCGTCCACGCGATAGCGATCGCAATACTGAATGAACGATTCGCACAACGACGACGACGGCGTAATTGGATACCAAGCCACCACCGTGCAGCCCGCCATCACGCAGCCGAGTGCCGCGGCGGTATTACCTTCCATGAGGATTAAACCGTCATTGTTTCCGGGCATCGCTTCGAGCCGGTACGAATCGGTTTTTGTGAGATGATTGCGCGTGTAGCTCATGCCCAGCCGCACCGCATTCATGTTCGTGTCGACCGCAGCGAGTTTTCGCTTGAACTGCGCTCGCAGCGCGGCTTCAATAGTATCCTCGCCGATGCCCAGCAGTTGCGCGAGCGCACCGACGTAAATCATGTTGGTCAGATACTTGCGCAGCGCCGCATCGGGGATCTGTTCTTTCGCCATCTTGGCGAACGGAATTGGATAGTAGGCAACGTCGTCACGTTTGGTCGCACCGGTGACGGCGTAGCTTTCTTCGTGCACGATAACGCCGCCCGGTCTTACATCTTTGACATCCGAATGCCATGTCGCGGGATTGAGTGCAACGAGAATATCGATGTCACGGCTGCGGCACTGGTAGCCTTGCGGCGAAACGCGTATGTCGAACCACGTCGGTAGCCCCTCGATGTTCGAGGGGAAGACGTTTTTGGGTGCGACCGGAATGCCGAGGCGGAAAAGCGCGTTGGCCAAAACCAAATTCGCGGATTGACTGCCCGAGCCGTTCACCGTCGCGGCGCGGATCGTCAGATCGTTGATTTGCACCGCCCAAATCTTCGGGAAAGCGAGCGCGTTCGCCTAGTGCGCTCGACCGCCGCCTGCCTAACCCTGCTGGTCGACTTCTCCCGTATCGCCATGCTCTAGGCGGGCGGGACCGCTTTTGCGATCGTCGACATTTTGTTCGGTGACATTCTCTTCGGGAATCTCGCCTAGGCTGGACGGGCTTCGCGTGACGATCAGGCTGGCGAGCCGTTTCGGGATCTCGTCATTTTTTAGTTTGAGGTTGTCGGCCATGGGGGCTCCTTAATCCGTATAGAGACCGTACCCATTCCGACAAAGGTCTAAGGTGGCGAGCGCTGGTTCTTCAGCTCGTCTTTCCGATGCTTTGTGCGAGATAGGAGCGTGAAAGCTTTACATACTCATCCGCGCCGATCTCAATCCACGTGGCCGACTCGCCGTCAACCTGTTTTTTGACCGTGGCCGGCGAGCCCGCCGCCAAGACGCCATCGGGGATCTGTGACTGTTCGCCGACGATGCTGCCGGCGGCAACGAGCGAGCGTTCGCCGACCGTCGCGCCGGTCAGCACGACTGCATTGCTCCCGATGAGGGCGTGGGATTTTATATGACAGTCTTCCATCACCGCCGCGTGTCCGACGGTTACGTCGTCGTCGATTTGGGTGCGGCCGCCTTCGCTGACGTGAATCACGGAGTTGTCTTGAATCGACGTGCGCGCTCCGACGCGGATCGGACCGTTGTCTCCTCGCAAAACGGCACCGAACCAAATGCTCGATTCCGGCCCAACTTCGACATCACCGATCAACACGGCAGTCGGCGCCAAGAATGCGGAAGGGTCGACCTTCGGCCGCTTTCCGCGGTACTCAATGATTGTGGCATGTTCCATAGAAAAGGACGTTTCTGATGCACCGTCACAACACCCCGTTGCGAGGCGTGAAGGCCGTTCCCCATCCCAAGCCCGGGGATGCAAACTACGGCACCATGAATTACGCGTATGCGGGCAAGACGGGGCACATTCACGAGGTCGTGACCCTCAACGGACGCGAACTCGCGAAGGTGGGTTTTGACGATCGCAAGATCGTGTATTACTTTTTGGACGATTTAGATCTCGGCGACACCGCAAAGCGCGGAACGTTTCACGACGCCGATAACACGAAGGAGTAAACCATGCCTCTCGTTGCTGCAGCCCCGCCCGTTTCCATCATGCCTCCCGGAGGTTTCGATTACGTAACGATCGATGCCGCGAATCGCCACGTGTATGCGGCGCACGGCGCGACGCTCGTTATTGTGGATCCGGACAAGGGCACCGTCGTCGGGACCGTTCAACTCGGCGGCTCCGCGGGTTCGGCTCCTAATCCGGCCACCGGCCATGTCTACGTGGGCGACGGTGACGCAAAGGCTTTATCCGAAGTCGACCCGGTTACGCTGAAAGAAACGCAGCACGTTGCGGTCGACGGAGCGGTCGACGCAATCGCTTACGACGCGGGGCTCGGCCGGATCTACGGCGACGAAGACAACGGCACGCGAATCTTCGTGATCGATGCGAAGACGTTCAAACAGATCGGCACGGTCGCGCTTCCGGGACACAAACCGGAGTATCTGCAAATCAATCCGACGACGCACGAGATCTACCAGAATATTGCGAGCGACAGCGAGATTGCCGTTGTCGACGCGCAAAATATGAAAGTATCGCGTACGATTCCTACGCCCGAAATAAAAAATAACCACCCGTTGCAATACGACGCTCCGTTCGACATGCTCATCGTGGGCGGCGCGAACAACAAGATGTCGGGCTATACGAGCGCTGGAAAACTCTTATGGACCATCGACTATCCGTCGCGGGTCGATCAGTGCGATCTCGACGCGTCGCGGCAGCTGATGGCATGCGCGGGCAGCGGCATCACGCTGCTGAAGATCAACCAGAACGGTCCGGCGCAAATCGTCGGCACGCTCGCGGTTGCGCCGGGCCTGCATACGGTCGCTATCGATCCGAAGACAGGCGATATTTGGGCCGTTTGGGGCGTCCGCGCCGCCGGCACGATGACTACAACCGCTTCCTATGTTCAGCGCTTTCACTACCAACCCTAAGTCGTAAGCGTCGTTTCGGCAAGATGAGAGGCGAGAGGTGTAAGCCTTTGACGTAGCGCGCGCGTCGGCCGACTCTGCCGTTACCTATGTTGGCATTTCCATACGTCTCCGTGAGGGCGTGGTGATTGGGGCAGAGGAAACGCAAGTTTTCCGGTCGATTGTTTCACGCGTTTCCGTCAATATGATCGATATGGACCGGTATGCGGCTCGTATGCGGATTCCGATCGCTCCAGCCGCAGATGCAGCACTTTTCACCGTAGGTTGCGACCAAGTACTTCCTGATGTGGCCCGAAGGTTTGTCGAAGCTTGTCGTCGTGCCGTCAATTTCTCCGGATAGCCATCGTTGGATGTACTCTTCGTGCTGCACAACGCACTGGCACCGATTCTAACAGTAGATTGACGCATTTTTGCCCACAAAATTGTCACAAGTTTTTCGCCTGCATGTAATTTTCTTCATGATGCAAACTGTAGCTTAAAAGAGTGCCATACGCATGGCATAGAAAAACGCAGCCCATTAATGGACTGCGTTTTTGATCTGGAGCCGACGGTCGGACTCGAACCGACGACATCATCTTTACGAAAGATGGACTCTACCAACTGAGCTACGTCGGCGCGGCCGAATCTTTTCTCCCTTGCGACCAATGGCCCTGCGGGCCGCGAAGTTTCAGCGAGGCCGCTCCAGAGTGACAGGCAGGTGGCACCAGGCTGCGCAATTATTGCGTGTATGGCCGCCACCGCCGAGATCCTCAAGCCCACGACTTTGTCGCCACCACTTAAATGGGCCGGGGGTAAGCGTTGGCTCGTGCCTCAGCTTACGACGCTTTGGCGAAAGCAAGCCCGCCGGCGCCTTGTCGAACCATTTGCGGGTGGTCTCGCCGTCACCCTAGGGCTTGGCCCTGAAGACGCGCTCTTGAACGACCTGAGCCCCCATTTAATTTCTTTTCACCGTTGGCTCCAGCGAGGTCTAGATTTACGTCCGTATAAGCACGATTTTGCTAATACTCAGCGCGCCTATTCGCGAAACCGTCGGCGCTTCAATGAGCTTATTGAACAAGGAAGGTATGACGACCAGGAAGCGGCCGCGTTGTTCTACTATCTGAATCGTACCGGATATAATGGTCTCTGTCGCTTTAATGGGAGCGGCTTCTTTAACGTTCCCTTTGGTAGCTACAAGAATCTCACGTACCGCGACGACTTTTTCGAGTATATGCTTTCCCTGAAGGGTTTTCAGATGCGTTCTGGGGATTTTGAGGCGATCAGGCTTCGGCCGGATGACTTTGTCTATGCTGACCCGCCGTATGACGTCGAGTTTACGTCTTATTCGGCCGGGGGATTTTCGTGGAACGACCAGGAGCGCTTAGCTAACTGGTTGATGCGTCACAAGGGTCCAGTTGTGGCCTCGAACCAAGCTACGCCACGAGTTTTGCGCCTTTACCGCAGCCTGGGTTTCAAGGTGCGCACGCTTGATGCGCCGCGGCGAATTAGCTGCGATGGTAACCGGGATGATGCGCGCGAAATGGTTGCGACGCGTAACCTATGAGCCCGCCACCTGGCGGCCGAGGTACGCGCAGCGGTTCGACTCTCGAGATCGCGATCGAGGCTGCGCTAGCCAACAATCACTACGACATCGCAAAGCAACAAAGTATTGGGACGAAACCGGACGGAGGACGGCACCGAGTCGATATCGTCGCAACGCGGCCGAATGGGACCAAATTCCTCATGTCACTGAAGTGGCAACAAGTCGGCGGGAGCGCCGAAGAAAAAGTGCCCTACGAAGTCATAAAGCTGCTGCATTCGCTTCGAGAAAACAAAGATGCCTACGATAGGGCTTACATTGTGATCGGTGGTGGCGGATGGGGCGAAGCTCTTCTTGAGTTTTATCTATCTGAAGAGTTTCGTTCATATATCCGGGAAAGCGACCGCATAGAGATTCTAAAAATGAACGAAGCTCTGAAACGCGCCAATCAGGCGACACTCTAGGAAAAAGATAGCCGACAAAGAGTGCGCTCCCTAAGTGGGTGAGTTTCACGATTTTGGCGCACGTCTAGGTGAAGGTGAGCGTGCGGAGCGTCATCTTGATGCCTTTTTCCGTTCGCGCGGTGTACTCGTCACGATGGCGACCCAAGCCCAGCAGCATTTCGGCATTGATCGGATCTTTCAATCCGGAACTAGCACCAGCACCATAGACTACAAAGCAGATACGCGCATGGCGCAAACCCGAAACGCATTTGTAGAAACGATATCCGTGAACCGTCCGCCTGAACGCCTCAAGCTTGGTTGGGCCATAACGTCACGGGCGGACCATATCATTTATTATGTTCCTCCCTGGAATAAGCTCTGGCGAATTCCGCTTCATTCGGTGCGTTTGATTCTGCCGGAATGGCTAGAGCGCTTCGCGACGCGTGCCGCGTTCAATCAAGATTACGAGACCTTGGGCGTCATTGTGCCGTTCGACGTGTTCACAACGCTGGCGACTGAGGTACTGGACGTCCCCCCGCTTGCCTGACTGACGCCCTGCAATTCATGATGATCCGGCTTGACTTGAGCATCATCGCATCGTTCGGCCAATCAAAGCCTCAGATTTGTCGCGGAATCTCCCTGGAGCGCGGTTCGCTTTAGGCCGAACGTCCGGGCACGAACTTCAGCGCAAGCCCGTCGATGCAGTATCGCTTCCCCGTCGGCGGCGGGCCGTCGTCGAAAATGTGACCCAAATGCGACCCGCAGCGGCGGCAGTGCGCCTCCGTGCGTGGTTCGATCAGCTCGTAGTCTGCGCGCGTGCGAATCGCATCGGGCAGTACGTTGTAAAAACTCGGCCAGCCCTCACCCGGGTCGTACTTCGTTTTCGAAGAAAATGCCGCGAGCTCGCAACCCGCGCAATAATAGAACCCCGCGCGATGCTCGTTCAAAAGCGGGCTGCTGCCGGGCGGCTCGGTGCCGTTCTCGCGCAGAATTTGGTAACGCGCCGGCCCCAACAAGCGCCGCCACTCTTCATTGGTATGCGAGACGGCGAAGTTTTCGCTCGCGCGCGCGCCGCGCATGAATGCGAACGCGCCGATTGCCGACGCCAGGCTGGCAGCAAACGCGGCTCTCGTCACAGTGATATGTGGCATGCGGCCCCGTTCTTTTCGAAATAGCGCTGATGGTACTCTTCGGCCGGATAAAACTCGCCGGCGGCGGCAATCTCGGTAACGATCGGCGCTTTCTGATTGCGTTGCTCGTGCGCGCGAGACTCTTCGGCCAATCGCTGTTGCTCGGGATCTTTCGTGAAGATCGCCGAGCGGTACTGCGTGCCGACGTCCGGGCCCTGCCGGTTGGGCGTCGTGGGATCGTGGATCTTCCAAAACGCATCGAGCAAGGTTTGGTAGGAAACTTGCTGCGGATCGTAAGCAATTTGCACTGCTTCGGCATGACCCGTGCGTCCGGTGCAGACTTCACGGTAGCCGGGATTGGCGACGCTGCCTCCTGTGTATCCGCTCGTCACCTCGAGAACGCCCGGAATCTGCCGGAACGCCGCTTCGACGCCCCAAAAGCAACCGGCCGCAAAAATCGCTGTCTCCGTGCTCACCACTCGTATGAACGTTTCCACGGGCCTTGCGGATTCACCAGCGGTAGGCGGCCAGGGCGTCCCATTGAAACGGCTGCGTGCCGGTCCAATCGAAAAAGCACTCGCCGATGGCGCCGACCGCCTTGCTGGCGTCGAGCGAAGCGGTTATCTCCTGCGCGGGCGGAGGACCGTTGCGTCCCACCGCCGTCGTCTGTCCGCCGATGCTGACGGGCAACGTGCGCCCGCTTTCGCGCAGCAATTTCTCATAGGATGCCCGCAAGAGCACTCTCACCTGCTCCGGCGTCGTCGGCGTGCGGCGCATCATGCGCCAGTACGCCATCGGCTGCAGAACGTCGCTGTAGTTTGCGATTTGGCGGAACGGATACTTGAGGTTGTCGAGATGTTCGAGATACGGATCCTCCACGGTTGCGATCAGCAAATACTTCCGACCCACGGCTTCGCGCAGATACTGCATGTAGCGCCATAACGCGTTGAGTTTTTGCGGGCCGCCGCCCATGAACTCGTCACCGCGCTCGAGATCGATCGCAAGTCCGGTTAGAGGGGTCCCTTTCGCCGTACGGTAGTACGCGGTGCGAACGCTTGCCTGAAGATCCTCGAAAGTCGTGTCGCGCGGAACGGTCCAACCGATCGTGCCGATTCCGTGCACGGCGAGACCATCGACGATCGCATCGATCGTGGGTTTCGCTTCGGCGGTTATCTCCCAATATGCGCCGTACGCAATGCGCAGTTCGACGTAATGCAGACCCGCGCGCACCGCTTGATTGACGATCGCTTGCGGATCCAGATTTTTGAAATAGAGCGGGTCGGTTGGATTGGCCGTAAAATACAGCCACATCGCTTTCCCCGAAGCAGCCGTCACCGACGTGGACGGCGGAGCCGGCAGCGCTACAACCGGCCCGACCTTCACCGGCGCGTGGTCGCTGCGGTACAGGATGTAGCGATACTTTTCGCCGGGCATGACCGACGTATCGCGATAGGTAGAGCTCGGACCGGCGATGACCGTCATGATCGCGCGCCTTCCGAAACGATCGATTCGAACGACTCGCGCGAGCGTATTTTCTTGCGGAAACCAGCCGATCTGAATTAGGCGCGGGCCAAGCGTTTGTGCCACGACGCGCGGCGCATGCCACGTGCGCGTATCCGTCGCAACGGTTACGCTTCCCAACTTCGGCGTATTGGCGCGAACGACGATCGTAAGCGGGCCGTCGCGGTGAGTTTTCAAAATCGCGGCCGGCTGCTCGTAACGCAGCCGCGTCTGCCACTGAGTGTAACCGTCGCGCGAAAGCCAATCGAGATCGCTGTTGGCTATGATCCGCGTCGGCTTGCCTTGCGCATCCAAGAAACGCGCCACGAGCAGCCAGCGCGCGTTCCCGTCGGGATCGAAGCCGAGCGGCCGTGCAACGACGGTCAATCTCGCCGCGGGGTTACCGAAATAAATCGGCCCGCTCGGCGTGGGTGAGGGACTCGGCGCCGTTTGCGCGAGCAGCGCGCCGAGCACCAGCGGGAGCGCGATCGTCACGCGAGCGCCTTGGCCAGGCCGCGCGGCGCGTCGCTCTCCACGTAGCGCGCTCTGCCGACATGCAGCGCGATCATCTGTGCCGCCACCAGCCATGCAAGCGTGTTGAAGGCTTCTCCAACGACAGGACCGAGCAGCCGAATGTCGCCGATGTGTCCGCCGATCACGTAGCGCAGGCTCTCGGCTTGAGCCGCTTCCAGCATCGGGCCGTTCACAATGTTGCGCGCAACGTCGTCGACAATGCCGACTACCGCGCAGGTCGCGTCGAGCATCGCCGCGCTGCCGTGACGAAACTCACTGGCTGAAAAACCCTCAGCGTGGATGTAGCTGGCTTCCTTTAACTTGAGCGCAAACTCGTTGGCGATGGGAATTCCGTAGCCGGCCGCCACGATCACGACGCTGCGGCGCCGCGCGATGCGCTGTGCGGCTTCGTGGACCGCCTCGACCCCGGTGCCGTCGAGCCAGCTGCGCACGTCTTCGGCGGTTTCGGCCAAGCTGCCGGCGTTGCGCGAGTGGGTGCCCGCCATCAAACCGGCCGCCCACAACAGAATCGCCGCCATCGCGGTGACGCTCTTGCTGGCAGGGATTGCGACCTCGGGGCCGGCGTCGAGATAGATCGTGAGGTTCGCTCCCCTCCCTAACTCCGAATCTGCGGTATTGGTCAGCGCGATCAAATCCTTGGGCTGCAGAATGTCCAGCGCCGCGAGCAGATCCGCCGATCTGCCGCTCTGGGAACATGCGATCACCGCGGCGTTGCGATAGGCGACGTTGTCGAGCGGCGCTTCCGTCGCGGCCAGCGCGTGCGCGCGAATGCCGCGCCGCCGCAGCGCGAGTGCGCCCAGCTGTGCCATGTAGAGTGAACTGCCGCTGCCGAGCAGCACGACGTCGCGATCCCGAATGGCGTGCGCCAACGTCTGCGCCTTGTCCGACTGCGCAATCGCGCGCCACACGTCGGGCTGTTCGCGGATCTCACTTTCGAAGCGCGCGCCTAACATGTGTTACTGTGACGCGATCGCCGAAAGGATTGCGCCGCGCACTTTCGCGAGATCGACCGCGCCGTGCGGCTGGTCTTCGCCCATCCATTGGTTGATCAGCAGCGAAAATGTGACCGGCCCGTGTGTTTTTGTTTGCATGAAGCCCGAGATCGTGCGCACATGGCTGGTGCTGCCGGTCTTTGCAAAAACCGTTTTTTCCGCGGCGGTTCCTTTGTAAGAATTCTTGAGTGTTCCGCGCACGCCCGCGACGGGCAGCGCGTCGAGTACGACGCCGCGATTCGGCCCGTTCCAATCACTTTGCAGTATCTTCACCAGATCGCGCGGCGTGATGCGATCGTATTGTGAAAGGCCTGAGCCGTCTGAAATGCTGACCGTCGCCGGATCGACGCCGATCGATCGCAGGTATTGCTGCTCGAGTATTCGTCCGTTGTCATCGGTGCCGGGCGCGCCGTTCAAGCGAACGCCGAGCTCTTTCAAAAAGAGCTCGCCCATCAAATTGTCACTCGAATACCAAAAATCGGCGAGCAATTGCGGCATCAGTTCGGAGAGGTGCGTCCATAGCAGCGTCGCATTCGTGGGCATCTTGCCACTTGCCATCGCGCCGGCGAACGTGACGCCATGTGCGGCGAGCGCGTGCGCAAAAACATCGCGCGCGTAACTTTCCGGATCGGGTACGCTCGGACGGACGTCATCCGACTCCTTCGCGTCAAGCGGATAGTTACCGGTGATCCGGATAGTTGTCGGCTGATCCCACGGCCTCAATATTTCTGATGTATCTTTGGATTTGGCTGGACCGGTCATTAGGCGATTATCAAGGGAGAATGTACTGCTTACGGGTTGAATCCTTACACGCGCTGGTCCACCAGTAGCGGCGCCCGGCGAAAGATAGACGTGGACGACTCCGTCCTCGAGCTCGAGTGCGCTCACGATCGGGGCGTAGTAATATGGCAGGTCGTCCCACGACCAGCCGAACCCGAGCCGCTGCGCATCATAATGCGATGCATCCGTGATCAGCGCGCCGGAAATACTCCTTACGCCCTGCATCGCTACGGCCGCGGCTGCATCATTGAGATCTTTGTCACTCAATAGCGCATCGCCGCCCCCGCGCAAATAAATACTTCCGGCGATCGTGCCGTCTTGCGGCGGGGCGTCCGCGGCGACGGTCGTCGTGAAAGCAAAACCCATTCCCAAGAGTTGCAGCGCCGCCGAGCCCACCAGCAATTTGAAGTTGGATGCCGGCATGAATTCTTGATCCGGATTTTGCGAGTACAGCGTCCTTCCGCGAGTCGTATCGATGGCGATGAAGCCGATCTGCGCGCCGTGCAGCGTCGGTGCTGCGAGCAGCTGGTCGATCGCGCGGCGTAAGGCCGCAACTTGTGCGATTTTCCAACGGAGGCCGCTCGGCGCGGGTTTCGCGAGTGTCGCAACCGACGACATGTCCGCCGCCGAGCTGGGCGGCCGTACGAACACGACGAGTGCCGCGCATAACGCGGCGGCGCAGAGCCTATTCATCGCAGTCGTTCCTTAAGACGTCGTCGTTTGTTTCGCGTCGAGCGATAAGCGTATGCGTCCCGGCACGCACGGCGACGACGGCGGGACGCGGGAAGCGATTATAATTTCCGGCCATGCTGTACGTATAGGCGCCGGTCGTGCACATGGCGATCAGTTCGCCGGCTGTTAGATCCTCAGGCAGCTTCGCCACGCCGAGCTGGTCGTTCTCACAAGAGCGTCCGCAGACGATCGTGTCGACGAACTTTGCTGCTTCGCGGGAGGCTGCATAGGCGTGATGATATGCGCCGTAAAGCGCGGGACGCGGGTTTTCGTAGACGCCGCCGTCCACGATCGCGAATGGCTTTCCAAACTCGCGCTTGGCGGCCATGACGCGATACAGTGATGTGCCAGCTTGAGCGATCAGCGCGCGCCCCGGCTCTATGCCAACTCGCGGCGGCGGCAGGTTCCAGCGCTTCGCGGATTTTCTGACCGTCTGCGCGACCGCGGCGATCGTCTCTTCCACATTCAGTTCGTCCGGGTCGTCGGGATGCATGCGCACGCCGAAGCCGCCACCGATAACGACGCGCTCGCTGTGCAACCCTGATGCTGCGACGTATGCAGCTCGTTCCATCAATACTTCTGCGTTTTCCACGAACGCTTGCCGGTCGTAGATTTGGGAGCCGATGTGCGCATGCAAACCTTCGTAGCGCAGAGTCGCCGACTCGCGCAGCAGCGAAAGTGCGGGCACAAGGCCATTCGGATCGAAACCGAATTTGGTCTTGTTGCCACCGGTGCGAACGAATTCATGGGTATGCGCTTCGATCCCGGGATTTATTCGCAGCAGAATCGCAATGGGCGCGGAGCCGCCGATAGCCGCGAGACGGCGCAGCTCATCGGAATTGTCGACAATCACGCGTGCGACGCGCCCCTCCGCGGCCGCATCGAGCTCTTCGGACGTCTTGCCGCAGCCGTGAAAGCTGATGCGATCGGCCGGAAATCCGGCACGTTCGGCCGCCGCCAGTTCGCCGAGCGAGCAAACGTCCAACTGCAATGTTGTGTGCTTCAAATGCCGCGCGAGCGCCACGAGCAACAATGCTTTCCCGGCGTACGCCACTTCTATGGAGTGTGGCGCGCAGGCTTCCAAAAAACGAGCGATTGCCGCATCGAAAACATCGTAATCGATAGCGAGCAGCGGCGTTCCGTAAGCTGCGGCTAGCTCGCCGGCTGGCACGCCCCCGACGAATAGCTCGCCGTCGCGCCGCTCGTGTCCCGGCGCCAAGCCGCCGCGCCATTGCATCTGCGCGGACGAATTGCGGATCATCTCACAGCGGATTTGCCCGCGCATGGCAAACAATCCCGCCCATTAAGTCGAAGGCTGTCGAACGACCTATTTTCCTAGCGAAACTGTGCGAGGAACTGCTCAATCACCGCTTGCGCGACGCCCGCGTCGTGCAAGCGTTTGTTGATCGCCTCGGGCGATGCGGGCGGCGTGACGAGCATGAACGGAGAGGATGCGTCCGATCCTGAGATGCGTACACTTTGCGCGGCTGCCGGAATCAGCGCGGTCTGGTACGGGTTAAGATGCGCGCTACCGCCGTCGCATACGAGCTCGACTGCATCCTCGAGCGCCATCATGATCAGCGGCCGGTCGTGGGTTCCCATGGCGGCAGGCGTTTCCGTTGCGATAACACGCTCGACCACGAAATGCGCGTCGGCGACTAGCGCCGTGCGTTGGAAACCCTCGTATGCGTATGCCAGCTCCGAGAGGGCCGTCGATGTGCCTTCCTTGTAGTCGAGCACGTCCGCAGCTTTCTGCACGTGCAGCGGCCGCGGCTTGCCGTCCGGGTCCAACCGATTCCAATCGAAGATGCGGTAGGTGAGATCGCTGGCTTGCTGCGTTTCGAAAATCACGATGCCGGCGCCGATCGCGTGCAGCGTGCCCGCGGAGATATAAAATGCGTCACCGGCTTTGATCGGCACATTCCGTAAAATGTCGCCGAGCGTTCCGTCGACTACGCGCCGTTCGTACTCTTCGCGCGTGGTGTCGCGCATCCAGCCCATGACGAGTTGCGCGCCTGGCGCCGCGCGCAGAACGTACCAGCATTCGGTCTTGCCGTTAGGCTGGTGCTCCACGCGTTGCGCGTAGGCGTCGCCGGGATGAACCTGCACAGAGAGCGAGGCGCATGCGTCGATGATCTTCGTAAGAATCGGAAAGATGCGCCGCGGATCGATGTTCACCAGCAACTTTGATCCTAGGCTCGTGCGCAGTTGCGCGACCGTTTGTCCGGCGAGCGGACCGTTGGTGACGCGATTTTCGTCCCAGCACTCCCAACTCTCGCCGATTTTTATTTGCGGATCGCCGGCCTTTCCAAACTCTTTGACCAAGTCATCGCCGCCCCAAATCGCAGGGGCGAGTTTGGGTTGAAGGATGTAGGGATACAGCGTCTCGTCAGACACGGTTGCGCTCGCTCACGAGATGCAATTGCAAGAGCCCGCGCGTCGAATTGCCGACGAAAATCTCGTCGGCTCGACGCAGGTCATCTTCATGCAAAATGCGTTCGGCAGCCTGACCGCTCGATACCAGCCGGTTACGGAGCACTCCGGGCAGAAGGCCACAACTGAGAGGCGGCGTGTAGAGTACGGCTCCGATGCGCACGAAGAGGTTGGTGCGCGATCCTTCGGTGAGCTCGTTGCGTTCGTTGCGCAGCAGTGCATCGAAGCATTCGGATTGTTCGGCGAGCCGTGCGGCTGCGTCGAGGGCCGGCCGCCACGACGTTTTATACGCAAGCATCGGATCGCCTCAGGTCACGCGCAGTTCGGACAGGCAGATACGAACACGCTCGGGCAAGCCGACGCAGCTCGCTCCTAACTCATACGAAAGAAAACCCGCAACGTGATAACCGGCAACGCGTGCGCGGTCGACGGAACCCAGAGCGTTCCATGCCTCTTGCGGCGTGTGAGCGCGCAGAACGTCGAGCGGCGACTCAAAGAGCAGCGCCGGATCGGTTCCGGCTATGACGCGCAGATTTCCCTCGCGACGCCCGCGCCGAATGAGAGCCAGCGCTCGATGGGGGCGACGTTGCGTGCATCGTGCATGCGATTACCCTCCTCGTCCATAAGTACCCATTCGTGCGCATTCACGTGGGCATCGGTTCGAACCTCGGCGACCGGCAGGCGAACATCCTGACCGCCCTGCAGCGGCTGCGGCGCAAGAGCCGCGTGGTGGCCGTTTCGTCGTTTTTTGAAAGCGCCCCCGCGGAAGGCGCGGATGGACCGCCGTTTTTGAATGTCGCCGCGCAGCTGGAGACGCCGCTCGATCGCGACGGTTTCGAAGAATTCGCGCGCGCTGTCGAAGCCGCGGTAGGGCGTGCGGGCAAACGGCGCCTCGCGGCGCGCGCGATCGACATCGATCTGCTCGTCGCCGGCGATTACGTTCATCCGCAACTGGCGAGCCGGCCCTACAATCTCATACCGCTTGCAGAGATCGCGCTGGAGTTTCGCGAACTGGCCCGCGCGCTGACATCAAACGGAATCCGCCGGCGTGCGCGCTCGCTGCATTTCGATGCGAACCGCCATGAGGAGACTCCCGACGTGCGCCTCTCCCTCGATCGCGTCGGCGTCTTGCGCGTTCGGCGGATCGTGCGCTTGAACATCGCTGGACGAGAGCAGGTCTTCAACGGCGAGTTCACGATGGTTGCGGACCTTACGCCGGATAAAGCCGGATTACATATGTCGCGTTTCAATGAAATTCTCGAAGAAGCCGCGCTCGAGGTGCTCGCTCGTACTGATGCTCCGGCGCAGATCGAGAATTTGGTTGAAGCAATCGCGCGCGAGATCGTGCAGTCGCAACGGGCGATCCGCGCGGACGTACGCTTGCGCGCTGAATTTGCTTTGGAACGCTGGACGCCGGTGAGTGGAAAGCGCGGCGAGGAAACGTACGTGCTAACCGGTATCGCGCACGCCGATCGGGAAGGCGTTCGCCGCCTAATCGGCGTTGAAGCAGAGGGGATGACCGCGTGTCCGTGCGCTCAAGCAATGGTACGCGAGCAAAGCCTCAGCGATCTGCGCGACGCGGGCTTCTCGAAAGCGGACGCGCAACGGGCGCTGGAAGCATTGCCGGTCGCCACGCACAATCAGCGCGGACGCGGCAGCGTCCTCATCGGTCCCCTTTCAGGCGAAATACCAAAAGTTGAAGATCTGGTCGAGATCGTTGAAAACGCGATGTCGAGCGAAACCTACGATTTACTCAAGCGCCCGGACGAATTCTTCGTCGTCAACAAGGCGCACCACAATCCGAAATTCGTAGAAGACGTCGTGCGCGGTATTCTAGCGGGCGCGCTCGAGATGTATGCGGATTTCGTGGACGAAACGTTCGTGGCCGCTTCGCAAGTGAACTACGAATCGATTCATAAGCACGATGCGTTTGCCGAAGCTTACGGAACATTCGGGGAATTGCGCTCGGAGCTGCGCACAGGCGAGTATGTGGCGCACAAGACTGATCTCGCCTCCTGGCTCGGCACCCGCCCTTCGCCTGTCCTATTGTCATCCTGAGCCACGACTGCGATGGAGAAGAAGTCTATGCAGAAAATCGACCGTAATAAGTTTCTCGCTTTATCGGGCGGTGCGATGGTCGCCTTGGCGCTACCGCTGCGCGTTTTCGCCGCCGAGACGAACATCGTGCTGAAAACGGCTACAGGCGCCATCGCGGGCACGCTTTCGTTGCCGGCAAGTGCGAAAAAGGCCGTACCGGTCGTGCTGCTCATTTCCGGATCGGGTCCGACCGATCGCGACGGCAACAGCGCCATGCTCCCTGGCAAGAACAATGCGCTGAAATTGCTGGCGAACGCGTTAGCTGCGCGCGGCATCGCATCCGTGCGTTATGACAAGCGCGGCATCGGCGCGAGCGCTTCAGCGATGGGGGCTGAGAAAGACCTACGCTTCGATATGTACGTTGACGATGCGGCGGGTTAGATAACGTTTCTCCATGCTGACCCGCGCTTCTCAAAAGTTGTCGTCGCCGGGCACAGTGAAGGCGCGTTACTCGGAACGATCGCGGCCGAGCGCGGCGGCGTCGCGGCAGTCGTTACGCTCGAAGGTGCAGGACGGCCCGCGCCCGTCGTGTTGCGCGAGCAACTGCGCCCGGCGCTGCCGCCGGCAATGCTCGCGCAAGCCGACGCAATCTTTGCACAGTTGAAAACCGGCAATCTGTACAGCGGCGCGATTCCTGAAGGGATGCAAACCCTTTTCCGTCCGTCGGTGCAGCCCTACCTTATTTCATGGTTCAAATACGATCCGGCAGTTGAGTTAGGGAAGGTTCGCGTACCTGCAACGATCGTGCAAGGGACGGCTGACGTGCAAGTAACGATGGTTGACGCCGAAGCGCTCAAACGCGGCAGCCCGTCGGCTAAACTCGTTGTCGTTGAAGGCATGAACCACGTGCTCAAGCACTCGCCCGATACGTCATCGCAGGCGACGATCCTGGCCGGATACTCCAACCCCAACCTGCCGGTCGTGCCACAGGTCATCGAGGCCGTAGTCGCAGTCGCAAAGGGCCGCTAGATGATGGAGATCGTTTCCTTGGGTTTGGGATGCGCTTCGATGGCTGCGAGCAAGGCGCCGGCAAGTTCGTCGCAGATCGGGTCGTCGATCTCTTCGACGCGGCCTTCGTCCGCGAGCAGCGCTTTCCGCGAATCGATTGGGATGCGCGCCAGCAGCGGCGCCTTCGCGAGCTCGGCCACGCGCTCAGCGTAAGACGGGCCGAAAATCTCATATTTCTTGCCGGTGTCGGGCGCAATGAAGTACGACATGTTTTCGACCACGCCGAGAATAGGTTTCTTCAATTGATGCACGAGATTCGCGGCTTTGCGCACGATCATCGTTGCGAGCGCCTGCGGCATCGTCACGAGTATCACGCCGTCGATCGAAAGTGATTGCAGCACGGTCAGCGGCGCATCCGAGGTTCCCGGGGGGAGATCGATCAGTAAATAATCGAGATCGCTCCAGAGTACTTGCTCGTAGAACTGCCTGATCACGCCCGAAAGAATCGGCCCCCGCCAGATCATCGCCGTGTCTTCTTGATCGGTCAGCAGATTCGAACTGACGACTTCGATCGCGCTACGTGATAGTGCGGGCACCATCAGCGGCGGCGGATTTCCTTGCGGCGTCGGTTTCGCATCGGGATCGGCTTCGATCAGCAGCGGTGTATGTAAGCCGAAGAGTTTTGGAATCGACGGTCCGGTGATGTCGGCATCTAAAATGCCGACACGCAAATTGCGGCGGCGCAGTCCGAGCGCCATGAGCGAGGTGACCAGCGACTTCCCGACCCCGCCCTTCCCGGACATGATTGGCACGACGTGATCGATCGTGGCGCGCCGCTTGAATTCGCCCGGCGCGCGGCGCAGCGGTTTGCGGTCCTCGTTGCTGATGTTCGGCACGAATCCCGAGAGCCGAGCTTGAACGAGGGCCGCGACGACCGGCTCGATGCGCAAACCGTGCGCTTTCGTGCCTTGCTCGATGGTCTCGTATTTGTTGACGCCGCAGCCGGCGCAATGCAGGCCGAACCGCCCCAGAACTTCGGCCGCGATGGGCAGATCCCGGACCAATTCGGCGATGTTGCTCTGCGGGCCGATCTCCAGCTCTACATGCGGCATGGCCCAGGGGTTCGCGCTGCGAACCCCTCGGTCTTATGCGAGAGTTGTCGCACGAGCAGCTCGTATTGCTTGCCGCAGCCTATCTGCACATGCCGGCGCGGCGCCTGCGCTCGCTCGCGCGCGGCGAGGATCCCTCATTAAAGGAATGGCTCGAAGGCGATTCCGCCCGGCGGCTGGCGCATGCCCGGCACCAAGCCCGGGAATCGGCACAGCGGCTCGCGCGCCTGGGCGCATCCATCATCACCATCGCCGACCCGCAGTACCCGAACGGCTTGCGCGATCTCGACGATCCGCCGGCATTTTTGTACGTGCGCGGCGTCCTGCCGGTCGGCGGAGTTGCGATCGTGGGAACGCGCACGCCGCCGCCTGAGGCGCAAGAATTCGCGCGCGAGTTTGCGCGCCGCCTCGACCTCCCGATCGTCAGCGGATTAGCGGCCGGCATCGATGCGGCCACGCATCGCGGCGCGCTGGATTCTCACACGCCTACCATTGCGTATATCGGAACCGGTCTCGGCGTAACGTATCCGCCCGAGCATCGTTCGCTCGCAGAGGAGATCGTCGCGCACGGCGGCGCGATCGCGAGCGAACGCCTTCCGGACGAACCGGTTACGAAGTGGGCACTCGTCCATCGCGATCGCTTGCAAGCCGCGCATGCGCGGGCTGTCGTGCTCATTGCAAGCGAAGTTGACGGCGGCGCGATGCTCACGATGCGCTTCGCGAAGCAACTCGGCCGCCCACGCTTTGCGCTCGCCGCCTACGGCGATCGTTGCTACACCGGAAATGCGCAAGCCCACGTTGACGGCGCGAGGGCCTTGCCGTTCGATGTCGACCGCGCGTTGAAAACGTTGCGACCATTTCTCGAAAAACAGGATGCCGTTCTTAGCGGATCTCGCTGAACGGACAGAGGATGTCCTCGCCGGCGGCTGCGATTCCCCGGTGCGCTCGGGTTGGGCCGTGGGTGGAAAACCGTTCGTGCAAAGCCGCGGCGACGGCGCGTACGCGTATGATGAAAACGGCGAGCGGTACATTGACTACGTCATGGCCTACGGGCCGTTACTTTTCGGATATAATCATCCGGCACTAACGCGCGATCTCGATGAATTAGTGTCGCGCGGCGTTTTGTACGGATCGACGCACCCCGAAGAAGTCCGCCTCGCCGCACGCATTCGCGCGCACCTTCCCTCGATGGAGCGCGTTCGTTTTACGACTACGGGCAGCGAAGCGATGATGAGCGCGGTACGCGTTGCGCGCGCTTTCACGCAACGCGACCTGATCTTGCGGTTTGCGGGAAACTATCACGGTCACTTCGATGCAGCATTGTTCGCCGCCGGAGCTTCTGCGCAAACCGCGCACGCGCATCGCAGCGGCATCCCGGCGGGCGTACAGCGTGACGTTGCCGTCGCGCGTTACAACGATTTGGAGAGCGTTGACGAGGCACTGCGCGTGCGCCAAGGCGATCTGGCTGCGATTCTGGTAGAGCCGATCGCGGCCAACATGGGTTGCGTGATGCCCGATCTCGGATTTCTCGAAGGCTTGCGCGAGCGCGCGGATCGCTTTGGCGCGCTGCTCATCTTCGACGAGATCATAACGTGGCTTCGCCTTTGTCATCGTGAGGTATCGAACGACCGCGAGCGAAGCGAGCGGCCCCGAGCGACGTCGAGGGGCGTACGCCCCGATCTCACCGCAGTCGGTAAAATACTCGGCGGCGGATTTCCGATCGCCGCATTCGGCGGACGCGAGGACGTGATGGCGATGCTCGCACCCTCGGGCCCGGTGTTCACCGGCGGTACGCACGCCGGCAATCCATTTAGCATAGGGATGGCACATCGCGTGCTCGATCTGCTCGAGGCGCATCCCGAGTACTACGAACAGATGGACTCGCTCGCGAAACGCCTAGCCAACGGCATTCGAACCATTTTCGAACGCCACGACCTCCCTTACGCAGTCGTGCAGCAGGAGTCGGTCGTAGATTTTAAATTCCGCCCGGGCGCGCCGAATCGGAACTATGACGACGCGCTGGTAGCGGATGCATCGCGCTATGCGGCCTACTATCACGCGATGCGCGATCGTGGAATTCTCTTACCCCCGTCCCAAAACGAAGTGATGTTTCTCTCGACTGCGCACACCGCCGCCGACATCGACGAAACCCTCATCGCGATCGATGAATCGCTCTACTTTTTTAACTAGCGCGACGGCAGCGGCGCTGCTGCCCGCCGAGCTGGCATGCCTGCCACCAGCAGTGATGCCTTCGCCCGAAACGATTGCCCGCCAGGTGCGCGACGAGTTCTTGCACGCCTGGCAGTGCTATAAGTTCTCCTCGTGGGGTTACGACGAAGTTCGCCCGATCAGCGGAAAACCGTCGAATTTCTTTCTGAAAAACCACGCCTTCGGGCTCTCGATTATCGAGGCGATGGACACGCTGTACGTCATGGGCCTCGACGCGGAGCTCGGATCGTGCGTGGCGTGGTTGCGCGCGCATCTCAATTTCGACGTGGACGGCGACGTGCAAATGTTTGAAGCCATGATCCGCATGGTCGCGGGGCTGATCACCGGCTACTATGCTACAGGCGAGAGATTCTTGCTCGACGGCGCGCTCGATCTCGCGGATCGTCTCCTGGTTTGCTTTACAAAATCCCCGACCGGCGCCCCGTATCGTTACGCGAACCTGAAAACCGGCGCGGTGCGCGAGCCGCACATGGTGCTCGCCGAAATTGGTTCAAACATCCTCGAGTTCGGCGATCTCTCGCGCCTGACCGGCGACGCAAAGTATTTGCAGGCTTCCCTCAAAGCCTACGAAGCAGTCATTACCAAGCGTTCGGCATTGGATCTGCTCGGCACGACCTTCGACGTTGAGAAGGGCGAGTTCATCGATACGGACGACGTGGCTCCCGACGAGCCGGGCGATTCTTTCTATGAGTATCTCTGGGGTGGCTGGCAAATGCTCGGCCTCACGCAGGCGCGCGACTGGTACCGGCTGCTCACCGATGCGATCCTCAAATACAAGGTGACGCGCGTTTCCGGCAATCTGTGGTTCAAGACCGTGAATTACAACGACGCGCAACCGACGGGCGACACGACGACATCCGAGCTCGCAGCGTTTTATTCCGGCCTCGTCGCGAAGGGCGGCGACCGCGAAGTTGGTTCAGCGTTCTACGATTCCTGGACGGCGGCGCTCGACAAATACGAGTTGATTCCGGAGGTCATCAACTATAGCGATCTCTCTATTGTGAGCCCACGCCACTGGCTGCGCCCGGAGTATCCGAATTCGTCGTTCGATCTCTGGTTCTTAACAAAAGATCCGAAGTATCGCGTCACCGCGTATCAGTATTTTGAGGCGCTTCGGCAGAATTGCCGGACTCCCAAGGGTTACACGGTGCTAACCGACGTGCGCACGCGGCCGATGGCACAGGGTGATTACTTTCCGGCGTATTCGTTTTCAGAGAATTTCAAGTATCTCTATCTGATGTTTGCCGACACTTCGCGTTTCGACGGTTCGAACTACTACCTGAACACCGAAGGCAAGATCATGCGAGGGATGAAGCGTTAGCGGCCTTATGTTCGTCTACATCTTAGCTTGCGAGGACGGTTCGCTTTATACGGGGTGGACCGACGATTTGGAACGTCGCGTACAGTCGCACCAAGAGGGACGCGCCGCTAAGTACACCCGGTCGCGCCTGCCCGTGCGGCTCGTAGCGTGGATCCGCGCGGAAGGCGCATCGCAGGCCAAGAGCGTCGAAGCTCGCTTCAAGCAACTGAGCCGTGACGAAAAGCTGGCGGCTCTAGCTGCGGGCCAGGCCTTCGGGCTCGAGCTGCACAAAGCGCCGTAGATGGCTACCCATGCCGCGCCAGTCGGCGAGGAACTGCGCACGCTGCTCGAGAGAGCGCGAACTTCGGTGGCGCGTATCTCGACGCCCAAGGGCGACATGGTCTTTTCCTTTTATACCGACGACGCGCCCCAGCACTCCGCCGCATTCGTGAAGCTCGCCCAAGCCGGTTTTTACGACGGGCTCGCATTTCACAGAATTGAGCCCGGCTTTGTCATCCAGGGCGGCGACCCAAAGGGCGACGGCACTGGCGGTCCGGGCTACAACCTGAAGGCCGAGTTCAACGAACGTCCGCACGTGCGCGGCACCGTCGCGATGGCGCGCGCCTCGCAGCCCGACTCGGCGGGTTCGCAATTTTACATCTGCCTCGGCGATGCGCATTTTCTCGACCGGCAGTACACGGTCTTCGGGCAGCTAATCGAAGGATTTGAAACGCTCGAAACGATTCGGCGCGGCGACAAAATGATTAGCGTAAGAATTGAGCCGCGGCCCCTCGACTCCGCTCGGGGTGGTTCGACAGGCTCACCATGACAACTCAAAGCATCGTCCCCGCCACGTGGCGGTACACCAATCGCGAAATGTGCGCGATGCCGTATGCTCCGCCGGCCCAACCCTGCAGATCCTTTGTGTAGACCGCGAGTACGTACGGCGAAAGGCCGAACGGATCGACGATCGCAACGTCAGCGCGCGTTCCCGTAAGCTCGCCGGTTTTGTTCGCAACCGGTACGCCACGCGGCACGCCTGCCGGAATTTTGTCGCGATCGGTCTGCCCCAGCATGATCTCGATCATCGAACGGCACGAAGCCGGGGAGGCTACCGTACGAATTCCCTCGCGCGTGCCGCGTTCGATCTCGAAGAGCAGATGCGCCATGTCCTGCGGCGTCGTGCGGTTGTCGTGATGGCGCAAGATAGCCGGAGTATCGAGAAAATGGCGGCGCAGCGCCGTATGCCACATTCCCGCATGGCGAGCGCTCGCGTTGATGGCGTCGAAGCCGAAGTGCGTGATGAGCAGATTCGCCGCGGTATTGTCGCTGAGGCGGATCATCGGCACGATCAGCTCGTGTACCGTGAAGCGCTCGCCGTTCCATGCACTCGATAGAAAATCGGATCCGCCGATGTAGTCGCTGCTGTGAAATGTGACGGGCCTGCGCATCACGGACGGGTCGCTTTCCGCGAGCCTGAACGCCGTGAGCATGATCAGCAGTTTGATCGTCGAGGCGCTGGGGAACGAGACGCCGGCGTTGTAGGCGATCAGCGGCGGCCCGTCGGCCATCGAGCGCGCGTAGACGCCGACCGTCGCCGGAATGCGTTCGATCGCTTGGCGTAAGAGCGCGTCGAACGATTGTGCAGCGGCCGGTTTCGGCCAGCACGCCGCCGCCGCGAACCCGGCCACGAATGCGTTTCTCTTCACGATCCGGTTCCTTGATAGTGCTGCAAGCCGTATCGCCAAAATGCGTACGAAATCGCGAGCCAGCCAAGTCCCACGAGCGGCGTGAGCAGCCCGATCTGCGGAGAAAGCGAGAGTCCGGTTTCGGCTTTGTGCAGCAAGAACGTCGCCGGAAAATAGTTCATGAACGCAAACGGAAAGACGAAGGCCAACAAGAATCGCACGCCTCGCGTGTAGATGCTGATCGGATAGCGCGTGAACTCTTGCTCGAGCGACATCACGACCCAGCGCAGCGTATCGACGCGGACAAACCAAAATGAGGCGGTCGCCACAGCGAGTGATATTCCCAGATCGATCAGCGCGCCCCCTACCATGACCAGCGGAACGAACAGGATGAAGGCGGCGTCGACGTTGACGCCGCTGTAGCGCGTCGCCAGCGTAAAGTAAATGATCGCAAGGATGAGGCCGTCGGGGAAGATCTGCGACGGAACGGTCAGAGTCTGAAAGAGCGTGTCCTGCGGCCGCACGAGAAATCTATCGAAGCGGCCTTCGCGAACGTACTCCGGAACGTTGACGACCGTGAAGAAGAATGCGTTGTGAAACTCGTGGCCGAGCATCCAGAGGGCATACAGGAAGGCCATCTGCTTGAAGTCCCAGCCGTTCATCGACGGGAACTGGTGAAGCGTTACCCAGAGCGCCGCGATCGCCGTCGCGTGGTAGACGATCGTGAACCCGAACCACATGATGAAATTCGCGCGGTACTCCAGCATCGTCAGAAGGTTGATGCGCCAATACTGGTAATATGTCGCGAGCATCACGCCTGAAGTTCACGCTCGAAACCGACCTTCCCGTCCGCCCTCCTTACCGGTTGGATCTGACGGTGGATGCCTTGCGGCGGTTGGCTGCCAACATCGTGGACGTCGTGGGCGAAGACGGCGCGTACCGCCGCGCATTAAGCGACACGCACGGTACGAATGTGATCGAAGTGCGTCAGCACGATCCACGCACGCTGGCGCTGCGAATCGCCGGAACGCGGCCCAAGCGCTGGGTGCCGATCGTGGAATCTATGCTGGCAACGCAGGCCAACCTCGATGCGTGGTACCGGCGGGTGCGGCCGTTTCCGTGGCTCGCGCGGCTCACCACGCGGCTGCGCGGCATGCATCCGCCGCGTTATCCCTCGCTCTGGGAGGCGCTGGCGCACGCGATCGTCTTTCAACAGATCAGCATCCACGCGGCGAGCGCGATTATGCGCCGCACGGTCCAAGCGTTGAGTGCGCCGATCGAACATGCCGGAATCGCGTACCATCCGTTCTTCAACCCGTCCCAACTGCTGTACGCGCCGGACGAACCGTTGCGTGCGGCCGGCCTGAGCGCCAACAAGATCGCACATTTGCGCAGCGCCGCGGCCGCGGTGGAAGACGGGGTCGTTTCCGAAGCTATTCTCACGCCTCTCTCCAGCGAAGAGGCCGCCGTTCGACTGCGCGCGGTGCGCGGGATTGGCCCGTGGAGCGCGGCGGTCGTGCTGCTGCGCGGCTGCGGACGGCTCGACGTCTTCCCGTTGAAGGATTCAGGTGTCGCGCAATCGCTGCGCGCGCTTTCAGGCCAGCCGCAGCTCGATGCGGGTGCGCTGCTCAAAGCGCTCGGCCCCGTCTGCGGCTTCCTCTATTTTCATCTGCTGCTGGGGCGGATGCGCAACCTAGCGCCGGTCCCGCGATTCTGGTCTTACATGAAGGCCATTTCCGAGCCGCCCAGCACCTTCGCCGTTCAGCGCGCCGACCAGCGCTACTTTGCGGAGCACGGCTGGCTCAAGACGTATCATTCCTTCAGCTTCGCGGATTACTACGATCCGCAGAACGAGCAATGGGGCGCGTTGCGCGTCTTCAATGAAGATTACATCGCCGCCGGTGCCGGTTTCCCAACGCATCCTCACCGCGACATGGAGATTCTCACGTATATTTTCAGCGGCGAGCTCGAACATGAGGACAGCATGGGCAACCGCGGCGTCGTGAAAGCGGGCGGCGTGCAGTTCATGAGTGCGGGCACGGGTGTGCGGCATTCCGAGTACAACGCGCGCAAAGACTTGGATTTGCACCTCGTGCAGATGTGGGTCTTGCCAGGGCGCCTCGGAACGCCGCCGACATACGGTCAGGTAGATTTCACGATCGTCGATCGGCGCAACCGCTGGCTGACGGTCGCGTCGGGCGAGCCGAACGTCGAAGCGCCAATCGCGTTGACGCAAGATGCAACGCTGCGAGTCGCGCGTTTAGAGAACCACGGTCTGCGCCATACGTTCCAGCCGCGCCGTTACGGGTTCTTGTTCGTCGGAGAGGGAGAGATCGAGGCGAACGGTGAGGGCTTGCGCGCCGGGGACGCCGTCCGCATGTACGATGTCGAACGCTTGGAACTCCATGGCAGCGGCGAAGCCGTCCTTTGGGATGTTCCCGCCGCATGAGCCAAACGTGCACGCACCTCGATCGCATTCACAAAATCCAGCCGCGCACGCCCGAAGGCTGCGAGGAATGCTTGAAAATAGGTAGCGATTGGGTTCATCTGCGCGAGTGTTTAGAATGCGGCCACATTGGCTGTTGCGACGATTCACGTAACAAACATGCGACCAAACATTTTCACGCCACGCAACATCCGATCATCAGATCGTTCCAGCCGGGTGAGAATTGGAAGTGGTGCTACGTCGACGAGTTGTCGTGGGAGTAGTCCTTACGGCTTAGTATCCGTCGCGCAGCAAGGGTGGCGTACAGCAGTGCCGCACCGACGCCGATCGCGACGGCAATGAATGCGCTCGGCAACGATGCCGGCGTCGAGGCACTGGCGATGTCCAATCCGCCCGAGCCGATTGGGAACGACGGCAGTAAGTATGGATATAGTGTGCCTGCCGCGGAAATCATCAGCGCCAATAGGAGCCCGGACGTTGCCGCCAGGCAAAACGCTGCGGATGGTACGAAACGCACCGCGATCAGACACGCTACTCCCAGGCACGGCGCGAGCCACAACGCTGCGCTGTGCACGGGATGAACAATAATAGTCGCAGCCGTGATGCCGGCGTAAACAACGATCGCGATAGGCCACAGCACGACGATAGCGCTACGGGCGCGCGCGCCCGGGGCGGAGTCGCCGCCTAAGCGCCAACGCATGAACGCGGCCCCATGCAGTCCCAGCGCGATCAGACTGAAAATGCCGACGCCGATCGCGTAGGGATTCAGCAAGAACGTGAAGGTTCCGGAAAAATAACCATGTGAGCCGATTGGAAGGCCCCGCAAGAGATTGCCGATCGTTACGCCCATGAGCAACGTCAGGAGCGCGCTCGAAACGCCAAATCCGACGTCCCAAAAACCGCGCCACAGCGGGTCACGAAAGTGCCCCCGCAGTTCGATCGACAACCCGCGGACCATCAACAGCCATAGCGCGACCATGAACGGCAGATAGAATCCGCTGAACGACGTCGCATAAGCCTGCGGAAAAAAAGCGAAGAGTGCAGCTGCCGCGGCGATCAAGACGACTTCGTTGCCGCTCCAGAATGGTCCAATCGTGGCAAATGACGCGGCGCGTTCGCGATCCGTGCGTGCGATGAATAGGTGCAGGATACCGACGCCGAGATCGTAGCCGTCCAGAATAACGTACGCGCAGAGCATCCCGGCCAGCAGGACAAATGCCGCTGTGTTCATTCGGCTTCCGCAGGGGACTCTGGCCCACGTGCGATCTCGCGCAGGATCAAGAGCATGAACAACAGCCCGATTATGAAGTACATTCCGGCGAATCCGATCGTGGTAAAAACGGTCTCCCCTGCCGCAACGTTGGGCGAGGCGGCGTCGGCCGTTCGAATAAGTCCGTAAACCATCCACGGCTGCCGGCCGACCTCCGTCGCCGTCCAGCCCGCCTCATTCGCAATGTAAGGAAACGGCATCGCCAGCATCAGAATCCAGAGCATCCAACGCTCGCGCGGTAGACGTCGCAGCAGCAGCAGCAGCCCCGCCGTTAGCATGATCGCGACGAAGATCGTCCCGAGGCCGACCATCACGTGATAGGCGTAGTATGTAAGCTCGACCGGCGGACGCGCGCTTGCGGGATATTCCGCCAGTCCCTTGACGTTTGCCCGAGAATTGCCATAAGCCAGAAAACTCAAGGCATCGGGAACATAAATCGGATCGATGAGCTTTTGGTGTTGCACGTCCGGCATGCCGAAGATCGCGATTGGCGCGCCGCGTTCGGAGTGGAATAGGCCCTCCATCGCGGCGAGTTTGGCCGGCTGATCGCGAGTGACGTTGGCGCTGTTTTGATCTCCGGTCGGAAAAATCGCGATCAATGACGTGATCAATCCGACGATGACGCCGGCGCGAACGAAACGTACGCCGAAGGCCACTTGGCGATTTCCGAGCAGGTAGTACGCGCCGACACCCGCCACGACGAACGCTCCCGTCAGCAGCGCGCCTGTCATGACGTGGGCGTACTGCCACCACGCAAACGGCGAGAGCAAGAGGGCGGGTAAAGAGATCAGCGCGATCTTTCCATCCGCCAGCATCGCATAGCCGACCGGATGTTGCATCCACGCATCGGTCGCGACGATGAAGAATCCCGAGATCCATGCGCCGATCCAGATCGCTACCGCGGAGAAAGCGTAAAACCCGTTCGAAACACGCGAGCGGCCGTAGATGAACACTCCGATGAAAACGGACTCCAGGAAGAATGCGTAGACCCCTTCCATCGCCAGGGGTTGCCCTACGGCACTTCCCGCGCGCGCCGAAAAGATCGCCCAGTTCGTTCCGAATTGAAACTCCATCGGGATTCCCGTGACAACTCCGACCGCAAAGTTGATCGTTAAGATTTTCGCCCAAAAGCGGGCCGTGCGAATTGCGGTTTCATCGTTCTGCCGGACACCTTTGAGCGTATACCACGCAATGAACGGCGCAAGTCCCATCGTTCCGAGCGGAAACAGGTAATGGAACATCACCGTAAACGCGAACTGGATCCGATCCGCGATGACGGCGCTATCCACCTTGGATGACCACGCGGCGCGCGGCTGCGCGCCAGATCACGAACGATAGCGAGCTGAAGAATGTTAGCCACAGCACTTGCACCAGAAAATAGCGCGCGTAATCGTGCGGCTGAATCACGCCGACGTAAACGAGGAGCGGCGCCGAGTAGATCGCCGCGAACGGCAACGCGAAGACGATCCGTCCGAAGAGGCCGGGGAAGAACGTCAGCGGAATGATCTGTCCGCTCAAGAGATCCGAAACCCAGCGCACGATCAACTGAATGGCGAACGTCTCAAGCGTCCAGAACGCAATTGCGTTCATGACGAAATTCACGAAGAAATTCAGCAGATACCCGAGCGCGAACGCGATGAGAAACGCGCCGAAGACTGGCGCGCTTGGAACGTCGATGTGGACGAGCAGCAACGCGAAGAGCACGCACGGGATCACCAACAGCGCGTGCAGCCACGTCTGGCCAAAACCGTCGCTAAAGAAGTAAAACGGTACGCTAATCGGTTTCAACAGATCGGTTGCGATCGTGCCTTCGCGAAGTTTTTCGCGAATGAGCCGCGTGCCATCGACCTCTAAGATGAGCGACATCAGCAGCGCGACCGTGGCGTAGGTGATCATACTGTGCAGCGGCAGATTCAGCGGCGCAATGTTTTGCGAGTAGAGCGCCGTCCAGACCGAACGCAGGAGATAGACCCGCACGATGAGCGAGCCGATCTCCGTGAAAACCTCCAGCCGGTACGTCGCCTCGCGCGCGAACGCTTTTTTCGCGAACTCGATGTACGGAACGAGCGTCACTTTTTGGTTTTCTTCTCCCGATCGATCGCAACCTCACGGCGTAAGCGCGCTTCTTCCAGCTCGACGAACATGACGTCGACGACTTTCTCCACCTCGGTCGCTTGCGTCGGGGGCGGCTCTGCGGTCTTCCTGAGCGGTGCTTTCGGCGCGGCCTTTTTCGCTGCTTCCGCTAACGGCGCGTCTTGGGCATGCGTTTTGCGCAAGAACTTCGAGTAGTTTTCCGCAGCTTTAGCGCGCACGTCGTCCGAATCGGGCAAATTGAAAACATCTTGGAAGAAGGTTCTTGGAATCTCGCCGGCCGTTGTATTTTCGGAAATGGTTTGCCCGTTGCGGATCTTTGAGCCCGCAGCGATGAAGACGCCCGGTTCGATCGTGGCGCCAACGACGTAGGCTCCGGGACCGATGATGCAGCTCTCTCCGACCGTACAGGGGAACTGCATGACTTTGCCGCCGCTCGATTTGACGACTGCGTTCTCCATGACGACGCTGTTCGCGCCGATGACGATCGGCGCGCCCTCCGCGCTGACGATGGCGCCGAAAAGAACGGCGCATCCCTCTTCGATCGCGACGTCGCCGCTGACGGTCGCAGTCGGCGCGACGTAGGCGCTCGCGTGAATGTTCGGTTTTTTTGTGCCGCTCGACAGAATCATGAGTTGACGGGCTCCTGCTCGTAGCCTTCGACGTAGATCCTTCGAATTATCGACTCCAGGGCCGGTTCCTCGATGCTGACGTCGCGCAGTTCGTAGCGCTGCGTGGCTTCGCGAATCAGCTGATCCGCCCGGACGAGGCGCCGGTCGAAGCGGTACCGTACCAGCCCGCGATCGTTGGATTCGATGTCGGCGCCCTCGAGGACCGGATTCGGATGTGGTTCGGTCAGCGTCAGCACTAGCGTACGGTGCGTCCCATACTGTTCCTTGATGCGCTCCACCCCGCCGTCGTAGATGATCGTGCCGCGATCGATCAGGATGATGCGCCGGCAGAGCCGCTCGACGTCGGCCAAATCGTGCGTTGTGAGGATGATCGTCGTTCCGCGCTCTTGGTTGATGTGGCGGACGAATTCCCGGATGGCTTCCTTCGCGACCACATCGAGCCCAATCGTCGGTTCGTCCAAGTAGACGATGCGCGGATCGTGCAGCATCGCGGCTGCGAAGTCGCCGCGCATGCGCTGACCCAGTGAAAGCTGACGGACAGGTGTGCGCAGAAACGGATCCATCTCGAGCATTTCGATGAAGCCCTGCAGGTTGCGCCGGTAGCGGTCCTGCGGAATCGAATAGATCGCGCGCAAGAGTTCGAACGATTCGACCAGTGGCAGATCCCAATAGAGCTGGCTGCGCTGCCCGAAGACGACGCCGATGTTGCGCGCATTTTCATTGCGGCGGTCGTAGGGGACCAGGCCGGCAACCTCAATCGTGCCCGAAGTCGGCACCAAGATGCCCGTAAGCATTTTTATCGTCGTCGATTTGCCCGCGCCGTTCGGTCCGATGTAGCCGACGAGCTCTCCGGCTTCGAGTTCCATCGTGACGTCACGCACCGCGACCTTCTCTTCGATCTCACGCGAAAAAAGCGTCAGCAGCGCACCGGCCACGCCCGGCCGCCGTTTGGGCGAACGAAAGGTCTTGCGAAGATCGCGCGTCCGAATGATCGGCGGCATGCTAGGCCCTCTTACGCCGAGGCTCGCGTGGGCCCTCGGAGAAAGACGCGAACGTGGTCATTACGATTTCGAACCGCTACGGTTGCGGCGCGCTTGCCGCCGCGCGCCGCGTCGCCGAGCGGCTCGGTTACGAATACGTCGACGAGCAGCTCCTGGTCGTCGTCGCAAAACGACTGCAAACGTCTCCTGAGGCGGTCGAATCCGCCGAAGACATCGGGCGATCGATGAGCGAACGCATGCTGCGTAGCCTCGAACTGGGGACGCCTGAAGTCCATGCCGACGCCGGTCCGTCCTTTGATGAAGAGTGTCTGCGTGAGGTGCAGGAAGCCGTGCGCGAGTACGCGGCGCGCGGGAATACCGTGCTGATCGGCCGCGGCGCTAACGCGATCTTGGGACGGCGGCCTGACGTGCTGCGCGTCTTCATGATCGCGCCGCGCGAGTGGCGGATTCGCCACATCATGGACAGCGGTCACGTTGACGAAAAGACCGCGGCTGCCGAGATGGATCGTATCGATCGCGCGCGCCGGGATTACGTGCGTGCGTACTACGAGCTTGAATGGGCGGATGCTGCGAATTACGATCTGGTCATCGACACATCGACCTTCGGCGTCGAGGGCAGCGCCGAGCTCATCGTCTGCGTGGCCGGCGCACGGTGAGCGTCGAGCGAGCTCTTCCGCCGCGCCGCATCTCAATCTTTTCAGCGCTGCGATTTCGCGATTTTCGTCTGCTGTGGATTGGGCTGCTGATCTCGAACCTCGGCTCGTGGATGCAGTTGACCGCCACCGGCTACTACATCGCGCACCTGGCCGGCAACGCGCACACCGCCGCGCTCTATCTCGGCTTCCAAGGTCTGGCGCGCGCGGTGCCCGTGCTCTTGCTCTCGCCGGTTGCCGGATTGATGGCGGACATTTGGCCACGCCGCCGGATCCTGTTCATAACCAACTCGGCGATGGCACTGCTGGCTTTGATGCTGGCGATCTTCACGGGCCTGGGCTGGATGAATATCGTCGGCCTCATTCTCATCAACGCTGCGAGCGCCGCGGCGCTGGCGTTTGATTCCCCGGCGCGGCAGAGCTGGGTGCCGCTGATGGTCGATCGCGAGTACGTCGGCAATGCGATCGGCCTGAACTCGGTAGCCTTCAATGCCCCGGCCGTTCTCGGACCGGCACTCGCCGGCGTCCTCATCGTCTCGGTCGGAATCGCCGGCTCGTTTTACGTCAATGCCGTTCTTACCGTGGCCGTCATCGTGGCGCTGGTCTTCATGACGCCGGCTCCACCGAGCACCGCTAAGCCCGAACGCTGGCTCGGATCGATCGTCTATGGCCTGCGCTTTCTCTTCGAGCATCGTATCTTGCGATGGATCATCGCGATCTTCATCGTCACCGCACTGCTCGTACGTCCGTACAGCATGCTGCTGCCGGCACTCATCGTCAACACGTTGCGGGGAAACGCGCTGGATCTCAGCCTCGCGATTTCGGCCACCGGTGCGGGCGGCTTCGCCGGCGCGCTGCTGACGGCGTATCTGGGGACGCACGAACGGCGCGGCACCATTTCGTTAGCGTCGGCGATGATCATGTCGCTCGGCGTCCTGAGTTTAGGTTTCATGTGGAATCTGTGGCTTACGCTGCCGGTTCTCTTTGTGATCGGAACGGCGACGATGACACTGCTGGGCGCCTCCAACACGCTGATTCAAACGCTTTCGCCCGATGACGTCCGCGGGCGTGCGATCTCCGTCTACTCGATGGTTGCGATCGGCCTGGTTCCCGGCGGCGCGCTGATCGTCGGCGCCATCGGATCGCTGATTGGGTTGCACGCGGTGTTTTTGCTGGTCGGAGCCGCGACGGCGCTCTTCACGCTCTGGCCGTGGCTGGCGCGGCCCATTCTGCGCACGGTATAAAAAAAGCGCGCCGGTGACGGCGCGCTATAAGGAAAACGCCGAAGCGTTTAGTTAGGCGGCCTTTTTCCGGCGGCGCCGGCGGGCCGTCTTCTTGCGTGCCGTCTTGCGAGCGGCTTTGCGGCGTCCGCCCTTGCGGGCTTTACGGCGCTTACGCGGAGCTGCTTTTGCAGCTGCCTTTTTCTTTCTACGTTTGACTGCCATTTAAGCTCAGTCATCCTTTCTCTGGTTGGGTAAGCAACCAGGGGTGTTGCTTATGTTATACAGTATTACGGGCGTCGTGACAAGTTTTTCGGTTGACGGCGCCGACATCGAAGTCGTCAGCGATGGTAATGGCGACGCGATCGTTCTGATCCATGGCTTCCCATTGACGCGCGAGATCTGGAACGCGGAGGCTTCGGATCTCGCGCAGACGCATCGCGTGATCCGTCTCGATCTGCGCGGCATGGGACGTTCTAGTGTGACCGACGGACCATACTTGATGGAGACATTGGCGGCCGACATTGCGGCCGTGCTCGACGCTTTGTCGGTCGATCGTGCAACGATCGTCGGACATTCGCTGGGCGGTTTTGTTGCGTTGGCATTCGCGCGTATGTACACGGAGCGCGTTACGCGTTTGGGGCTGATTTGCAGCCGCCTTGGGGCGGATTCGCCTGAAATAGCGGGCTTTCGCAACGATCTGGCGGATCGGCTCGAGCGCGAAAATAGCATCGAGCCCGCGGTTGAAGCCTACATTTCGCGCATTTTTTCAAACGCGACGTTGCGCAACGATTCGAGTTTGATCGAACGCGTGCGCGCCATCGCGCGAACAAATGAGCCGCGCGGTGCGGCGGCGATGCTGCGCGGTATGGCGCAGCGCGTGGACTCGTACGACATCGCCGCGGAACTGCAGATGCCGGTGCTGATCGTCGCTGGCGCGGGCGACAAAGTCGTCCCGCTGGATGAGGCCGAGGAAATGCGCCGGGCCTTTCCGGCCGCGCACCTGCGGGTCATGGAGAGCAGCGGGCATCTGCCGATGCTCGAAGAGCCCGCGGCGCTGACCGCGGCGCTTTCCGCTTTCGTTTCCTAGGACCGATAGCGGGTGATCGGAGCGGCTTTCTTTCTGCGAGCGAGATTGGTGAGGAAGAGAATCCCCAGAACCGCGGCGGCGATGACCGCTGCTACGACAACCACCTTCAAAAGGAAGATGGCTACGAAGAAAGCCACGATCGCTATGGCGACGATCAGGGTAAGACGGATGAACGAGTTCAGCATGCTCTCTAGTACCGCCGGACGCGAGGGCGGGTTTCGCCCCGAGCTCCAGCGAAGTTTCCCGCCTATGGACCGCCGCCTTCATCTTGTCTGCACGTTTGCTTTACTTTTGGCTCTCGCGGGTACGGTCGCCGGAGCCCAGCAAACCAAGCCTATGCGCCATTTGGCGTACAGCTTCGATATCAGTATAACGTCTGAGCGCACGGTGCATGATTCGGGCGTCGGCGCGGCGGGCGGCGGAACCGGCAGCGGCATCGCCCACTACGGCGGCGGTAACAGCGACAAAGGAACGATCACGATCGACGTGCTCGGGGTCCAGCCGGACACGGGCCTGGTCGTGAGTATTGCGGAGCAAGGCCGCAGAGACCGCAGTGCGGAGGCGGCCACTTGCGTTGCATACGGGATCGGCAGCGTGGTCTGCGATCCGAACAAGAAGGTTAATGAAGAAGAGATGTCGCTGCTGCGCGTGCTTGGGCGGAACTTCGTCAATCCGTCGCTCCTGGACGCCAAACGCCATTGGCAGAGCGTGGAGACGATGGCGGGCGGAAACGAGACCAACGATTACACCATCGCAAGCGACGACAATGACGGAAAGCTCGGTATCGATTATGTTCGCGTGCTGAGGGTCGAGGGCGCTAACGGCTATCGTGCGGACACGAACGGCACTTTGTCCTACAATCAGAAGTTGAGCGTGCCGGTCCAGCTCAAGGAAGATACCGTGACGCGGCAGCACCTGGGGCAAGGTCAGGACGACCGCGTCGAGCAGCAGCTGACGCTGACGCTGACGACCGACTCGCTCGCGCAAGCCGCAACCACTCCTTAGCAGAGAGCCTCTCCCCGCCGTCGAACATCTGTTCGCCAGATGGACCCACTTTTTGACGTCCTGCATCCTGCCGTCGCCGGGTGGTGCCGCGATCACTTAAAGGAAGCGGCGAGACGGTCGAGTTCGCGCAGCGCGACGGTTGGCTATTCGTTCACGGCGATCGCGCGTCGTGCGTTTCGATCGACTCCAACGGCACGATCATCGGCCATCTGCATCCCGTGCGTGCGCAGCGCTGGTGCCTCGGCGCCGGTGTTTCTTGCGAGTGCGAGGCTGATCGTCGTGCCGGCGTTGACGCCCTACTCGGAGCGCCTGGACGTGTCTCGGATGGTTGCTTCGAGGCGCTGCAGCTGTTCGGCGTAACGTCACGCCGCGATCTGCAAGTCATTGCGGCTACTGCCAATCTCGTCTATCCGCTCGGATCTCTGAGCGCGTTGCGCCAGGAACTTGTACGCCCTGCGCCTCCCACGCGCCGCTATCACCGAAATTTTTTACGCTCGGATCGCTAACGCGACAAACGATCGAGCATGAGATAAATCGACGCGACGTGCGCAACGGAATCGATCGTGCCGTCGCGTACGAACGCGTGAAGTTCGTCCATCGTGGCAAGCTCGACGGTAATGTCTTCGCCGAGGCCGAGATTCTGTTTTCCGGTTAGCCGGACTTCGGGCGCATAAAACAGGTGCGCGACGGTGTTCGCGTTGGTCGGATCGGTGCAGAAGCTGCTAACAAGCTCCATTGAACCGGCGTAGCCCGTCTCCTCAGTGAATTCACGCACAGCCGTCTGCAGCGGCTCTTCGCCGGGATCGATCGCGCCGGCCGGGAGATCCAACAGGACCTTGCCGATGCCATGCTTATACTGCCGTACGAGAACGACGCGCTTGTCGGGCGTCAAAGCGAAAACGATCGCAAAGCCTCGGCTCTCGCGAACGTAATAGTCCTCGATCGTCGCTCCGTTCGGCAGCTCGATGCGGTCTTTTCGGACCTTCAAATGGCGCGAGTCCATGACGTAGGAAGAGGAGGTAACGCGCCAGTTAGGTTTCTTCACCGAGGCCATCTTCGGCATGGTCCGGCGCCGTCCCCGACCAATGAGAGTTTCTGTGGCAAACATCGTCGTCGTGGGCGCCGGAACCATGGGCGCAGGCATTGCCGCCGTTGCGGCGCTGGCCGGCGATGATGTTGCGCTCATCGAGCCGGATCCCGCGGCGCAGCAGCGGGCCAAGGAACGCATGCCCAAAGACATGGCGGGCCGCGTGCAATTCTACGATGCCATTCCAACCGGGCTCGACGCAGAACTTGCGATCGAAGCCGTTTCCGAACAGCTCGATCTGAAGCGGTCGGTCTTTAGAACGCTAGCGGCCGCTCTGAACCCGCAGACAGTGCTGGCAACGAACACGTCTTCACTCTCCGTCAGCGAGATAGCCGAGACCGTCGACAATCCCGAACGTGTGCTTGGGTTGCATTTCTTTAATCCGCCCACCGCCATGAAGCTCGTCGAAATCGTGCGGGGAGATGCGACGAGTGAGGACGCGGTGGACCGCGCTCGCGCGATTGCGAAGCGTTTCGGGAAAACGGCAGTTCTAACGGCCGACACGCCCGGCTTCATCGTGAACCGGGTCGCGCGGCCATTCTATTTGCAAGCGATGCGCGCGTATGAAGCAGGCGTCGCGCCGATGGACGAACTCGATCGTCTGGCGCGCGGAGCCGGCTTTCGCATGGGACCATTCGAGCTCATGGATTTGATCGGATTGGATGTGAACTTGGCCACTTCGCAATCGATCTATGAACGCACGGGCGCGGCTCGACTCGAACCGATCGGATTGCAGCGGGAGTTGGTCGCCGCGGGCAAGCTCGGGCGAAAGGCCGGCGCAGGCTTTTACGACTATGCTGACGGTTCGCCGCTCCGCGATGACGCGCCGCCGGCGCGGCGCGAGATGAATCAAGACGAGCGCATTCTGCTCGTCGGTCTTACGAATGTGGCGATCGAGTTGCGGGAGTTGCTGGACAAGTCGTACGCGCATGTGAATGTCTGCGAGAACGCCGAGGCGATTGAAGAAATGCCGCTCGATACGACGACCGTGATCGACGCCGGCGACGGCGTCAGCGATCGCAGCGCGTTCATTGCCGAGCTTGATGGACTCTTTCCGGCCGAAACGGCGATTTTCGTGGACGCATATGCGACCGACATTACGGCGCTTGCCAAACGCCTGCGGCATCCCGAGCGGGTCGTGGGTTTCGGCGTGCTCGGATCGCTGGCGCGGCAGAGCGTGATCGAAATTGCGGATGCCGAAAACACGAGCGGCGATACGCTCGAACTCGCGCAAGAACTCTTTGAGTCGATCGGTAAACGGGTCGTATTGGTGCAAGATCGTCCCGGCCTCTTTCTCGGACGCACCATCGGTTCGATCGTCAACGAAGCGGTCTGCGCAGTGCAAGAGGATGTCGCAACGCCCGAAGACATCGATCTCGCGATGCATTTGGGCACGAATTATCCGCTCGGGCCGATCGCCTGGGGGCGCGAGATCGGCGGCGACCGGATCGTGCGGATCTTGCAGCGGCTCGCGGGCGCGGAAGGTGCAGCTTTCGCGCCGCATCGCGCGTTGTGGGTGCTGGATGTTCAGGACGATCAGGAGCCGCTCGACGTCGCGGTCGGCGAGGGCGCAGTGGAATCAAAACCCGACAATTCATCGATCTTTGGCGGTATCTTCGGATGAAACGTGACGTCGTCGTCATCGACGCGGTTCGTACGCCTATTGGCAGGTACGGTGGTGTGCTCGCCAACGTGCGCCCCGATGATCTCGCTGCGCTGGTTATCAAATCAATCGTGGAGCGAACCGCCATCGAGCCGCAACAGATCGAAGACGTGTTTTTTGGTGCTGCCAATCAAACCGGCGAAGACAATCGCAACGTCGCGCGTATGGCCGCATTACTCGCCGGCCTTCCGGTTGAAGTGGCCGGTGCGACGATGAACCGCTTGTGCGGGAGCAGCCTCCAGGCGATCAACTCAGCGGCACACGCGATCGCCTATGGCGAAAGCGATGTCGCGATCGCCGGCGGCGTTGAATCCATGACGCGCGCGCCCTTCGTACAACTCAAAGCGGAGAAGCCGTTCGATCGCGCGCCGGAGATTTACGATACGACGATCGGCTGGCGCATGGTCAATCCGCGGATGCAGGAGCTCTATCCGCCGATTCCCCTCGGCGAAACAGCCGAGAATGTTGCCGAGCGTTATCACATCCCGCGCGAGGAGCAAGATCGCTTCGCGTACGAGTCTCAGATGCGGACCAAGGCGGCCGTTACGCGTGGAGCTTTTGCGCAAGAGACCGTGCCCGTCGGCGACGTGCGCGCCGACGAGCATCCGCGCCCCGACACGACGCTCGAAGGCTTGGCGAAGCTCAAGCCGGCTTTCAAAACCGGCGGCACCGTGACGGCGGGCAATTCGTCGGGTATAAACGACGGCGCGGCGGCGCTGCTGCTCTGCGAAGCGTCAACGGCGAAAGAACTTGGGCTGAAGCCGATCGCGCGCATCGTTTCAACCGCAGCGGCGGGTGTGCACCCGGACTACATGGGCCTCGGGCCGATTCCATCCACCCGCAAGGCGCTGGCGCACGCGGGCCTGCAAATGGATCGGATCGACCTGGTCGAGATAAACGAAGCATTTGCAGCGCAATCGATTGCATGCTTGCGCGACCTGGAGATCGACCCGGCCAGGGCGAACGTGAACGGCGGCGCGATTGCGCTCGGCCACCCGTTAGGTGCAAGCGGAGCCCGCATCGCGACGACGCTGCTGCACGAACTGCGGCGGCGCGAAGCGCGCTACGGTTTAGCGACGATGTGCATCGGCGTCGGCCAAGGCATCAGTACGGTTTTCGAAAGGCTTTAATGGCAGTAACTGCAGCGGCGACAAAAACGCAACTCTTCATCGGCAATCAATGGCTCGATGCGTCCGACGGCGCGACCTATGACGACACCAATCCGGCGACCGGCGCGGTCATCGCGCAAGTCGCCAATGCGTCGGCTGCCGATGTGGACCGCGCGGCCAAAGCCGCGCACGAGGCGCTCGAGCGCGGGAAGTGGTCGACGATGGCGGCTTCGCGTCGCGCCAAGATTGTCTACAAAATCGCGCAACTGATCGCCGAGCGGGCCGGCGACATAGCGCTTATCGAGGTGCGCGACAATGGCAAGACGCTGGCGACGGCCAAAGGCGAACTCGGCGCAATCGTGGATTGCTTCGAATTCTATGCGGGAGCCGCGACCAAAAACTACGGCAACAGCCTACCGGGACCGATGCCGAATTATCTCGCGCAGACGGTGCGCGAGCCCGTCGGCGTCGTCGGCGCGATTGTGCCGTGGAATTTTCCGTTGCTGCTCGCATCATGGAAGGTTGCGCCGGCTCTGGCCGCGGGCTGTACGATCGTACTCAAGCCTGCAGGGCAAACGCCGCTCACGGCGCTAGAACTCGCAAAGATCGCGCTCGAAGTTGGTCTGCCCGAAGGCGTGCTCAACGTCGTAACCGGTGAAGGCCGCAATCTAGGCCAAGCGATCGTCGAACATCCGGGCATCGACAAGATCGCGTTCACTGGGAGCACCGCAACCGGTAAGCGCGTTGCGGCTACGGCTGCGCAAACCGTAAAGCGCGTGACGCTCGAACTCGGCGGCAAATCGCCGTCGCTGGTATTCGACGATGCCGACTTGCAGCAAGCCGTCAACGGCGCACTCTACGGAGTCTTTTACAACGCCGGCCAGTGCTGCGAGGCCCGCTCTCGCGTGCTCGTGCAAGAGAGTATCGCCGACGAATTCATCGAGATGTTCACAACGAAGGCGCGGAAGCTGCGCGTTGGAAACCCGGAGGATCCGCAGACGCAGATCGGCGCCATCACAACGCAGGAACAGTTCGATAAGATCAAATCGTACTGCGAGATCGGCGCGAGTGAAGGCGCGAAGCTGCTGCTGGGCGGCGAGCCGGCGCGCGTCGGCGCTGGTTTCGAGAACGGAAAATTCTGGAGCGTCAGCGCCTACGAGGCGCAACCGGCGCATCGCATCTCACGCGAGGAAATCTTCGGGCCCGTCGCCAGCTTCACACGCTTTAAAGACGAAGCGGAAGCTATCGCGCTCGCCAACGATAGCGAATACGGTCTCTCCGCCAGCATCTGGTCGCAGAACATCGGGCGCGCCAGCCGCGCCGCGAAAGCGCTGCTTACCGGCACGGTCGCAGTCAATACGCCCTATGCGGTTTTCCCTGGCGTCCCCTTCGGCGGTTACAAGCAATCAGGCTACGGTCGCGAATTAGGGATCGAGACGATGGCGCTCTATTCGGAAACAAAAAGTATCATCACGTACATTGGCGAGAAGGCAATCGACCCGTTTGGAGTTTGAGCGATAGACGCATTAAGGATCGGGACAAGCTACCAAACCACGTACGGCACGCTGTGGAAGGATGGCACATTTTTTCCGCGCGGAACGCGCGTGCTCGTCGTCGGCTTGCATCTCGTCGAAGGATTCTGCGTTCAGTTTCCCGCCGACGTGGACGGCCAGCCGCTCGAGACATGGGAAGACTGGTCGGAGAGCGACTTCCTTGTAGAAGAGGGAGAGATCGAATCCGCGCCGCCTGTCTCGCAAGCGATGCTTTCCGAAGCGCGCGAAGTGCTGCGCGACGCGGAGGACGGCTGCCACTTGCACTTCCACGAAGACGCCGACTAGCTGCGGAAGGCGCACGGCAGGCTCGGAACGCATGTTAGTATGACGCTAGTCTCACGGTAGCCTAAAATTTCCGTCGCATGGCCTCGCCGGCCAGGGAGTCTTTCATGGCGCGCATCGCAACCTTCGACGATTGGCTCGACCTGCTCAAGAACTGGCAGCAAGATATCGGGCTCAATCAAGAACTGATCGACCGCTACATGCCGGGCTATCAGTTTGAGGCCAAGTACGGCGAGCTGCCGACCGGCGAGATCTACTTCGGCGACTTCCGGGGCGAGCGGCGTTGGGAAAAGATATTAGAAGTCCCCGATCAGCGCATGCGCGACGCGCTGCTCAACATGATCGTCTATCAGGGCGACACGGAATTCGCTTCAAACGAGCAGCAGCGCTTTCTGGTGAATAACGCGCCCACCGAATACGACTTGGCATCGCTCGTGCGCATTATGGTCGAGGAAACGCGCCACGGCTACCAAATGTGCCACTTACTCATCAAGCATTTCGGCAATGACGGCAAGATCGAAGCGCAGAAACTGCTCGAGCGCCGGGCTTTCGGCAAGAAGAATAGGCTGCTGCTCGCGTTCAACGACGACGTTACGCACTGGCTCGACTTTTTCGCCTACACGAATTTCATGGACCGCGACGGAAAGTTCCAACTCACGATGCTCTCGCATTCGGGCTTCGCGCCGCTCGCGCAATCGATGCTGCCGATGCTGCGCGAAGAGTCCTACCACATGGGCACCGGCATCTCCGGATTGCGCCGCATCGCGCAGGCCGGCGTGATTCCCGTCGAGTTGCAGCAGAAATACTACAACAAGTGGATCTCAGGATCGCTCGATCTCTTTGGAACCGATCATTCCGGTTCGGCGCAATGGGCCTACACGTGGGGAATCAAAGGGCGCGTGGATGAGGACAAGGCCGGCGAAGCGGCCGATCGCGAGCACCTGAACGAACGCGCACGCGGACAGTTCTACGATGAGATCACCAAGACCGTCGAGCGCGTCAATGCCGTCAATGCGTTGGAAACGAAACTCTACGTGCCCGACATTCGCTTCAACCGGAAGATCGGTCAGTATGCCGGCGAGTATTGGAGCACCGACGGGCGCCGGCTGACGCAAGCCGAATGGGAAGCGTACCTGCCCACGATGCTGCCCACTACGGAAGATGAAAAGAAAGTTCAAGAATACTGTAAAGACGCAAGCTGGATCGCACCTAAAGGAAAAGAGTCATGAGTAGCACCGTTAACCCTTCGACAAGCTCCGGGCAGGCTGCGACGCCGTTCGGGCGAGAGGCGCGCGTTTTCGAGGGCAAGTGCGTTATAAATTATTCGAAAGACGGACATGTGGTGATCGTCGAGATGGACGATCCGCCCGCGAATACATACACGCACGAGATGATGCGCCAGGTCGACGAAGCGATCTTGGACGCGCGCTTCGATTCCGGCGTCGAAGTGATCGTGCTGATCGGCAAGGGTGAAAAATTCTTTTCAGCCGGCGCGAACATCGCGATGCTCAATAACGTGACACCGGAGTTCAAATACAACTTCTGCTTGCACGCCAACGAAACGCTTTCGCGCCTGGAACAGACGCCGAAGCTCGTGATTGCGGCGCTGAACGGGCACTGCGTCGGTGGTGGACTCGAGATCGCGATGGCCTGCGACATTCGTTTGGCGCGCCAAGACGCCGGCAAGATCGGCTTGCCCGAAGTCGCGCTCGGCGTGCTGCCCGGAACGGGCGGAACGCAGCGGCTGGCGCGTCTCGTGGGAAAATCTCGCGCGATCGAACTGATGGCGATCGGGCGCACATTCAGCTTCGAGCAAGCCTTGGATTGGGGAATCGTCAACGACGTCTACGAGGGAGACGCGGCGAGCTTCCGCGATCAAGTTCTCACCTACGCCAAGCAATTCACTTCGCCGAACAAGGCGCCGATGGCGGTGGGGCACATCAAGCGCAGCGTGCAGACCGGCATCGAACTACCGCTGCAAGACGCGCTGGCCTTGGAACGCGAGCTGCAGTCGCTGCTCTTCAAGAGCGAAGACGCGAAAGAAGGACTCGCTTCCTACAACGAAAAGCGCACCGCGCGGTTCAAGAACAAATAATAATATTTTAACCTTAGCCCGCAAGACGCTCTTCGAAGACATGCCGCGATTCTTCGTGGCGTTGTCCGGCATCATTTTTGCCGTTACGCTGCTCACGGTTCAAGTCGCCTTGTTCAGCGGTTTCTCCAACTCGACGACGTTGCCGATTGCGGAATCCACCGCCGATATTTGGGTGACCGCGCCCGAGATGCTGTATTTCGAAGGAACGCTGCCCATTCAATACGGCGATGTCGCCAAGGTGCGCGCCGTGCCGGGCGTCGCGCAAGCCGAAGCGCTCTCTCTTGGGGTCGCGCGTTGGCGAAGCCCGCACGACCTGCTCGCCCTCGGCCGTGTCGTCGGTTTCGATCCGAACGGGACGCTGTTTAATCCCGGCAACGTCGACCGAGCCACGCTGATGCGGTTGCGCCGACCATACGGTTTTGCGGTCGATGCGACACAGCTGCGCATATTGGATCTGCAGCATTCCGGACAGAGCGGCCTCGTCGGCACGTTGCCCGCCCACCTCGAATACGTGACGCGCGGAACACAACCGATCGTATCTGCCACATTCTTCTACACGTCGCTGGAAACGGCAAACGCATATACCCCCTCAGCGCTTTCGTTCTTTTCGCCGCCGGGCGCGGCACCGCCGCCGCTGGAAGAGAGCGATCCGATCATGTACGTGCTCGTGAAGGCCAAGAACCCGGCCGCCGCTGCCCAGCTCGCGGCGACCATCGAACGACGCGTTCCTCACGTTCGCGCGCTTACGCGCGATGAGATGATTCGAACCACGCGCGACTACTGGGTCAAAAGGACGGGGATCGGTTTCGTGCTCACGCTGATAGCGCTAATGGGCGCGATCGTAGGCATCGCCGTCGTCGGTCAAATCCTGTACACCTCGATAAACGAGCACTTTCACGAGTACGGAACGCTCAAAGCGATCGGCGTGAACGACAGCTACCTTTATGGCGTCATCGCAGTGCAAGCTGCCTACATGGCGTGCATCGGCTATCTTCCGAGTCTGGCTTTGACCTTTGGTATTCGCGCGATAGCGGCAGGG
>CAAGKR010035367.1_pt1 | contig 45397 bp, 36 predicted proteins | sample 2556971 | NCBI WGS metagenome assembly CAAGKR01 (sample SAMEA5207829, study PRJEB30636) | soil metagenome | biome: forest; feature: boreal; material: soil | place: USA | collected 2011-09 | depth 1 m | reverse complement strand
TGTGATGACCGCAGCCAGCATCGGTGCCGCCAAGGGCGGCGGGTACGCGCGCTACCTGGAGTCAAAGACCGTGGAGCCAGAGCGCGGCGACTACTACTTGAGCCCTGACGGGGAACCCACCCAAGCCCCAGGACGATGGCTCGCGACGCCCGACACGCTCGCCAGGCTCGGGATCGAGGGCACCACCATCGACGGTCGGGAGTTCATCGCATTGATGGAGGGACGCCATCCTCGGACAGGCCGGTGGCTTCGCCCGGAGGGTGCTGGTGGTGGACGCGGTGGTGGAATCGATCTGACGTTCAGCGCACCCAAGTCTGTGTCGACTGTGTGGGCGCTCGGGGATGCTTCCCAGCGGCGCGATATGGAGGCCGCGCACGCCGCAGCGGTCAATGAGGCTATGGCTCATCTGACTGAGACGGTGCCGACGGTACGCCGCCGCTACGACGGCCAGGTCGTTGAGGAGCCTGCAGTTGATTTGGTCGCCGCCGAGTACAGGCACACGACCGCGCGTGGCGTCATGGAGGGCGACGCGCCCGACCCGCAACTGCACAGTCATGTCGTCATCACCAGCGCCATCCGTGAGGACAAACGGCTAGTCGCGGTCGCCTCAAGACCGATCTTTCGTTCCGCGAGGGAGGTCGGTGCGTACTATCGCTCCGCGCTCGCGCACCAGCTCGCAGAGCGCGGATACGTGATCGAGCAGGGCACCGGCAAGCAAGGACGGTATTTCGAGATCGCGGGGGTACCCCGCGGGCTACTCGATGCTTTCTCGGCGCGTAGCCGTGAGGTCGCCAGAGCCGCTGAGCGGTTCCGTGCGCAATGGGGTCGCGCGCCCGAGCGCGGCGAGCTACGAGCGCTCAAGCTCGAGAACCGCAAGGCCAAGACACTCATCACCCGCACAGACCTACAAACGGTCTGGAACGAGACAGCAGCACGCTTTGACTTCCAAGACGGTGCGCCCGCACGACTGCTCGAAGGACAGCATGGATCGCGGCCGGAGCGTGATCTTGCGGATCGTGTCGAGGAGCGTTTGACCGAGCGTGCCGCGACATTCCAGCCGGGTGAGTTTCGTGCCGTGCTGCTTGAGCAGTCCGTCGGGGAACTATCCCCAGCCGATGCGCTCGCGTTCTCACGGACCATGATCGCTGAGCGCAGAGTCCTCCCATTGCAAGGAGGACTGATGACGACGCTAGCGGTACGCGCTCGTGAGGAAGCGATCGAGCGCAGGTTCACCCAGCTCGCCAACAAGAGCAGCAGAGATGTGGGCGAGACGGCGCGCACTGTCGCTGGTGACCAGATCGCTGAGCGGATCGGCGGCCAGCTCACCGACGAGCAAGCCCATGCCCTGAACGTCATTACAGGCTCTGAGCGTGGAGCGATCCTCGTCGGGCCTGCGGGGACCGGCAAGGGCGTGGTGATCGACGCCGCTGCCCGTGCCGAGCAATACAGCGGCCATCAGACCCTCGGGATCGCGGTGTCCGGCTCGACAGCGCAACGCCTCGGATACGACAGTCCCGCGCTCGCCGAGAAGACGCTGACACTCGACGCGCTCGTCTCGCGCGTAGAGCGCGGACAACTCTCGATAGGCGAGCACACCACGATCTATTTCGATGAGGCAGGGATGGCCGACACCGACCGTCTCGACCGTCTCACCGAGGTTGTGGAGCGTACGGGCTCCAAGCTCGTCGCGATCGGTGATGCGGCACAGCTCCCGTCGATCGGTGCGGGCGGCATGTTCTCGCGGCTTGCTCTGATCGCGCCGAGTGCTGAGCTCTCAAACATTCGCCGGACGCTCGATCCGGCTGAACAGCGGGCGTGGGCTGACCTGCGCGCCGGACGGTCAGACCGCGCGATGGCGCACTACCACTCGCGTGGACAACTGCGCATGGCAGACACTCGCGATGAGGCCGTAGAGCAGGCCGTGGAGAGCTGGGCAGCGCTCACCGAAACGCATGATCCGAGCGAGGTCGCGTTGATCTCCGACGCGTCAAACCAGGAGATCCATCGTCTCAACGCTCGCGCACAACACTTCCGCGCAGAGCGCGGCGAACTCGGCGAGCTAGAAGTACAAGTGCCCGGTGTCCACTACGGCATCCGTCAAGGCGACCGGGTAGCGATGATCGACCAGCACCACGAACCCGGCGTGGAGCGCATCGAGAACGGCAGCCGAGGCGAAATCCTCGACATCACGCCCGCCGGAGAAGTGCTCATCGAGTTCGACGTGACCGGTCGCCAACGGACTCTCGCCGGCGAAGACCTCGCCCGTATACGCCTGGGATACGCACAGCACATCCACCGGGCGCAAGGCGCGACCGTCACCCGGACCCTCGTCGTCACCGGCGGCTGGCAGACCAGCAAGGAGCCCGCCTACGTCGAGGCATCACGCGCCCGCGAAGGCACCAGTTGGTTCGTCTCACGCCAGGATCTCGGCGTTGAAGGGCACGACACCGACCGTATTCAACGGCTCGCTCAGAACATGCGTCGCAGTCACGCGCAAACACCATCGCTCGCGCACCCCGAGCTACCCGACCGTGACTATGGGCCGCGCTTTCGTCCCACGATCGCACCGAGCCGCACCAGTCGTCTGCCAGGGATCGCTCGCGCGATCAACCGCATCATCCAACCACCGGCACAGGAGCGAAAACGATGAGCCACCGACTACAAATCGTCCTCCCCGACCCCGTAGCCCTACAGCTCACAGAGCTGGCAAGCAACGCCGACACACCACCATCCACGCTCGCCGCACAATTCGTCCAAAACGGTGTCGCTCAAGCCGCCAAGGACGGCAAGGTCAGACCACTCCGACCCGCACCCCCGCTTACAGGCCGCGCCGGCAGCGAGCGTGCACCGTGGCTCGAACCATACGGCGGCGACCCCGACTGGAGTCAGGAAATGTGGGGTGCGATCGTCGCGCTACACGGCCGCTACCCCACACACCTACAAACCCTCAAAGACAAGTGGTGGACCAACGAATCACAAACAGAGACCCTATGCGCTCTAGCCATATGGAGAGCCGAACTCGACGACACCGGCCAAGACCCCCGCGAAGAGCTCGCATTCCAAAACCAACTCGCCGACTACGCCCAAATCCTACGCCAACAAGCCGGCAGCGTCACCAAAGCATGGAAACCAGGAGCACCACCCTCAGACTGGGTCCGAGAGCTAACCACCACGGCCGCCGTGTGATCCAGAAGGACATGGCACCCTGGTATTAGCTACAGCGCTGCTGCCATCCAGAAATCTGAACTTGGCAGCGAACGCGAATCCACCCAGTGGGCAGTGGTCAGGGAGAGGTATGCCTTTTGGTTCGTACTTGACGATCCGGCCATGTACGCGTTCGTTGTAGCGCAGGTGCAGTGGGCCGAGCGTGGAACGGAATTGCACGACCGCAACATCGGGGGCTCCGGGAAGGCTTGGTACTAGCGGGATGTGCATGTCCAGTCGTCCGCCGAACGGTGCAGGAGCGGGGAGCACCATCGCTGGGAAAACGATCTGGGCACTGACGGGTGTGGAGCCGGCGGCGTAGATGAGGAGAGCCAGATGCCTTTCGTGGTTTGTGGTCCGAAAGGCGTCGACTTGCACGGTCTCTCGGAGTATCGATGGGCCGATTGCGATCTCTGCGAGCGCCGTGCCGTATCCCATCAGCGAGTTAGCGGGACAGCCCTGTGGACCAAAGGTTTCGAGTGCCTCTACGGAGCAGTTGGCTAGACCGAGTTCGCTCAGCGCGAATCCGAGTTCAACCGGGTAGTTCACTTCGATGCCGGTCAAGGGAGACGGGACCCGGTTGCCAGGTGCGGTTATCTTGAAGGCGAAGCCGACGGTGGTCCCATGGCCGAGCTGCTCGGGCGTGAACGTCGCGTGGAGTCGTACCGACTGCAACGCCGAGGCCGTGCCGGGCAGGCTGAGGCTGAGCGCTATGGTCGCTAGAAGGCTGAGATTCCGGAGCGCCCCCCGGTTTCTTCTCACCACGCCGGTTAGTAGGAGAACGAGCCGGTCGTCTGCACGATGAGGTTGTACGTCCGGCGGTTGAAGACGCCGTAGAGGCCCGCATGTCCGTGGGCGTGCGCGTAGCGGCCGGTTCCGCCGGTGATGGTCAGGGTCCCGGAGAAGCTTTCGTAGATGCCGGATGCGTGCGGTGTGGCTGTCCCGTGTCCTCGGATGATCCCGGTGCGTGTGGAGACGGTGACGTTGGCGACGAAGGTGGCGCCGAGGTTGCATTTGGCGATCACGCTGCCGGGGAGCGTTCCGTGCGCAGTCCCTTCCTCGAACAGGTGTGATCCTGCGCTTCTGCTTCGGATGTAGAGCAGATGGGCTTCATCGGTCGCGTGCATCATGCGCGCCGCATGGGCTGGAGCATGGCCAGCGTCGTGGGCATTGTTCGGGCCTGTCGCTGCGAGAGCGCTAGGGGAGGAGAGCGCCAGCCAGCACGCGAGCACGACTATCGCGAGGCCGATCGCTGCCGCTGGCGATCCAGGTATCAGGCGTGCCCTACGAGGTTTGGTCATTGCGGTACGTCCTGTCTGCTGATGTCGGGAAGCTCGAATCGTTCTATAGAGTTTATCTTGAGTTCAGTTTCGCGGCGCCTCTCTCGGCTCCGTTAGTCCACCGCTCAAGGCCCTGCGACGAGTCTCGGGTGATCGTCCTGCAAAGTAGGCGCTCGTTGAACTCGGCTAGCGATTCGATGAGGGATTGCCGCGTGAAGTTGGGCCATAGCTCGTCGCGTATCACGAGCTCTGAGTTGGCCGTTTGCCAGAGCAGGAAGTTAGAGAGGCGCTGTTCGCCGCCTGTCCTGATGACCAGGTCCTGGTCGTGCATCTCTGGCGCATAGAGGTAGCGGCGAAACTCCTCCTCGGTGTTGCCTTGAAAGCGCTTGGCGGCGTCGAGGATCTCGGCGCGTCCACCGTAGTTGAAGGCGATGAAGAGAGTTAGGCGTTGGTTGCCGGCTGTGAGCGTTTCCGCCCAGTTCATCTGGTCGAGCATCTCGTGGGGTGCTCCTTCTCGGCGTCCGACGAAGCGCATCCGGACTCCTTCTCGGTGGAGTTGGGGTGTCTCTGCGGCGATACGCCGCGCGAGCATCGATATCAGGCCCTGGACCTCGTCGATCGGGCGTGACCAGTTCTCGGTCGAGAACGAGTACAGGGTCAACTCCTCGATGCCGAACTCGACAGCGTCGCGCAGGCGTTCCTTGAGCGTGTCGGCCCCCGCCTCGTGACCGGCGGTTACGGGCGCCCCGCGCGCTTGTGCCCAGCGGCCGTTGCCGTCGGCGATGATCGCGACATAGCGCGCCGCCCTGAGGCAAAGGGCTGCCGTTAGCTGCATCAGCGATCTGCTCCGCGTGCGGTCCATGCGCGAGCCCGCTTCGCGATCCGCCAAGCACGCATGACAGCGAGCGGTGGCGTAATGAGCGGCTTGAGTTCCCGGCGGATGCGCTCGGTCACATCTCGCGCGTACTCGCTGGAGGCAGTCGGGGCCGAGAGATAGTAGGCCACGACGCCGACCAACGTCATGAGGTGGTAGGCGCCGTTTGGAATGTCGCGCCCTATGCTCGCCGCGCGGTCGATCACGCTCCTGAGCCCCTGGGCGAGCGCGTCGTGGTCCTCGTAGTAGCGGACGTATCCGGGGTGGCCCATGTTGCACATGTCCTGCTCGTAGTCGACGAGTCCATCGAGCAGAGTGGTCACGGCGCAGACGGACAGGTAGACCTCATCGACTGCGAGGGCTTGCTCTTGAGAGGTATGCGGATCGCCGGCGGCGGCAATCAGCGCGTGCAGAGAAAGTCCTGATGACACGGCGCCAGCCAGGAACTCCCGCCACTGAAGTCCTGTGTCGAGGGCGTTGCTCGTCGCCCATTGTTTGAGTTGTGCATCGCCGAGGACCGCGGTTGCATGTGCGTGGACCTGGGCTTCCGCGCAGCGCTCCGCGGCGTGGGCAGAGACGCCTGCGATTGCCGCTTGGGCCGGTAGCCGCGCCAGCGCGCCCCGCACAACGCCGACCAACTCCTTCAGATACCCGCCGTCGTCGGACTCGTGTGTTGGAGGGTAGTAATCGCGTCGGGGCTCGCTGTCCAGGAGGATCGCGTCAACGAATGCCTTGTAGAGCTGACGGCCGTCACCCAACGGGTCGGCTAGTGGCCGCTCGATGAGGCTGTCTAGATAGTCGTAGAGGATCTGAAGGCCAACGATCGCTTCCACTACAGACTTGCGGTATTCGCGAGGTGCGAGTGTTGCGAGTGTTGCGGTTGCCTGCGCGTTGAATCCCTCTTCGCGAAGGTTGGCGAGAGCGACTTCCTGTAGGGCGGGATCGGGGATATCTTCGGCGCGCTGTGTCCAGTGGTCGAGTTGCGTGTGGACGAGGGGCGCGACTGTGCTCCAATAGCGGACGTTGGCGAGCACGAGCGCCACGCTCACCCGCACGATGAGCGGATGATCGCCAAATACGGGCATTGCCACCGAGCCTATGCCGTCTCAAGCGCCGTGGCGCCCGCAACGGGGCATTGTTGCCTATGACTCGCTCAGCCCGAGCGCCGGGCGGACACGCGAGGCACGCCAGCCGGGAAGTGACACGATTATCAGGACGGCGGTGATGACAAGCGCGAACATCTCAATTGGGCGAGCCACGGTGGCGATGCTCGCGACGGGGAACCCCGTTACGTGCTTGAGATAGCTATCGATCACGAACTGGCCGTAGACGCCGACTACCGCGCCGGCCAGGCATCCAGCGCTGAGCATCAGCAAGGACTCTGTGAGAAGGATTCGCCGCAGTCGACATCGCGAAGCACCGTCCAAGAGCAGTTCGGCCAGCGATACTCGTCGTTGCCAGATACTCGATCCTAGAGCAGCGGCCATCGCAAGGATCGCGGCGAGTACCAGTAGGTCCGATATGTTGCCGAGCTGGCCGAGGCCCTTGCCGGCGAGGGTATCGAACCGTTCGCTCCAAGTCACAGCGGTTATCGCTTCCAGGCCGCTGTTAGCTCCCAAGGAGACGGCGATCGCGCGTCGTGCTTGCGCGATGTCGGTGCCCGGTGTGAAATCAACCGCGAGCGCACTCGGAAGGTGAGTCGCCCACAGGCGACTGTAGTCAGTCGTGCTCATAAGGACCGCACCGCCCGGCCAGCCAAAGTTCGTCGTCAACGCCGCAATCCTGAAGGAAGCTGTGCCAGTTGGAGTCGGCAGCTTGAGCGTTTGTCCGACATCGGCCTGTTGTTCTTCAGCGACCTGCTTGGAAACCGCGACCCAGCCGGCTTCACCCAACCGTTTGCGCGCTGTCGAGACATCACCCGCGAGTATCTGAGTACGCAGCACTCCTTGGCCGGTGCCCGGCGGACGTGCGACGATCACAATACGCCGGTTCGTCATGTTCATGAACTCGCTTTGGAGTACATGAACACTGCTCACCTCTGGCATATGAGCAACCCGTGACGCATACCCGTCCGACAGGAAACTGGTGGTCTCCGGAATGTACCCTGGATTCACCACCCAAATCTGTCCATCCGTGGCGTAGGCATTGGCGAAGTTGTGAAGCCCTCGCAATAGGTCGTGCTGGGCACCACTCAGCGCGACACTCCCGAACAGTGCGACCGCGCCGGTAGCAGCGAGTGCGAGCGATCGCAACGTTCGCGCACGCAACGATTCAATTGCCAGCGGGAGAGTCGTGAGTTTGTCATTGCTCATAGCCAGCATCTCGGTCGCTCGCAAGACGGCTGAGAGGATCAGCGGAACCGCGAGGATCGTCGCCAGTGCGAGCAGTACGCATGCGGCGATTGCCGCGGAGGAAACGAACACGAATAGTGCGGTCGCCATTACGATTAGGCTCGCCGCGACGATGAACAGCCGTCGCTGGGTGTCACGTTTTGGCGCTTGGTCCCGTTCACCAGCCTCTGCAAACACCGCGTCCAAGCGTCTCCCGCGACGCAAGTCTTGTAGTGGGACGGCTGAGGCGAGGCATGTCGCGAGAATCCCGCCGGCTAGCGAGAGCACGATCGGCCTCGCCCCGATTACCGTGTTTCCACCGAGCGTGAATGCTTGGGCTAGATAGCCGGGGCTTGTTTGGAAAACTCCGAGCGCGAGCACATACCCGATCAGCAGTCCGATCAGGGAGGAGATGACTCCGAGGCAGAGCGCCTGGAAGATGACCATTTGGACGATCGCTCTGCGCTTGGTGCCATCGAGACGTAGATCGGCGATCGCGGCACGTCGCTCCGGTGCTGTCATCAGGATCGCGTTGAACGCAAACAGGAACCCGAGGAGCGCAGCGAGCCCGGCAAACAGCGCGCTCGCCTGGTTACTTGGACGCAGCGCCTGGCTCAGAAGCGAGACTTCTTGGTTGGCCGCAGCAATCGTGAGGTGTCCATCCACAAGTGTTTCCAACTCGGAGCGCACCGCAGCCTCGCGTCCGGGCTTGCTTTGGACAAGGATGCGGCTGATGCGATGCGGCAGACCAGCCAATCCCTGCAGGCTGGCAAGCGGCATGACCGCGACCTGCGCAACCGAAAGCGCCCCCGACGCTTCGCGACCCAAGACCGCCGACACCTTCAGTGGGATTGCTCGCCCGCGGAGATCCACCGTCACTCGGGGCGGGGTGCGTACGTTGAGCTCGGTGATCCCCAGTTCGCTGGCGGTCGCCTTGCTGAGACCGATGCCTTCTGCCGAGAGGACCCCTCCGGGCAAGGTATGGGCGAGACCATCCATCAACGCGAGGCCGGCGCCGGCACCCGCGATCGTGACCGTCACCCGATGACCGGAAGGACCGACGATCGTCGCGGTCTGTTCGAGGAGTTGCGCGGCCTGCCGGACGCCGGCGAGGTGTTCGACCGGGGAGAGCAGGTGATCGCTGAATCCTTCCGGGCCGCGCGCATGAACCTGGAGGTTTGCCGGCCCGCCGACAGCGCGAACTACATTCGCGGCCGAGTTGGTGAGGCTACTCGCCGCGACTGTGACGGCGAACACGAGCGCGACAGCCACGGCCACGCCCAATCCCGCGAATAGCTCCTGCACGCCGTGGACCCGCAGTCGCCGACCGTAGAAGTACACAAGCGCATAAGGCCGCATCAGACCAACCACTCACTGTCGCGTGATCGCTGTGCGCGCGGATGCAGGGAGGGGGTCCTGCGCGAGACCCTGCTCGTCGTCGTCGAGGCGACCGTCGCGTAGCGTGTAGCGCCTGTCAGCGACGGCCGCCGCCTCTAGGTCGTGCGTGACAAGCAACACGATCGCGCCGCGCTCGTGAGCGATCGCGCCGAGCAGCTCAATGATCTCGTGGCTACGGGTGCTGTCGAGGTTGCCGGTAGGCTCGTCAGCGAGGATCAAGCCAGGTTCGCATGTGAGGGCTCGTGCGATCGCGACTCGCTGGCGCTCGCCGCCAGAGAGCTTCTCTGGCGTGTGGTGCAGCCGCTCACCGAGACCGACGCACTCAAGCCACGGTATCGCGCGGGCACGGGCTGTGCGCATCCCGATGCCTTGCAGCAGCAGCTTGCGGGCCACGTTGTCGATCGCTGACACGCGAGGCATCAGGTGGAAGCCCTGGAAGATGAAGCCGACTTCGCGCAGGAGATACTCGCTCACCCGATCGTCAGTCAAGGAGGCAAGGTCGCGTCCGGCATAGCGGATGACGCCGGCCTCTGCCTTCAGTAGGCCAGCGATCAACAACAACAGCGTTGTCTTGCCCGATCCGCTCGGCCCATACAAGGCGACCATTTCTCCCGGAGAGACCGTGAGGCTCACGCCGTCAACCGCCCGCACCTCCTCACTGGCCCCGTGATAATGCTTGACCACCCCCTCGAGTTCAAGCAACGGTGCTCCTCACGCTTAGCCTCGCGCCTGTCGGTGGCGGTCGAGCTCGGTGACAGGCGCGAACGCGGGTGTGATCTCGCCGCGCAGTGTGCCCTTGTGAAGCGCCAGAACACGGTCAGCGCCCAGGAATCCGGTGCCCTCGCCAGTGCTGGCGAGGATCGCGATGCCATCATCGGCAATCGAGCGCAGCAGAGCGAGGATTCCATCCCGAGCGATGAGCTCCACACCGATCGTGGGCTCGTCGATCACCAGCAGCCGCGGCTCACAGGCAAGAGCACGAGCGATCGCGACACGCACGAGCTCCTCGCCGTTCAGCTCCTCAGAGGTTCGCGTCGCGCATTCCTTGGCCCCAACACGCTCCAAAGCTTTCCAGGCGCGCGATCGTGCGGCTGGTCGCGGTATGCCGCGCGCGAGTTGCGTCGCGGCCAACAGGTCCACGATGTGCTGGCCGGCGGACGCGCGGAACGCGGTGCGGCAGTAGCCGATGCCCTCGCCCAGCTTCTCGTCGCCTCGATCGACCAAGTCTCCTCCCGCGAATCTGACGACGCCGGTATCGGGTGTCTCGATCCCAGCGGCGATGCGCAGCAACGTCGAGCGTCCCGAGCGGCGTTCACCCCAGACCGTGACCAGCTCGCCCTCATCGATCGCCAGCGACACGTCATCGAGTGCGTCGCGCACGCCACGACGAGAGCGCTTGCTTACGTGCTCAAGTTCTAGGAGGATCATCGACGTAGGGCCTCCCGGCGCGTGCCTCGATTCTGTCCTCAGCGTAATGCAGCCACTTGAGCATTCCTCCATCCGCGAGGCGTCGGCGCTCGGCTACCAGGTCCTCGATCAACTCTGCTCGAGAATCTCTCGGCACGCCCGGTAAGCGTGCAGCCGGTGCAGCACTCTTCAGATGCTGCTCCTCGAAGCGGCCGACTAGACGGAGCGCTGCGGCAGGATCGTCCGCGAAGATCCCCAGTTGGCGCACCAACAGCTCTTGACGTCGTGGCTCATCGTCTACTTGGGTCACGAGCCAGTCTTGGTAGCTGTGGGCCCCGTTTTGGGTGGCCTTGTAGTGGGGCTTGGGTTGGCGGGCGACGCCGGTCCCGGGGATCGTCTCGATCAGTTTGCGCTTCTCCAGTGAGTTGAGGGCGCCGTAGACGTGCGATTCGCTCTTCACTGACAGGAGATCTCCGTACATGCGCTGGAAGCGGTGATAGAGCTCAAGACCGTAGCTCGGGCGTTCGATCACGAGACCAAGCAGGACCCAGTAGACGACCGAGGTCATCGTCTGGGTTGGGGTCCGCTTTGCGCGCGTCGCAGCCATCGAACTATGCAGCGTACTGGAAGTTCCGGCCCGCAGAACAGCGCTATTCCTGGCTCCATCCGCCGTCTAAAAGTTTGAACCCTAAAACGATGCCTACCCAAACCACACGAAGAGTCCCATCATGCCGGTCATGGCGTCTAGGGACACGCGATGGAGAACGGCGGTCGGTGGCTCAACGAGCTGGCGTCGCCGGGGCTCTGCGACCACGGGTGGCGTGAGCGACAGGCAGGGGCCCGTCTCCGCCGCTGGGGTCCGCAACGGGTGCTACCTGCCCAGGCATCCGTGGACGAGAGGCGATCCAGGCGCGCGACAGGTTGGCGTCGCGGTCGCCCGTATCGCTGGTCGTGTCCCGGGGCGGGTCGAGCGTCAGAGAGGTTCCCGTGGAAACTGACGCTCGACCCGTCCAGGCGCCAACCCCGAGGGGAGTCGCTTCAGCGGCCGATAAGACCGAGCAGCATCAGTTCTGGCTTGCGCTCTCCGATGGGCAGATCCAAGACCTGATGCAGCAAGAGGCTGCAAGTCGTGGGGCCGGACGTGGGCTTCTCGGTGTCATCTTGGCGCTCAACGGTCTAGGCGAGCGACTCGACCTTGAGGAACTCACGCGCGATGAGCGCTATCACGACAAGCGGATCTCCCAGTCGGTGATCCGCAGCCTGCTGGTCCTGAGCGCATTCGTATTAGGCGACGCGCACGGTCTCAACGATCTGGCTGAGGAACTCGGCATGGGCAACACAACCCTTTGGCGCTATCTAAAAACCTGGGTCGCGGTGAGTGTCCTTGAAGAACGTAAGGACCGCCGCTACCAGCTCGCCGTGCGCTGGAGACGTGAACTGCATAAGACAACCCGCCGCCGCGCCGCCGGCAGCACAAAATGAGCCCAAGCGTCGACCCCGATTGGCCACGATGAGTCCGCGTGTGCATAAACCGCACGAGTCGGAGCAGATTCCGACTCTACGCGAGCCGCGCTACTCCCAATCCTTGGAGCGCGGATTGGCAATTCTCGGAGTTTTTACGCCTGAGCGTTCTGTGCTTGGGATCGCTGATATCGCCGACGACCTCAGCATGAGCCGCTCAACCACGCATCGCTACGTCATAACCCTTGTAGCGCTCGGCTTCCTTGAGCAGGGCACGAACCGCAAGTATCGGCTCGGCCTGCGTGTGAGCGACCTCGGAATGTCGGCGTTGAACTGCACGGGTCTGCGCGAGCACTCACGTCCCTATCTCGAAGAGCTGCGCCAGCGCAGCAGCTACACAGTCAACTTGGCAGTTCTCGACGGACCAGAGATCTTGTATGTGGACAGGGCGCGTAGCTTCCGTCGTGGGCAGAACAAGATCGATCTTAACCTGCGCCCAGGTTCGCGCCTGCCTGCGTACTGCACCTCAATGGGCAAGGTGTTGCTCGCCAATCTACCGGAAGCCGAGAAGCAGGACTTGATCGACGGTGTAACACTCGTACGGCGCGGTCCTAACTCGATCACGAGCAAGAAGGCGTTGCGTACCGAGCTTGAGCATGTGCTCGATGAGGGGCTGGCTGTAAACGACGAAGAGTTGTCACAGGGTCTTATCTCGATGGCTGCGCCGATCTATCAGGAGCGTCGGGACGTCGTCGCGGCGCTCAACATGGCTGCTCATACATCCATGATCTCGATTGAGGAGATGGTGGATCAGCTTGCGCCGCATTTGGTCAGTACAGCCGATCAAATATCCGCCCGACTCGGCTACCGACGCGATGACGAGGCAAGACGATGACAGGCCGCTTGACACCAGGGCTCTTGCGGAACTTATCAGAGAAGTGGGAAACACGACTTACGCACCAGATGCCTCTCGGCTTAGGGTGCGAATGGATACATCTACAGGGAGGGTTGGGGGAATGAGCCGTTCTTTGCGGTTGCTGGTCGTGTGTGCGGTGTTGTGCGTGGCAGGGTCGGTCGGGTACGTGGGGATCGCGGAGCCTTCTTTGGGAGCGAAGGCACCAACGCCCAGGGCGGCTGTTGCCAAGCACACTCGTCGTACGCATCGTAAGCCTGCTTGGCCTGCGCATCGAGGTGTGCGTCGTCGCAGGCATCGTCATGCCTCTCCGCGAGGGGTCCAGACTCGGCCAAAGCCCGCACGCAAGGCGTCGCTGAGTCCGGCGCTCGCACCTGGCGCCCAGCTGCTCTCCGGGAACCAAGCATCTCCTGCGGGGAGCGTTGGAACCTCCAGCCCTTCGAACGTCACCGCTCGCGAACAGTCGGCTACCGCGTACGAAAATCTGTCGTCACAGGCCGCCGAAGCGACCATGCAGGAAACGTATCCGGCGGTGGTGGACAACGCGGACGGCGGACCGCCGCCGCTGGCCGAAGGACAGAAGGCGACTGGGTTTCCCAGCGACTTCGCGATGTCGGTCGATCTCGGTGGCGGCACTCACGCTCTCGTGGAATCAGAGGCTCCACTCGCGCTTGAAACCGAAGAAGGAAAGCACACTCCGCTTGACTTGAGCCTGCACGAAGTCGAAGGCGGGTTTGCGCCGATGTTCGGGCTTGCCCCCGTACGCCTGCCGTTACAGGCGAGCGAAGGCGCGCTGCTGACAGACACTGGGGTGTCGTTGACACCCGTGACCGAACAGGGTGCTGCCCTGGGTGGGGGCAATGGCGTGCGCGACCACGCGAGCGTGTTCTACGGGAACACTGAAAACGCCTCGGCGGGTGCTCAGGACCTAAGCATGCTGGCGAAGCCAACGACCTACGGGTTTGAGATCTTCTCGACCCTCTTCTCGGCGCGCTCGCCGGAACATCTCTATTTCAAGGTAGGACTGCCGGAAGGCGCGACTCTCGAACAGAGTCGCCCAGGAGAAGTGCGTGTTATGAAGGCAGGCCAAGCGGTCTCGACGGTCGCCGCATTCAGCGCGCGCGATGCCGATGGAACGGCCGTTCCGGTTACTACGACAATCGCCTCCGGCGATACGATCGACCTCACGGTTGTGCGTAAACCAGGCCAATACCGCTATCCACTCGTCGTCGACCCGACGATGACCGATAGCACTCTGCTTACGTACCAAAACGCGGCATGGGTGCCAGCATCCTCTAGCCCGAGCAAATATAACGACGGTGAATGGGGCGGCGTTATCGAACTCTTTCCTTTGGGTACCTATCCCGGCGGCGAATTTGTCGCCTGGGAGTACGAAACCCAGGGTAAATCTAAACTCTATGAGTTTGAAGCCGAATCGGCCGAGGTGGACCTTTTCAGCGAAACGGATACGCTGCTTGAGGCTTGGGCGCCCAACGGGACTCGCGAAAACTGGGGCCTAATAGCTAACAACAACAACCATCCGAATGAAGTCAAGGCTATCTGCTCGATCGAAACGACTAGCTGCCTGCCGTCGCAGGGCGCAGAAAAAAACATGTTTCGATTCGTGAAATACACTCTGGCTGCGGGTGGCGGTTACGGTGCATTTGATGACGCGCTCTATAAAGCGCGCGTGTGGATATCTCAAGAAGAATCGCCTACGGTCACATTCAATACGACTTCGCCGACGATCGAAGTAAAAGAACCAAACGGCACGATCGTCAACCGCAACAACGTCCTGTATCCCAGCAACAAAGAATGGATCGGGCCGTTCACGAGCACGGCCTTCGAAATGACCGCCAAAGACCCTGGGATCGGCGTCAGTTTTGCGGTCGCGGATGGCAATACGTGGTCGCGCGAGACGTTCCTGATGACGACCGAAAAAGACTGTAAAGGCGTGCAATGCCCGCAGGAATTCAAAGGTAAGTACACGTACTTCACGACGACGCCTGGTTTCACCACTCCGATGCCTAGCGGCGAATACTCGATCCAGGGCCGCGCAGAAGATCCTCTGGCTCTAGCGGGGGAAACGCACGCGACGGTTCGGGTCGACGCGTTAGGGCCTGAAGCGATCAAAATCACGAACCTGCCGACAGGCGGTCAGATCGGCGAAGGCGTATACAAAATCAAAGCCGAAGCTACAGACGGGAAAACCGGCGAACCGAGTTCAGGCGTAGCGTCGCTCAAGCTCGGAATCGACGGTGCGGAAGCCGCCGAACCTAAGGGTTCGTGTGCGAAAGGACCGTGTACGGCCACGGCCGAATGGACGATCAACGGCGGGCAGCTCAGTGCCGGACCGCACAGGTTGACGGTGCTCGCGACCGATAACGCGGGCAACGTCGAACACCAGAACTTCACGATCTTTGTCCATCACGCTTCGCCGATGGCGGTCGGTCCCGGCTCGCTCAATCCACAGTCGGGCAACTACAGTCTCGGTGCGACCGATGTTTCGCTTGGGCCGGGATTGACGGTGTCTCGTGCTTACAGCTCCCGCGATCTCACGGCTGGTATCGAAGGTTCGCTGGGTCCGCAATGGGGGATAAGTGTCGGCGGCAGCGGTGAATCCGTAGAAGAACTGCCGGACGGCAGCATGGTTCTGACCGCCGCGAACGGCGGAGAAACGGTGTTCTCTCGCAACTCAAAAGGCGAATTTGAATCGCCTCAGGGCGATACAAACCTCACGCTTTCGGTTCAAGAAAACACCGAAAAACTGCCTATTTCCTACAGCCTGAAGAACCTCGCGACTGGGACAGTTACCAAGTTCACCCGTTCGACTGGATACCTTCAGTCAACTCCAATCTACTATGGGCAGATCAACTGGCAGGGACCGAGCACGGGCCAGCTCGTCGTTCCCACGGGTGTCGCCGCCGACGCGAAGGGTGACGTGTGGGTCGTCGATCAAAAGAGCAGTCGCGTCGAGAAGTTCAATCCCCAGGGCGAATATGTTTCACAGTTCGGATACGAAAGCACCTACACCGGTGGGTTCAAACAGCCCGACGGTATAGCTGTCGATCAGAAAGGAAATCTATGGATTGCGGACACAGGAAATAACCGCATCGAGGAGTTCACCGAAAGCGGAACCTACCTCCGTGTGGCCGGCACAGAAGGTACTGGCTTGCTGAAAGCGCCACAGGGGATAGCGACGGATTCAAGTGGCAACGTATGGGTCACCGACACAGGTGATAACCGGATAGTCGAGTTCAACGAAACCGGCAGTTATCTACGAGAAGCCGCAAAAACAGTCGGGACGCTCACGCTGTCAGAACCGATAGGAGTCGCGACTGACAAATCGGGCAATGTATGGGCGACAGACGCGAAAAACCATCGTGTCGTCGAGTTCAACTCGACGGGTGGCGCGCTCAAAGAATTCGGGTCCTCGGGGAGCGGAAACGGCAAATTTGAAACCCCCACCGGGATTGGCACCGACACTGAAGGAAACCTATGGGTCGCCGATAGCGTTTTGAACCGAGCTCAAGAGTTCAACACTAAAGGCGAATATCTCACGAAAGTCGGTAGTACCGGCTCCGGCCCTGGGCAACTAAAGAAACCGGATTTTGTCGCTGTGGATGGGCGCGGCGAGCTCCTTGTAGCCGACAGCGAAAACGCGCGGGTGGGGCGTTGGGCTCACTCGGTATGGACGCCGTCTACATCCGAAGGGCCAGTGACAACGAGTGCGGTCACATACACGTACAAGACAGTCCTAATCAAAGGCGGGACGGTCACGCACCCAACAGAAGTCGTGGCGCCGCATCCCGCAGAACTCTCGTGTGCGCCGACTGTCAACAAGGGCTGCCGTGTACTCCGCCTGAAGTACGCCGAAACAACGACGGCTACCGGCGAAAACGAAACACAGTGGAACGACTACGAAGGCCGGCTCAAAGAAGTCCTTTTCGTAGCCTGGAACCCGGCCACAGCAAAAGTAGAAGAAAAGGCGGTCTCTCAGTATGCGTATGACACGCAGGGGAGATTGCGCGCAGTGTGGGATCCGCGCATCAGCCCAGCACTGAAGACCATCTATGGGTATGACTCCCCCGAAGGCCATGTCACGGCTGTGTCGCCACCAGGCCAGGAGCCCTGGCTCCTGCACTACGGAACGATCCCGACCGACGCAAGTGCGGGCCGGCTGTTGTCGGTCACGCGCCCCGCGGCTGCGACAGAACCCGGTAGCCGGCTTGCCCCGGCAAACACTGCACTACCGACACTATCGACGAGCACTCCGGTCGTCGGTACGAGGATCAGTGTGTCCTCTAACGGCACATGGAGCAACACACCGCTCGCCTACAGCTATCAGTGGGAGGACTGCAATTCCTTGGGGCTCGAATGCGTCGCGATCCCAGGAGCTGTGAACGAAGGCTACTACCCGGCCCTGAGCGATGAAAAACGCAAGCTCGTTGCGCTCGTCACCGCCGTCAACGCTGGTGGTAGCACGACGGTCGCAACAACGGCTACCGGTCTCGTTGGCGCAGGCACCCCGAACAATCCAGCGCCCGAACCGCCGAACCCGGGAACGGCCCAGCTGACGACGATCGAGTACGCGGTCCCTCTCTCCGGCACCGGCCTACAGAATCTGACAGCCGTAGAAGTCAAAAAATGGGGCCAGGAAGATGTGCCCGTCGAAGGGACCGCTGTATTCCCGCCCGATACGCCAATGGGCTGGCCGGCGAAGGAATACGTGCGTGCGACGTTCTCCTACTTCGACGCGGAAGGCCACACCGTCAACAGCGTTAACCCGAGCGGCGGTGTCTCCACAGCCGAATACGGGCCGACCAATAACGTGGTCCGGACCTTGAGTGCCGACAACCGCGCTATCGCATTAGCAGCAGGGGAAAAATCGGCGGAAACCGCAGCCACACTCGACAGCCGCAAGGTCTACAACGAAGAAGGGGACGAGCTGCTCGAAACGCTCGGTCCCGAACACAAAATCAAGCTGTCAAACGGTAGCGAAGCGCAAGCACGTCACCGGGTCCGGTACTCATACGACCAGAACGCACCGGAAGGAAAAACATATAGGTTGGTGACGGAAACGGTCGAGTCGGCTCTGGTTGCCGGCAAAGAAAAGGACCAGAAGGTAACGCAGACGCACTACTTCGGGCAGAACGGGCTAGGCTGGACGTTGCGCAAGCCGACGTCGGTAACGGTAGACCCGAAAGGTCTGAAGCTGACTACTACGACATTGTATAGCGCCCAGACTGGCGCCGTGATCGAAACTGGCTCGACAGAGGGTATCCACGAGAAGGAAATTGCTGACAAACCAGTCTATTTGAGCTCGTTTGGTGCCTATGGCACGGGTAATGGCCAGTTGCGTGAACCTGAGGGTGGTTTGGCAACTGATGCCTCAGGTAACGTGTGGGTGTCGGATACGGAGAACAGTCGCCTGGAGGAGTTCAACAACAAAGGCGAATTTGTGCGTACGACAGGGTCCTCGGGTACAGGCAACGGCCAGTTTGCGACGACCTACGGAGTGACTGTCGATTCCAGCGGCAACGTCTGGGCGACTGACGAGGGTAACAACCGTGTCGAGGAGTTCACTAGCGCCGGTGTGTTCATCAAGACATTCGGCTGGGGAGTTGCAAACGGTGAAAACAAATTCCAGATCTGCACTACCTCTTGTCGTGCGGGCCTCCAAGGGTCAGGCAACGGAGAGTTCTATGTGCCGGAAGGCATAGTCGTCGATTCCAAAGGCAACATCTTCGTCGCCGACCGCGGCAACCACCGTGTCCAGGAGCTCAACTCGGGGATCGCGTGGGTGCGGAACATGTCACAACCCGAAGAAAAAGAAGGCCCCTTCTATCTAGGCCTAGACTCAAGCGGCAACATTTGGGTTGCGTACTCATGGGATAACAAGATCGGCGAGTTTTCAAACGAAGGCATGCTCATCCGCACCTGGGGTACCGCTGGATCAGGACCCGGCCAGCTGTTAGACCCATACGGTGTAGCCCCCGGCCCCGAAGGGAACATTTGGGTCTCCGAATACGGGAATAATCGCGTTCAAGTTTTCACACCGGAAGGAGCATATCTGTATGGCTTCGGAAATGAAGGCAACGGTGAAGGGCAGTTCAAAGAGGCTCCACACGGCCTTGCGTTCTCGGGCTCTACTGTCTACGTACTCGATAGTGGTATCTGGTGGGAAAATACCGAAAATAGCCGTATAGAGCGATGGAAAGTGGAATACCCAGAACCGCAAGCGACCTATTCCAGTTCATTCGGCTCATACGGCACTGGCAACGGTCAACTACGCGAACCTGAGGGTGGTCTAGCGACTGATGCGTCCGGGAACGTGTGGGTGGCGGACACCGAGAACAGTCGTCTTGAGGAGTTCAACAACAAAGGCGAATTTGTGCGCACAGTAGGGTCTGCGGGAGAAGGCGCTGGCCAGTTCAAAACGACCTACAGCGTGACTGTCGATTCCAGCGGTAATGTGTGGGCGACCGATGAGGGCAACAATCGTGTCGAGGAGTTCACGAGCGCAGGCGTGTTCGTCAAGATGTTTGGTTGGGGCGTTTCCAACGGCGAAGCCAAATTCCAGACTTGCACGAGCGCTTGTCGCGCCGGGCTCCAGGGCTCCGGTAACGGCGAGTTCTATGTTCCCGAAGGTATAGCGGTCGACTCGAAAGGCAACATTTTTGTTGCCGACCGCGGTAACCATCGTGTGCAAGAGTTTAACTCGTCGATCACATGGTTGCGCAACATTTCGCAGACCGAAGAAAAAGAAGGGCCGTTCTACCTGAACATCGACCCGAAAACGGGCAATCTGTGGGTCGCGTACTCGTGGGATAACAAGATCGGCGAGTTCACTAACGAAGGCGTGCTGATCAAAACATGGGGAACCGCGGGGTCAGAACCTGGAGACCTGTTAGACCCATACGGTGTCGCCATCGGTCCCGAAGGCAATGTGTGGGTATCCGAATATGGCAACAATCGCGTGCAGGTCTTCACACAGAACGGGGCGATGCTATACGGGTTTGGCGCAAAAGGCAGCGGAGCAGGCCAATTCAACGAGGCGCCTCACGGGCTCGCGTTCACGGGCTCCACTGTCTACGTGCTCGACAGCGGCATTTGGTGGGAAAACACTGGGAACAGCCGCATCGAGAAGTGGAATCTCAACCCAGAAATCACGAACACCGGGAACGCTCACGACCATCAGGTGATCTATTTCTCGGGCGCAGCCAACTCGACGTACCCGGCGTGCGGCGGACACGTCGAGTGGGAAGGGATGCCTTGCAAGACGCTGCCCGACGCCCAACCCGAAGGCTCGGCTCCTGCACTTCCTGTTACTACAGTCGGCGCCTATAACATGTGGGGAGAGCCGGAAACCACAGAAGAAATTTTTGGAACAACGACTCGAACCAAGAAAACCAAATTCGACGAAGCTGGCCGGCCTGAATCAACAGAAGAGACATCGACCGCCGGCACCGCACTACCTAAGGTCACAGACGGCTACAGCACAACAAGTGGTCAGCTCACCAAACAGAGCACGACCGTCGGTGAAGAAACGCAGATAATCACTAGCGTGTTCGATCGGCTCGGACGGCTTACGACCTACACCGACGCTGACAAAAAGACGACGACCTATGAATACGAACTGAGCGGCGACGGACGCCTGGTGACAGTTACCGACGAAAAGGGTAGCCAGTCCTACGCGTACGACCCAACGACAGGGGAGATGACCAAACTCCTGGACTCTGCGGCCGGCACGTTCACGGCGAGCTTCGATATAGAACGCCAGATGACAAGTGAGACTTACCCGAACGGCATGACCGCCACATACACGCGGGACCAGTCGGGCAAAACGGTAGGTGTCGAATATGTGAAGACCACACATTGCACAGAAAAATGCGTGTTGTTTAGTGAAGCTATCGTGCCGTCGATCGGCGGCGAAACTCTGTCGCGCTCCAACTCACTCACAAGCGACGCCTATATCTACGACGCAGCGAACCGGCTCACGCAAACAACGGAAACACCTGCCGGCAAAGGCTGCACGACCCGCATCTACGCATACGACGAAGAATCCAACAGGACGGGTCTGACGACGCGCACACCCGGCCTTGAAGGCAAATGCGCGACCGAAGGCGGAACTACCGAAACGCACACATATGACGCCGGCAACAGACTGATAGACGCGGGTGTGACCTACGACCCCTTCGGCGATACGACGAAACTGCCGGCAACTGACGCAGGCGGGTTCGAACTTACGAGCGAATACTACGTTGACGGCCAGGTACTGAAGCAGATTCAGAACGGACAGACCAACAAGTATTTCATCGACCCTGCCGGTCGCGTCCGCAAGAGCGTGGCCGAAGGACCCACTAACCTAACTACGATCGACCACTACGGCGGGGGTGGGGAAGCGCTCACGTGGACAGACGAAGGTGAAAGCAAATACACGCGCATGATCCCTGGCATCGACGGTAGCCTGAGCGCAACGCAGGTCAACGGCGGAACTCCTGTCCTACAACTCCACGACTTGCAGGGCGATGTCGTCGGTACGGCTGCACTTTCCGAAACCGAAACAAAACTACTCTCGACGTACAACAGCACGGAGTTCGGTGTCCAGGTAAACGGGCCGCCCCCAACGAAATACTCGTGGCTCGGAGATGAAGGAGTCTCAAGCGAACTGTCGTCCGGGACTCTGATCATGGGAACCGTCGCCTATGTACCACAGCTTGGCCGTGCCCTACAGACGCAAGCGGTGATACCGCCGGGCATGGCGATCAACGGGGCCGAAGGAGTGCCGTATATCACGCAAGCGTCGGCATGGTCAATCCAGGCTGGAGAAAACCAGGCAAGAGGGGAAGCCCAGAACTACGAAGTCGAGTTACAAAAAGCGGCAGAACGAGAAGCAGAAGAAAAAGCCTGTCCGGTTGCGAGCATGTGCGTCACGCCGGAAGAAGGCGGAGCTGAAGAAGAACCGGCGGAAGAATATGATCCAGAAGGCTTGGCCTCGTACAAGACGACCAAGAAGCGCGCGGGCCAGCTACGTAAAGACGCGACGAACGGAGCCATTATAGGCCTTGCGCTCGATATAGGTATCCCGGGTGCCGTCGACGGTGGAGCAGCATATGCCGCGATCCTGGAGGCCTCCGCGTATAATCTCGAATTGTGCGTCGAAACTGGAAAAGCCATCGGGGGCCAGAAAGGGAGTTGGGGTACGTGCTATATCAACGAATGGAGAGCCGAAAAATTCGGTCTCAGTGTGCCTGTGTCTGCGTCGGCTGAATTCTGCGAATACGTCGGCACGCGGCAGTGGGGCAAAAAAGCGCACAAAGTCTACTACTGCGTTGACGCTAAAGTGGACCGATGGGGTCCGTGGTACTAACACGCTTAGGTTTGTGAGGTCAGGATGATGCGAGCTCTTGCGGCAGTTGCGTTCATGCTTCTATTGGCAGTGAGCGGTTGTGGCGGGGCCGCGAGCTCGCACGCTGCAAGATCGTCGCGTTCGGTGGTCGTTGGGCATGGTCAGACGGCCGCCGGATCGACGTTCGTCGCGACGATACAGACGCCATCCGTGGCCGGTGGGGAACCTAGTGGGGCTGGTGCTTGTCCCTTGAATGTGTCGATCACGGAAGGTGCACAGTCACGGACCACAAAGGTGTGCTACTCATGGTCGGAAAGCCCCGTGCGCCCCAAGGTGGAATGCCAGGCCGGGACGCTGACAATCCACGTGCGGGTTCGCGACAATACTCACAACGTGCGACTAACCTTGAGTGATGGGCGGGTGGTGACCTCGCCCGTCATCCTGGTGCCGCGGGCGCTTGGGGGTCCGGCGACTCTGTACTACCAAGCCGTCCAGGGACCGAGTCCTATCCCGGTGTCCATTACAGAACTTGACGAACGCGGTCGAGAAATCAGAACGGTGGCCACACCGCGCGTTGTCGAATGCACCAAGATGCAGGTACGACACCTGCCCGGTCACGTACTCGCCCGTGATCGAGCACCAGGGGGGAGATTGTTCACCATCTCCAGTGAACGCACGCGCACCCTCGGCAGAACATATTTCGGACTGCGAGTGGCCTTTGAGGGAGATGGGGCTAGCGCGATCGGATCTGGTCCGCTCCGGCTCGCATTGCCACTGGAATGGGACGTAAGGCGCGTATGCAAGCCGTATCCGTATGGCATTATCTATGGTGTGCTTACAACTCCAGGCGCTGGGGCGTTCGTACGAACCGGAAGGGGGCTCCAGCGCATGCGTCGCGTCACGATTGCCGCATCCGTGCGCCCACACAGTACACTCGTCTACAGTCTCGTTAGACAAACCCCGACCGAAGTCATTGTCCGCACGCGCGATGGCAAAACCGTAGTGGATGAGAGCGTGAGCTCGATATTCCTTGAAACGCCGTGCGTGTAGGCGCGCCAACAACACGGGTGCTGAGGGTGCGTCAGAATCAATTGTGTAGACAAGCACTACTCTGTCGGGTAGTGGGGACATTCAGGGGCAAGTGAAGGCTAGGGCGGCGGGTGAGTTCAGGGACAACAATGCGCGAACGGGACCAATCGGAGATCGACACGCAACTGCGTCGAGAGCTGGGCGCGCATTTGGTGGCGGCGGACTGGACGGTGCGCGGGAGAGAGTCTTGTGGGCCGGCAGCGCCGTTCGCTGGGGGTGTTCTCTCCATATTCGTACGGCCGCTGAGGGAGAGGTTTGCGTGCGTGGTCATCTTCACATGGTTGCGTGAGGACGATTCGCCCACGCTCGACGTGATCGGACATGTCGGTGTCGAGTACCAGCCCGCGCAAGAGCTTCTGGGAGCGCTCGCTGGCACCGAGATGGCTCTGGCAGCGCTGAGGGAGCCCACCGTTGCCGTCCGGGTTGCGAGTGCCAGCGAGGTGTCGAAGGGCGCGGAAGAACTCAGCCGCTTTGCGTCCGAGCAGGCACCCGCGTTGGACCAACTAGCAGACGCCGACGTCGTCGTCGATCTGCTCCGCCAGCACCGCGTCGTGCCCTTCGAGGCTTCTAAGGCAGCCATTTACGCTATGAGTGCTCTCGATCCACAACCAGGCGCGTCAGAATCGGTTGACACGGAAGATGCCGAGGGACAACTGATACCTGCACTGCTTGCCAGCGCGGGCCGCTATGAGGAGGCCCGCCGCGCGCTCGCGGAGTACGGTCATCTGGGATCAGAGCAGGCTCGATCGCCGCGCGAGTACCGCCGGTTTGTGCGCCAGCTCACACGCTTGCTTGACGCGGGTAGTGGGTTCTCGTTGCCTACGTCCCCTCCGCGGTGGCCGGCCTGTCCCGCCCAGCCCCAGCTGCCACAGAGTTTTCGGCAGGTGTTCTCCGAGCAGCGCCCGGAGGCCCGGGCGCGCCATGAAGCTGTCAATACGGTACGTGCGATCAGCAAGGGCAAGACGCGCGCCGAGCTGCGAACGTTGCTTGCTTGCGAGCTCGACCAACGGGAAGCGAGCATGGATACGGGTTCGTTCGACGTCACGCTTGACTTTCTCGTCACCAAACAAAAGCGGTTCGGCAGAGCTCGCCTTGCGCTTCGCGCCGCACGGGCGTTGTGGGAGTTGGGAAGCTCATCGCATAAACATCTGGAGGTAGTAAACGAGCGCCCCTCGAACGATGTGGACGCTGAGCCTGAGGCCGAATCCCTTTTGCTGAAGCCTCCCGATCGAGCCGCCTATCCGATCTGGAGCATTGGAGGCCGCAGCGTCGCGGTCGAACTCGACGCGACTGCGCGGTCACAGCTTGACAGTGTGATGCAGATCGGTGCGTTGGAGATCCGGGACTCGCGATTTGTTGAGGTGTGGTTCGCGTGGGATGGTGGGTCTCCTGCTACCGACTCGCACCTGAACGTATACATCGGCAGGCAGCGTGTCGGGCAACTCGATGTCGATGTCTCAGAGTATTTCCGCCCAGCTATGGAAGCCGCCGCAGACCGCGACGAGGACCCATGGATGACAGCGCGCTTGAAGAAGGGCTCTGGCGAAATGCCATATGTGTTGGAGATAGCACTACCCGAACCTAGCCAAAAATTAGCGTCAGACTGAGTACGTAATCGTGCAACGAAAAAGCTCTTGAGGGGGCCCCTGATGAAAACGCGCCAGCCGTTTGTCGGTGTTGTCGGAATCCTGATCGCAGCGAGCCTTCTCGCCGCGTGTGGCGGATCCACTAAACAGACGCAAACCGCAGCGACCAGTAGCCAGACTACTACGACTGTGAGTACTCGGACTCCCCCGAGCAAGCAAGAAATAGTAAAGTCGAGAGCGTGCCTTACACGGGAACGCGTCCGCCCGGCAAGACACGCTCCCAACAGGCAAGAAGTTCCGCACGGGGCTAACGAAGTGACCAGAAATGGTCTCCCCATGACGCCACAGGAGTACGAAGCGACCGTACGCAGGTGTCTGACAAGAACTAAGTCCGCGAGTGCGGGTACACGCCGGAAATAGGGCCTCGAGCGAAACACAACGAGACTGGAGTACTCCATGAGACGGCAGGTGATGATGGTCTTGGTCGGATGCGCGGCTGTTTCCGGGACTCTGGGAGTCTTGAGATGCGCATCGGCGGGTGCTTCCGCGACGTGGCTCGCTCCAAGCTCGTTGGCGTCAAGCGGGGCCGGAGTCGTAGGGAATACCGTGCTCGTGGATGACCCAAAAGGCGATGCTGTGTCCGTGTGGTGGCGCGAAGGCGTGGGTATCGAAAGCGCTTTCCGCCCCGCGGAAACTGCCAACTGGTCGGCGCCTGCGACGGTATCTACTCCTGGCGAGATAGCGGAGAACCCCGAGGTCGGTATCGACGCTCTCGGGGACGCGGTCGCGGTCTGGCAGCACGGCACGGATGGAAATGTCGAAGCTGCAGCGAGGCAGGCGTCGAGCGGGATATGGCAGGCGCCCGTCGCGATCTCCCCGGAAGGGGGCAGCTGGTTGCGGCCGCAGATCGCGGTCAACGCGCAAGGTGATGCTGTCGCTGTATGGGGCTCTCCATACCCTGGAGGCGGACCAGGAAGCGCCCCCAACGATGCAATCCAAGCGGCCGCGAGATCGGCGGAGACGGGTGAATGGGAACCGGCCGTGTGGGTATCCGAATTCGGCGACGGTCCATACAACAAACGTTCTTCGCTGGCGCCGCAAGTGGCAGTAGACACTCAAGGAGAGGCTGTTGCAGTGTGGGAAGACCAGGCCGAAAGCGGCTCGGTCTTCCACAAATTCATCGAAGCGGCCGTAAAGCCGCCGAACAGCACGACTTGGGGTCCGCCTGTGGTCCTTGGCGAAACTGGCAGGCAGCCTGAGGTTGCGATGGACGTGCGAGGGGACGCCATTGCGGTATGGCCGGGACCTGGTGGCCTGTACTCAGCGACGCTGCCGGCCTCATCCTCAACCTGGCAGGCGGCTGTAGCTATCTCGACGAATGAAGCTGAACACCCGCATGTCGCGGTCGATGCTCAGGGCGACGCCGTGGCAGCCTGGGAATCGATCGGTAACGAAACCAACACGGTGCAGGCAGCCGTCAAGCCGGCAGAAGGTGCGTGGGGAGCCCCAACGAGCCTCTCCGAACCCGTCGCATACAGTCACGGGTACCCACCGCTGTATCCAAGCCTCGCAATCGACGCGAAGGGAAGCGCGGTTGCGACATGGGATGGCATTCGCTCTCTTACGGGCGAGGGCGTGCAAGCTGCAATCCTTCCCGCTATCGGCGCGTCCTGGCAGGCGTCGGTTCGGGTGGCCGAGACGGAAGGATTCTTGGTCATGCCGTTGGTCTCAATGGACGAAAAAGGCAACGGGATGGCAGCATGGGAACGCGGTGCAAGAGCAAGCGCGGCGATCGAAGTAGCAAACTACGACGGGTCCTCCCCTACCCTGGAAGGGGCGAGCATTCCCGCCGCTGGTCAGACGGCACGACCGCTAACGTTCGCGGTCTCGCCGTTGGCTGTCACGACGGCGCTCGGCCAGACTACTTGGTCATTCGGTGACGGGTCACAGCCGAGCATAGGAACCTCCGTCACTCATGCGTTTACGGCGCCGGGCTCCTATCGCGTCACCGTCACGACCGCGGACGTGCTCGGTAATGCGACGAGCGCTTCAGGTACGGTCGTCGTTACCAATGCACTAACGAGACCTAGATGTAGGTGCAAGCGACCGCGCCTTACGCTGTCAAAAGTACGCATCACTAACAAACGCTTCCGCGTGACAGATACTCACATCACGAGAGCGAGGCTACGCCGGAAAACCCTCCCCTACGGTTCGACCTTCCACTTCACTCTCTCAGAGAGTGCGACCGTCCAAATCGAGATAACAAATGTGGGTGCTAAAAACTGTACGAAGCGGACAAACCATTGCACGCGGGTTGGGACGCTGAGGTACGAAGGCGCACCTGCCGGAAACGACAAGATGACGTTCCGTGGCCGGGTCAGTGGGCACCTTCTCCGCTCTGGCCAATACGTCGCGATCATCACGGCGCACAGTGGCGGTGAACGATCAAGGGAAGTTCGACTCCTCTTTGCGGTAGCTGGTTAGGCTGGGCCTAACGAAACTATAGCCTTGCCTGCTCATCAAGCCAGTCTTCAAGCATGTGGCGGGTGAAGCGGATGTGTCGTCCGACGCGAAGGCAGGGAACGCGTCCTGCGCGTACAGCCTCATAGACCCAGCTCGTCTTGACCGACAGGAGGCGTGCTGCCTCCTCTGGGCGAAGCAATGGACCCTCGGCGAGCGTCGCGGGCGAGTTTGCTGTTGGTGGTGCTTGCATACCCCTACAGACCTTCACGGGCCAGGAGCGGCCAACGGATTTGCGCAGCTCTTGTTGCGCGCCCCGCTTTGCGGCGTACACCCAAATGGCCCCGAACACCCGCGCAGGACTCCTCCGCGCCCCCGGAGCGGCCCTCTAGAGAAATCGGTAGAGAAATCGCCGACCCTATCCGCACCCCCTGCTATGCTCCAAAGCGCTGTGTTTGCAGGGCTTTTCTCAATGCCGGAGGAGGGACTCGAACCCCCGACACGCGGATTATGATTTGCGTGTCTAGGCTGTGTTGCTCTCTGCATGAGCGTCTGTGAACTTGGCAATTACGGTTGCCCGCGCCTTCCGCCACTGATGATCGAGCAGCTGAGCGCCGACGTGTCCGAAGTCGTCGATCTCGTAGCTGTAGTGTTGTGAGAGCATTTCGAGGCTCGTTCCGCATTGTGCTGCGACGGACTGAGCGTTTTCGCCTCGGAGGCGGGTGGAGATGCCGCCACGGCGCAGGCTATACGGAGTAGCTCCGGTCACTTTCGCAAATTCTGTGTAGGCGTTGGCCACTGCGTCGACGGCTGGCTTCATGTATCTCGGTCCCCACTTTTGCGCCTGGTTGGAGCTCATGTGACGCGCGTCGGTGTCAGGGTCACAAATGCCGTTGTGTGATCCCGTCAGGTCTCCTGGGATGATGAAATCGACGTCGCGTGTTGGGTAGCCATGCTGACGCAGTAGAGCACGCCATATGTCAAGGTCCTCGGTGAGCAGCGATGGCACCCTCGTGGTGCGCTCGGTTGCGCGCTCGGTCTTGGCCCGGTCGTCCAGTTCGTTCCAGCTCAACACCTCTGTGATGTAGGCGCGATCCCTGTCTGTGAAGGAAAGCCAGCGCACGCCATACACCTCCTGGTTGCGCAATGCGAGACCGAACTGCAAGGAGACGATGATCGCGTCGCGATGGATCAGGATCGGCTTGGCTGTGTGGACCGTACTTCTGAACATCTCGGCTCGGATAAGCTCGACGGCCATTGGCGAGAGCGCCCAACTGCGGACCTCGTCGCCGTGACGTCTCACTGTTGCACGGCCATGAGCCCCCCGCATAGACTTCCGCCTGTTGCTGATCTTCTCGTTGGCGAACAAACATCCGTTGGATTTGATCTCTGGCACCAGCTCGGAGTTCGCAGCCCACGAGAGAACAGCAGAGAGGACGCGCCACGCGTGCGCGCGGGCGGATGATCCCACCTTGGCGTGCTTCATCGCCTCTCGCAGGGCGCGAGGCGCGTCAGGCCCGTTGAACGCCGGGGCTGGTTGCCCAGCGAAGCGCACTGCATAGTTGGCTGGCGGACGCGGCTTGCCTTTGTTCATGCCGGGCATCCCAAGCAGATGACGGTTGGCGGAGTGGCGATAGGTGCGGAAGGTGGACGTTGACAGCCCGTCTGCGGTTTCTGGTGCATTGAAGGCGAAGTAGAGCTGGATGACCTCTCCGATCGTCTGACTGGCGAGGTCGCCACTGTCGTCCCGGGCGTCCAGATCGAGCAGGAAGCGCCGTAGGCTATGGCTCCCTCGACGCTCGGCCGACACATACTCCTGAGTCCATTCGTTGGCGATCTTTGCAGAAGGGAACGCCTTGGTCCTCATGATCCCGTCGTGGTCGCGGAAGCCAACTCGATACGACTTCTCGCCGCTCTTGGTGACATACGGCCACTGCTTCTTCCAAGGCTTAGCCATTGCGCCGGTGACCTGCGATAGAGGGGACGCGGGACTGACGAGACATCACGAGAATCGAGCTCGCAGGGCGCGGAGAGCCGGAGTCGAGAGGTCATAGCCAGGTGATGCGTCGTCGCCCAACCGAACCCGACCCCGAGAAGTGCGCGAGACGGCCCGTCGGTCACGATCGGCTCGCCTTGAGTCCGGCGCCTCGCCGGTACGCCGATGTCGGCGGCTCCGCTCGCTGGGGTCATTCACGTGCCAGAACTCGGCGAGCGCCTCGGCCGGAATCCTGTAGTGGCCGCCAGGGAGCCTGCGACAGGCCAATACACCCGAGGACAAATAACGCCGTACTGTTCGCTCATGTACCCCGAGGGCAGCCGCTGCTTGGGTCGTGGTCAGGAGTTCGCCTCGACGAGTAGCGACCCCCATCGAGACGGCCTCCGAACGCCTTCGGCCGCCGGTCTTCGCAATAGGTTCGGATGAGAGCGATGTGGTCTGCATGACGTAAGAGGCGCCTTTGTGGGGCTTGCCTCCCATAACAGACCTCCAGATCGGCCGACCGGCCAACGAATCGCGTGTCGCCCCTCCTGTTGGCTCAGCAGCTATAGGTCTCGCGTCTGGACCACCAAGGCGACGTCGACCGCATACAACGATCCCGCCAGCCGAACGCCTGGTGTTTGCGGTACCAGTGCGGTATCGAGACTCTACTCCGGAGCAAAATGTGGTTGATTTGCAGGCCATATCCTAGATATGGCCGCAAGCTTCCCAAGCTCGAGGTCGCGGGTTCGAGGCCCGTCCGCCGCTTGAGGCTCCCAAGGACCCTGATGGCGCTCTATCTTGAGCAATAGCGCCATATTCCGGGCCTTTCTGGGTTGGTTCGCCATGTCGTCCGAGCGGACGAACACGGTCATTTGAGGACATCAAGACTAGCGATCTGCGGTGACGTTGCGGTGACGGAATGAACCCGGCTGCATTGCGTAACGTCGGCCTGGTGGGGCTGTCGAGGCGAACCAGCACGCACGCGGCGAAGAGATCGTGGCGCTCGCCGAACGGGGAGCGCGGCTTGCTTCCACGAGGCAGCACTAGTAGCGCGACACGAGTTAGACAAGCTTGAGGTCGCGGGTTCGCCCCCCGTCCGCCGCTTGCAGCGCCAGAGCGAGATTTGGCTCTGGGAAGCGTTGGCGCTAACGTGCCCCACAGCATGAGCGTCTCGCGTGATCAGATCCCGCTTCAGCGGTTGCGTGCCCGACGGCAAGACATCTTGGGGTATGCGGCGGATCACGGTGCGCGCAACGTACGTGTGTTCGGCTCGACAGCCAGAGGCGAGTCGGATACGTCCAGCGATGTCGATCTGCTGGTCGAGATGGAACCGGGACGCAGTCTGCTCGACCTCGTGGGGCTGTGGCAGGACCTCGAAGAGTTTCTCGGCACGCGTGTCGATGTGCTCAGCGACGGCGGCGTAAGCCCGCACCTGCGTGAGCGGATCGACGCGGAGGCCGTTCCGCTGTGAAGGACGAACGCGTCTATCTGCTCCATGCAATGGAGGCGATCGATGCGATTCTCAGCTACACCGCCGATGGCAGTGAGGCGTTCTTCGCGGACGGCAAGACACAGGATGCCGTCATACGCAACATCGAGATCATCGGCCAAGCGGTCAAGGGGGTATCCGACAACACGCGCGCGCTTGAGCCGGCTGTTCCGTGGCGACAGATTGCCGGCATGCGCGACAAGCTCATTCACGAATACTTTGGCGTGGACCTTACGCTTGTATGGGACGTTGTCGAGCATCAGCTGCCGGTGCTCCGCCCGCAGCTGGCGAATCTGAACCAACGCTTGGAAAACGACGGGAGCAAACAGTCCCTGTAGCCACTCATGGCTGACTTGGCAGTCCTGCCACAACCGGCCGAAATCGCCAGTAATCGACTCGTATTCATAGTATCTCGGTGCGTCAGTAGGTGGTCGCTTCGTAGTCGGTCATCCAGTGGTGGATCAGCGCGGCGCGGGGCAAACGTGTCCCACGTCGCGCTCGTCACGGCGTGCTCGGCGGCGAGCAGCGCATAGTCGATGACCTGCTCCACATAGCGAGTTTGCCATCCCCAAGCTTCGTAGTGCTCGGTGGTTTTCCAATGTGGCCACGTCTTCGGCACGTCGGGATGGCTGGTTGCGAAGTCGATGAGCCACGGACGCGCCGCAACTCGGTGCGTCCCGGCTGGCGCCTACCGCCGTACGCCGGCAACAGCAGCGCTAACGCACGCCGTGATCAGCTTGACCTTGTAGCTGAGGCTCGACGAGGTCGGCTATCGCTGTTGCTGCACGATTGGTGTCGCGGGTCCCAGGAGGGTTGAGACCAGCGTTCGGGCGACGCTGACCGCCCGACCTGCCTCCTCCGAGTCGACATGGCCTGCGCCGTGGGCTGCCTTATTGCGCAGCTGCGCTAGCTCTTTGACTTCGTTCTTCTGGATGTCACACGGGATGTTGAGCTCGAGAAGAACATCGTGTGCAGACCGGATGCCGCGTGCTCGTCTCAGGACGCCGTCGGCGAACTTCGCAGGGCAGCCCAAGGCGATGAGTGCTCCTTCTATTGCGCTGCCGGAGGCGACCTCGGCGGCTGAGCATGCCTCCATGACAGCCACGCGGTGCTCGGCTACGGCCTCGGCCGACTGGGCTCGCAGGAGAAGGATGTAGGCGGAGGGAAGTTCGGCACCCTCGCCGGCGAACTGAAGTGCACGCGCGAACTGAGCAGTGCTGGCATGGGCTTCTCCGGCCAAGCCGTAGAGCTTCATGAGCCCCCCGGGTGTCGGCGTCTCGCCGACGCCAGCGTCGAGTGGCTGCACGAGTTGTGGCACGGGAATGTCGGTTCCAGGAGGCTCGCCGACCCAGGCCGCGAGCCAGTCGGTCGTGAGTGTCCACCACCGTCGAAGCGCGGAGCCGAACGCCGGGTCGTTGGGGTCGGTCCCGGCTGGGACTGAGAGTTCGAGGGACCGAGGGACGATCCAGCGGGACCGCTGTACGTCCTGCGCCGGCGCTGATGAACCAGCTGCTGGTCTAATGGCGTGTGAGGGGGACTCTGGCACGCGGACCTCGATCGGCATCGTGCCGATCCGAGAATGGAAGACCTGCCCGATCGCGTTCGGCGCCAGCGGGTAGAGCCGCGGCGGCGCGAACCGGAAGCACTGTCCGCTCCCAGCAGCTGACGCTGATCGGTCCGTGGTCGAGGGCTCATCGTCGTGAGGGGCTGTCATGGGGCTACGACCTCGCTCGTGGTCATGCGGCGGCGACCGTTGCTGTCTCTCCGACGGTACTTCGTGCGGTAACGCGCCTATAGCTGCGACCGCCTTGGCCGCACGCACGTTGGTAGCTATCTACTGATAGCGGCCTTCGAGCGTGCGACCCCGATTTTCGCTTGTGATGTAGTAGTCCGAAGGGTCCTCGCGGCGACGGCAAGCGCGACCATGCCGCTCCCATCCGGCGCAAAAGGCGGCGCACTCAGAAAAGTGTCGTGCTCCCGAGTTTGTCGGGCCGCTGGACCGTCAGGGTGACTTCGCCCGAGAACCCCGATGACCAAGCGTAGGCGACGACTGGCTGGCCGCTGGTGATGTCCGGTGTGCCGTCCGAGTTCAGATCCCAGCGACGTATCAGCTGTGCTTCGCAAGCGCGTCCCTCACTTCGGCATCCACCAGCCGAGCATGCTCGCGAAGCTGTTGTAGGTGACTGACACGGGACCCGTCACGCCCTTCGTGCCGGGAGAGATCATCGCGCCACCTCCGAGGCTGATGGTGGCGTGGCTGTCCTCGTCTCCGAGCTTGTTGGAGTAGAAGATCATTGCGCCGGGGGGCGGTGCGGGGTCGAAGCCGTCGTGGAAGATTCCGCCTGGAGGGTGCCCGCCTGCCCACCAGCGCCACTCGTTGATCGGGTAGGTCCCACCGTTCGGCGTGAACCCTGCGATCGAGTTGAGGGCGCTGCGGGAGACACCGGCGACTTCCCACGCCCGGTAGACGAACGAAAGGCAGAGGTACTCCCACGCCGTCGAGCCGGACTGGCTGTGCGCCCAGTTCGCGGCAGCGCCCTCGATCGCTGTGTTTCCTCCTGAGCCGCTCGAGGGAGGGCCCACTTCTCCTCCCGAACCCCCGCTTGAGCCGCCGCAGTTCGGGATCGCATACTTGCTCGTGATCTGGCTGTCTGTGGTGTAGCTGCTGTTGTCAAAGGCTGAGGCGTAGTAGCCGGTGGCGCCGCTCCAGTAGACCTTGAACCAGACGTCGACGCCGCCGATCACCGGTCCGGTCGTCCAGCACAGGAAGCCCGGGCTGGTCCCTGTCGGCATCGTGGTCAGTGGGGCGCCGGACGAGGTCGAGGGGCCGGGACGGATGTTGACGGCAGACATGACTGCAATCGGGGCCTTGATCGTCGTCGGCCCGGTCTGGCCCGTTGCCCCGTTACTCGGCGGTGTGAAGGTCGTTGGGACGGAGCCGCAGAGGGGAACGCCGTAGTCAATTGAAATCCGAGAATCCGACGAATAGACGCTGTTGTCGTAGTAGGAGGGGTAGTAGCCCGCCGCGCCTTCCCAGAGGACGTAGAAATAGACGTCGACTTTCCCGACAGGGGGACCGGTCGTCCAACAGACGTAGTCCGGCGAGTTGCCCGTTGGGATCGTGCCGATCTGGGCCGAGGATGGGGTGGCCGAGGCATACACCGGCGCGTTCTGGCTCATCTGAATTCGATGGGTGAAGAGCGTGCCGTTTGCGTAACGCGCCCATCGTACGGTGCCGTCTGAGGTCTTCACCGAGAGCGTGCCATCTTCGGCGACCGCGAAGCTGCAGTTCCCCGTTGGGTCGCCGCCTGTACCGGTCGTATACAAGGCAGCCGCCGGCTGGCCGACGCCGCTGGAGTTGTAGATCACGAGGTTGCAGTCGCTCTGCATTACGGTCGTGACTGCGCCGCTCGTGCCCGTCGCCCAGATCGCTGTTCCTCCCTGATACTCAACGAGGTTCCCGTCGGGCTGCATGTTGACGGTGAACTGACCGTTCGGAGACTCGATCCATTGCCCCTGGCTGAAGGTGGTACCGGACGTCACCGCTGAGGGGATCTGGGTGAGCGCTCCGCTTACAGCGGACCATCCGGCGGGTACGGTGGCCGGGGTGCCGGTGGTGGCGGAGAGTTCCGTGCCACTGAGATTGGCCCCGGAGAGCTGCGCCGATTCGATATCTGCGCCCGTCAATGTGGCGTTGGTGAGGTTGGCGCCTGACAGGTTCGCCCCGGATAGCTGTGCCCCTGCCAGATTCGCCTTCGACACGTTGGTCTTGACGAGGTCGGCACCAGCGAGTTGGGCGCCCGCGAGGTCGGCTCCCGTGAGGTCTCTCTGAGAGAGGTCCGCGCCGGTGAGAACAACTCCGGGGCCGATCAGGGTGCCTCCGGTCGACTCCCAGTTCGTTGGGAGGTTGGCAGGCGCCCCGGCGAGACTCCCGGAGCTCACGCCGCTTAGGTTGGCGCCGCCGAGCGCGGTGCCCTGCACCGTCGCGGCTGTCAATTGTGCTCCCGTAAGTGACACGCCTGCGAGGTTGGCCGCGCTGAGGTCGGCGGCGGTCAACCCGGCGCCGGTCAGGTCGGCTCCGGTGAGGTCGGCGCCGATGAGATCGAGTCGCGCGGCGCTGATCCTGGCGAGATGCGCGCCGCGCAGCGAGGAGCCGGTGAGCGCGGCTTCGTTGAGGGTCGCCCCAGTGAGGGTCGCACCCGTCAGGTTCGCGCCACTCAGGTTGACCTGGGTGAGATCGACGTTCACGAGGGAAACGCCGGCGAGGTTGGCGGTCGGTCCGACCAAGTCGCCGCCTCGTTGGGTCCAGCCGTTGGGAAGCGCGGCTGCAACGCCCATCACTCCAGCACCGCTGAGCCCGGTGAACGAGGCCCCGGCGAAGTTTGCTCCTGCGATCGCTGCGCCGCTGAGATTGGCGCCGTGCAGGTTGATGCCCTTCAGTACGCGGCCGCTGAGGTTGGCGCCGCCCAAGCGCGCTCCTGGGAGATAGGCATGGGGGCCCAGCAGATAGCTCCGCGTTAGCGACCAGCCCCGCGGGAGCCGGACGTGAGCGCCCCGATCTCCGCTGCTGCGCAGTCCACCGAGACGGGCGCGGGAGAAGGTGGCACGGGTGAGCACCGAGTTCGTGATCCGCGCGCCTGTCAGGTTCGCACCGGTGAAGTTAGCGTGACTCAGGTTGCGGTGGTTGAAGACGCACCCGCTGAGGTTGGCGTGCGGTCGCGGGCGACATCTGCGATGCCGCGCTGCGGCTTGGGCAGTCGCTCCGCTGAGCAGTACGAGACTCGCCAGCGCGCACAGTATCGCTGCGGCGCCTCGTGTCTGGTAACTACGGTATCCAGCATCCAGAATCATGCTCACCATCCACACTTAGATTTCCCCGCTTTATAGCGCAATCGGGGCAGGCGCGCAGGCGGGTCGACCCGCGGGCCTTTCGCGTTGTTGCAACTCTCCAACGATCCCTCGCTGACAAACGCTTGATGGGTTATGCATGACCTGTCCGATCGCGACAATTGGCCGCAATGTGCGGGAGCGGGGCTCGGCCTCGTCGGGTGCAGCTCAGGTGAGGATAAGCTGAGCAGGCAGTCGCCGATTCAGCGAGCGGCAGTTTCGTACTTGCCGTTGAGTCCGCAATCCACAGCAGAACCGAGAAGCGACGAGTCGCCGCATTGGACCGTGGCGATCGCACGAACAGGACGGACCGGGGAGTAGATCATCGGGGTCCAACTTGTCGTGATCCCGCCGCTCGTCGATGACGCAGACGGGTTCGTGGTGACCCCGTTGACGTCGTAGCTGACGCTCTTCGTGTAGCCGGTGTCCTGAACTGCCGCGAGTTCGGTCGGTAGATCTGACTTGAAGCCGATCGGATACTGGATCCACCGGGCCCAGTTGGTCTTGCAGGTTGGAGACCACCGCAGCTCAAGCCTCGCGCCGGAGGCGTTTTTGGCATCGAGAGTTCGGGCATCCGCCGAACAGCCCGTCTTCCTGGGGTCCTTGCCGGAGCAGTAGTCGCCGTAGCAGCCAACGCTCGGGCCCGTGTGACCTGAACTCCCGCCTGTGCCGCAGGACGGGACCCCAGGGGCGGCATGGTTGATCGGCGCTCCGTCATTTACGAAATGCTCGTTGATCCACCCGCCACCGTGTCCCGGCCCGGACGCCCAGGTGGCCTGCACCCACATCGTGTCGGCGCTCCCCGGCACCGACCCGCCTGATTGGGAGCAAACGACGTGGACCGTCGTGCCCGGGTAGAACCCGTTTCCGGAGTGGGTGACCGCGCTGCCCCAGGTCGGCGACGCGCGCCAGTAAACCCCACCGGAGGCATTCATCACGGGGAACGTCAGTCCGCTGCCTGCCGCCACCGGTGTGGGGGTCGGGGTCGGCGGCGGCGGTGCGTCAGCACCACAGGGAGGGACGCCAGGGGAAGGCACGTTGATCGGCACGCCGTCGTTGACGAAATGCTCGTTTATCCATCCGCTCCCGGAGCCGGAGCCGCCCACATCAGTCGCTTGCTCCCACATGGAGTCCGTGGATCCCGGGACGTTTGAGGCGCCCGACTGATAGCAGTGGACCGCGATCACGGTGTCCGGATAGAAGCCGTTGCCCGCGATCGCCTCCGCGGTGTTCCAATCCGGTGACGAGCGCCAGTAGATCCCGCCCGCCGCGTTCATGACGCCGAACGTCGGATCAGCCACCGTGGTCGCAGGTAGCAGTAGCGCCGTAAGGATTGCCATTGCCAACGCTCTTCGCGACATCCGATCCTCCCGTCGGTCGTTGGAGACGGATTCTAGTCGTTGCTTCCTTCGGTGGCGGACCGCTGCGTGCTGGTGATGTCCACAGGCCGCTAAAGCTTCCGTCCGATACGGGAAGCCGGGGGACCTCGTTGTCTCGTTCCGAGTGATCCGGTCGTAAGTAGACTCCCCGGCCGGGGAACCGGTCCGTGCCTCGGCTCAGGCGACATCCTTCACCGCCAAGTGTAGAGAGAGGTCGAGCCTGATGACCAAGGATGATGTGCTGTTCGGCTACCGCCAGCAGCTTTCGTTGCCGGCGGTGGGGTCGAGTACGGGCTGGCGCCCGAGCGGGTCGATCGCCTGCTTGATGAACGCCGCCGCCTCGGGCGGCGTGTAGAACTGCTGCAGACCGCGTGTGTTCCCGAACTGCGTCGCGCCGAGCACGCTGCGCGAGGAGTCGAGCGCTTCGTCGGTGAGCGCTCCGCCGAACAACTTGCCGCCCTTGCCACCCTTGACGGGCTCTGCAATCGCAACCGCTTGAGACATGGCCGTCCTTTCGCAAGGGCCCCACCCCGTGTGGGGCCGATGCCGGACGCGCGGCACGCCCAACGGGCGTGCGAAAATCGCGCGGGCATGGCCACACGCGGGAGTAACGGCTCCCGCTTTTCATCTCTTCGCGCGGCCTCGGAAGCGGAAGCGGCTCGGCCAGCTCATGCCGGCCAAGGATCGGGCCGATGCTGGGATATGGTATTCGGTGCGGCTACCCAGCGGGCTGGCGGCTATGCCCACGGCCGATACAGGCGTGGTCTGCGCAATCGGCGCTCACGGAGCCGCCCGCTTCTCGCTCTCTTCTTTGGACCGTTTCTCCTGGGCGGCTTGGTTGGGCTCGTCGTAGAGGGGAACGTGGCCGCCTGGATTGCCGGGGCGGCATTCGGCCTCGGCCTGGGAGCGTGGATGGTGATGCGCGAATCGCCCCCGGCGTACATCGAGAACTGGCAGGTGGGCGCCGAAGGCGAGCGGAAAACAGCAAAGGCGTTGGCGCAGCTGGATGGGTCACGGTGGCTGGTAGTTCACGATGTCGAGTGCGCTCGTGGCAACTACGACCACATCGTGGTGAGCCGAGCGGGCGTCTTCCTTCTCGAGACGAAGAACCTGCTGGGCACCGTGGAGATGCGCGACGGCGTGCCGTGCTTGCGGCGACGGCTGGACCCCGATGAGGACAAACCCTGTCCGTGGGTGCGTTCGGGCGCGCTCGCCAGTGCAGCCAGGCTGAAGGCAGAGGTACAGCAGTTGGCTGGCCACCGTCTATGGGTTCAGGCGGTCGTTGTGCTCTGGTCAGACTTCAGGGAAGGTGTCTATGAAGACGAGAGATGCGTCATCGTGCACGGTTCCCAGCTGCGCCAGTGGATCCACGAGAGGCCCGATCACCTCGACGACAAAGCCACGCGGGAGATTGTGGCTGCCGTCCAGGTGATCGCCGACAGGTAGACGATCCTTGAGGGCGGCACGTCTCGGCACGTCTCGGCACGTCTCGGCACGTCTCGGCACGTCTCGGCACGTCTCGGCACGTCTCGGCGCGCCCCGAAGCGAACCAGGAGGCGGGCGCCCGGCGGCTTTGGCCACTCGGCGTCGGGGCTCCGCGCGGCCCGGCGGCCGCGGGGTCTCTCCGATCCTGGCCGCGTCATCAGACCCAGACCCTTGCGAGTCACCGGCTCTCAGAGAGCATCCAGTTGCTGTAGCGTGCGCGCCCACGCCAGCCGGAACTCTTCCGACATCAAGAACGACTTGGAGACAACATGACTGTCAAGGCGATGATCGCCTCCACCCGCAAGCTGCCAGCGGGGTCGCGTAGACGGAAGGTGTCAATTTCCTTGGCTGTCGCGGCGGTATCTGGCGAGGCTCGGCGTGACCAGTCGCGGCAGACCGTGAGCGCGCTTGTGCTGGGGTCGTTGGCCGCGGCTGTCCTTGGCTGTGGGCTAGTGACAGCCCCCGCAGCGAGCGCGGCCAGCGCGTACTCGGGCGCGGAAATCGTCGCCAGGGCTGCGTCGCAGGCCGGGGTGCCGTACTGCTGGGATGGTGGCAACCAGTCTGGCCCGACCCACGGAAGTGGGAACGTAGAAGGAGCGACCGACTGCGGGCCGGGTGTCGTGGGGTTCGACTGCACGGGGCTGACGATGTACGCCACCGGGCTCCCGCTGGCCCATGACTCAGCGCAGGCGACCGACGCGGTCAACAACTTCGGCGGGCAGCGGATCTACAGCAAGTCCGAACTACAGCCCGGCGACATCGTCTACTTCGGCGGTAGCTTCGGTGGCTTCGATCATGCCGGCGTTTACGCGGGTGGCGGCATGATGTGGGACGCTGACATCGCTTACTGGATCTACCCCGATGGAGTTCACGAGCGGACCCTCGCGTCGATCGAAAACGCACTCCCATTCGTCGGCGGAGTGCGGCTATCGCACGAAGGCGGCCCGCCGCCTCCTCCGTCCGAGACCGTGTCGAATCTTTTGTCTGATGGTGGTTTTCAGGGTGGGGGTGTTGGTTGGCAGGCGCTTAATCCTCCTGGTGGTGGAGTGACGAACCACGTGGTTTATGAAAACGGGTCGTTGGCGCGTGAAGGGACGCATTACATGGAGGCGAACACGTCGACGAACGGTGGGTCGATCTTCCAGGACACGTCGGTGAATCTGCCGGCTGAGGCGTCGGCGACGGCGTCTGTCTGGGCGCGCGTGAACCCTGGGCAGCCGTTGTCCGGTCAGACGGTCGTGTTGTGCGTGTGGGATCTCAACTCGCTGACGAACGCGTGCAAGAACCTCGAACTGACGCACCAGTGGCAGCAGGTGCAGGTGACGACCACAATGCCGGGCGCAGCGACAGACCTGCGCACCCAGGTCTACATGAACGGCGAAGGAAACATGGACTTCGACGGCGCAGTGCTGGGCGCCCCCCAAACAGCCGAAGCCGTCTACGTCCCGAGCAACGAAAGCCCGCCAGTCATCTCAGGAAGCACAAGCGTCAGCTCGATGCTTGCCTGTGCCCCTGGCGTGTGGTCGGACGCCCCGACGGCGTTGAGCTACAGCTGGAGTCTCGACGGCACACCTATTGCCGGTGCAGACGACAACACCTACACCATCACGACGGCCGACGAAGGCCACGCGCTCACCTGCCTCGTGACAGCGTCGAACGCGGCGGGGGAAGCCACCGCGGCGTCGGCCCCGACCAGCGTGCCCGCACCCACATCGCCTGCATCCACGCCAGCCGGAACCTCGACAAGTTCCTTCGGCACGGTACCCGCCGACGTGTCCAAAGGCGGCGTAGACGCCATAAAAACCGGCGTCACCCCACCACGGTTGAGCAGCGAGCAGCTGCTCGTGAAACGGCTTGCGGCCTGCCGGCGAAACAAAAACCTCAAGAAGCGCACCGCCTGCCGGTCCGCGGCAAGACGCCGCTACCAGCACGAACTGAAGCTCGCACGACAGAGACGCCTCGATCGCGCGCTTGCAGCATGTAAGCAAATCAGGAGCCAAAGCAAGCAACGAGAGTGCGTGTCTATCGCAGAGCACCGTTATGGCTGAGGTTGCCGCTACACAGCAGTTCTGGTCGCGACTAACGCAGCCGGCCGCTCCAAATCGGTCACGCTTTCGTTCTCACTCGTCCGGCGGCTGCGTTAGCGGAGGCGGTCGGGTCGGATGTGCGCGACACAGGCGCGAGCCGTGGAGTGGACGAGATGTCCGTCGATCGTTAGGCTACGAGCATTCCGAGGAGAGGAACCTGATGGGGTGGTCTGGATTGGAACAGAGGGGTGGGCTCCGGTCGCTGGCTAGGCGGACGCTGATCGTCGGCGGGACGGCGCTTCTCCTCGCCTGGTGTGCGACCGCATCATCGTCGGCTCGGGCTCTCGGCCGGACGGCGAACGGACGCGCGCACGGCCGCGAAACCCTCGCGGCCTGCAAGCGCCGTGTGCGCAAGAGGCACAGATCGCCTCGCGAATGTCGACACGAGGGCGGGGTGCCACTGAACGCGCACAAACTACCCAGCGGCAAGCCAGTCCAGAACATCGGTGGCGCAATCCCGCCGGACCAGTTTCTGCCGTTCGAAGCCGGCAAGCGCATCTATGTATCCCAAGGGGCGCTGGCGCCGTGCCGTCACGGCTACGACCACGCTCCCACTTCATGCAACAGCTACTACGGCCCGTATAACCAGTACGCGTGGGATTTTGCGGTCCCCGTCGGGACTCCCATCCACGCTGCCGTCGGGGGTGTCGTTGTTCGTGCGGGCTGGGAGGAAGGTGGCTACGGGAACACGCTGCTCGTGCAGACGGCGCGTGGCGACTGCTCGCGCTACGAGCATCTGAGCACGATCAACGTGCATGTCGGACAGACGGTGTCGACCTACGATCTCATAGCCGCGAGTGGTGCTACAGGGCACGTCACGGGGCCGCACCTGCACTACGGTCGAGAGGACTGTAGGACGGGCATCTCCCTGCAATCGTCGTTCATCGACATCGGTAACCCGGCTATGGGAAGCACTGTGACTTCGGGGAACCACGGGGGAGCCTTCGCGCCGGTCGCGTCTCCAGCGAGTTGTCCGCCGCACTGCTTCGTGTATGGGGCCAGCGAAGGCGTCAACGTCCGCAAGGGCCCCTCGCTGACGGCGCCAGTCCTCACCGTTCTACCCAATGGCTCAGCCGTCGAAATCTCTTGCCAGACCACGGGGGACTCAGTACACGGCTCCGCGATCTGGGACCGCGTTGCCGGCGGATACGTGGCCGACTACTACATCAACACGCCTGTCACCGGCGCGTTCTCGCCCGGACTCTCGGAATGCCACGCACTCTCGAGCGAACCGCCCCCGTCGTCCGGAGAAACGCCTCCGAAACCGGTTGAACCACCGCCGGCGTTCTACGTCCATCACGTCAAAGGCACCTGTGCCGACGGGGCATGCGGGCTCAAGGAGCATACGGGCCCTGGCTACAGCTCCTATCCCACCGTGGGAGCCGTCGCCGAAGGGGCCGAAGTGCAGATCGTCTGCCAAACCAGCGGTGAGTTCGTCACGCCGATCCATGGCACCGGCTCCTCGGTCTGGGACAAGCTGCTAAACGGCGCCTACGTCACCGACGTCTACATCGACACGCCCGGCATCGGTGGGGCGTTCTCACCGCCGATCCCACAGTGTTGAGCTTCATCGACGGGAAATGGATCACGACATCGAGACGGTTCGCGCTGCGTATCGTGATCTCGGTCCGTCGGCCGGCCGCAACCAGCTCAGGATCCAGCCGTGCTAACGCGCTTGGAGGGAGCGCGACCTCCGGGACAACTAAAGGCGTCTGAGGGGCTCGACGACATGCCGCCACAACGCTCGCGAACTGGACGTCAACTCGCCATTGTGCTTGTCACGTGGACGATCACAATGGCGTTGTGTTGCTCCCTAGCTTCAGCGGCACAAACGCCCACGCTCGGCCAGAAGCATGGCCTTTTCGAGCGCGGGTTTGGACGCGTTCGGCCCTCTACGATTTTCCTGGGTGGAGATCCGACGGGCTTGGTCGAGCACATTAGGTGGACAGCATGGGGGAACCGACTGGCGAGGGGGGTCGGCACTGCGGACTTCGTCTGGCCTGGCCAGAGCGTAGCCGGCGGCAGCGTGAGATCTCCAGCGAAGATCGTCGCCTACGACCTACGGACGTGCCGAGGGCATCGAGCGTACCTCAAGGTTACTTGGTATTTTCCCCAGTATGGCGGCAGCTTCGAACCGTCCGTCTATCAGAACACCTGCAACAGCAGCTATCCGCCCTACAAGTACACGCCGCCGGCCGAATGCGGCGCAACCGTCCTCCATTCACCCGAAGGGTACGCCGAACAGGTGAGCGCACGCGGCATTGCATGTCCCGCGGCGCTGGAACTGGTCGCGAACTCTCCGGCTGCAAGCTACCTCTTTACCGGCGGTCGATTCGTGTACGGCAATCTGTACTGTGGCACCGAAGGCTACCGGCCCGAACTCAGCTCGCCACCAGTCTCTTTCGAATGCGCGCGCGGCAAAATCAGCATCTCCTTTGAGCTGGATCTTTGAGGAGGGAGCACCATCCGGCCTATTCATCGCCCGCGGCCTCGCCGACGTATCATTAGCTCAAGCGAGGCCTGCGGCGGGAGGCCGGTAGCGCGCGTCAGCCGCTCTTGTCGCGCGCTTGGCGTCTGGATCGCAGAGGCGGCCGCTTGAGCTCGATGATGACGGTCTCGTTAATGTCTCTCTCGAGGCGGGAGGTCTAGGGAGCCATGAATAGAAGGCCCGGTAAGTCCTCCGATCGCCCGCCTATGATTAGACAGCGCGTACCGCGCAGATCACTCGGCCTCATACCGGTCCTGCTCGTCTTACTCCTGTGGTTCCCGCCAGCGGGTCTTGGAGCGTCAAATCTGGCCGACGCGCCTGACACGGCCGTGTCGTCGCTGTCGCAGATCCTCTAGAAGCAATACGGGTTCGCGGCCGCGCCGGTAACTCCGGGAGCGGGGATCTCTGCCGGCGAAGGCAAGGTAATCTGCAGGCGCACGGCTGCGCACCATTTCACCTGCTCATTCAGCTATATGCCCGGCAACACGCAGTATTCTGGGACGGCTTTTCTCGGGCAGGCCCCCAGCGGTAAGGGCTATCTGCGCGTGACCTACACGGCTGTCGTCTCGATCTTGCGGCTGCCGCCAGTTGTCGAACGGAACCTGACCGGTAGCACGGTGATTCGTCTTCGGCCGGGAGGCTTCAAGAGCTGCGGCGACCGCTCCCACGAACTGCTGTGGCACATCAAGGTCCGGAACACGACCTGCACAAAGGCGGAGACGGCAAAGAGAGCAACCGCCAGAACCCACTTCAGCGCTGTTGCGCCCGGCCAAGAACGGTACGTGTCTGCGACCGGCTGGTCTTGTCGAGTCCAGTCCTACCCCGGCGTGGCACAGGACGGCGAGGTGATGCTATGGGACTGCCAGCAAGGATCCCGCGAGGTAATCATGAGCGACACGGCCAGCGTCACCTCTCGGCCGCTCTAAGCCTGTGAGCTGCGGAGGCGTGGGTTCCAGAGGATCTCCCCATAGGTGTCCGTCTGGATCGCGAAAGTAGCCGTAATTCCCTACGGACGGTCGTGAGGAGGTCAGTGAGCGTGGCTCCGGCAGCCTCGGCTTGGGTGAGGACGGAGTCGACCTCGGCTTGCTCGCCACCGCATGTCCGATGCTGAAATCGCCTGCCGTCGGTGGACCGAGCGTGATATTCGCGTCCTTCGCCAGCTCGGTGCGGGGGTAGAGCGACAGGAGCAGCCCGTTCTGCAGGTCGAACAGTACGATAGCGTCGGCCGGGTTGATGTCGTCACCAACGTGCTCGGTGCCGAGTACTCCGCGCGACTCCAGTCCTAGGCCGTCTCGGTAGAAGTCGTGCGCTCGCTCCAGGTCGGCCACCGTGAGCGTGATTATGTCGATTCAGGCTTTCTTCTTCCGCTCTCATAGCTGCATCCTCCACGGAAATGCTCGTTCGCGCTAGTCGGCGTCCAAGGATGCCCATAAGATAGGGCGATTCCACGACCCGCATCGCATCGGCTAGTCTCTTGGTCGCCATGCTTCGCACTACGGTTCACTCGGTATCTCCGCGCGGCGCTGTCAGGGCGCTCGTGGTCATGATTGCGTTGTTGGCTACTGTGGCCCTTCTGGCGTTCGTCGCACCGCGGGCGTCCGCCTCGCAGACGGAATGCTTCAGTTATGGGTACGCGTGTACCCCTGGATACGACGGTGCCAATGCGTCAGGCACTTGGGCCTGGTCTCATTATGGCGGCTCCTGGGCAGTTAACGCCAACGGCTACCACAACTGCACGCTGTACGCGGCTTGGCGTTTGGAGCAAAACGGAATGGGTGACCCTGGTAACTGGGGCAACGCTGCTGAATGGATTGGTCACACGAGCCACAACAACACGCCGGCAGTGGGCTCGATCGCGTGGTGGGGTGGAGGGTTCGGCCACGTTGCTTACGTCGAACAGATCAGAGGCGGGGAAGTCTATGTGCGCGCGGACAACTTTATCGGCGAACACGCGAATGGCTATACCGACGCGGGTTGGATCGCGGCGAGTTCGGTGGGCGCGTTTCTACACCCCCACGACGTGGGGTCGGGCGGCGGCTCCGTTACCGAAGGTTCCTTCATAAGCCACGAAGGGTACGTGTACCGTATCGCCGGTGGAGCGCCGATCTACGTCTCGAGCTGGAACGCGGTGGGCGGCGCCCAGCCCGTTACCGCGCTGGGCGACCGGAGCCTGTCAAGCTCGGTGAGACGCTTCGTGTTCGAATTTAGTGAGCGGCGGCCTCCTTTGGCTTGTTGATCCAGGCGGCGGCT
>CAAGKR010024715.1_pt1 | contig 45933 bp, 51 predicted proteins | sample 2556971 | NCBI WGS metagenome assembly CAAGKR01 (sample SAMEA5207829, study PRJEB30636) | soil metagenome | biome: forest; feature: boreal; material: soil | place: USA | collected 2011-09 | depth 1 m | reverse complement strand
TAGGAGATGGCCGTATTCGTCGCGGTCTTGTAGAGCCAGCCCGGCGTTAACGGACGTTCAGGTTCCCTTTGAAGCGTGCGGTACGCACTGAAGAAGACGTCTTGTACTATATCGAGCGCGACGTCCGCATCTCCGACCATCCGGCGCACGTAACGCGCGAGCTTCGTCTGGTGCTCGCGAACGAGCGATTCGACTCGGCTCTGCGCGGCCGATGTGCCGGCGACGAGGTAGACCTGCTCCATGTTCAGGGTCCCCTTTGACAGGTAACGTCCGGCTTCGCTCCGTTGTGACCGCGCTCTTTTGGCCTTACGGCCGAGCCTAGCCTCCGATTTCGGAAAAAGCGCGCATCCGCGAGGAGACCTCCCCGAGGCGCAAATGGTGGCGCTCGGGCTTGATCAGCATCGCCGAACGCAGGATATCGACGATGTCGCCGGTCGAGGCGCCGTTGCGCACGGGCGTCCTGAGATCGATTTCGTAATCGCCGAATAGGCACAGCCGAAGGCGGCCGTCGGCCGTCAGGCGCACGCGGTTGCAACGCTCGCAGTAATCATGCGAAAGCGGGCTGATGACACCGACGGCACCGGGAGCGCCCTCGAAAGCGAAATAGCGAGCCGACCCGTTTCCACCGGGTCCGATCGCCGGATGCAGATCGCCGATAGCTCCGACGCGCTCGAGGATCTCGTCTGCGCTCATGTACGAGTCGCGCTGCAAATCGAGGTTCTCGTGGACCGGCATGACCTCGATGAATCGCACGTAGACGGCTTGCCGCTTCGTCCATTTAGCAAGATCTGCAATCTCGTCGTCGTTTTGACCGCGCATCACGACGACGTTGATCTTCACGGGCGCCAAACCATGCGCGATCGCCGCATCAAGTCCGGCCAGCACGCGTTCCAGACCGGGTCGGCGCGCAATCTGCTCGAAGCGTGCGGGGCGAAGCGTGTCCAGCGACACGTTGACGCGGCGCAGACCTGCCGACACGAGATTTTCGATCTGCTCCGCGAGCAGCAAGCCGTTCGTCGAAAGCGCGATGTCGTCAATGCCTTCGATCGCGTCGATCGCGGCAACCAAGCGGTGCAAGTCGCGGCGAATCAGCGGCTCGCCGCCCGACAGGCGGATGCTGCGCACGCCGGCCGACGCGGCGGCGCGAACGAGCTGTTCGATCTCTTCGTATGTGAGAATCTCCGCCTTCGGCAGCCACGGCAACCCAGTTTCCGGCATGCAATAAACGCAGCGCAGATTGCACTTGTCGGTTACAGAGATACGTAGGTACGTGATCGGCCGGTTGAATTGATCGGCCAACGGCGCGCGAGTCAGATCGATAGTCGTCAGGGCCACGGAGGTTTCATTCAGCGCCGTTGCGACCGTCCCTCGTCGCCGTCTAGTCGGTGAAAATCGAGTCCGGAATGGCCGCGTTCAATTTGAAGTTGCTGAACGTCGACGTGACATCGGCGTTGTAATTCGGATCTTCGAAGTGCCCGCTCTGCCGCGTCACCAAAGTGTAAGCGCCGACTCTACCATAGCTTTGATTGAGCGTGGCGTAACCGCCGTCGACGTAATTCCAACGCAGCCGCGCGAGCTCGCCGGTCTTGTCAGCAACCTTCGCGTCGATGTGATCGATATGGCCGTGTTTGCGCGGCACGAGTTTGAAGCTCGTGTACGTGCCATCGTCGCGTACGACCGTGATGACGTAGACGTCGTTCCAACGGGACGGGCTCTCGACATGCGGATAAACGCTGCTGAACTGTTTGGCGATAAACGGCAGCCCGCTCGTAAAAATGACTTTGTTCTTGCTCGGTTCCTTATGATAGTAGGTTCCGCCCAGCGATGCGCTGAGATACGGAAACGAGTGCATCACGACGTCGGCGCTCATGCTAGCGGTGTAGCTGCGCAAATGGTCGTCCAAAGCGATCAGACGTTGAAGCACCTCGCTCGAGGGCGTGTCGGTTTGTCCTACCTGCACGACGGCAAGCAAGAGGGCGGCTGTGGCGGTAAGAACGCGTAGAATCGGCACGCTGACCTTAACGAGTCACAGTGCAAAACGGTTCCAGGGCGGATTCAATCTCCTCGCGCACCGATAAATCAGCTTCCACACCGAGACGCATTCGTAGCGCTTTAACTGCCCCAGGTGAACCGATGCGTCCAAGCGCCCAGGCCGTATGCGCGCGCACAAGCGGATGCGGCTCGGCATGCAATGATTGCACAAGTGCGGGAACGGCGGCGCGATCGAGCGCGTTTCCCAAAGCGACCGCAGCATTGCGCCGCAGAATCGCAGCTCCGCGCCACCCCATCGCCGTGCGTGCGTAATGCCGTTTAAATTCGCTGCTGCGTAACCGCAATAAGCGCACGAACTGCGGAGTGGATGTTTCTTTGGAGGGTTGCGCGTCACTCTCATGGCGTGCGTACCAGTTTGGCGGGCACGCAAGTTGACAGAGATCGCAGCCCCATACCCAAGTACCAATAAGTGGGCGCATTTCGCGTGGAATGGCGTCGGTGCGTTGGGTCAAATCGGCGATGCAGCGCGTCGCATCGATCGTGTAGTCGCCACGCAAAGCGCCCGTAGGGCAGGCCGGAATGCAGCGCGTGCACGAACCGCACGTCTTTCGCAATGGCGGATCAGGCGGCAGACCCAGCTGCGTCACGATCTCGCCTAAAAAGACGAACGATCCGAAGCGGGGTGAGATCAGGTTCGTGTGCTTGCCGACCCAGCCGAGGCCCGCGCGCGCCGCAAAGGCGCGCTCGGCGATGGGTTTCGTGTCGCACGCTATCGCCGTAACGCGGGCGCCCGCGGCCTCATCGATCTGCGCCGCAACTTCCTGCAAGAGATGTTTTACGCGCTGATGGTAGTCGCTCGACCAAGCGTAGTTCGAAACGCGGCCTTCCATTGGCCCCACTACCGGCGCATCACCGCCATAGGGCACCGCAATACAGATGACGCTGCGCGCGCCCGCCAGCACGTGCGACGGATCCGCAGCTTTGTTCGCGTATGCATTGTCGTAAGGCCATGTTGCCAAATCGCCGCGCGCAAACGATTGGCGCAGCGCTTCGCGCACTTGCCCACCATCTTGCGCCGACGTAACGCGCACGTCTACCGCGCCCAGCTGCAGCGCTTTCTCTCGCGCCAGTTGCTTTACCGCAAGCGGATCACACCGTTGCAAGCGGTCCGTCGATCATCGGAAAAACACTGTCGATGAGTGCGCAATCCTCGGTATCAAGCTGCCAACCCACGCCGCCCGCGTTTTCCTCGACGTGCGCAACGGTCGAGGCTTTCGGGATAGCGAACACGTCCGGATCGCGCGTCAAGAAATTCAACACAACTTGGCGTGCAGTCTTTCCGTGCTTGGCCGCCATGCGCGCCAGCACGGCACTTCCCGGCGAATCCTTACGAAGCACGCGTCCCCGGCCGAAGGGCGTGTAACCGATGACCGCAATCCTGCGCTCGCGGCAATACGGGATCAATCGCGCTTCCACGCCGCGCTCGGCGAGACTATAAGAAACTTCGTTCGCAGCGAGTTTGACGTTGCGCAGATGCGATTCCACTTCACGCAATTCATCAACATCGAAATTGCTGACGCCGATGTAACGCGCCTTGCCTCCAGCCACGAGCTCTTCCAGCGCGCGCATGGTTTCCGGGAGCGGATGCGCGCCCGGCCAGTGCAGCAAATAGAGGTCCACGTACTCCATGCGCAGGCGACGCAGGGAACGGTCGCACGCCGCGATCGTTCCTTGATAAGAGGCGTTTTCCGGAAGAACTTTGCTCGTAATGAAGAGCGAGTCGCGGGGAATCGCCGCGAGCGCCTCGCCGAGGATCTCCTCGACGGCGCCGGCGCCATACATCTCAGCCGTATCGATGTGCATCAAGCCCAGTTCGATTCCGCGCCTGAGTGCGCGCATCGCTTCAGTACGGCGATGGCCGCTCTCGGGCAGATCCCAGGTGCCTTGCCCTATTGTCGCGACTTCAACTCCGGCGCCGCCGAATGGTTTAGAAAGCACTAAAAGAATTCGAACTCGGCGTGCTGTGCCGCATAGGCGAGCAGGCCGTCGCGCAAATGGACCACGCGCCGAAAGCCTGCGTCGCGTAAGAACCGCGTCGCCCACGCCGACTTCTGCCCAACGCGGCAGGCGACGATGTACGACTTGGTTGAATCGAGCTCGTGCAATCGTTCGGGCAATTTCGAAGCCGGAACGTGCAGTGCTCCGTCCAAGACGCCGAACACGACTTCGTGCGGCTCGCGCACATCCAGGAGAATCGCTTCGCGCATCGCCCGATCCAGCTGCACCGCATCGATCTCATCAAAATCCGGCGTCGGAATCTCAGGGGCTTCAGCCGCCACGTCAACTATGTTCGGGTGTTCGCCGCAAAGTGCGCAGTCGGCATCGCGCTCGAAGCTGACTTCGCGCGTGCGCGCGCCGAGCGCATCGATTAGCAGCAGGCGTCCAAGAAGCGATTCTCCGATGCCCAGAATGATCTTCAGCGCTTCGTTCGCCTGAAACGCGCCGGTGATTCCCGCCAAGACTCCCAGGACACCGCCCTCCGCGCACGTCGGCACACTTCCCGCAGGCGGCGCTTGCGAAAACAAGCACCGATAACATGGTCCGCGGTCGCGCCAAAAAACGCTGACCTGCCCGTCAAAGCGAAAAATCGAGGCGTAGACGTCGGGCCTGCTTTCCAGCCAGCAGGCATCGTTGACGGCATAGCGCGTCTCGAAGCGATCGGTGCAATCCAGTACGACATCATATAAGCGCACGAGCTCGCGCGCGTTGCCGGCATCGAAGCGAACGGTGATTGCGTCGGCGGCGACAAGTGGATTGAGCTCGCGCACGCGCTGCGCGGCAACTTCAGCTTTCCGGGCTCCGATGTCACCCGTAGCGTAGAGCGTCTGGCGTTGAAGGTTGCTTTCGTCCACGACGTCGTCATCGACAATCCCGATCCGACCGACGCCTGCGGCCGCCAAATATTGCAAGGCCGGCGAACCCAAACCGCCGGCGCCGACGCATAGCACGCGCGCAAAAGCTAAACGCTCTTGCCCGGCGACGCCCACTTCCGGGATCAGCAAATGGCGGCTATACCGCCGCAAGCCCCTGACTATCGGGGATGTAACGTGTTTAGCCATTGCAGCACTTCGCCGCGCGCGTTCTCAGCGGCATAGGTGTGATCGCTTGAAATGGTGACGAACGTCTTCGGATCGGGCGCACGATTATATAACTCTTCGACGCTGCGCGGGTTGACCATCGCATCGCGCTTGGCGGCGACGTACAGCTGCGGCCGACCTGCCAAACGCGGCAGGGCTTCATCGAATCTTGCATCTACGCCGCGAACGAGCTCGGGCAGCGCTAGCCCGTCGACGTATGCCGCGCGAAAATAGGTAGCCCCCTTCTCACGCAATGCATTGAGGGCCGTAGGCCTGCCGAAACCGGTCGTGATCGCAATCGTTCCTGCGATTGCGGGATCGTGCGCTGCCACAAAAAGCGCAGTCATCGCGCCCATGCTGTGCCCCATGGCGTACAAAGTGCCGGCGCGGCTTTCGCGAATGTGGGCAACGACCGCGCCCATCGCATCGAGAAGATCGTCCACGCTCTCGAGTCTTCCGCCGCTGGCCCCCAGCTTATGTCCCGGAAAATCCAAACTGAAGATTCCGTAACCGTGGCTCGCCAAAAAACAGCAGAGAAAATCCAGATTTTGTTTTGAACTGGAGTAACCGTGACCCGCAACGATCCACACGTTGCGCGGACGGCGCGGCTCGTAGGCAAGAACCGCCACTTCGTTCCGCTTGCCTCGCACGCGAAACAGATCGAGATTCACGCGGGATCCGCGCAATCCGGATTACTCCTCCACTCGCTCTCGCCGCCCGTATAGTGCTCTTTCTTCCAGATCGGCGCACGCCGTTTCAGCTCGTCGATCGTGTATTCGCAGGCGTCGAACGCCACGCTGCGATGCGGGGCGGCCACGGCCACGGCAACGGAAACATCTCCCACCAGGAGATCTCCGATTCGATGCACGACGGCAACCTCGCACGTTCCGAAGCGCTCGCGAGCTTCCCCGGCAATTCGCTCGAATTCCGTACGCGCCATCGTTTCGTGCGCTTCATAAGATAAGCCGGTTACGGCGCGCCCGTCATCGTGACGTTCGCGGACAACGCCCGTGAACGTCACGACGGCACCGCAGACATCGCTGCGAACGCCACGCGCTATTGCTGCGACGTCAATCGGTTCGCGAACGACGGCAAACATCAACCGCCTCCCACCGGCGGCAGCAGTGCAACCTCGTCGCCGTCAGTGAGTATTTCCGAGCGATTCACCACGCGACCATTACGGGCTATGCGGGTCGATTCCGCCAACTCGGGCAGCGCATCGCACGTGCTTGCGAGCGCATCCCAAAGCGTCGCGACCGTTGCGCCCGGCGGCAGGTCGACCTCGCGCGATGCTTCGAGCAATTCGCGCAGACGCGCGAACCCCAGCACGCGCACTTTCACGCGATACGCGTTTTCTTCTGGGGCCCGGGTTTCAACGCGAAATGCTCGATCGCGAGCGCGACGCCGCTCTCGTCGTTGCCGGCGGTACCATAGCGAACGGCTTCACGCACTTCCGGCAGAGCGTTGGCCATGGCAACTCCCGCACCCGCCCAGCGCAGCATCGGGACGTCGTTACGCGAGTCGCCGATCGCCAGCACGCGTTCGGACGGGATCTGAAAATCCGCGCACAGCCGCGCGAGCGCCCGCTGCTTCGTTGCCTCTCGGCTTGTGACGGCGCATTCAACGAAGTCGAGCCAGGTTTCGTGCTTGAAGTGCAGCGGCAGGTCGCAAAACTCTCGCTCCATCGCCGCGACCGATTCCTGACCGAGAAAGCGGATGAAGGTCGGTGCAGTGTGCAACACGTCGGCGAAGGTCTTCACGGTTCGCCAGGCCGGCCCGCGCATATCGTCCATGTGGAGCTTCGAACCTTCGAGCCGGTAGAAAAACTCTTCGGCATAGATCGCGAGCGAGAGCCCTTCGCGTTCCGAAAACTCGATCATCGGTTTGGCATACTGCAGCGGCACGGGAATGTGGCCGAGCGTACGATTCGCGCCGAAGTCTTTGGTCAACGCGCCATGACAGCAGATGACGGGCAGGTTCAAGCCGAGTTCGCTGCTGACTCGAATCGGCATATCGACGCCGCGTCCAGTAACCAAGACGACGCGGATGCCGGCCGCCAATGCGGCCTCAATAGCTTGCCGGTTACGGGGCGAAACACGCTCCTGCGAGTCCAGCAGCGTGCCGTCGAGATCCAGCGCGATCAGGTCGAATGACATCGCTAAGATTGTACCCCCTGGAGTCAAACGAAGGCCCTTCCGAGGCCCATGCAACCTTTCGGCCACGTCCGCACGTTGACTGAACGGAGACTTTGAAGCATGTCCAACCGCACAATACTCAGCCTGTTCCTCGCGCTTTCAGTCGGAAGCGTTGCTTCGGCACAGGCGGGGCGCTGCACGCGCGAAATGCTTCCCGTAAAAGGCATTCCGTTGACCGCGAGCTACTGCGTCGCGGGCGAAAGCCCCGTGCCTGCAGGCCACGATCTGACCCTGCACGTCACCGAAACATACGCCACGTCGCGCGGCTCCTTCACGCAGCAAAGCACGCTGCAGTTCATTGCCGGCGAAAGCGTCTCGCGCGTCATCGAGGACGTCGCCCTGAATCGCGTCGGCCTGGAAGGTACCCTTCATCTCACGCTCGTCTACCGGGCCGGCCTGGTCCGGGTCGAGAGCGCCCTGCTCACGCCCGGCGCAATAACCATTAAATAGGCTGGATACGTCCGGCCCTCGCTTAGGCAGGCTGTGCAACCCGGCGAGCCAATCAGGGTATTTTAGTTTCTGATGCGGCGACTCTACATTGCGTTCGGCATGTCGAAAATCCCCGACGGCTGTCGAGGCTAGCTGCATGCCCTGTACGGCTTACGCCCCCAATCTCACGGCTCGCGAGCACGCGCAATTCCTTTACGACGCGATCCCTTCCGGACTGTTCAAGGTCGAAACAGCAGACGAACGGATCCCGTGGCGCATCAGCCCCGAGCCGTTTGCATTGTCTCCGCGAACGCTTGCGCGGATTGAAACGATCGGTGCCAATCTTCTGCTTTTCTACCGCGCTCTCAACGCGCTCTATAATCGCAGCGCGCGCGGCTCCGCTCCAGCCTTCATCGCAGAGTATCTCGACCAGGGCAAGCCCGAACACATCGTCAGGCTTTCGCGCCAAAACCGTTTCAGACAAGATCTGCCCGGGGTCATCCGTCCCGATCTGATCCTCACGGACGATGGGTTCATCGCGAGCGAGCTGGACAGCGTTCCCGGCGGCATGGGTTTCTTGGGCGCGATGTCCGAGGCGTACTGTAAATTAGGAATGGAAAGCGTGGGCGGCGCGGACGGCATCGTGCAATCTTTTGCAGACATGCTCGGAAGCGCGACGCAAAAGAAACAACCGGTCGTCGCCATCGTCGTCTCGGATGAATCGGGCGATTACCGTCCGGAGATGAAGTGGATGGCGGAAACGCTCGTGCGCGTCGCACATCTTCAGGCGTACCTCTGCAAGCCGCAAGAGATTTTCTTCACCGAGGATGCACTCTTCGTGCGGCTGGCGGACGGCCGCGAGCAAAAGATCGACGCCATCTACCGCAACTTCGAACTCTTCGATCTGATGAACGTACCGAAGCAAGAGCTGATGCTCTACTCCGCGCGCCACAATCGCGTGACGATAACACCGCCCCCCAAAGCGCAACTCGAGGAAAAGCTGGTCTTCGCACTCTTTCATCACCCCGCGCTCGCCAAACTCTGGAAGGCCGAATTGGGCGACAAGGTTTACGACCACCTAAAACAGCTCTTCCCCGAAACATGGGTTGTGGATCCGCGGCCGCTGCCGCCGCAGGCCGTCATTCCCGGGCTTGAGGCAGGCGGCGCGCCGGTTTCAGACTGGATGCAGCTGGCGGAGCTGACCAAAAGCGAACGCGATTACGTCATCAAACCTTCGGGTTTTTCGAAGCTCGCATGGGGATCGCGCGGCGTGCGCGTTGCCAACGACCTCACCAAAGACGAATGGGTCGCCACACTCCAGGAAGCGATCCGCGAATTCGATCAGACGCCGCGCATTCTGCAGCGCTTCTATAAAGGTAAGCGCGTGCGCCAGAGTTACCTCGACCGTGCCACGGATGAGATTCGCACGTTCGACGGCCGCGTTCGCCTCTGTCCGTATTTCTTTGTCGTGGAGGGTCAAGCGCGCCTCGGTGGCATTCTCGCCACGGTCGCGCCAGCGGACAAACGTTTAATTCACGGCATGACCGATGCGGTCATGGCCCCCAGTATAGTGAGGCCCGACGGCAACTAAGCCGTTAGTGCGTCGGCAGGATGACGATGGACGGCCTGCCGGTTGGCCATCCGCCTGCAGAGTTGACCGGATCCCACAGCATCCAAATCTTGCCGTAAGTCTCCATCAATGACGCGACAACTTTCTTCTGCTGGGCAACGGGCATTCCGGGAAGCGTGGCGTGCACCAGCGGAATTTCCACTTTGTGATAATGCCACAGTGCTCGTTCGGATTTCGAGAACGTGCTCCAGACCTTCGTAGGAACGACCGTTTCCACTTCCAGGAGCCGCGCATTGGGAGCGTCGGATTCGTAGATTTGGCATTCGATCAGTCCGCCGGCAAGGCCGCCTTTGCACCAATGATGCGCGATTTGCGTCGAATTGCCGGCGCCGAAATGTTTCAAGGCATCGATATGCAGCGTGTATCCCATCGAAGGCGGAGCCGCCATGGGCTTTGCCGCCGCGACGTTCGGTTGCAGTCGTGAAACGAACAGGCCAAGGCCAAACGCAAGGCAGATGGCAAGAATACTCAAAGATCTCTTAATTGACGACCTCCATGAACCAGAAGCGCAGAGACAGACGGATCAAATCGGAGAGTCGCGATGCTTTCTCCTGCCAGGAGGCAAGCAAAAACCCGTGCAAGCGTGCGAGCATGGGAAGATCCCCTAGCACGTACGTCGGTGGCAATCGCGTCCTTACGCGTACCGCGAACGGTTTCAAGATGTATGTCGACGCAACCGACGTTTGCATTACGCCGCACCTGATTCTCGACGGCGTTTGGGAAGAGTGGACCGAAGCCACGCTACGCCGCATCGTAAAACCTGGAATGCAGGTACTCGAGGTCGGTGCGAACGTCGGCTATTTTACGTTGCTGCTCGCGCGGCAAACCGGTCCGGCCGGCTCGGTCTACGCGTCCGAGTGCGATCCGGAATTGGCGCAAATCGCCGAGGACAACGTCGAGATCAACGGTCTCTCCGACCGCGTTACGATCGACCGGCGGGCGGTCGGCGAACGTGTGGGCTCGGCGGAGTTTCAGCGCGCGATACGGCATCGCGGAGGCGGCACGCTCGTGCAAGGCTTGCAGCAGATCGCGGAGCTCCGCCAGACCGAGCGTGAGGCATTGCAGGTTGAAGTAACAACCGTCGACGCGTTGGTGCAGGCGCGCGGCGCTCGGTTCGATTTCGTGAAAATCGACGCGGAAGGCGCCGAAACGTGGATCCTCAACGGCGGTCAATCCCTCTTCGCGAAGAGCGATCACCCTCTGCTCGTGCTGATGGAGTTTTGCCCGAATTTCTTGCGCAGCGCGGGTTACGATCCGGCTGCGGAGCTGCGACGCTTCGAGCAGTGGCGTTTTCAGATCCAGCGATTGGACGAGGGCCGGCGCCGCCCGGTCACCTGCAGCGCGGAAGATCTCTTAGGGCGATCTTATTCCGAAATACTGTTAACGCGAACGTAAGCGCACGTAAGACGCGTCCCGCTGCGGCTCGTCTAGTTCATCGACCACGAGCGTCACCGAATCGTACCAAAGCGTAAACTCCACCGGGTCGCTGATCGAAACTGCGATGTCGCCCGCGGGAACATCTTTAGGACGATCGGCCTTCAGCGTTGCATCGACCGCAATCGTTCCGCCGTGGCCGAACATCGGTGACACGGCAGTAACCGGCGGCGTGTTCCAAGCCCGCAACTGCGCCGGGAAAATAAAGAACCCCGCGAAGAGCGTTCCGTCAAGCACCACAAAATGTTTGGCGTTGGATCCCAGATCGAATTTCATGTTTCCATTGTCGGCAGTTTCAGTAGCCGTGCTGCCGTTGAAAACCAGCGCGGCATGAATGGTGCGTCCCGGAGGACTGTAGACTGCCGTGTAACTTGCGGGGACGAGCGCGCCGTCAAGCGCCAGCGTTGCGGTGCCTGCGAAATCCGAACCCCCAATGCTCGCGTTGGCGGATTCGGCGAGTTGCACGCCGCTCGGCGTGTGTGTCATCGTGATCGTCGTTTTCCCGGTGGGAGCTCCGGCGACGGAAACGGTGTAGGTGTAAGTATCGTCGGCGGGAGTTACGGGCGCCGTCGCGGCCGCGAGCAAAAACATCAGCGGGAGCATTGAGCTTCCTTTCTATGGGCGCCGATCGAATCGAGCAGCGCGTCGATCTCTTCGCGTGAGTTATACCCGTGCGGCGCGACGCGAATGCCGCTCTCTCGATAGGTCGTAACGAAACCTTCGCGCTGAAGCTTCTTGCCCAGTTCGATCGAATCCGCGCCCGGCAGCGCGAAGGTCACGATTCCCGATGATTCCGTTGCGCTGCGGATGCTCGCGATGTGCGCTCCGGCCCGGTTCAGTCCCTCCACGAGGCGATCGGTCAGCTCCAGAACGTACGCGGCGATATGCGAAGTTCCCGCAGCGTCGATCACGTCGATCGATTCTGCCAAGGAAAGCGCCCCGATGAAATTGGGCGTTCCACCCTCAAATCGCGTCGCGTCCGCGACGAAAGGTTGCTCGTAGTCGAGGAAGTCCCACATGTCCGCGGTCGATCGCCAGCCGGGCGAAGCAAGCTCGAGGCGGTCGATCAGATCCGCGCGAACGTACAAGAAACTCACGCCTTGCAGCGCGAGCAGCCATTTGGCGCCGCCGGAGTAGAGCGCATCGATCCCGCACGCCTGCACGTCGAGCGGAAACGCGCCCAAAGCTTGAATGGCGTCCACGCAAAAAAGCGCGCCTGCGCCGTGCGTGATCTCGGCTAAGGCCGGCAAGTCGTGGCGATAACCGTCCTCGAACGAAACCCACGAAACGGCGACGACTTTCGTGCGCGATGAGATGTGTTTGCGCAGGACATCGGGGGTTAGTCGCGTTTTGCGCGAGTCGACGAAGCGGATATTCACGCCGCGTTTTCGCAGGCGCAGCCAGGGCTGAACGTTGGCCGGAAACTCGTTGTCCGGCAGAATCAATTCGTCCCCCGGTTCCCACGGATATCCGCCCGCGACCGCGATTGCGCCGTCGCCGGTGTTGCGCAAAATGGCGATTTCGCCTGGACCAGCGCCGATAAATCGTGCGATGCGCGCGCGATAGTCCGGCATCTTGCGCTCGTATGCAAACGTGCCGAGGACGCCGGCCGAGGCGTGCGCGTAAAGGAACTCCTGCAGCGCACGGTGCGTTGGTTGCGGGAGAACGCCGACGGCGGCGTGGTTGAAGTACTTAAAGGACTGCGTTACGGCGAACAGCTCGCGCGCTAGCGGGGTCGTCAAGCGTCGCCGATCATTTCTTTCGTGTGCCAGGCGATGTTGTTCGCCCGGTCACCGACTCGTTCCAGCTCCGCGAGCACGAACAGGATACGCGCGCCCGCCGGCACCATTTCGGGATCGGCCTGCATCTCTTGTTCCAGCGCTCGCACGCTGCGCTTGTATTGCCGGTCGACTTCATCATCTTCGTCGATCACGCGCGAGGCCAATTCGGCGTCCCGTTCGGTGTATGCGCGCATGGCATCAACCAGCGTCGCGTGCGCCAGGCTGGCAATCCGATCGATCTCGACGCGTACCGGGCGCAGCGGAACTTCGGCCAGCTTGATTGCATGCTTGGCGATATCCACGCCGTAATCACCCACGCGTTCGAGATCGGTTGCGATTTCGAGCATCGCCGCAATCTCGCGCAATTCGCCCGCGACAGGCTGTTGGCGCCAGATCAGCTCGATGCACGACGCCTCGATCTTGCGGCGAAGGTCGTCGATCACATCGTCGCCGGCGATCACTCGCGCGGCAGCCGACGTGTCGCGGCGTTCGAGCGCCTCCACAGCGACGCGAATCGCATCGCCGGCAAGCGCGCCAAGGCGGACGACGTCCAGCCGAGTGGATTCAAGCGCCTCATGGTATGCGGTACGCATCCCTACAGTATAACCGCAAGGTTCCTCGCACGCAATTAGACAATTTAAAGCCGGTGAATCCAGAAACCGGCGAACCTATTGCAATCGAGCGCGACGGCGCCGTTGCAATCGTCACGCTCAATCGCCCGAGTGTTCTCAACGCGCTCAATGCGGCTTTGCTCGAAAAGCTTTCGCAAGTCTTAAAGCAGCTCGATTCGGATACGACGGTGCGAGCGATCGTCATCACCGGCGCGGGAACCAAGGCTTTCGCGGCGGGCGCGGATATTGGCGAACTCAACGCATTGCGCAGCGCGTACCAGGGCGCGACCAGGGCTCGAACCGGTCAAGCCGTTACCCTGCAGATCGAGCGCATGAAAAAACCCGTCATCATGGCCATCAACGGCTTTGCACTAGGCGGCGGCTGCGAACTGGCGATGGCGGGCGACATCATGATCGCAAGTGAGAACGCAAAATTCGGACAGCCGGAGGTCAATCTCGGGCTCATTCCAGGCTTCGGCGGGTCACAACGCACGACGCGACTCGTTGGAAAGGGCATGGCGATGTATCTATGCCTAACCGGCGAGACGATCGACGCGCAGGAAGCGCTGCGCATCGGGCTCGTGCAAGAGGTCGTTCCGCAAGCGCAACTGCTCGATGAAGCGAAGCGGATCGCAAACACGATCTCCGGCAAAGCTCCACTCGCCATAGAGGGATGCAAGCGAGCAATAAACTCGGGCGCACACTTGTCGATTGTCGATGCGTTGGAACTCGAAGCGGTCGAATTCGGCGCGCTCGCCGGCACAAATGACTTTAAGGAAGGTACGAGCGCGTTTCTCGAAAAGCGCAGGCCAGTTTGGAAGGGTAACTAGCCGCTAGCTGTGCGCCACGCACTCGTCATGCTTTTACTCATAGCGTCGGGGACGCGATGCGTGCTCGCAGACGATTTTGGACCGCGCGGCGACGTTCGCGAGGTCCGCTTTGCCACGCAGCGGTTATTGGCGCATTGGGCGCGGCGATCGAGCGCAGACCCAAAGAATACCAAGATCTCGGATGTGGTGGTGGTCAAAGACGCAGCGCTTCTTTCATGGGATGTGACCTCCGGGCATGGGGTAATGGGTCTTATTCGCGCGCGCGATCGTTGGTGGGACGCGCTGGATATACATGGAAATGACGACTGCTGGGACGGCGCCTCGACCTCTTATCCGCTACCAGGCACTATGTGGCAAGATACGTGGCGCAATCCCACCCCGGCCTCACTGCTCGGCTACGGTTTGCCCGCAGATCTCGTTGCACAGTCAAATCACAATTCCGACGTTCGCGCGAACATGGCGACGCCCGCACCCATTGTTCATACGTCCAAGGGAAATCTTTTTCGTCGCCCTTGCGATGTTGAATATTATCAGATTCCAAAACGTCAGCTCGTCAAACCTGGAGGCGGATCTCTCGGCAGCTTTCGGTCGGACACATCCGGATATGAGATCGTTGTGCGATACGCAGCTAACAGCTCACAGGACGCGTTATTCCATATTCCGTATGCGCGGCCGCCGACGCAAGCCGAGATCCTGCCTTATCCGACCACGTTACATTTCGTGTCTACCGCAGTACTTTATTTCGATCTGACGACCGACGGATCTGCGCCGGTAACGTTTCAGCCCGGCACCACAATCGACATTTGGTTTCCGTTCGTGCTCGATGATACGCTAAGCTACGATCTCACGATTGGATTCGCTGACAAACCAATCGGTCCGATCTATGCGAAGCCGTTCGACAATGTCTTGCACTACAAACTCCCGGGCTTCGCCGCAACGCCCGGCCGCGCACTCATGGCCGAGGTCGACGGCAACTGGCCTTAACAAAAAGGAAACGGGACGGCAACAGTCACACCGTATCGTCCCGGTCATGGCGCAAAGATACAGCTCGGCTGACATTATGGCCGCACTGCTCGATTTTCGAGATGCGACCGCCATGGAATTCGCGAACCTCCGAAATGAGATGGACGCTCGCTTCGATGCAGTCGACCGGCGGTTTAATGCAGTCGACGGCCGCTTCGACGATTTAGAATATCGAATGAATAAACGCTTCGATTCGGTCGATCTGCGTTTTGATGCGTTTGAGCGGCGGGTTTCGGTTTTAGAGCAAAGCTAACGTCTTCGCGGCATGCGCCATGTTGAGCTGAACCGCCGGGTTTAGTCCCTGCCACGTAGCGCGGATACGGCCGCGCGGATCGATCACCACCATCGTCGGAAAGCCTTCGAGCTGAAAGAATCCTCGCGAGAGCGCGCGCGGATCGATCGCCACGTTCAAGAGCGCGTGTTCGTGCGCGAAGGCAACGGCAACTTCGCGCGGCTCACCGACATCGATCGGTACGACCTGCACTTCCGGATGGGAGCGTGCGAACGACTCGACTAACGGCAACGATATTTTGCATGGCGCGCACCACGACGCGTAAAATTCCAGAAAGACCACATGTCCGCGATGGTTGGCTAACACGAAGGGCGCGCCGGAAAGAGTTTCATAGCGGACCGCAGGTGCCGGATAGGCACTGGTTTCCGACAAGAATCGCGGAGCCACGAGCAAACGATAAGCGATAAAAAACACCAGCGCGATTGCGATTGCGTCGAAGACGACCCGCAGATTCCAAAAGCCGCGCTTGAACATCACTCCGCCATAAAGACCGCCGCGATTCCTTGGCCGCCGCCGATGCATGCGGACGCTACCGCGTAACCGCCGCCGTTATTGCGCAGATGATGCAATGCCGTGTACGCAAGGCGCGCGCCTGATGCTCCCAAGGGATGCCCAAGCGAGATCGCGCCACCGTGCGGATTGAGTCGTTCCTCGACAAAGTCAGGACGAATCTCCATCTCCTTCAAACAGGCTAACACCTGCGGCGCAAAGGCTTCGTTGATTTCCATGACTGCGACGTCGTTGCGCGTGATCTTCGCATCCGCGAGGGCTTTGGGAATCGCGACGGCGGGGCCAATCCCCATGATGTCCGGATCCACGCCAACGACGCTCGCGCCTACGAGCCTGCCGATCCACGAGGCTCCGTCTGCTTTCGCTTGTCGCACGGTGGTCAGCACGACCGCAGCTGCACCGTCGGTGATGCCGCTCGCATTTCCCGGAGTCACAACGCCGTCTTTACGAAACCGCGGCGTCAGTTTGGCGAGCTTTTCGATCGAGAGTCCCGGACGCGGGCCTTCGTCCTTGTCGACCAGGGCCGGCTGCCCTTTGGCGTCCCTCACTTCTACCGGCGCGATTTCTTCGGCAAAATATCCATCGCTCTGCGCGCGCACGGCGTTTTCTTGCGAGCGCAGGGCGAATTCGTCGCAGGCTTCGCGCGCGATGCCGTAGCGTTCCGCGAGATTCTCCGCAGTGATCGCCATCGGCAACCTGTTGTACGAATCCGTAAGTGCCTCCCAAAGCGTGTCTTCGAATTTCACGCCCGCCCCGAGCGCGAACCCTTTGCGCGCGCCCCGCACCACGTGCGGCGCTTGGCTCATCGATTCGGTGCCCCCGGCGAGCGCATATGTGTTCTGCCCGAGGCGTAAAGAATTTGCGGCGGTGAGAATAGCTTGCAGGCCGCTGCCGCAAAGCCGATTGAGCGTCAGCGCAGGCACGCCTATTGGAATCCCAGCGCGCAAGCCGACATGACGCGCCAGGTAGATCGCATCGGCACTCGTTTGCATCACGTTACCAAACACAACATCGTCGATGCGCTCCTTCGGAACGCCGCTGCGCGAAATGGCTGTTTCCGCGGCGACTACTGCAAGATCGGTCGCCGTGCGCTCCGCCAGCGCCCCGCCGAAGTTACCGAATGGCGTACGTGCGCCGGCGAGAATTACGACATCGTTGTCTGCCATCGGTCTGAGCCTACAACGGTGGACGAGCGCCGCCCTTGCAGGCGACCGCGGCGAACCCCCCAAATGAGTCGCCCGATGCCCATGAACCGGCCGGCGGCGATCACGATCGATGCCCGCTCACTCCAACCCGCGACCCGAACCGAACAGATCCTCGAAGCGTTCGACAAGCTCACCTTCAACGCGATCCTCGAAATCAATGAAGAGAGCGATCCGCGGGCGTTGCGTAACGAACTTTCGCAACTACGGCCGGGCAAATTCTCTTGGGACGCGCGTAACCTCGGATCGAATCGCTGGACGATTCGCGTCGAACGGATCGACGAAAACGCCCAGCCCGAGTCGCTGCTGCAGCACGTGGCGCCATTCGCCAGCGCCAAAGCCAGCACGTTGCGCGATCTCGCCGGACAAATGAGCGAGCGACCCTATCGCGCGGGCGATACGATCTTCGACGAAGGCGAAGTCTGGCCGTATCTAGGGATCGTCAAGTCGGGGAAAGTGATTCTCACGCTGCTCTCGCCCGATGGCAAAACGCACACGCTCGGCGAGCGATTGACGCACGACACGCTCAACGACAGCGGCACGTTCGATCAAGGCGGCGCGACGACGCGCACGGAGGCTTTGACCGACGCAACGATTATGACAATTCCAAGCGAAACAGTTCTGCACGCCTGCAGAAATGATGCGGAACTTGCGCTTGGGTTTCTTTCGGAAGCGTCGCAGGCGCGCCGCCGTTCGATCGATACAATCGCCGATCTGGCATTCGCGCACGTGCTGCAGCGCGTCGCGAAATTCTTACTCGGATACGCCCGCGCCTCGGTCGGCATGACGCGCGGTTTGCCCGGCGTTGAGAATCTTTCGCAAGCTCAGATCGCGGCGGCGGCCGGTACCGTACGCGACATGGCTGCACGCGCGCTTTTGCGGCTCAAGAACGCGGGCGCAGTTGAGCTGGATCGCGGACGCGTCAAAGCGATAGATCGCGCGCAGCTCGAGGCGTTCGCGCAGAACGTGCAAGCGCCGCCGGTCTAGTTGACGGCGAACTCGACTGCGCGCAGCGCCTGGTCGAAACTCGTGACCGGAACGACATGGATGTTCCGGGCATCCTTGATCTCCGGATAATTCTCGGCAGGGACCAGGAACAGACTCGCGCCGGCCGCACGTGCTGCAGCCACTTTTTGCGCGGCGCCTTCGATCGGCCCGACACGTCCGTCATAAGCGATCGTTCCCGTGCCGGCTATCCGCAAATCGCCCGGCAACGGCTGCCCCTTGAGCGAACGGTAGATTTCGAGCGCAAACATCAAGCCGCCCGAGCTACCGGCGACGTGAGGCAAGTGAAAGCTGACGCCCACCGGCAGGCGCGGCCGTTCGTAGATCGTCGTTAGGTACGTGCCGAGAACCGTGCGTCCGCGAAATATGCTGGTTTGAACCGCTGCGCTCTGCCGGACCCCGTGCCGAAGCAAGCCGATACGCACGACCGTTCCTGATTTCACATGGTGCAGCGCGTTTTGCAGATCCGGACTCGACGCGATAGACCTGCCATCGATCGTCGTGAGAATGTCGAGCGCGCGTAACGTCTCGGACGCGCGAGTATGCGGCGCGAAATACAGGACCATGACTCGACTGCGCGGCGAAGGAACGCGGTAACCGGCAGCGCGCTCCGCAACCGCCGCAGCGATCGTTTGGCTCTCGCTCATCGCTTCGCGTTGCACGCCTTCGTACTGCACTGTGGACACGCCGCGGGGAAACACGTCGTTCGTCCAGACGACTCTTACGCCTGGGATGAAGGCGCTGAACAACTCGAGCGGCGTGACGCGCGTCGCGAAGCGCACGTCGGTTAAATAGAGATGCGTTTGCGCGGAACGACCGGCGCCAAACGACACCACATCTCCGAGATCGACGGCCTGGCCGGGAAGTATCAACGAGTATGGCGTCGGAGCAAAAGCGCTCAGCGCCGCCAGCACCGCTACGGCTACATAGATCGCTCCGCGGTTACGGGCGAGCCGCAGCCTCATTGAAGCTTATTTTACAACTTCTACGGATTCGAGTACCGTGGTCTCGTCGCCGGCTTGCGCATCGAAAGCCGCGCGTTTGCTCTTGGCGGCAGCTTCGGCCAGCGGCTGCGCTGGCTCGGCTTGAGCGCGCGGTGTCAGGGCCTCGCGTCCTTTTCGAATCGAGCCAAGCGCGCCCGCGAGCCGGTTTTCGAGCGTTCCCAGCATCTGCAATGCATAGTGATCGGCGCCCTCACGCACTTTGAGCGCGCGCTCTTCCGCCTCGCGGAGAATCACTTCCGCGGTCGTGCGTGCCCGCTGCACGATCTCGTGATCGTCGAGCAGCTCTTCGTGTTTGCTCGCGGCTTCGTTTACGATCGTCTGCGCCTTCTCTTGAGCGGCGCGCAGCATACGATCCTGATCTTTGGCGATGATCTTCGCGCGGCCCATTTCTTCGGGCAGCGAGGAGCGAACTTTTTCTATGAATTCCATCAGCCGCTCTTCGCTGAGAATCCGGTAGCCCGCGGGCAGCCAAGTTCCATCGTGCACGTATGCTTCCAGTTTGTCTAAAACGCGATAGACCGACATGCTTTCCTCCGTTACGTAGTGCGCAGGCTCGCGCGTTTAGCCGCCATGAGCCGCATCACGGGATCCGGCACCAGCGCGGCAACGTCGCCGCCGAGAAAAAAGACTTCCTTTACGATGCTCGAGCTGACAAACGAATATCGCTGATCGGACATCAGAAACATGGTATCGACGTCCGAGAGCGCCCGGTTCATGAGCGCCGTGGACATCTCGCTTTCGAAGTCGGAAACCACCCGCAGGCCTTTGATGATGACTGCCGCGTGCGCCGTGCGCACGTAATCCGCCAATAGTCCGCGAAAATGCTCGACGCGCACGTTCGCGAGGTGCGCCACGCAATCGCGAATCATGGCTTCGCGCTCTTCGAGCATGAACATTGGTTCGCGTTTTTGCGGATTGACGACTACCGCCACGATGAGCTCACCGAAATATCGCGATGCGCGCTCGATGACGTCGAGATGGCCGTTGGTAGGCGGATCGAATGAGCCCGGATATACCGCCCGGGGAGCGCGCGACGATCGCCCGTCGTTCATGCTACCGGCGTGAAGAAAGCCAAAGCGACATCGCCGTAGACTTCTTCGCGGACGCTGCGGTACCCCGGTATCTCCGGCAGAATCATGCGAGCGCTATGCTCGTAGATCACGCACGCATCCGGGGCGAGCAAGTTGCGTTCGAGGAGCAGGCGGAACATCTGCGACGGGATTTCGCCGGCGTACGGCGGATCCGCGTAGACGAGATCGAAAGCCGGGTTCAGACGGTAAAGCGCGCGATCGACCGGCGCTCCGACGACGGTTACGACATCGTCGATGCCGAGCTCGCACACTGCTTCCTGAATCGCTTCGGCGCTTTCACGGTGGCCTTCGACGCAGACGACGGATGACGCCCCGCGCGAGGCCGCCTCGAAACCGATCGCACCGGTCCCCGAGAACAGATCGAGAAAGCGCGCGCCTTCGATTCGCGTTTGCAGAATCGAAAACAGGGATTCCTTTACGCGGCCGGGCGTCGGCCTGACGTTGAATCCCTTGGGCGACCCGAGCTTGCGGCTGCGCAAATTCCCTCCGGTGATCTTGGGCACACCGCCAGGGTTCTACAATAGCGTAAGCAGTTCCGTGAGGCTGTGGATAACCGCTCTCGGCGCAGGCAATTCCGAGGGATACGCCCTGCCCTCGGCGTCTAGCCAAATTCCGTGCATCCCGGCGGCGATTGCGGCAACCACATCGGTTCGCGGGCTGTCTCCGACGTATCCAATCTCGTGCGGCTCGGCAGCCAGCGCGCGAGCCAGGGCGTTGAAAGCCGCCGCTTCGGGTTTTTGCGCGCCGATGGCGTCGCTCACCAAGACCGGACCGTTGAAATTCAGCCGCTGCGCTTTGCCTTGCTGCAGCGCCGACCAGCCGTTGCTAAGAACTGCCACCGGAATTCGGCGTTCGCGCAGCTTGGCCAGCACGTTACGCGCATCGGGCTGCGCAACGAAAAACTGCGGCACAGTTTCAATCGCCATGCGCTTGTAGCGATCGATGTAGGCCCCCGGCTCACGCGCACCGCGCTCGCGAACGAATCGCTCGACGGCTTCGTCGATTGAAAAAGCTCCCGAACGCTGCCGCTCCAGAAGCTCGTCGATGCGAATGATTTCTTCTGCGAGCGTCCCCAAACAACGCCCACCCTCTTCGCAGAGCTCATCGAGCAAGCGCAGAAACGCGACACGCTCTAATTTGTTGTCGATCCCGAGCGTATGATCGATGTCAAAGCCCAATGCCTTAATGCGCATTAGGCCACTATTATTTTGGACTCGGGCCGGTCACGACGCGGACGAAATCGCTCGGGCGGATCCATCTGCGCATGGCCGCTGCCACCTGCGCGGCGGTGACTGAGAGTTCGTGACGGGCGTCGATCAGATTTTGATTCAACGGCAGTTCGAGCGATGCGTAGTGCTGCAAGGTACTGCCCACGCCCTCGTAGCTCTCGAGCCCGATTGGAATGTCTCCCATTAGTTGAGCTTTGGCACGGAGCAAACGGTCGGCCGCGACGAGCTGGCTTTGCATACGGCGCAGATCGGCAACGACGAGCTGCTGTGCGGGAAGGATCTTCGCCGGATCCGAGCCATAGCTGACGCTGAACGTCGAACGAGTTTTTTCCGTGCTCAGGCCGCTGCTGACATAATAGACGTAACCTTTCACTTCACGCAAATCGTGGTAAAGCAGCGAGGAGTAGAACCCGCCGGTCAGGATCGTGTCGGCCACTTGCAGCGCGGGCCAGTCCGGGCTCGTGCGCTTTATCGCCGTCGTCTCGATCAGCTGCACGCTGGATTGCACGCGGCCGGTCGCCGGAACGTCGGTTGCGCCGCCCTTATTTGCCGGCACTGCCGGCGGTTCGGTTTGCGGTTTTGGACCTCGCGCGCTCCACGCGCCGAAATATTTTGCAACCACGTGAAGGGCGCGCGCGGGCGTCACGTCGCCGACAACGACGATGGTCGTAAGGTCGGGGCGATACGCCCTTGCGTAGTATTGTTTGACGTCGTCGAGCGACAGCGCGCCGACCGTTGCCGCGGTTGCAAACCGTTGCGCCGGATCGCCGGGCGGATATAACCCTTTCGCCGTTGCCACCGCCGCCAGATGATCGGGCGAGTTCACCTCGCCGGTCAACGCTCCGACCTCTTGGCTGGTCACGATGGTAAAATACTGTGGCACGAAGCGCGGGTGCAGTTCGTTGTCGGCGAGCAGCTGCACGCCGTGCTCGAAATCGTTGCTCAGCATCTGTATGCTAAACGACGTACCGGCCTGCTCGTTGGCCGCGATCGAATCGAGTTCGCTCTGATACGCCAAGCGATCGCGCGAGCTCGTACCGTACGCGAAGAGATCGCCGGTAACCGCACCGACGCCCTCCTTGCCCGCAGGAGCCTGGACCTGTCCATTGTTTTCGATCTCACCCGTTACGGTTACCGTGCTCGTCGAATGTTCGGGCTGCACGATGATGCGCAAGCCGTTCGGCAGCCCGGCCTGCACAGGGTGCAGCGTTTGCGCCGGAACCTGCAAGTGCGTCAGCACGGTACGCGCCCAGATCGGCAGCGGCTCGTGCTTGCTGGGCGGTATCGAATTGTTTTCTTTTGCGAGCGTTCCGCTCCCGGCGCTCATTTTACCGAGATTCTTGGGCACGGCATACGCGGCCACGACTCTCGAACTTGCCAGGTCCGTTCGGAACAAGCGATTGACGTCCGCCGGCGTTACCCGTTTGTAGGCGGCAATCGTGTCGTCGGGTGAATTCAGGCCTTGCGCGGCGACCGCGTCGCTCCATTCAGAGGCCAATCCTTGGATCGACGTAGCGTTGTATTCGAGCTGCGCGATTTCGCGGCGAATCGAAGCGCGCACGAGGTCGGCCGGAACGCCCCACTTACGGTAATTTTCAATCACGGCGCGCATCAATTTGTCCGCGTCCTCCGGCTTCGTCGTGATCGGCACCGCCATCAGCGCCAGCCCCACCGAGACTTTCGCGAACGGCTGCAATTGAAACTCGCTGCCGAGCGCTTTGCCCTCGGCCGTCAGCGCGAACAGATCGCCGCGCTGGCTGTTGAGGATATCGGCCAGAATGTTCGCCGCGGCGAAGTCCTTGCTAGTGAAGCCGGGCAGGCGATATCCCAGAAGAACGGCCGTAAACGGCTGGTCGCTGAAATCGTGATAAAGGTGCGTCGTCAACGGACCGAGCTTGACCGGTTCGCGCGGCGGCAGTTTTGCCGCCGGAATGTCGCCGAAGAGCTGCCGGATGCGGGCGACGGTCGCTGGGCCGTCAACGTTACCGACGATCACGTAGACCGCGTTGTTCGGGCGATACCACGTATTGTAGAACTCCAAGATCTGCGGCTGGTTGATCGTGTGCGCGAAATCGTAAACTGTCCCCAGGCCGTTTTTTGCATAGGGCGTGCGCGCGAGCAGCGTCTGCTCCATCTTGGTCACCAAGCGGTAAAAAGCGTTACTATTGTCTTGGGTTACCTCTTGCGTGATCGCTTTGCGTTCGTCATTCCATTGCGCCTGCGACATGAGCGCGCCTGTTGCGCGCGAGCGCTCCAAGTTCAGAGCGATGTCGAGATATTGCGAGGGAACCGTAAAGTAATATTGCGTGATTTCGCTTTGCGTGTCCGCGTTAAAACTGCCGCCCGTGATGTCGATCGCGTCCATGAGCTGCGATGACGACAGCGCCTTGCTGCCGCGGAACATCATGTGTTCGGTGGCATGGGCCAGTCCTGCGATCGGCTGATCGTTTGAGCCGACTTTGTAATTCAGCATCGCCGTGACGACCGGCGCGAGCGAGTCGTGGACAACGACGATTCTCAAGCCATTCGCCAAGGTCGCGCGCGTCACGGTAAGCGACTTGGCAGATGCGTGCCCAAAGCAGGCGAACAGTCCAAAGCCTAGTGCAATTGCGGCGTAAGTAAAACGAAGGCGCTTCATGGTGCGCGCTTTCAAGAGCTGAGCAGCATGGCCCTAGCGCTTGGTTCGCCTTCAATTAAAGCGCGCAGGCCCGTATGAGCGGGCGACGTCAGCTGAGGGTCCGTCCCGACGATGTTCTCGGCCGTGGCCTTTGCGTCGCGGTAGATCGCGATGTCGCGCACCAAGTCGGCGACGCGAAAACTTGCCAGCCCCGACTGCGCCGTGCCCGCAAACTCGCCGGGGCCACGCAGGCGCAGATCTTCTTCGGCTATGGCGAATCCATCGTTCGATTCCGTCAGAATGCGCAGGCGTTCGAGCTCGCCGGCTTCGTCGGGTGCGATCAACAAGCAATACGATTGCGCTACGCCGCGGCCGACCCGTCCGCGCAGCTGATGGAGCTGCGAAAGTCCGTAGCGCTGAGCGTCGAGCACGATCATGACGCTCGCGTTAGGCACGTCCACACCGACTTCCACGACCGTGGTCGCCACGAGCACCTGCACCTCGCTGCGCACGAAACGCTGCATCACGCTTTCCTTTGCGCGCGACGAGAGCCGCCCGTGCAGCAGCCCGAGCTTTAATTCGGGAAAGACGGTGTTCTGCAGGCGTTCGGCTTCCACCACGACGCTGGTCAGCGCATGCTCCGATTCGTCGATAACCGGCGCGACGATGTAGGCTTGTCCTCCGAGCGCGACATTCTTGCGCACGAACTCGTAGGCTTTCTCGAGCCGGCTGCGGCGCAGCGCAAACGTTTTTATCGGGGAGCGTCCCGGCGGCAGCTCGTCGATGGTTGACAGATCCAAGTCCGCATAGATCGATTGCGCGAGCGTGCGCGGAATCGGCGTAGCCGTCATGTGAAGCGTGTGCGGCGCGGCTCCCTTGGCCCGCAGCCGCGCCCGCTGCTCCACGCCGAAACGGTGCTGTTCATCTATTACGACGAGCCCCAGTCGCGCGAAATCTACTCCTTCGGTTAGTAAAGCATGCGTTCCAATCGCAACTGCAGCTTCGCCGGCAGACAAGCGCGCAACGGCACCTGCTCTCGATTTTGCCCCCTGGCTGCCGAGTATCGCTTCGACGGCGATACCGAACGGCAGCAGCAGCGGAGAAAGCTTTGCGGCGTGCTGCGCAGCCAGTATCTCCGTCGGCGCCATCAGCGCGGACTGCACGCCGTTGCGCGCCGCCAGCAGAATCGCCGCAGCTGCCACGAGCGTCTTGCCGCTGCCGACATCGCCTTGCAACAGCCGGTTCATCGCTGCGTCTTGCGCCATATCGCTCCAGATTTCGCCGATAACGCGGCGTTGAGCGCCGGTTAGTGGAAACGGAAGTTCGCGTTCCAGATCGGCGAGCAGTTTCGACGGAACGCGCAGAGCCCGTGCATTGCGCTCGGTAAAGCGTGTTTGACGCTTCATCTGCGCGGCGAGCGCTAATGCCAGGAACTCCGTGAAAATGAAACGCTCCCGCGCTTTCTCGGCGGCTTCCGGCGTCTGTGGTGCGTGCATCTCGCGATATGCATCGCGCAACGGCGGGAAGTTACGCTTGCGCAAGATGTCCTTCGGTAATGGATCCTTGCCCGCGATAGTCAGCAGGTTCGGCAAGTTGCGCTGCACGACTTGCCGGATTTTGCGCGACGTCAAATCCTTTCCGGCGGAATAAACCGGCACCAGTTCGCCGCGATAGGTTTCCGTTTCGGTCAGGACCTTGTGCGTTGCGACGTTCATGACCGGTCCGGCCAACGTGCGTTGCGTGCGGCCGCGCACAAACAGCCGCATGCCTTTGCGCAGCGCACCCATGAGATAGCTGCGTCCGAACCACTTGGCGACGAAGGTGCCTGAGTCGTCCGCTAACTCGGCTTCCACGATCGCCAACCTGCGCGCGCGCCGCTCGCGCACCCAAACGATCGTCCCGATCGCATTTTCTTCCCTAACGTCATCCTCAGGAATCGAAGGACCGTGAGCGGAGTCGAAGGGTTGTCCGAGGCCGAGTCGCGCAGCGGTCGTTACGATTCGCAAATCGTCGTAGCGAAAAGGAAAATCGTTTAACAGATCGAGCGGTGTCTGTATTCCGAGCTCGATGAATCGCTCCGACGTTTCTTTCCCAACGCCCGAGAGATCGTCGAGTTTCATCCCGCCAGCAGCTTGGTCAGCGCGTAGACTGTTTCGATATGCGGTACCGGCACGCCGTACTGTCGCGCGACTTCGATAGCGGCGCCGCAGATCGGTTCCAATTCCAAGGGCTTTCCGGCTTCGAGATCTTGCAGCGTCGACGTCTTGACGTCCGCGATGTGCATCGCCATATTGAGCCGTTCTTCGGCGGAAACGCCGACTTCCACGCCGGCCGCGCGCGCAACGGCCAACCCTTCGTCGACGATCGCGCGCAGAATCGCGCGCGTGGGTGGATGGCTCAACATGGATCGCACCGTTGCCCGCGTTAGCGCGCTGACGGGATTGAGCGCAAGATTCCCAAGCAGTTTACGCCAGACCAAGCGCCGGATGTCGGGCTCGATCGGCGCGTGCATGCCGGCGCGCTCAAAAAGTTCCGAGAGTTGCACGATCCGCGCGCTGGTCGAGCCGTCGAGTTCGCCGATCGGATAGAGCATGGTGCCGCTCTGGCGTATGAATCCCGGCTGCGGCAAGCTTCCAGATGTATGCACGACGCCGCCTATGATTTGCTCGTAAGGAAGCGCGGCGCGGATGCGTCCTCCCGGATCGACGCTTTCGAGCGCGCGGTCGCGCGCATACCAAAACGGGAAACCGTTTTGCAGCGTAACAATTGTCGCGCCGGATTTTATGGCCTTTTCGAATTGCGGCAGCACTCCGTGCCATTGGTGCGATTTGAACGTGAGCAAGACGTAGGCAACGTTATCAAACTCCCGCAAGTCGTTGGAAGCTGAAACGCGCGCTTCGAAACGTCCCAGAACGCTTTCGATCTGCAGACCGTTTTGCCGGATGGCCTTGAGGTGGTCGCCGCGCGCCACCACGCCGACTTGCGTTCCAAAACGTGCCAGCGCTCCGGCTATGAACCCTCCGATCGCGCCGGCACCGAAAACTACGACCATGAATGCTTTAAGGCGACGGGCAGATTCGAACTGCCGAATGGAGCTTTTGCAGAGCTCTGCCTTACCACTTGGCTACGTCGCCGGGAACAGCGGGTGGCGGGAATCGAACCCGCGCGTCGACCTTGGGAAGGTCACAGGCTACCATTACATCACACCCGCTCGCGTTTGGGCGTCGGCCACGGTTCTTCCCACCTCCGGTCCCGTCCTACAATACTGCACCGGAGTACGAGGTTGCAACGGAGAACCGAGGCGACGTGACGTGGGTTTACGCGTTGCCAATGTGGATTTTGGCGCCGCTGGCAGTCATTGCGGCTTCCGTGTTGTCGGTGAGCGGCCTCAACATAGTTCGCGCGCTGATCAAGCGCAGCGACCTGATCCCTCACAACGACGTCGCGGGCTCTATCTTCGTAACGATCGGGACTGTACTTGCCGTGGGTCTCTCCTTCATGTTCATCAATGTCTGGAGCCAATACGTCATGGCATCCAATACGGTGCAGCTCGAGGCCAGCGCCGTTTCCGATCTCCATCATCTTGCCGAATCATTTCCGGAACCCACGCGCTCACAGATTCAGGACGGAGTCGACCGGTACGTCCAACTTGTCATCCACGAGGAATGGCCGAGAATGCGCACCGGCGGACACAGCGAGGCTGCACACACCGCCGCGTATGGTATACAAAGCGTCATCGCCTCCTTCAGGCCGAAAACGTCTACCCAGGTCATGCTGCAATCGCACGCGCTCGATTCGTCGAACATCTTCCTAGACGCACGGCGCCAGCGACTGCACGAGAACGACGAGGGCATCCCTATGCTCTTGTGGGGCGCGCTCCTCTTCGTCGGCTGCATCACGATCGTCTTCTCCTACTATTTTCGCGTGGACAACCCGTTCGAACACCACTTGATGATCATCGCGCTCACATCGGTGATCGTCGTCATGATGGTCCTGATCGCTGAATTCGACTATCCGTTCCGCGGTGATGTGGCCATTCAACCCGACTCTTGGCAGCACACCTGGAACAGCATTCATAATCTGCAGGGCGGCTACTAAATGATGACGTGGGTGTACGCGCTGCCGGCTTGGATCCTGATGCCGGCGGCCGTCATCGTCGCGTGCGCGTTCACCGCGGTTGCGCTGTTTCTGACACGCCAACGGCTGACGCGCAACGATCTGATCACGCACAACGACGTCGCCGGAGTAATATTGACCATGCTTGGAACGATCCTCGCCGTAATGATGTCCTTCATGGTCGTCGGCGTCTGGCAACAGTATGATGCCGCCGGTCAAAACACTCAGACGGAAGCGAGCGCGCTTTCCGATCTGCACCACATTGCGAGCGCCTTGCCGCAGCCTACGCGCAAGCAGATTCAAACCGGCGTCGATCGCTACATCTCGCTGCTCTTGTCTGACGAATGGCCGTTGATGAAGCGCGGCGCCGAGAGCTTGCGCGCGTACGAAGCTGCTTACCAAATTCAAGATGTCGTCACGAGTTTTAGGCCGCCGACTCTCCAAGCGTCCCTTGTGCAAGCTCAGGCGCTCACCTATACGTCCCGTTTTCTCGACGCGCGCCGTCAACGCATGCGCGACAATATCACTGGCATTCCCAATGTCTTATGGTCCGCGATGCTCGCCGTCGGCGTCATCACGATCTTCTTCTCGTTCTATTTCAAGATCGAGCGGCCGCTCGCGCAACACATCATGGTAGCAGCGCTCACCGCCGTGATCACGCTGATCTTCGTTCTTATCGCGGAACTCGATTATCCGTTCCGCGGCGACATTGCCATTCATCCCGATGCGTACATGCACGTCTACAACACGCTGCACCACATCGGTTTTCAAGACTAACCTCCGAGAATATTGATGGCGCGCCCGGCGACGATCGCGATCGTCACAAGCGAGGTCAAAGCTTCCGCCATCATCAGTGTCTTGCCAAGGGGCGTCAGCGGAAACGTGTCCGTCGGACTGAACGCCGTAGCATTCGTAAATGCCAGAAATAGATAGTCGATGAAACGCGGCCGCCAACACAATTTGGCTAGCAGTTGCGGATCGAGCAAGCTCTGCGAAAACATGAAATCGGCGCTCTGCGGATTATCGATAAAGCTCTCGTGGCACCGTGCCGCCGGTCCGCCGCCGTCGATTTCCCAAAACCACAGCGAGTAGACGAGAATGTTCGTCAGCCAGATCTGAATGGCAGCCAGCAGAAGTTCTTCTCCGGAAAACGTCCGGTGATGGTGGCTTGAAAGTTGATGAACGACCACCAGCACGATCGTCGCGATGTTGAACAGGCCGAGCACTGCGATGTGGGCGATCGAGGCCAGCCGCTGCCACTCGCTTTCCCGATGGCGGTGAGGCGCCAGAATCAAGAGGGGGATGAGGATGCCGAGCACGAGCAGCGGCAAGAGCCAAAGGGGTCCGACGATGATTCGCGGCGGCAACGTCACATAAAGGGCAAGCGCCGCCACGACTGCGAGCGCAGCGTGCCATCGAGGTTCCTCAACCCGTGTTGCTTTCATCGACCTCACTTTCGCAGGCGGCCGGTTTATTGCATCCCTCCTCGCGCGCTTTCGGTTACAGCGAGCGTGGCTACGGACTTTCGAGACGGCAAGACCTTTCCGCGCCGAGGACGCGAACCGATCGGCGATGCGCTTTGGCTGGCAAGACTGTTCGACAAGACTCGAGCTGCGGCCAACGGAACGATTTTCGATTACATCTATCCCTGCCCGATGGATAAAGGCGTCATGGAACGCTGGGGAATAAGCCCGGAAGATTTCGACGCGGCCATCAACGTTCACACGACCGACGATGCGCTCTACCAATGGTTGCTGATGCGCACGACGAAAGAACGGCTCCGCGCCGCCAATGAGTGGCTGCTCAAGGAAAAATCCGCCAACCTCGACCGACAAGATTCCGAGGAAGGCGCAACGATCTAAGGGAGGATCGCCCATGGGAGAGAGGATCGAGCACTCGCGCCCGGATGGAAAAACCACGCCGGCCTATTATGCGGCGCCGGAAAAGCTCGAGAACACGCCGGGCATCGTACTGATCGCAGAATGGTGGGGCGTTACTGCGGACATGATCGCCATCGCGGACCGTTACGCTGGGTTGGGCTATCGCGTACTCGTCCCCGATCTCTTTCGTGGGCGTACCGCAGCTGTGGGCGACGAAGCCAACCATTTAATGGAAGGTTTGGATTTCGGAGACGCCGCGACCCAAGACATTCGCGGCGCGATTCAACATCTAAAAAAGCCCGGAACAAAAGTCGGTGTCACCGGCTATTGCATGGGCGGCGCGCTCACGCTGCTGGCGGCGATGCACGCGAAGGAAGCTGACGCTGCAGTTGTGTTTTATGGCTATCCGCCGCCAGAAGCCGGCGATCCGGCGACGATCGAGGTCCCGCTGCAGTGTCATTTCGCCAAGCACGACGAATTTTTCAAGGCCGCCGGTGTCGAAAAACTTGAAGAAAGGCTCAAGGAAGGCAAAGTCCCATACGAGCTTTTCTGGTACGACGCGAAGCACGCATTTGCGAATCCGAACCCGCCCGGCAGTGCGGGCCTAGGCCACTACGAGCCCGCCGCCGCGCATTTGTCGTGGGAGCGTGCGGTCCATTTTTGGAAAAACACACTTACCTAATTCTGGAGGGCACCACTCGAATGCCGAAGTTTATCATTGAACGCGAAATTCCCAAGGCCGGCGATCTTTCCGGCGACGAGCTGCAGCAGATCTCGGCCAAGAGCTGCAGCGTGCTCCGGGACATGGGCCCTGCGATTCAGTGGGTCGAGAGCTATGTTACCGACAACAAGATCTATTGCATTTACAATGCGCCAAGCGAGCAAGAGATTCGCGAGCACGCGCAGCGGGGCGGTTTCCCAGCCAATGCGATCAATATAGTGAAGAACCGCATCGACCCCACGACGGCGGAGCGTGCAAAGCGCTAGGTCGCTTCGGCTGAGTCACGGACCAAGCGAGAACCAACCCAAATAGTGGGAACAATGTGGGGGAAATCGTCCAGAAAGAGGTAGTTCATGCGCGTCATCTCACCCTTGGCCGCCCTGGTCTTGGCGGTCTTTGCAAGCGGAGTGGCCCTGGCGCTCTCGCCAGGTACCAATCTGAGCGGCCAGATCAACCAGACGATCGACACCGGACATGCCTTTGTCGGCGAGATGGTGTCCATCTCTAACGCCAGCTCCCCGGGAGCGGGGATCTACAACGCGACGATGTACGGCACGGTCACAAAGGTCGTCAGCGCCGGACAGGGCCGCCCGGCCCAGCTTCGGATAACACTGAACCGGCTGACACTCTCTAACGGCGCAACCTATTCTATCGTCGGCGTCGTAACCGGCTGGAATGCCGTCACCAAGAATAATACGGTGAAAGAAGTCGCGGGCGCGGTCGGCGGCATGATCGTCGGCAACATCCTCGGCAAATGGATCTTGCACGGCGCGAGCGGCGGCGGACTCGTCGGCGCGGGCGGCGGATACTTGGCCGCAAAAAACAATCGCTCGAATATGGTGGTCAGTAAAGGCTCGACGGTTCAGGTGCAACTCGTCTCGGCTCGTCGTCAAGCCGGCCACTAAGACACAGGACCTCATCGCAATGGCGCCTCGCAAATGAGCGGGGCGCTTTTTTGACGTGGGAAGGCGCTTCATGATTGGCGCCCTTGTTCTCGCTGCCATCGCACCGATGTGCTCCTCGAACGATATCGTCCCCGCGATATCGCCGCTACGGACGCTAGCGCCGGGCATGCTCAAATAACAATAGCCTTAAGGAATGCCTCCAAGCGTGCGTGTGCGCTTGACTCCTACCGGCCGCTCACGTTCGTTCACTACGCGGAACGGCAGCACGTTTCCATGAAGCGTCCCGGTGGAAACGCGCACACCGTCGTTGTCCGGGCTAGCGGCTCCGCCGCACTTACGTTCGTTTGGTTCCGACATGGCAGCAACGCGTCCGTGCATCCAATTGTCCGACGCACTATCTCTTGCGAACGGCGGACGTCGACCCAAACGAATGGGATCTGGACAAATCGTGTGCGGGTGAAGCGCAAGGACCATTCCGTTTCGCGCGCGGCAAGAACTTCATCACGTACTTGCGGCGACGCCATCCAGAAGGAACTGCGCAGGACGTCGCCTTCGTAAAGGGCGTCCCGCGCGACAACCGGCGCATGTTCACGTCGCTCTGCGGTATTGCGGTCATTTCGATCGCAGCCGCTCATACTGCGCGGCGCGCGGCAAAATCTAGTTGCGCCAAGGCCCAGAAGCTTCAGGAACAGGGAGCACGGGATGCGCGTTGAATCGAGGTCGGTCGCCTGCGCCGAGATAGCTCAGTTGGTAGAGCACACGCCTGAAAAGTGTGGTGTCCCGTGTTCGATTCACGGTCTCGGCAAATGTCAGCCGCCAGGAGGCAATTCCGGCGGCTTTTTTTGTTTAATAGGAATCTCGGCGTGTCGGCGTGTCGGCGTGTCGGCGTGTCGGCGTGTCACACAGTTGGCACAACCACTTGTCAGAATGGTTATTATGCCAAGACCATTGGAACCGAACTGTCGTGAATGGCGTGCTAGCCTATTTGCATAAACACGGAAAAATGGGATGACAATCCGCTTCGGCCTCGCTGCAGGCGATTGCCCTTAGCGCACCAACGTTTCACCTATGCACAGCACTTCGGTCCTAGATGCGTTTGCGACGCTCGATGTGCGGACTGGGATAATCGTGGCCACAGAGCCGTTTCCCGAAGCGCGCAAGCCGTCCTACAAACTGACCATTGAATTCGGTGAGTCGATCGGCACAAAACGCTCGAGTGCGCAACTGACCGCGCGCTATGCAGCGGACGAGCTCGTCGGTAAGCAAGTTTTGGCGGTAGTGAACTTCCCACCCAGGCTCATCGCGGGATTCTCAAGCGAGGTACTCGTGCTCGGCGTGCCCGATGAAAACGGCGCGACCGTGCTCGTGGCGCCCGGAGCCCCAGTCGCGAACGGCGTGCGCCTTTACTGAGAGAACTCGACCTTAAAGAGGTACGATCCCGGAACCGCGCGGCAATCGCGCACCTCAGGCGCGTATGTGCTCGCGCGGGCTGCATCGAGCGCGGCGTTATTCAGTTCAGGCGAGCCGCTTGATCGATAAACCGAGACACCCGTAACGCGGCCGGTTGCATCGAGATCGACTCGAATCATCGCGGTTACGTCCGAAGCGACTCCAAATGCGCTCGAGGATTGTTCCGGAGATACGGCCACGAGTGTTTTTGCTTCCACGTTTGGTTCGCTGCAGGCGGGGCCGGGCGTTATTGCCGGCCCATCGATTTGACCGTTCGCGCCGCCGAGTCCGGTTGTTCCGGTGTTGCCCGGCGCATTTGGCTCGCCGGTTGGAACCGGCGGCGCGACGGCCACGACGCCGTGCGGATTCGGCGGTACATGGGGCCGCGGAATCAGCGGGCGTACGCTTGGAGTTGGGCGATGCGCAACAACTGAATGCGGTTGCGGAGGCGGCGGCGTCCGCTTGGGACGCACGATTATGTGGATGATGACGGGGGTGGCCTGGTATTGGACGGCCTCCACGGGGTGCATGTGAACGAAACTTGCCAGCACTAGATGTACGGCAAGCGATATTGCCAGCGCCGCACCCAACATGCGGCCGTTTCTCGCTCCGCCCATGCCTATCTAACAAAACACCGCGCGGCGTTGTGACGCGATGCGGTGTTCAATCTGGCGACGCTGAAGGGGCTCGCGGGGGCGAGGCGCCTTTATTGCGTCGGTAGTCGCCCACTCGCCAACCATCTGCGAAAATTCGATACCAGATACTGTGGGTCATCGGGTGTCATAGCAATCTCCTGGTATGCGGCGAAATACCATTGTTTTCCCCAAAGACTAAGTAAACTTGCGCGGACGAGACCCTGCGGAGCATCAACTCTCGGAACAACTGACCGCTTTGGAAGCTTTCGTGGATAGATCGCTTTGAATATAGCGGTTGCCGTCTGTTTAGAAGAATCCGTGATTTTCAGCTGGTATAGTTTTCCAGCCTTAGGTGCACGCCAGTTAGAACAACTGTATGCTGAACGGTCTTGCGCGCAATCGGTGCCATGTATAACGAGCTTCGCCTTGGTTATCTAAACAAAGTGGGTCCCGGGCCAGCGGGTCGCGCGTAATGTGCATTCGATATCAATCGCCTGGATATTGACGAGATCGCTCACCGAATTTGGGAGAGCGCCATGCGCGATTCTGCGACCGGGCGCGACTGAGCAAACCTTAAGCAATGCGCGAGTCCAGTCGCAGAATCACGGCCCGAATGCCAGTGCAAGCGTATATTTTATGCTCTTAAAAATTCTTCGGAACGGCCAGCCTGCGCCCGGGGTCCAGAGCGATAATGCAAAGCATACAAAGAGTGCCAGCGGCGTGGCCGGGGCCTTCGCACTTCAACGTCGTTGGACAGGATTGCGCTTCCATCACGTACATCTGCTACGCGATGAGCGGCTACGACGGGCCCACCGGTAACGGCACTCGCAACGGCTCGCCGCGTTCCAGCCTAAGAGACTAACCCGCGCGAGCGGCGCGCAAGCGCTGCTCGAATTGCAAGGCCCAGACGGCGCAAAATCGTCCGGGCCTTTTCTTCCCGTCGAGAGTGGGCGACCGGCCGGCCGACGAAAGCAAGATCATCCCGAGCAGCCTCTGCCCAGTTCCAAAGGCGCGGGTTAGTTTTCTTTGGAGGTCATCGTGAGAATACAGCGCCTTTTCTTGGCGTGTGCCGGGATGCTCGCCATCGCTGCCTGTTCGGGGCAGGGTGGCGCTGGCGGCGTCGTCCCGAATGGAGCCGCACCGGGAACCGGCAACCTCAACCCGACGAACTCAAACGTGCGTGCGCTTTGCGACGCCCCGGCAGCGCCCGGTTACGCTCGCTGCTTCTCGCTCGTGCGTACCGACGAATACTTCCCCGACGCCCCGCAGTACAGTGCCCAGAGTTTGTCGCCGAGCCAAACCCTAAACCCGACAACCGCGTCAGGCTTCTTCAGCGCACTCGATCCGGCGCACATTCAAAGCGCCTATGGATTGGCCTCGCTGGTGGGTACGCACGGCACCGCTCAGACCGTTGGCATCGTCGATGCGTACAGCGATCCGACCGCCGAGCACGACCTGGGGATTTACCGTACGCAGTTCGGTTTGGGTGCCTGCACAGTCGCCAGCGGATGCCTGAAGATCTTCAATCAGAGCGGCCACACGTCGCCGCTGCCGGCCTTCAACGCCGGTTGGGCTGGCGAGATCTCGCTCGACCTCGACATGGTCTCCGCGACGTGCCCGAAGTGCCACATCGTGCTGATCGAAGCCAATTCGAACAGCTTTGCGAATCTAGGCCAGTCGGTCGTCACGGCCCATGCAAAGGGCGCCAACCAGATCAGCAACTCGTACGGCGGCCCAGAGTTTGCTGCCAGCAGTTCCAACTACGCCATCTCAGGCGCCGTCGTCACGGCCAGTTCCGGCGACGACAGCTGGTTTGCCGGCCCCCAACAGCCTTGCTCGTTCGCGACCGTCGTCTGCGTAGGAGGCACCGCAATCTACTCGTACGCGAGCACGCGCGGCTGGTTCGAAACGGTATGGACCGGCGACAGCAGAACCTCCGGCACCGGCAGCGGCTGCTCGCAGTTCGTGCCGAAGCCATCGTGGCAAACCGCCGTGGCCAGCTGCGCTGGCAGCAAACGCGCCGAAGCCGACATCTCCGCGGTCGCGGATCCGTTCAATCCCGGCGTATTGGTCTATCAAGGGTATATGGGCGTAAAGGCCGGCTACTACATCTTCGGCGGAACCAGCGCGTCCTCGCCGATCATCGCAAGCGTCTACGCGCTCGCCGGTAACCCGTCGATCGACTTCAACGCGAATTCACTCTGGGTTGCCGGAGCCGCGCATTCCGTATCGCTCAACGACGTAGTCATCGGCAGCAACGGCGGAACGAACGGATTCACCAACGCCGTTGGTCAGACGTGCTCGCCGGTGTTGATCTGCTACGCGATGCCGGGCTACGACGGCCCGACAGGTAACGGAACCCCGAACGGTATAGGCGCCTTCTAACCGCCGCGCCGTCAAACGAAAGCAGCGATCTGGGCGGCATGTAAGAATGCCGCCCAGGCTGCCGTCCGAGAACCATACTGCGCAAACGTTTGACCAGCGTTACGCTTCTTGCGCTCGCGACAGCCGCATGTTCGAACGGCGGTGCGGGCGGAAATCCCATGACGATCGCCCCGCCAGCGCCGCTTGCAAATGCCTACCCCGTAACGACGACGCCGACGGTCACGGAAACCCCCCAACAAGGCCATTACCGAGGCGACTCATTGCGCGAGACCTGGAAGCGTTTGTACGCCCGAGCATCTTGTAGCAGCGGCCGTCTCTTTTTTTCGCTTAGGGGCGGTCTGCGCCGGGGCTCGTATCGATCCCCAGGGCCGTCTTAATACTGGCTACGTCCGCTTTCAAAGCGGCATCGGCGCCGGGACACTCGAGGTCGCCAGAGTTCCATCCGTGCCAGCTAAGGAGAGTCGTGCTCCCGAAGGATGCGCTTTTCATGCACGCGCGGCTTTGAGCCGCGTTCGCTGCCCGCGCCGCCTTGAGGTCCTTGAAAAATCTTTGCGCGATTTCTTGCGGAACGTGCCCGGTGCGAGCGATGGAGGTGACCATGCGCGCCCCCATGCTGAAGTTGGCCGAGCCATCCGAGTGAAGGCGGATCGAGAACCCTGGGCTATTTGTGGAACCGCCGTTGGTAATGATGGCGCCATCCAGGCGGTCGCTCCTGGCCTGCGCCGATGGAACGGCGAGGATGAGGCAAACGAGTGCGACGAGGACGCTAGACAATATTTTCATACGGAATAAACGGTGCCCGCCTCCACGCCGTTCCTACCTTTCGATCCAGTCGGAGCAGTAGGGGCAATCACCGCATCAAGGCGTCTTCGGAGGCTCGCTCTTGTCGAGCGTACTTCTGCTGGACAGCAGCGAGTTATAGACCGCGGCGACGATTGCGCCCGCGATTGCGCTCACGACGACTGCCCATCCGCCCATGAAAAGCGCGACGCCCGCTCCCATCCTATAATTGCCGGCGCCGCCCATCATCCCATAGCCGTGCATGCCGAACATCGAAAACCCCATCGGCGCGCAAAAGAGAATCACGGCGGCCAGAGCGGCAACACCGAAACCGGCGGCGAGAGCGAGCGGGCTGAGCTGCGCATATCGAGTTAACATTTGCAATTACCTCCCTATTAAGCTTTGCTTTGAACTGGAGCGGAGCCCCCACCCGGCGCTTGGAAGGCACAACCTAACCTCGGTTCCCTTACCGGGACTGCTGTCGAGCTCAATTGTTCCGCCGGCTCGGTCGATCGCGCGTTTAGCGATCGCGAGTCCTAGACCCGAGCCTTCAATCTCGCCACGCGCACTGCCGCGGTAGAAGCGATCGAAGGCGTGCGCGATGTCCGCTGAATCCATTCCGGGACCAGCATCCTTCACGAACACGCAGACCGTGCCGTCATTTTTCGTTGTCCGCACGTCAACCGGCGACTCCGGCGCATATTTGAGCGCGTTGTCGACAACGTTCTTAATCGCTTCGTACAACTCGCCTTCGTCGGCGTTTACCGGTGCCGGCCCCACATTGTCAAGATGGATTCGCCCATGTGCGAGTGGAGACAACGCCTGTACCGCGTGAGAAACGGTGCCGGCCAAATCGACGGTTTCGAGTTTTTGCGGCGCTACGGCGCGATCGAGGCGCGCGAGATAGATGAGTTTCTCGATGAGCGCGCGCATGCGGCGGCTTTCGTCGAGCATGGTCTCGTAGATCCTGGACGTGCCGCCGGGATCGCTGATGAGGCCCTGGCGGAGCACATCGAGGTAGCCCATAACGATCGTGAGCGGCGTGCGCAACTCGTGGCCGGCATCGGCGATGAACTGGCGCATCTGTGCATCGCTTTGTTTACGCTCCGCCGTGGCCGCCGTCAGACGAGACGCGACATCGTTATAAGCGGTCGTCAGCTCGCGAAAGTCGCTCTCGTTTCCAAGTAATCGCTCGGGCGTGAAATCGCCTTCAGCAATTCGGCGCAGCGCCACCGTAACTTCGGCGAGTGGCCCAACGGCGCGCGCCGTGATACGGCTGCCGATGAGCCAGGCGATCAGGATTGCGACCAAGCCGACCGGGATCATGATCGACCAATACCAGCGGAGAACGCGGCCGAAGCGGTCGAGATCGGGCTCGATGAAGACGACGCCGCCGTTCACGGCCACGCGCGCGCGCGGAAGGCCAACGAGCGATCCGAACGCCCCGATCAGTGCACCGCCGAACGACGGACGAGGGGACGGTTCGTTGGCAGCGAGCAGCTTTCGCTGCATGTCGAAGATGGCGACGCGAAAGCGCCCGCGGCCAATGTCCCTGACGATGGAAGGAGCCGCCCCTGCCAGCGATTCGTGGCGTTGTTGAGAGCTCGTAACCTCCTGCGCTGCACGCTGGCTGGCGGCCGTAAGCGATTCGCCCAAGCCACCTGTATATAAAAGGAAGGCCATGGCGGTTGATGCGCCCGCCACGGCCAGAATCAAAACAATCGCAAGGAACACATACGCACGCGTTAAGCGCCGACCGAAGCGCGCAAACACTTACAGGTCCTCGCGGATCGTGTAGCCGGCGCCGCGCACAGTTTGAATGAGCCGTTTTTCGAAGCCCTCGTCGACTTTTACACGCAGATAGGAGATGTACCGCTCGACCGCGGCATCGCTGACATCACGGTCCTCGCCCCACACGATGTCGATCAGATCCTCGCGCGTGAAAACACGTTTTGGACGGCGCAGAAGCGTCGTCAGCAATTTGTACTCCAGCGGCGAAAGTTCGAGCAGGCGGCCGTCGCGCCGGACTTCGCGCGTTTTCAGGTCGACATCGATTCCGTCGTAATGGAGGGTCTCCGGCTGCTCGATATGCGGCCGGCGCAGCTTTGCTTCGAGGTGTGCGATCAGCTCGGAGATCTCGAACGGTTTGCTCAGATAATCGTCGGCGCCATGTCCGAGGCCCTCGACCTTGTCCTCCACTTCGCCTTTCGCGCTCAGCATCACAATAGGCGCATCGGTAATGCGCCGCAACATCGGGAGCAGCGTGATCCCGTCGATTTTCGGCATCATCACGTCGAGCACGATGATGTCCGGAGGCCACTCGCGGACCAGCGCGAGCGCTGCCTGTCCGTCCGCCGCGCTGCGGACTTCGAATCCGTGGTGGCTCAAACTTAATTCGAGCAATTCGCGGATGCGGCGTTCGTCATCGACGACGGCCACTCGCGCAGGAGTTGGCGATGTCATTCGAATCGCAGGGCTTCGATCGGACGCAGCCGTGAGGCCTTCCGCGCGGGATAATATCCGAAGAACACGCCCACAGCTGCCGAGAAAAAGACCGAGAAGATAACGCTGGAGATAGGCACGACCATCGGCCATTTCGCGATCAGAGCGACGAGCAACGCTACAACGACGCCGAAGAGCACGCCCAATATTCCGCCGACGGTCGAGAGCACGATCGATTCGGTCAGGAACTGCCGCAAGATAACCCCGGCGCGCGCCCCGACCGACATCCGCAGACCGATCTCGCGCGTGCGTTCGGTCACCGAGACGAGCATGATATTCATGATGCCTATGCCGCCGACGATTAAGGAAACCGCCGCCACGCCCGCGAGCAGGAATTCGAGAATCGCCCCCGTCGACGAAGCTGCAGCTGCAATGTCTTGCAGGTTGCGAACCGTGAAATCATCTTGTTGCGGCGAGGCGATATGGTGCCGTCGCTTGAGCAGTGCCGTAATCTCCGTCTGCGCAGATTGCACGCTGTTTGAGTCGGTTGCCGAAACCGTCAGCGTGCTGACCGTCGTTTCTCCGGTAAGCCGCTGCATTGCCGACGTATAGGGAACGAGAACCGTATCGTCCTGGTCCTGCCCCATGCCGCTCTGTCCCATCGCTTTCAGCGTGCCGACCACCGTGAACGGCACGCCCTTAACGATCACCGTTTTCCCGAGCGGCGAGCTGCCGTCGGGGAAAAGATTCGTAACTACCGTTTGCCCGAGCACGGCGACTTTGGCAGCCGAAAGTACGTCGTTTTCCGAGAAAAACATTCCCGACGCCATCGGCCAACTGCGAATGAACGTGTAGGTTGGGGCGACGCCGGTCACGGTCGTCTGCCAATTGTTTCCGCCGGCGACGACTTGCGAACGCACGCTCACCGACGGCGAAACTGCTGCGACGCCCGGGAGCTTGGCGATCGCCATGCCGTCGTCCGGCGTCAAAGTCGATGCGCCTCCCGCGCCCGTGCGCGCCCCGCCTTGGGTGACGCTGCCGGGCATGACGACGATCAAGTTGCTGCCCAAACTTTGGATCTGCTGCTGGACTGAAACGCGTGCACCGGTTCCGATCGCGACGGTCACGATGACGGCGGCTACGCCGATGATCACGCCCAGCATCGTGAGCAGCGACCGCGCGCGATTGCGTAGCAGCGCGTCCAGAGCAATGCGCAACGTTGCCATATAATTCATGCAGCCCTGCGCTCTTTTTGCAGCGTATCGGAAATAACGTTGCCGTCGCGGAACGTAACGACACGTTTGGCGTAGACCGCAACGTCCGGCTCGTGCGTGACGAGGAGAATGGTAATGCCTTGCTCCTGGTTCAGGCGCGTAAAGAGATCCATGACTTCTTTTGAAGATTTGGTGTCGAGCGCGCCGGTCGGCTCGTCGGCCAGAATCAATCCTGGACCGTTCACCAGCGAACGTGCAATCGCAACGCGTTGTTGCTGACCGCCAGACATCTGGTTGGGCGTGTGATCGCGCAGATGATCGACGCCGACGATCGCCAATTTCTCGAGCGCGATTTGACGGCGCTCGGCTTCCGGAACGCCGGAATAGATCATGGGCAATTCCGCGTTTTCAAGTGCCGTCGTGCGCGACAGTAGGTTATAGGACTGAAAGACGAAGCCGAGTCTCCTGCTGCGGATATCGGCTCGCTCGTCGTCGCTGAGCGATGAAACATCACCGCCTTCAAACAGGTAGAGGCCGGACGTGGGTTCGTCCAGCAATCCGACGATGTGCATGAAGGTCGACTTGCCCGACCCCGATGGGCCCATCACTGCGAGGAACTCCCCTTTGTCGATCCGCAGATCGACCCCGGCTAAGGCGGCGACCCTGCCGCCGCCGCCGAGCTCGTAGATCTTTTGCAGATCCTTGATTTTCACTACGGTTTCCATCAGTGCAGCGCTCTCCCGATGCTGCCCATGCCGCCGGGTCCGCCGCCTGTGCTGGAGCGTTGCGAACTCGATGCCGAGTGCGTGGACGATGTGCTCGATCCGCTGCTCACGATCACGTTGTCCGTTGCTGTGAGCGTTCCGCGCACCGGCGTTACCGCCGCTTGCGCACCGCTCGCCAGCTGCACGATGACCGGAACTGGGCGCAGTGTGCCGCCTTCTTGGACGAAGATCATTCCGCGGCTCCCGGCCGTCGCTGACGCTCCGCTCCCGCCGGCGACTTGGCCCCACGATGAGCCGTTGCGGCTTGCTGTGACGCTTTGCGCGGAGCTTTTGTACTGCGTTCCCGTTGCGGGTTTCCAGCTAAGCGCCTGCGTCGGCACGACTAGCGCGTTTTTCACGCTCTTGACGTCGATCGTTGCATTGGCAGTCATGCCCGGCAACAATTTTCCGTCAGGGTTGTTCACCAGCGTGATCACGGTGTACGTCACGACGTTGCTTACCGTCGTCGGAGCTTCGCGAACCTGCGAGACGATGCCGTCGAAAGTCCGATTCGGATAGGCGAGGACCGTGAAGCTGACTTTGTCGCCGGGGTTTACGCTGCCGATATCCGGCTCGCCGACGGCGATGTCGACTTCCATCTTCTTGAGATCTTGCGCGATGCTGAAGAGCGTCGGCGTCTGCAAGCTGGCGGCGACCGTTACGCCCACGCTAACGTTGCGCGCAATGACCGTTCCATCGACGGGCGACGTAATCACGGTGCGCTGGAGATTCAGCTCGTCTTGCTGTACCATTGCCTGCGCGGATTGAACCGCGGCGGCGGCGGCGGCGGCGCTGTCTTGTGAGCTTGCGGCTTGAGAGAAACTTTGCGTGGCTTGCGCCGCACTGGCTTGCGACTGACCTGCGCTGGCGGCGGCCTGTGCACGCGCTTGCTGTACGAGGGCTTGTGCCGACTGCACCGCACTTTGTGCGGCTACCAAATTCGTTCTGTCGCTGTCCGCTTGGCTTTGCGCGATATAGCCTTGCGAGAGCAGGGAGTCATCGCGATTCACGGTCGCCTGCGCGAGCTCGAGTGCGCTCTGCGCTTTGGAGACGTTCGATTGCGCTACTGCGATGCCGGCGACGGCGGCCTGCGCGCTGGCGGCTTGCGCCTGGCTCGTGGCTTGTGCCACAGTGATGGCTGACTGTTGCCCGGTGGCTGTGTTAACGGCACCGGCGGCTTGCGCCTCAACCTGCGCCAGTGCCGCTTCGGCCTGGCTCATTTGAGCTTGCAACTGACTGGAATCCAGTCGCGCGAGCACTTGGCCTTTGCGTACGTGGCTGTTGTAATCGACGTAGATCTGCGAGATCGTCCCGGAGACTTGCGTGCCGACGTTCACGGTGTTCTGCGGATTGACCGTACCCGATGCGGTCACAGTCTGTGAAAGATCTTGCCGCACGACCGGAGTTGTTTGATACGCAGCCTGGGCGCGCGAGCGCACTGTGAAGAGCGAACCAGCAACCATAGCCGCAATCAGCGCAAGGGCGGTGAGCGCTGCAATCCATTTGTGCTTTTGGATCGCATTCCACGCCAGCGGAATTACTGGATGAGGTTGTGCCCCGGCAATCGGGACGTTGGGTTCAGGTAGAAGTCTTCCAAGCATGTTGTCAGCATAGTGCGGCTTGCTGACAACATTCAGAGAGGTGCCCTAGTTGCTGACCCTCGGGCCCCAGCCCATGAAGATGGCGGGCCGGCTGCCCGGCGGCGGAAGCGTGGGTGCGGGCACTGGCACGCGGCTTGGAACGATGGTTCCCGACTTCGCTCCAGGATGTTCCGCCCGATGACGGCGCATTCGGAACCGCGTCGGTCCCCACCAGCAGGTCGCTGAAAGTGGCGGCTACACGGACGGCAGTGGCGGAATAAACGTTGCTCCCTATGAGGCTGGAAGCGGTTACTTTGATCCCCGATACAGGTTCCTTTATCAAGCGATGTACCATTCGAGCGCCAAGCTCATGACCTTCAGCGTCCACACCGGCAGCGACACCAGCGGCTACTACAAGTGTTTTGTCATCGATCACTTCGGCGCGTAGCCTCGCGGCCGAATCGCAACCCAATCTTGGGTGAAGTAGATCGATTGACGAAATAGAACTGTTGTAAAACAAGAGAAAGCCCCGATGAAATAGCGGGGCTTTTGAGATCTGGCGACGCTGAAGGGGCTCGAACCCTCGACCTCCGCCGTGACAGAACGAGCATGGAAACCGCCAGAACACGTTTTACGAGGAACGTGGCCGTTGCAACACGCTGGTTACCGATGACCTGAGGGGAAATTCGAGGGGAAATTCGCGCTCGGCAACCGCGTGTCTGGCCGTGAAAAAACGACAATTTGCCAGGCGCCGGGGTAAGTGCACAGCACATACATGTGTCTGGCATCTGCTTTAGTCTGCCTCGCAGGGCATATTTGCGCTTCAAGGACGGTGCGGCCGTCGTTTGTGCTTACTCCGAGGAAACGACCATCGCTAAGACCGATGTAGGTTATATCGCCGAAGGTCGCCAGTGTTGTAACCATAGCCTGCTGCGGTGTAATCGCAGCAAGACGCTGGGCGCGCACGAGACCAGCGCCTACGCGCAGCGCCCAAATCCCATCTGAACGTGCAACATAAATATTACCGTGGGTTAGGCCGCCGAGATAACCGCCTGGAATCAGCAGAGGATGCTGTCCGTTGCCGTCGGCAAGCGCGTAACGATATAGTCTGTCGGCGACCAGACCGTAGATAAACCCTGCTTCAACCTTCGCAACACCGGCCGGCGGAGTAGGCCCGCGCAACCAGTCAAATGTATTCTTGATGCGTTCGTAGTTCTGCGAATAGTCGGGCTCGTAGTGAAAGTACTGGTCCTAGCATCCCGCTTTTCAAATTTACTGAGCGGATCTCAAATGTAAGCCCTACGTTCGCGGGCGATCTGCCATGCCAGAGATTGCTGATAAAAACCGCAGGTGAGTGGCCGCTGACGACCCACCCGCCGCCCCCAATATAGCTCAGAACACGGCCGTGCCCGCCAAGGCGAACTATTTCTAAGGTGCTGTTGCTGTGCGTGTGGGGGCCCGCGGCCCTGAATGCTTGTATTGCGTATGAGCCTAGGACTACGGGGCCGTCCCAGTAGTAGCCGGCGACTTGTGACCCCCAGAGGAGATGTCCACTGGTTGACACCTCGCCGTAGTTCGGACCACCGCCGCTCGGGTCGTTGATGCGCGCGATCAGAAAATCGTCCCGCGTCGCCCACGCCAGTTCACGCGGCTCCGAACGATTGGTGACTTGCGGGCGAAGCGGAAAGGAGTAATTCCATTTCGGCAGGCCCGTTGCCGAATCAACGGCGCGCACAACGCCGCCCTTGTCCGTGTACGCGAACTCTTGCCCAACGTATGCCGGCCCAGAGCCGAAGCCGGCACACCATTTTTTCGCGCCGGTATCGATAGTGAATCCGCAAATACGGCCGTGGAAGCTAAACGCAACAACTTTCTCGCCAATTGCCAATCCCTTCGTGGGATCGGCAAGGCTTGGGTCGCTGTCGACTGTATGCGACCACAATGGTTTACGAATTCGAGGAATGGAAATCGGTTGTAAGGTTTCCACCTCGGGAAGCGTGTAAGATGACTGGCTACGCGGGCTAGCGCAGGCCTGCGCAGCGATTGCCGTAGCTAGGACAACTGGCAGCATCACTCTTGCATTTAACATACGTCTCTATTCTTTGAATTCAGGAAAGGAACGGTCCTGATCGACTACCTTACTTCCTTAAGGCCCGCTCGAGCGCTTTCGGGTCACGTTCAATCGCAAACAATAGCACGCGCGCGGGCTCCGAGGGCTGCTTACGCCCTTGTTCCCACTCCTGAAGCGTTCTTAGCGACAGCAAATATCTCGTCGCAAAATCCTCTTGTGTAAGCCCGATACTCTCGCGAATCTTTCGTACATTTACGGTAGGGACCGCACGAGTATTCGGTCCGAAGGTGTAGTTTCCATAACCTTCGTCCTCTTTCCAAGACTGAATCTGTTTCTCAGTTGCGGCGCGTACCCGTGAACGGTCTACACGGCCACGCTTTATATTATTCGTCTTTTTTCGGATAGTACTCACGATATTTACGCCTTTCCTGATTCGAGGATGGCCACGCAGCAACGATACGGCGGATGCCTCCGCGCGGCGTCCAGACCACCGTTATCAGGAGGGTTTCGGCTTCGCCAATCGCGACATAACGTGGCTCACCATAATCATGACGATGGTCTTCGTCCTCAACGTAGTTTCCATCAAATATGCGCGATGCGAACTCAAAATCGAATCCGCGTTCCTGGGATGTGCGTTCGCTCTTAGGCTCATCCCATTCAAAACCGCTGAAATCGTCATTCACACTGCTTTCCGCATTATACTACGCCGTTGGCGTACCCGTCAATGGCGTAGTCACCTGCGCCGTGCTCAGGCGGAGTGAAACGAACACGATGTGCCCTCGTTCTGCGAACACGCCGGGGGAAATGCCGGGGGGAAATTTCCCCTCAGCCCAACGGTTTCCAGCGGGTTCGATTATCGTCGGAGGCGTCCGAACGCATCGAGCTAAGAAGAAAAGCCCTGTAAAATCAGGGCTTTTCTTCTTGTAAATCTGGCGACGCTGAAGGGGCTCGAACCCTCGACCTCCGCCGTGACAGGGCG
>CAAGKR010096445.1_pt1 | contig 46056 bp, 46 predicted proteins | sample 2556971 | NCBI WGS metagenome assembly CAAGKR01 (sample SAMEA5207829, study PRJEB30636) | soil metagenome | biome: forest; feature: boreal; material: soil | place: USA | collected 2011-09 | depth 1 m | reverse complement strand
TGTGTCACTGCCCGGTCAGTTGGGACACACAGGCAGCCAGACGCTTGCTCGCCGCTTCCTTCGTGGATGAGGCAGGCGGCCTGAGGGTTATTGCGGTTGGGATCAAACGTCAGGACTTGCCCGGGATGGTCGGTGACAGACCAGGTCGCCCGGTCTTCATGCTGAAAAAACGAAACCGCCGGGACGATCCCGGCGGTTCTATCTGCTCAGGTCTTAGCTCTCGCCTTTGCCCTTTCCGGCCACCGGCTCTTTGGGCGGCTTCTCCGGCTTTTCGGGCTTCTCCGCTTTCGTCGGCTCGGGCTTGGGCTCGCGTTCCTTTTTGATCGGGTTGAGGGTGAGCACCCCGTCAACCATCTCGACCAGGACGGAGTCGCCGGCGCTGAACTTGGTCGTCAGCAAGGTCTCCGACAACGGATCCTCGATCAGTCGCTGGATGACGCGGCGGAGCGGCCGCGCCCCATAGAGCTTGTCGTAACCCTCTTTGGCGAGGTAGTCCTTGGACTCCGTCGTGACCTCGAGCTTGATCTCGTGCTCCTCGAGGCGTTGCGCCACCTTGATGACGAGCAGGTCCACGATCTGCCGCATCTCGGCCGCCGACAGGGCCTTGAAGACGACCACCGCGTCGACGCGGTTGAGGAACTCGGGCCGGAAGGTTTTCTTGAGCTCGTCCATGATCTTCTCGCGCATCTTGCCGTGCTCTTTCTCTTCCTGGCTCGTGCTCGGCATCGACGGCTGGAATCCCATCGACGTGGTCGCCTGCTGCAGGTTCGAGACGCCGATGTTCGAGGTCATGATCACGATCGTGTTGGCGAAGTTGACCTGCTTGCCCTTGGCGTCGGCGAGCCGGCCGTCTTCCAGGATCTGAAGCAGCATGTTGAACACTTCCGGGTGGGCCTTCTCGATCTCGTCGAAGAGCACCACGGAATACGGCCGCCGGCGGATCGCCTCGGTCAGCTGGCCGCCCTCGTCGTAGCCGACGTAGCCAGGCGGTGAGCCGACCAACCGCGCCGTGCTGTGCCGCTCCATGAATTCCGACATGTCGAGCCGGACGATGGCGTCCTCGTTGTCAAACAGGAAGCGGGCCAGCTGGCGAGCCAGCTCGGTCTTGCCGACGCCGGTCGGGCCGAGGAAGATGAACGAGCCGATCGGGCGCTTGGCGTCCTTGAGGCCGGCACGGGCGCGCCGCACCGCCTGGGAGATGACCTTGACGGCGTCGTCCTGGCCGATCAGGCGCGCGTGGATATCCTCTTCCATCCGCAGCAGGCGGGCGGATTCCTCTTCCACCAACCGCGAGACCGGGACGCCCGTCCAGGCGCTGACGATCTCCGCGATGTGCTCCTCATCGACCTCGGGAACGGTGGCCCCGAGCTTGTCGCGCCATTCCATTTCTTCCTTGACGTACTTGTCCTTGAGCTTCTTTTCCTTGTCGCGGAAGGAGGCGGCGGTTTCGTAGTCCTGGTTGGCGATCGCCTCTTCCTTCTTGATCTGGAGGTCGCGGATCTCCTTCTGCATCGCCTTGAGCTCGGGCGGCGTGGTGGTGAGCTTCATGCGGACGCGGGCCGAGGCCTCGTCCATCAGGTCGATGGCCTTGTCCGGCAGGGACCGGTCGGTGACGTAGCGAACCGACAGGTCGGCCGCGGCTTTGATCGCCTTGTCCGTCACGGTGACGCGGTGGTGCTTTTCGTAGAGGCTCTTGACGCCGTGCAGGATCGAGATGGTCTCGATCAACGAGGGCTCGTCGACGAAGACGGGCTGGAAGCGGCGCTCGAGGGCCGCATCCTTCTCGATGTACTTGCGGTACTCATTGAGGGTGGTCGCCCCGATGCACTGGATCTCGCCGCGCGCGAGGGCCGGCTTGAGGATGTTGGCGGCATCGATGGCGCCCTCGGCGGCGCCGGCGCCGACCAGCGTGTGGAGCTCGTCGATGAAGAGGACGACCTCCCGGCTGGAGCGGATCTCGTCGAGGATCTTCTTCAAGCGCTCCTCGAACTCGCCACGGTACTTGGTGCCGGCCACCAGCGCGCCCATGTCGAGCGTCAGCACCCGCTTGCCGCGCAGCGACTCCGGGATGTTGCCGAGCACGATCTGCTGGGCGAGGCCCTCGGCGATGGCGGTCTTGCCAACGCCGGGCTCCCCGATCAGGGCGGGGTTGTTCTTGGTGCGACGGGAGAGGATCTGGACCACCCGCTCGATCTCGGACTCGCGACCGATCACCGGGTCGAGCGTGTTCTTGGCCGCGAGGTCGGTGAGATCGCGGCAGAACTGGTCGAGCAGGGGCGTCTTGGACGGCTTCTTGGCGGTCGCGGCCTCCTCGTCGAGCCCACTCTCGTGCAGGAGGCGGTCGATCTCGCCCCGCACCTTTTCCAGGTTGGCGCCCAGATCTTCGAGGACATGCGCGGCGATGCCCTCGCCCTCGATCAGCAGCCCGAGCAGGAGGTGCTCGGTGCCGACATAGTTGTTGCCCATGCGGCGGGCTTCCTCGAAGGAAATCTCGATGACCTTCTTGACCCGGGAGGTGGGGATGATTTGCTGGATGATGATCCGCTCGTTTCGACCGAGCACCGACTCGATCGTGGCGCGCACCTTGTTGATCTCGACCCCGAGGTTGTTCAGGACCTTGGCGGCGAGTCCCTCCCCCTCACGCAGCAGGCCGAGAAGCAGGTGTTCGGTGCCGATGTATGAATGGTGCGAGCGCTCGGCCTCTTCCTGGGCCAGCGTCAGGACCTTTTTTGCTCGCTCCGTGAATCGTTCAAAGGGGTACAACCACTAACCTCCGCATGACTTCTGATGCTACTTACTACGATACCCGGATTCTTTGGATGACTAGCGTCCTGGAATTGTCCGAGCCGCCTACTGTGACGTGTAGTCGGGTTACCACCCTGCGGGAGGGTCTAAACAATCGTTCGGGGGCAGTTTAGCGCATATTCGAGCTGAATTCACCAGCCGTCTAATAATTGCTTAGCCGGCGACTAGGGGAAGCCGGGCCAGCAGGCCCGGCTTCGGCGTTATTCCTGGGGGGCGGCGCTGACGTGAGCCAGCACCCGCTCCGGCTCGGCCTCGGGCACGCGCTCGATCTCGCCGGGGTAATCGGAGACCTCCGAGTCCTCGGCCCGATGCTCGGGCTGCGGCTCCTCGGCCTGCTTCAGCGAGAGGCTGATCCGCCGCCGGGCCCGATCGGCCTGGAGCACCCGGACACGGAGCTTCTGGCCCACCTGGACGACGTCCTCGGTGTGCTCGACATGCTCCCAGGCGAGTTCGGAGATGTGCAGGAGGCCCTCGATTCCGTCGCCGATCTGGAGGAAGGCCCCGTATTTCTTGGTCTTGGTGACCTCGCCCTCGATGATGGCACCCGGGGGATACCGCTTCTCGATGTGATCCCAGGGGTCCTGGCCAAGCTGGCGGAGGCTGAGCGAGATGCGAGACGTCTCCGGATCGAGCTTGATGACCCGGACATCGATGTCCTGACCGACCTGGAGCACGTCGCCGACGTTGGCGACCCGGTCCCAGGACAGCTCCGAGATGTGGATCAGGCCGTCGGCCGCGCCCAGGTTCACAAAGGCCCCGTAGGAGGTGAGCCCGGAAACCTTGCCGCGCACGTCGTCGCCGACCTTGAGGCGGTCGAACAGCTCGGTGCGCTGGCGCGCGCGGTCCTCGTCAAAGGCGGCCTTCTGGCTGACGATCAGCCGGTTCCGCTTGCGGTTGACCTCGAGGATTTTGACGCCGATGTGCTGGTTGACCAGCTCCTGGAGATTGGCGCTGTAGCTGCGGGAGACCTGGGAGGTGGGCAGGAAGCCGCGAAGACCCAGGATGTTGACGATCAGGCCGCCCTTGTTCTGCTCCCGGACCTCGGCCTCCATCAGCTCGCCGGAGACCTGCTTGTCCTGGGCTTTCAGCCAGACCGACTCCGCCCGCGCGCGGCGCAGGGAGAGGACGACGTTGCCGTCCTCGTTCTCGGGCTGCAGGACGAAGACCTTGATGTGGTCGCCCGACTGTAGATCGGGGGTTCCCGCTTCCTTGGTTCCCAGCTCGCGGCTGGAGATGACGCCTTCTGACTTCGAGCCGACGTCGACCAGAACTTCATCCGGATCGACCCTGACGACGACGCCGTCGATGATGTCGCCGTGGGCTAAACGCTTGCTGGAAGCCTCTTCCTGGTCGAGGTACTCTTCCATGGTCGTCGCCATGGTTTCGGAGGCTCCGTTTTGCGAGTCCGTGTAATCCTGGGGAGACTCAAAATCAGACAATCCAGTGGGCACCACCTTTTCTTATTGGAACTCGTTGGTCGTCAAGTTGTAAGCAGAGGCGCGAGTCACTTCGAAGTATAGCAATCGCTGGAAAGAAGAGTAGCCGCAACCGCGCTGCACGACGCGTTCCGAGCTATTCGCATCTCGTGTATAGACGCGCATTCGGGGCACTGCATACACTGGAAGGGGGCATGATTCACTGGCGGCGCGATAAGACGGCTTTTGCCCTCTCCGGCGGCGGCGCCCGGGGCGCCCTCCAGGTGGGCATGCTGCGAGCGCTGCTGGAGCACGGCATCCGACCTGATTTCGTGGTCGGCGTGTCGATCGGCGCCTGGAATGGCGCCTGGCTCGCCCACCGGCCAGAACTGGAATGGATCGAGCGGCTGGACGACGTCTGGCGCCAGGTCAGCCGGCAGACGCTCGACCTGGTCTGGTGGCGGGCGGCGCGCAACATGGTCCGGCGGCGGCCATCGCTGTACGAAGGCAGCGGGCTGGCGCGATTGATCAGCCGGCACCTCCGAGCGCATGATTTCGAGGATCTCGAGGTCCCGCTGCATGTCGTGGCGATCAACCTGACGATGGGCGCCAAGGCCGTGTTTTCGCGAGGCCCGCTCGCGCCGGCCGTGCTCGCCTCGTCAGCGATTCCCGGCATCTTCCCGCCGGTCACGATCGACGAGCACCAGCACGTCGACGGCGGGATGGTCGATCCGACCGGGCTCGACACCGCCATCGAGCTTGGAGCGCGGCGAATCTTCGTGTTGGATTCCGGCTATGCCGGCCAGCTCCCTGGGCCGCTCGCGTCGATGAATGCCATCGTCGACCACACCTTCCAGGTGGCCGCCCAGCACCGGACCCAGTGGACGATCCAGCAGATGGGCCGCTCGATCGAGATCGTGCACCTTCGCCCGAGCGCCGGCTTCCTCCGGCACTCGATGGATTTCGGGGCCACCGCCTCCTACCTGGACGAGGGGTACCGCTACACGGTCAAGGCGCTGGAGGCCCGCCGGAAAGGCCGGCGACCGGCGGGCGCCAGCCGTGGCAGCGGCGCCCGTCTACCACTAGCCGGTCGCGGGGTGGTCTGCTCTAGCGGGAGACGCGGAAGCTGAAGTCGAACGCCTTGACCGACTGGGTCAGCTGGCCTACCGAGATGTAGTCCACGCCGGCGAGCGCATAGGCGCGCGCGTTGTCGAGTGCGATCTTTCCCGAGACCTCGACCTTGGCGCGACCCTGGACCATGGCGATCGCCTGGCGCACCTGGCCCGGCGGGAAGTTGTCGAGGAGGAGCACGTTGACCTTCGCCAGCAGCGCCTGCTCGAGTTCCTGCATGTTGCCAACGGTGAGCTCGATTCGCTTGCCGGGAAGGGCCTTCTTGAGGGACCGGACCGCGGTCGAGACCCCGTCGCTGAGCGCCAGGTGGGACTCCATCACGATCAGGCGGTCGGCAAGGCCTTTCTGGTGGCTCATGCCGCCCCCGACTTCGACCGCGTATTTCTCGAGGAAGCGCAACCCCGGCGTCGTACGACGGGTGTCGAGGATGCGGGTCTTGGTGCCCTTGACGGCGTTGGCGAACTTGGCCGTCTGGGTCGAGATCCCGGAGAGGTGCTGCAGGAAATTGAGCGCCGTCCGCTCGGCCTGGAGAACACTCGTGGCGGGCCCGGAGAGGCGGGCGACCAGCTGGCCGCTGGCGAGGACGGTGCCGTCGGTCGCGCGCGGCTCGAAGGAGATGTTCTTGTCCACCAACTCGAAGACGCGCTTGAAGATCGGCAGGCCACAGAGGACGCCGTCCTCGTTGGCGATCAGCTTGCCGCGGGCCTTCACCTTTCCGGGGAAGAGGGTCTGCGTGGTCAGGTCGCCTTCGCCGATGTCCTCGGCCAGCGCCTCCTTGATCAGCCGGTCGACGGCGCTGATCGGAAAACGCATGGTGATGACAGGCGGCGGGGTGGGCTTGGGCGGCGGTGCCGGGGGCGGCTGGGGCGTGACGGGCCGCGGCGGCATGCCAGGGGGCCGGCCGGCGGTTCGCCAGGGTGAACCCAACCCCAGGATGGTCGGGCGCGGGAAGGGCATGGTGGGGACCCCGGGGGGCAGGGGCGGCTGGACGGGAGCTGCCTGGGCCACCGGAGCCGGGGAGGCCGGGGCCTGGACGGGAGCCGGTTCCGGTCCGCCCAGCATGGCCGGCTTCGAGGGCGCGGCCACGACCGGCGTGGGGGCCTTGGTCTCCCGGCGTGGTGACGCCGCCGCCGTCTTACGGGCGACCGCCTGGCTGGGCTTCGTTACCGGGGCCGCCGTCGCCCGTGGGCGTGCCACTTTAGCGGACAGCTTTCCCTTTGCTTTTGGATTTGTTGCTCGCCCCTTCTGCTTCGAGCGCCCGGTGGCACTCAGAAGCGCTCAGCTCCCAAAACGGCGTTGTCGATCAATCTCGTTGAGCCAAGTTTAACAGCGATCGCCAAAACATTGCCCGCCACGGCCTGGTCCGGGCGACGGAGGGTCGTTTCGTTGACCACAAGGAGATGGTCGATCTCGATCCCGGCGGTCCCCGCCAGCTCGGCGCGGGCCAGCGACTCGAGGGCGGCGGGGTCGGACTCTCCAGCCGCGAACGCCCGTGTGGCCGCCGCCAGGGATCGGCGGAGCAGGGGGGCGGCCTGGCGTTCGATCGGGCTCAGGTAGGCATTCCGCGAGCTCATGGCGAGGCCATCCTCCTCTCGCACGGTGGGGCAGGCGACGACCCGCAGGGGCAGGGCGAAGTCGCGAACCAGCTGCCGGACCAGGACCACCTGCTGGAAGTCCTTTTGCCCGAAGTAGGCGCGGCTGGGGCGGGTGAGCTCGAAGAGCTTGAGGACGACCGTCAGCACCCCGGTGAAGTGGCCGGGCCGGCTGGCGCCTTCCAGGACCGCCCCGAGCGGCCCAGGATCGACCCGGGTCTTGAAGGCCGGCGGGTAGATCTGGTCGACCGGCGGGTGAAAGATGGCGTCCACCCCGAGCGCCTCGAGGCGGGCTCGATCGGCCTCGAAGGGTCGGGGGTATCGCTCGAAGTCCTCGCCGGTGACGAATTGCCGCGGGTTGACGAATACGCTGGCCACCACCCGCTGGTTCTCCCGACGGGCCCGCTGCACCAGGCTGTCGTGCCCGGCATGCAGGGCGCCCATGGTGGGCACGAAGCCGATCTCATCGCCCGACTTCGCCCAGGCGATCGCCTGCTGCTGCATGGCAGCGGCAGACTCGAAAATTTGGGCGCTAGCGGGCCGCGTACTCGTGCTCAGGTGTGGGAAACGCCCCCTTGCGGACGTCGTCGTCGAACTGGCGCACGGCGCCTTCGATCGCCTCCCCGAGTTTCGCGTACTGGCGGACGAATTTCGCCACGTGGTCGGGGTTCAACCCGAGGACGTCCTGGATTACCAGGACCTGGGCGTCACAGTCGGGACCGGCCCCAATGCCGATGGTGGGGATCGTCAGCGCCTCGCTCACGCGCTTGCCAAGCGGGCTCGGGATTCCTTCGAGAACGACCGCGAACGCCCCGGCGTCTTCGAGGGCCCCGGCGTCGGTCAGGATCTGCTCGGCGGCTTCATCGCTGCGCCCCTGCACCCGGTACCCGCCGAACTGGTTGACGAAGGTGGGCGTCAGGCCGAGATGCCCCATCACCGGGATGCCCATGGAGGTCAGCTGCTTCGTGTACTCGATAACCCGTCCACCGCCTTCCATCTTGACGGCGTGCACCCGCGCCTCCTGCATCAAGCGGCCGGCGTTGCGGATGGTGTCTTCGAGCGAGGCGTGATAGGTCATGAAGGGCATGTCCCCGACCACTAGCGCGTTCGGGGCGCCGCGCACGACCGCGCCGGCGTGCCGAACCATGTCATCGATCGTGACGCTGAGGGTGTCGGGGTACCCGAGGATGGTCATGCCGAGACTGTCGCCCACGAGGAGGACGGGGATGCCGGCGCGGTCCAGCCAGCGCGCGGTCGTGTAGTCGTAGGCGGTGAGCATGGTGAATTTCTTGCCCTCGCTCTTCCATTTGCGCAGGTCGCGGACGTTGGTCGTGGTCATGCCGCCTCCTTGTTCTTTTGGGCAAGTTTCCTGGCGCGGTCAGCGAGCGCCCGGTAGAGCGTTTGGAGCTCGGGGTCGGCCTTCAGCGCATCGAGGTGCCGATCGATCGTGCCCTGGTCGCCGCGCGCCGCCGGGCCGGTGAGCGCCTCGTTGGCGCTGGTGTTCTTCAGGTTGGCGACGGCGCCGGCCAGCAGCGTGGTCATCCCTCGGCGCGCGGTCTCGGGATCCAGGCCCGCCTGCTCGGCGAGTTTCGCGGCCTCCGCCAGCAGCATCACCGGGTAGTTGGCGGCGAAGACGGCCGCCGCGTGGTAGAGCGCGCGGTCGATGCCACTCAAGTCGAAGGCGTGGCCGCCGAGGTCGCGCACCATCATGGTGAGCTGCTCGCGAAGCGGAAGGTCCGCGTCGATGCCGACGTAGGTGCCGGGCACGTTCTGCGCCGCCTCGGCGCCGCGCCGGAAGGTTTGCAGCGGATGGAACACCCCCGTCCGCAGGCCCGCCTGCGCCAGCGGGCGGAGGGGAGCCCGGTCCTGAGCCCCACTCAGGTGAACGGCGGCCTTGCCGGCCGCGGAGCAGAGCGACTCGACCATCTCGGCCGCCAGTGGCCCGATCACGTCATCTGGGACGGCGACCAGGGTCACGTCTGCCAGATCGAAGGTCGTGGCCGGATTCTCACAGGCGCGCCCGCCGAGTTCGTCAGCCAGGCTCCGCACATTGTCGGGGTTACGGCCGCCGATCGCGGCGATCGTGTAGCCCGCGTTGTGCAGGGCGCGTCCCAGCGCTGACCCGGCGCGGCCAGGGCCGATGATGGCGATGGTCGGTTTCTGCATTCTTCCGTCTCGGTCCCAGGGATCCAAGCGGGCGACGGCTTGATCTTAGCGCAGAAGTATTACGGTCAGGCCGGGGTGGGCTCCAGGCGGCCGGGCGGCAACTCCGGGCCACGATCCTCGGGCTTTTGCTGCACCTGGGGCGGCCGTGGCGTCTCGGCCTTGGGCCGCTCGGGCACCGGAGGCAGCTTGCCATCGGGCGAGTTCAGCACGGCGTCCATCTGCCAGCCCTCGATCGTCTCTTCCTGCTTGAGGTACTCGGCCAGGAGCACCATCTGCTCGCGTCGCTCGGTCAGGATTTTCTTGGCCCGCTGGTAGGCACTGTCGACGAGACGGTGGACCTCCTGGTCGATCTCGCCCGCAACCTCCTCACTGTAGTTGCGCTGCTCACCGAGGTCGCGACCGAGGAAGACGAGCTCTTCCTTGTGGCCGAAGGTGAGCGGCCCGAGTTTGTCGGACATGCCCCACTCGGTCACCATGCGACGGGCCAGCTTGGTGGCTTTCCCGATGTCGTCGGAGGCACCCGACGTGATGTCGCCGAAGGTAATCTCCTCGGCGACACGGCCACCGAGCATGACCGCCATGTCGTCGTTGAGCTCGCTGCGTGAGACCAGGTAGCGGTCCTCGGTCGGGAGCTGCATGGTCCATCCGAGCGCCATGCCGCGCGAGATGATCGAGACCTTGTGCACAGGGTCGGCGTTGGGAAGGGACTTCGCCACCAACGCGTGGCCGATCTCGTGGTAGGCGATCACATTTTTCTCGGATTCGGTGATCATGCGCGACTTGCGCTCAGGGCCGGCGATGACGCGCGCGATCGCCTCCTCCAACTCGAACTGGCCGATCGCCTTCTTGTTGTTGCGCGCGGCGAGGATGGCCGCCTCGTTGATGAGGTTGCTGAGGTCGGCGCCACTGAAGCCGGGCGTCTGGCGGGCGAGCACCTCGAGGTCGACCTGGCCATCGAAGGGCTTGTTGCGCGCGTGCACCTCGAGGATGGCGCGGCGGCCGCGGATATCGGGGCGATCGAGGGTGACGTGGCGGTCGAAACGACCGGGCCGCAGCAGCGCCGGGTCCAGGACATCGGGACGGTTGGTGGCGGCGATGACGATGACGTGGGTGCTCGTTTCGAAGCCGTCCATCTCGACCAGCAACTGGTTGAGCGTTTGCTCGCGCTCGTCGTGGCCACCACCGAGGCCCGCGCCGCGCTGGCGGCCGACGGCATCGATCTCGTCGACGAACACGATGCAGGGTGAGTTCTTCTTGGCCTGGTCGAACAAATCGCGCACACGCGAGGCACCGACACCGACGAACATCTCGACGAACTCCGACCCGGAGATGCTGAAGAAGGGCACGCCCGCCTCACCGGCGACGGCCTTGGAGAGGAGGGTCTTGCCGGTCCCCGGAGCGCCAACCATGAGGACGCCCTTTGGGATGCGCGCCCCGAGCGCGGTGAACTTGTCGGGAAACTTCAGGAACTCGACGATTTCCGCGAGCTCTTGCTTGGCCTCCTCGACGCCGGCCACATCGTTGAAGGTGACCGCCGGCTTATCGCCGGCGAGCAACCGCGCGCGGCTCCGGCCGAAGGAGATGGCCTGGTTGTTGCCGGTCTGCGTCTGGCGAAGCATGTACCACATGAACCCGCCGATAACGAGGAACAGGATCAGGTTCGGCAGGATGACCGAGAGGAGCACGTTCGACGAGCTCGGGGGCTCAGTGGTGAATGAGACGTGGTCGTCAACGAACTTGGTCTCGATCTGATAGGTGTCGCGGAAGGTCGTCTTGTAGAGGTTGCTGTTTCGGTCGTACCAGTAGACCTCGGTCCCGTTGCCCTTGATCGTGGCTTTGCTGACGTTGCCGTTGTCGGCGGCCTGGATCAGATCCGAGGTCGAGCGATCTTGCGGCGCGGCGACATTACTGAAGCTGCGGTAGCTGGCCCAGATGATGGCCAGTAATCCCGCGAGCAGCACGAAATAGAAAATGTTGCGGTTACGTCCGCCTTTCATGGCCGCGCTCATTGTAACACCGGATTTTTTGAATTCCTTCCATCGAAGCCGAAGGAGGAATGAGTTCAGCCAGACGCGATTTCGAGATGCAGTTGCCGTCTCGTTTCCGCGGTCACGCGCTTGCGTTCGGCGACACTGACCGCCGGGATCCAGACGATCTCCTCGCGGTCGGAGACGATGGGGAGCGTATCCCGCAGGTGACGCGGCACGCGGGCGTCGACCAGGATGTCCTGGAGCCGTTTGGCCTGGTCCATGCCGAGAGGGCGCATGCGATCGCCTGGACTTCGCGTGGCGACTCGCAGCGGCAGCTGCACGCGGTCGCCGTCGAGGTGCCCGATGGAATCGCGCGCCCGGAAGGCCGCCGGGTCGCACGCGCACGTCGAGACGAGGAGTTTCGGCGGCGGCGGCGCGGGGATTGGCGTGGCGTCGGGGAGGCCATGACGACGGCGCGCCTCGATGTCCAGGAAGCCAGCCTCAGGGTGGCGACGACGAAGGAGGCGCCGCTGGAGCGCGGGCGGCAGCGCATCGAAGGCGGCGCGATCCTCGAGCATGTCGGCCGCGAGCTGGTCGACCTGGTCCTCGAGGAGATTGTCTTCATCACCGAGGATCTCCGCGGTCTGCGCCAGGAGGCGTCGCGCCGACGGCTCGAAGGCGTCGATCGCCGGGAGAAGAATTTGTCGGAGCCGGTTGCGCGCGAATCGCGGGTCGTCATTGGTGGGATCGCGGCGTGGTGTGAGGCTGCGGTCCGCGAGGTAGTCCTCGAGATCGCTGCGGGGGATGTCGAGCAGCGGACGGGCGAGGTCGTTGGCGCGCCGGCGCATGGCGGCCAGGCCGCGCGAGCCGCTGCCCCGAAGGAGATGGAGGAGAAGGGTCTCGACCTGGTCATCGCGGGTGTGACCGAGCGCGATGACGGTGCTTCCAGTGCGGGCCGCGGCATCACGCAAAAATTGGTAGCGCCCGTCGCGAGCGGCGGCTTCGGTGTGCGCCAGGGTTGGATCAGCGCGCGCGGTGAGGAACGCATACCCCCACCGGTGCGCGATGTCCTCGACGAAGGCGGCGTCGCTCGCGCTGTCTGGGCGCCAGCCGTGATCGAAGTGGGCAACGGTGAGGCGGAGCGGGAACGATGGCGTCAGGTCGCGCAGCAGGGAGAGGAGTGCGAGGGAGTCGGGACCGCCGGATACCGCGACCAGGACCTGCTCAGCAGGCTGGAAGATGCGGTGCAGGCGGATGGTGCTGGCAACGCGGCTGGAAAGCATCACGGGTATGTGGCGGAGGCAAGGATCGAACTTGCGACATACCGGGTATGGGCCGGTTGCTCTACCACTGAGCTACTCCGCCGTAGAGCATCGGTTAGTTTAGCAAGGATGTCGCCCTCGTTTGCCGAAATCGCGCCGCGCTACGACGCGCTCCGGCCGCTGTCCGCAGGCGACCAGGCGCGCGTGTCGGCGATGATCGGGGCAGCGGGGCTGGGGGCGGACGACGTCGTCGTTGAGGTGGGCTGTGGCACAGGCCGAATCACGCTGCCCCTGGCCGGGATGACCCGGGCCCGGGTCGTGGGGGTCGATTCGGAGGAGCGGATGCTCGAGGTCGGGCGGGCCAAGGACGCGTCGGGGCGGGTCGACTGGCGACGCGGGAGCGCCTATCGCCTGCCGGTGGCCGATGGCGAGGCCGCCCTGGCGGTGATGGTGATGGTGGTGCACCTGCTCCGGCGGCGCGGCGCGGCATTCCGCGAGGTGCGCCGGATTTTGCGACCGGGTGGGGGTTTGAGCCTCTGGACCTTTACGCCGGACCATGTCCGGCGTTTTTACCTCAATGAGTACTTTCCCAGCATTCCGGCGATCGACCTGCCGCGGTTTGCGGAGGTCCCGGTGCTGGAGCTGGAGCTGCGACGAGCGGGCTTCGGTCAGGTCGCGGTCGAGGTCCGTGAGGAGGAGCGGCGGATGGGGATCGCGGAGGTGGTCGACCGGGTGCGGGGTCGGTACATCTCGACCCTGGGGATGCTCCCGCCCCTGGAGTACCGACTTGGGTTGCAGGGGTTGGAGGAGTTGCTGGCCCGCGACCGAGGGGTGGTCATGCGGCAGCGGTCGGAGTGGGCGGTGGTCACGGCCTGGTAAGAAAAGAGGAGCCCCGGGGGCTCCTCTCTTGATTGATGTGGTTGCGGCGGGCAGATTCGAACTGCCGACCTTTGGGTTATGAGCCCAACGAGCTTCCACTGCTCCACGCCGCACGCTGCCTCCGTTGAGGCGAGAGCGTCATTCTAGGCGCGGCCAGTTCCCGCCGTCAAGCGCCCCTGGCGCAGATCGGACTACTTGAAGCGGCCGCCCCGCTTCGCTTCCAGGTTGCGCTTGATATCGAGGAGCCGCTCCTCGCTGCTCTTCATGAACTTGGAGAGCTTCTCCTCGAATACGGGGTCCGCCCCCTCCGGTAGCTCGCGCTTGCCACGGCCACCGCGCCGGTAGGACCTGGGCAAAACCGGCGGCCCCATCGGCGCGCCGCCAGTGGTGACCCCGTCCGCCGCCGCCGCCGCCTGCTTGAGCGAGAGATCCATCTTCCCGTTGGTGGTGTCCACATTGAGGACCTTGACCTTGATCTTCTCGTTCATTTTCAGATGGTTGTTCACATCGCGGACGTACTCGTTTGCGATCTCCGAAATATGAACCAACCCGGTTCCCGCTCCCTCGATCTGCACGAATGCCCCGAAATTCGTGATCCCTACGACCGTCCCTTCCACCACCGTTCCTGGCGTTACTGCCACCTAATCCGCGGTCCCTCCTAATGCCATAAGCTCCTCCACCAGCTTTCAATCGCCCCCACCACGCCGCCGACCTGTTTGCTCCCCGGCGCGCCAGTGGTCAGCCCGAGCCCGGGCTGGGCCGCCGTCGCGCGTGGCTTAACGATGACATAAACCTGCTCGCCAGACCGAGTAAAGCCTTCCTTCCGGGCGGCTTCTTCCATCGCCCCGGGCGAGCCGGCAACCGAGAGCTGCTTGGCGGTCTGATCGTTGAGGGCGGCCATCTGCGCATTGCCGGATCGCAAAGCCTGCACCTGCTGGTTCAGCCGGAGGTTCAGCATCAGCTCCGAGCCAAAGGCCCAGAGACCCCAGATCACGATGGCCGCCACGACGATCCAGATCAACCTATCGGGCGCGGCGAGATGAACCTTCGCGTGGGAGGCTTTTCGCTCTGAGGTGCTCAAAATGTCAAGGTGGATGGTGGTGTATTCAAGCCAGCGGGAAAACGGAGTGGATTATAGGGTCCCTCCTTAGGATTGGCAAGGCTGGGAGATCCTGGATCGCTCATTTCGCGAGCTTGGCGGCCTCCCAGTACCGGTCGAGTTCCTCCAACGGGATCTCTGCCAGGGTCCTTCCGGCGGCCCGGACGGCCGCTTCCATGAGGCGAAAGCGGACCTCGAAACGGCTGGTTGCCTGCCGGAGCGCGTCCTCCGGGTTCATGCCCAGTTTCCTTGCCACATTGACCATGCTGAATAACACGTCCCCGAACTCGGCCTCCCGCTCTTCCGGCGTGGCCGCCTGGCGCAACTCCTCCACCTCCTCCCGGACCTTGTCGAGCGCCCCCTCGACGTCGGGCCAATCGAAGCCAACGGTGGCGGCGCGCCGTTGCAGAGACCAGGCCCGCTGCAGCGCGGGCAGCGACCGCTGCACGCCGTCCAGGGCCGACTCCCGCCGATACTCGACCGCTTTCAGCGCCTCCCAGTTTCGAACCACCTCATCAGCGCCGCTGACTTTGACGTCCGCGAACACGTGCGGATGCCGACGGATGAGCTTCTCGCGGATGACGTCCGCCACGTCGCCAAGAGAAAACTCACCCAGCTCCTGACCGATCTCGGCTTGCATCAGGACCTGCAGCAGCACGTCACCCAGTTCCTCGCGCAAGGTTGGGATCGACCCCTGGTCGATCGCCTCAAGGACCTCGTAGGCCTCCTCCAACATGGTGGAGCGCAGCGACGCGTGCGTCTGCTCCCGGTCCCAGGGACACCCGCCGGGGGCCCGCAGCCGATGGACCACGGCGATCAGGGCGGCGAGCTGATCGAGGTCCTCAGCCATTGGGCAGCGCGGCCACCTGCAAAACCCCGATATCGCGTCCGGCCGCCCGCAATGAGGGCAGGCCAAACAGGATCAACGACAGGCCGACGACGCTCGAGAGGACGAACGGAACCCAGAGCCCGAGTCCGAACAGGGTGCCCCCGATGAGCGCGCCGACCGCCTTGGCGGCCGTCTCGGCCGTCCCTACGGTACCGACGGCGCGACCGCGCTGATCCTCTGGCACCGCGCTCATCAGGAAGGCGTTGATCGACGGTTCGGCGAAGGCGGCGCTGCTGGCCTCCAGAACGCCCACCCCGATGACGGCGGGAATGCTGGTCAGGAAGGGGTAGATCGGCGCGATCAGCGCCGTCGATGCGGTGCCGCCCACGGCCAGCCAGCGCCGGTCATACCGATCCGACGCCCACCCCGCCAGCGGTGCGGTCAGGACCAGGGGCAGGGCGAAGAGCGAAAAGGAGAGCCCCACCTGCCAGTCGGTCGCCCCGATAGCCTTCATGAACAGGCTCCAGACCACGTTGTACACGCCGTAGACAAAGCCGATGCCGAGCGAGAGCATGGCCAGGCCGCGTATTGCCGCCGAGCCGGCGCGCACCACCGCGGCCGACTGGATCGGCTGCTTCACCCCGGCCCGGCCGCGTCCGAGCCGGGGCGATCGGAGCGCGAAGGCGACCACCACGGCGGCCAGCAGCATGGCGAGCCCGGTCACCTCGAACACCGTGCGCCGGCCGAACACCGCAAGCACCCCGCCCAGGGCCGGCCCCACGATCAGTCCCGACATGTCCGCCCCGGCCATCCAGCCGTAGGCGACGCCCCGATCTGCCGCCGGCACCAGGTCCGCGACCACCGCGCGCGAGCCGGGCCGGAAGGCGGCCGCCCCCAGTCCCTGGATGAACCGGAGCGCGATCAACCAGCCGATCGACAGCGGGACGGCGAAGGTGGCGATCGCCGCGCCGGCCACGAGCAGTCCTCCGATCATGAGCGGCCGGCGGCCAAACCGATCGGAGAGCCTCCCGGCCGGGTACTGGCCGAGAAACTGTGCGACCAGGTTGGCGCCCACGACGATGCCGACCATGGTGTACGAGCCACCTCGCTCGCGGAGAAACAACGGGAGCACCGGCAAGACCGACCCCACGCCTGTGCCCACGATGAAGACCGCGGCAATGATTCCCCACAACGCGGTCCGACGGGACCGTCTAGTCGGCACGGAAGGCGCTCGCCTCGATCTCCACCAACCACGCCGCCTCGAGGAATCCCCGCACGCCAATGAGCGCAGTGACCGGCTTGATGCCCGAGAACACCTCGGCGTGGGCCCGACCGATCTGGCGCCATCGCCGCGGGACCGTGGTAAAGATTCGCGTTCGGGTCACGTCCTCCAGCCCGGCACCGACACCATCCAGGGCTTCGGCAATCACCCGCAAGCACTGCCGCGTTTGCTCGTAGACATCACCCGCGCCGACCGTGACCCCATCCGCCGTGGTCGGGGCACATCCGGCGATCTCGATGCTCGGCCCGACCCGGACCGCCCGGGCGTAGCCGACGATGCGCTCCCATTTGCGCCCGGTCGTATACACCCGGCGATGTTCCACAGGCACCACTTTAGACGGCGATGGCGACCCTGCCGAGTCGCTCGATCTCGCCCAGCACCTCGACCAGCCGCTCCTTCCACTGCGGACCGGCCTGGCGCATCGAGATCCGTACCTTTCCGAACCGGACCTGGAGGATCGACCGGAACTGGGCCTCCAGCCGCCTCGGGTCGCCGCCCCAACCGGCCGGCAGGCGCAACACGAGGGAATCGCCGTCGCTCTCGATCGCGGTCAGGCCTGCCTGCCGCGCCAGCCATTTCACGCGAAGCGCGTAGATCAGGTTCCGGACTGGCGCCGGCGGCTTGCCGAAGCGGTCCGCCAGGTTCTTTTGGGCGGCTTCCAGCCCTTCTTCGTCCTCCACCGCGGCGAGATCCTGGTACACCTGCAAGCGCAACTTTTCGTCCGGCACGTAGGCCCTTGGCAGGAAGTGCTCCAGCGGGAGGTCCAGCGTGAGGCCCGCCGGGATCTCGACCGCCTGCCCGCTCTTCTGCGATTCGACCGCTTGCCGCAACATCGCGTTGTACAACTCGAGGCCGACCGCCGCGATCGCGCCATGCTGGGCCGTCCCCAGCAGGTTGCCGGCACCGCGGATCTCCAGGTCCTTGAGAGCCAGCTTGAAGCCCGAACCCAGGTCGTGAAGTTCGGAGATGACGTCGAGGCGTTTGTCCGCGTTCTCCGAGAAGGATCGGGTCGGGTTGTACAGGAAGTACGCGTAGGCGCGCTGGCCCGCCCGCCCGACGCGACCCCGCAACTGGTACAGCTGCGCCAGGCCCATGCGATGGGCATCGATCACGACGATCGTGTTCGCGTTGGGAATGTCCAGGCCGGACTCGATGATCGTCGAGCAGACCAGGACGTCCGCCTCGCGGTTGATGAACTTGACCATGACGTCGGCCAGGGTGCTTTCGGGCATCTGGCCGTGGCCGACCAGCACTCGGGCGTGCGGGACGAGACGCTTGATCCGCTCCTCCGCCTTCCGGATCGTCTGCACCCGGTTGTACACGTAGAAGGCCTGGCCACCTCGCTGCAGCTCGCGCTGGATGACTTCCTTGATCAGGTCGTCGTCGTCTGCCGTCACGAACGTCTTGATCGGCAGCCGCTCCTCGGGAGGCGTCTGGATGACCGAAAGGTCCCGGATCCCCGCCAGCGCCATGTGGAGCGTCCGGGGAATCGGTGTGGCCGAGAGTGAAAGCACGTCCACCGAGGCTCGCAATTGCTTCAGCTTCTCCTTCTGCATGACGCCAAAGCGCTGCTCCTCGTCGAGGACCACCAGGCCCAGGTCCCGGAACTGGACATCTTTCTGCAGCAGCCGGTGCGTGCCAATAACCACGTCAACCTCACCGGTCCGAAGCCGGCGGAGGACATCGTTGGCCTCGGCGTCGGTTCGAAACCGCGACAGCATGTCGACCTTCACGGGAAACGGTCGGAAACGCTCGCTGAAGGTGAGGAAATGCTGCTGGGCAAGCACCGTGGTTGGCACCAGCACCGCCACCTGCTTGGAGTCGGCGACGGCCTTGAATGCGGCACGGACCGCGAGTTCGGTCTTGCCGAAGCCGACGTCGCCCGCCAGCAACCGATCCATCGGCCGCGAGTCCTCCATGTCCGCCTTGATCTCCGCCATCACACGGACCTGGTCAGGCGTCTCGTCGTACGGAAAAGACTCCTCCAACTCATGCTGCCAGGGTCCATCAGCCGAGTAGGCATGCCCTTCGACAAGCTGGCGCTTCGAGTACAGGTCGAGGAGATCCTTGGCGACCTCCTCCACCGACTCGCGGACTTTTTTCTTCGCTCGATCCCACTCACCTGACCCAAGGCGCTGCAATCGCGGCGCCGCGTCCCCACCGCCCACATACTTCTGCACGCGCTCGAGATGCTCGACCGGCACGTAGAGCTTGTCTCCCTCGGCGTACTCGAGCTGCATGTACTCGCGCTCCTGGCCTGCCTCCCCCATCAGCCGCATGCCGACGAACCGTCCGATCCCGTGATCGACATGCACGATCAGGTCACCAGGCTCGAACTCGAGCTTCCAGGTGGCCGAGCGGGCGCGGACGACACCACGTCGGACCCGCTGACGCAAGCCCCCAAAGATGTCGCTATCGCCATAGACGTCCAGGTCGGCCGCTGGCACGCGGAAGCCCTGGGCGACCGGCTGGCTGCCCAACACAATCAGGCCCGGCATCAGCGGCGTGTGGGACCAGGTCAGCCGCCCGGCGGCCGGGTAGACGTCCCGATCCTCGAGCAGCTCCCGCAAGCGCGACTCCTGTTGGGTCACGATGAGGATTCGCTGTTTTGCCTTCGCTCCCGCGCGCACCCGCTCGGCCAGGGCGTCCATGCGGCCAGCGTAGGCATCGACGGGCTCGAAGCCGAGGTCGACCGATCCCTCATCATCGGCCTGGGCGACTTCGCAGGTCCTCCATTCGGTCGTCCGCTGCTGGAGTGCCGCCACGGAAACCAATCCGGTCCGCAGCCGGGTCGGTAGCTCACCGCGATCCACCTCGACCGACACCAGATCCTTGAGCTCCTGCTCGCGCTGCACGGCCTGGGCCAGATTCCGCCGGGCATCGATCGACAGGATCAGGGCGTCCTGCGGGAGGTGATCGAGCAGGGTCGGCTGTGCGGGCTCAAGGTACGCCTGAAATCCCTCGATGCCGTCGAAGTAGGCCGCCGCTCGCACCCGCTCGATATCAGCCAACCAATCGTCTCGCACTTCCGGAAGGCTATGACTGAAATCAAGATCCTCGAGCGCGTGATCCGCGGCGGTGATGGCCTCTGGACTGAGGATCACCTCGGCGGCGGGCAGGATGCGGGCCCCCGGCACAACGCCCACGGAGCCCTGCGTCTCAACATCGAACTCGCGCAGCGATTCGAGCTCGTCTCCGAAGAACTCGGCGCGAAGCGGCCGCTGCCGGTCAGGGGGATAGGCGTCGAGGATGCCACCTCGAAGACTGAATTCCCCTCGTGACTGCACCAGCGGTTCGCGCCGGTAGCCGAGGGTCGCCAGCTTGTGGAGCAGGTCGTCCAGGACGTAGCGCTCACCGGGTCGAAGCGTGAATGCCCACCGCCGGAGGGCATCGGCGGTCAGCGTCGGACGCGTCATCGCGTTCCATGAGCTGAAGCACACGACCGGCTCGCCCGACCCCAGCGCGTCGATCGCCTGGAGGCGCCGCCGCACGGTCTCCTCGTCCGGCGCCAGGCGGTCAAAGGGAAGCGTCTCCACCGCCGGGAAGACCACTGCGCGCAGGCCCTCACCAAACCAGGCCGAGACCTCGCCGAAGGCCCCTTCCGGATCCGCCACGAGGACCAGCACCACACGCCCGGCCCGGCGCGCCAGCCAGGGGGCAAAGACCGGGAGGGCGCTGGCTGGCAGGCCGTGGCCGCGCAGGGCCGCGGCAGGCGCGCTCCACCAGCCCTCCAGCCGGCGGCGCGCCGGGAGGCGATCGACCAGGTCGAGCAGCGTTTCAGTCATCAACGGCCATGCAAAAATGCGCCCGCGGCCACGGGCCGGGGCGTGCGTTCCTAGCTTATCAGCCTTCGTTCGAGGATCCGGCGCCCGACGTCTAGCCACCTCGTATCGCCCCGGCGTTCGCGCCACAGCCAGTATTCGACGCCCCAGAGCAGGATGGCATCGAGGCTCAGCGAGCTGAGCCGTTCATAGAGCTCGAGCACATCGTCAGGCTGAACGCTGACGGGATCGCCGTGCGTCGCGCGCGACGCCTCCCATGGCTCAGCCTGGGCTTCCGTGACCCACAGCCGCTTGTGCTGGCCGCGGGCGATCCGCCCCCAGCGGGCAACGGAATCCATCTGGTCCTTCACGGCGTGGGCGACCCCCTCCATGCCCTCCCGTCTCCAACCGATGGCTCGATACAGGTCGAGGCCGAGAACGTCATCGGGTTCGAGGACGGCCAACGCCTCGCGCTCGGCGGGGATCTCGAGGTGGAAGCGCCGCTGCCAGGTCGATTGCCACCGGCTCGACCAGCGATCGAGGCCGGCATCGAAATGGCCGAAGGTGGTGATCACGATCGGACGGGTCGGGTCGAGCCCGCGCACGCACGCCGCCTCGGCGCGAACCAGCGACCGACGGACCAGTCCGCCCAGGGGGCCCGAGCGATTGAACGGCTCATTTTCGATCTGCCAGGCGACCAGGCGGTGGCATCCACGGTAGCGTCGGACGGTGGCCCCCACGTGGTCCAGGAGGCCACCCCCAATCGCGACGTCACCTGGCTGCTGCTGGCCGGGAAGGTAAAACTCCGGCCATCCGAGCGCCTTCATCCCCACCGTCAACAGGACGCGCTGACCAGTTCGATCCGCCTCTTCCATCAGCCAGTCGAGGTGCGTGTATCCGGTCTGGTCGACCTCGCGCCAGGACGTGGACAGCCTGATGAGATCGAATCCCATGGCGCAGACGCGGGTAAACGCCTGCCGGTACTCGAGCCCCAGGCCCTCCGCACGCCAGCGAACGAAACTGGTTCCGACTTGAGTCATCGGCCGACCGGACGCATTGGCTACGCTACTCGCGATGTTCCACCGCAAGCCCGCGATGCCAACCCCAACCGACCGTTGGCTCGTGATTGGCCTGGGCAATCCCGGCCGGGATTATGAGCGCTCGCGACACAACATGGGCTTCTTATGCATCGACGAGCTGGCGCGGCGTCACCACACAAAGGTCACCGACCGTGCCGCCAAATCGTTGACCGCGCGTGTCTGGCTCGACACGCGCGAAATGATCCTGGCCAAGCCGCAAACGATGATGAATCTTTCAGGTCTGGCCGGCAAGGCCTTGCGCGCCAGGTACGACGTCCCGTTGGACCGGGTCCTCGTCATCCACGACGAACTGGACCTCCCGTTCGGCCGGCTGCGGATCAGAAAGGGAGGCAGCTCGGCGGGCAACCATGGCCTCGACTCCCTGATCGCCTCGTTCGGAACCAGGGAGTTCATCCGCCTCCGCGTCGGCGTGGGCCGCCCGGTCGGGAGCGGCGTCGAGTACGTCCTGGGTAGCTTCACCCCGCCGGAGCGAGAGCAGCTTCGGCTGATCATCGCGCGCGTTGCCGACGCCGTCACCTGCGTGATCGACCAGGGTCTGGAACGCGCCACGACCGACTTCAACAAGGGGTAGCCGCCGCCGCCTCCGGCTAGGGCGTGGCCCCGGCAGGCACGACCCGTCGCTCAGTCAACGTCAGGTAGAGAACGACGGCGACCGCGGCCAGCCCGGTCAGCACGCCGCCCAGCCACATGGACGCCGACGGGCCCCAGAAGTGCGCGACCGCCCCGGCGAAGAAGTTTCCGATAGGGGTCACGCCAACCAGCAGGATCGAGTAGAGGCTGACCATGCGGCTCTGCATCCGGTCCGGGGAACGCACCTGCACGATGATGTTGGTGCCGATGGTGTAGACGGCGAAGGCCCACCCAATGACGACCAGCAGAATCACCGCCTGGGTGAAGCTCGGCGTGATCAAAAACAGGACTTCCATCAGGCCGAAGAAGAAGCCTCCCAGGGCGATCCGCCGGGGCTCCAGCAAGAACGTTCCGGCCGCGGTCATCGTCAATGCACCAATCAGCGAGCCCACGCCCTGGGCGGCGAACAGGTATCCGAGGGTGTCGGCGTTGGCGTGCAGGGCGACCCTGGTGAAGAGCGGGAGGACCAGGTTGAAGTTGGCGCCAAAGGTGCCCGCCACCAGCAGGAGCGCAAACAGCCCGACCAGGGTGGGAACCTCGCGGACGTGCCGCAACCCCTCCCGGATCAGCGTGATGGCTCGTTCCGGCGGACCTACCGGCCGCGGCCGGCGCCGGATGGTGTAGAGAGCCGCCACCACGCCAAGGTAACTGGCCGCATTGAGCCAGAAACACGCCGCGACCCCGAGTGTTGCGATGACCAGGCCGCCGATCGCGGGACCGATGATCCTGGCCAGGTTGAAGGCGGTCGCATTAAGAGCCACGGCACTCGCTAGCTCGCCTCGCCCAACCATCTCCAGGACCGTTGCCTGGCGCGCCGGGAAATAGAGGGCCTGGTTGACGCCGAGCACGCCCGCGATCACCAACAAGACCGGCAGCGTGATGACATGCGTCACCGTGAGGATCGCGTACAGGGCGGCACCAGCGGCGGACACGACCTGGGTGACGAGCAGGACGTCCCGATGGACGAACCGATCGACCAGCGTGCCGGCGTAAAGACCGAACACCAGGATCGGGCCATAGCTGAAGGCGCCGAACAAGGCGAGTGCGAAGGCGGAGTCGTGCGAGAGTTGGAGGACGAGCCAGGCCGCGGCGACCGACTGCATCCAGGTGCCGACCACCGAGACCGCCTGGCCGATGTAATAGCGGCGAAACTCAGCGTATTGAAGGGCCGCCGTCTGCAGCAGGCCGCGATTGCGCGCACCTGGTGGGGGAAGCGTGGAGCGAATGCCTCTCAGTTTACGAGGCGCGACTCCGCCAGCATCACATCGCCAACCCGAAATACTCGATGTCGCGCCAGATCAACCCATCCAGCAGGTCGATCACGCTGACCGAGGGCTGACGCACCAGGTCTCCATCGCGCAAGTAGGTCCAGGCGCCGACAACGACCACGGTCTCGTCCTCGCAGACCAGGCGGTCGACTTCGAACATGACCTCGGGGGTGCAGCCGACCGCCTGCCGGCTCATCAAGAGGAACGCCTCACGGTCCAGGATCGGCTCGGGAATGCCCGGTGTTCGATGGACGACATCAGGATGAAGCCAGCGCGCGAAGCCCTCCCAATCCCTGGCGGCCAACGCGGCGAGGGCGGCGATCACCACCTCCCCGGCGGCGCTCATGCGATGTGGAGGATGTGTCGGGCGAACAGCAGAAGGCCGACCAGCGCCGTGCCGATCGCCGCCATCAAGACCGCGGCGGCCGCCACGTCCTTGGCCCTACCGATCATCGGATGTCGCTCCGGCCAGGCGTAATCGATCAGGACCTCGAGCGCGGTGTTGAATAGCTCAGCCGCGATGACGACAGCGAAGCAAAGGACCAGGCCCACGAACTCGATCGCGGTGAAGTGAAAGAGCAACGCCGCCAGCAGAACTACCGCGGCAGCCAGCAGGTGAAATCGCAGGTTGGCCTGCGATGAGACCGCCCAGCTGAGCCCCCGGCCGGCGTGCCGGAAGCTGTAAAGCGTCCGCCGCAGATCGAGACGGCGGGCTCGATCGGTACTGCCGATGCGTTGGGCTTCGAAGTCGGCATCAGAGCGAGGCGTCATCGGCCCAGGTCGAGGATCCGGTCCGTCAGTTCCCGCATCTTGGTCTCCTCCTTGGCTTCGGCGTGGTCGTAGCCGAGCAGGTGGAGGAATCCGTGGACGGCAAGGAGGCGCACCTCATCGTCCATCGGGTGTCGCGCGGCCCGGGCCTGGACGCGCGCACGCGGAAGCGAAATCACGATGTCGCCGAGCCAGTGCTCGGTCCCGGGAGGCGCCTGGAACCGCTGGTCGGTCGGCGCTTCTTGCGCGGCAAAGGCGAGCACATCCGTGGGCTCATCCAGGCCACGAAAGCGGCGATTGTACTCGCGCAGGTGCTCATCGCCGGTCAGGGTGACCACCGTCACGGTTTCCTTGGGCACGTCGAGGAGTCGGGCGCCCGCTTGCAGCAGCGTCTTCAGGCGGTCCAGATCAACGCCGGAGGCCAGCGATGACGGACCCCATCGGCTCATCTGGATGAGCACGACTGTATGCTACCCGCGGATCAGCGGTGACTGCCGGTTTTCTTTTCGGCTGCACGGGTGCGCCCGGCGAGGTAGCGGATCCCGATGAGTCCTGCCGCGAGCGCTATCCAGACCAGGAGGATCCAGTCTTGCGGAACCTCAGAGCGCCGGCCCAGGTCGGCCGCAAGGGCGTCGGCGAGGATGAAAAACCCGATCAGGAGCAGGCCAACGCCTTCCATTCGAGTTCGGGCCTGGCTGGCAGGGGATGCCCCGCGAAGCAGAAGTGGGACCCGGCCGATCGCGATCATGGAAATCGCCGGCAGGATAACCGCCGCCGCGACGACGTAGGCGAGCACGATGACCGAGTTGGAAAGCAACACATCTCTATATCGCGGCGCGATGGTTGACATTGCGAGCCGTGACCGTGTCGCGACAATCTCAGCTCGTGCTGGGTCTGGTTCTGGTCGCCGGCCGCGGCAGCGGGATCGTCTTGTCGTCTGCGTCGAGGGTCCCGTCGTGACCACCCAGCGTGGTGTCGACCGCGCCCGCGGCCGGGGCGTCGGCCTGGGCTGAGGCCGGATACTCGATTCGCGCGTGGTAGATGCTGACGACCATATTGGCGAAGGTCTCCTCGACCAGCTTCAGGTCATGGAAGGACAGCTCGCAGTCGTCCAGCTGGCCATCCCGAACGAACCCCTGGACCATCCGGTGGACATGCTCTCGGATGCTCTCCGTGCTCCGGTCCTTCAGGGTCCGGGTCGAGGCTTCGACGGTGTCGGCCATCATGACGATCGCCGCCTCCTTGCTTTTCGGCCGCGGTCCCGGGTACCGGAAGTCGTCCTCGCGGACGTCCAGCCCCTGTTCGAGCGCCTGGCGATAGAAATACTTCTTGACCGTGGTCCCCTGGTGCTGCTGCACGATGTCCTTGATTGCGGTCGGGAAATGGTATTGCTTCAGCAGCTCGACGCCCTCCGTGACGTGGGCGTTGAGAATGTCCGAGCTGGTGGTTGGGGACAGGTTCTCGTGGATGTTGCCGATGTCCGCCTGGTTCTCGACGAAGAAGTGCGGCCGCCGGATCTTTCCGATGTCGTGGAAGTAGCAACCGACACGGGCTAGCACGGCGTTCGCGGCGACGGCCTCGGCAGCGGACTCAGCCAGGTTGGCGGCCACGATGGAGTGGTTGTAGGTACCGGGAGCGCTGACCATCAGCCGTTTCAACAGCGGATTGTTCGGGGTCATCAACTCCAGGAGCTTCATGGGCGTAATCACGCGGGTGACCTCACCGAGGTAAGTCAGCGAGCCGGCGGCGATCAGGGCGGCCAGCAGGCCGTTGACCAGCGCGATCGCGCCGATCCCGAGAACCTCATCCACCGACTGGCGGCGCTCGATCGAGGCCAGCGCCACGATCGTGACGAACTGCGCCCCGGCAACCAGGATGCCGGCGGTCACCCACTGGCCGAGCCGTTCGAGCCGGTGCACGTAGATGGCGCCGATGGCGCCGCCGAGGAAGCCGATGAGGGTGAGATCCAGCAGGTTGTCCGCGATGATGCCGGTGAGAAGCCCCACGGCCAACGCGACGATGATTCCCAGGCCGGTGTCCATCAGGGTGGCGACGAGCATCGGCACGGCGGCCATCGGCACGATGTACTGCGCACGCGGATCGATCGGGACCACGACCTTGGCGATCAGCAGGATGGCCAGCATGAGGGCGCCCAGGGTGGCGAGCTGTCGCGGTTCGCGGAGGATCGCGGGCTTGAACTGCATCAGGTAGCCGAGGGCGACGGCGAAGAGGATGGTGACGAGCATGAAGGTCGCCAGGATGCGCGACCAATCCGCCTGTGGCGCGAGGAGTCCGACAGCCTGCGCTTCCTCCAACTGGAAGGGCGTGACGAGGTCCCCGTAGCGGATGATGGTCTGGCCCTTCCCCACCGTGACGAACACCGGCGGCACGGCGTCACTTGCCTGTTGCCGTTTCAGATCCGTCTCGGAGGGGAGGTAATTGACCTTGAGGTAATCGCGCACCAGGCTGGCCACTAATGACGAGGCGGTGGCGTCGAGATGCAGGGCCGTCGCACGGGTCCGCGCGGTGTCCTGGGCGCTCTTGAGGGTGTCGGCCTTGATGCCGTTGGTCTCCAGCGCCTGCAGGATATCCCCGGCGTTCTTGAAGGTGGCCGCCACGGTGCCTTCGTCGGCCTGCAGGAGGTACTGGCGCTGGGCATCGGACAGCTGGGGCTCGAGCAGACTCAGCCGGGCTGCCCGGTCCGGGCCGGATGATGATGATTGGCGGAGATCAGAAACCTTGGTCGCCAGGGTGTCCAGGGACTGTCGTTGTTGGGTTGCGATCGAGCCGTCGAATTGGTCGGGAACCTGTTGTGCAGCCGCGGCCCGGGCCTCGTCACGCCGGGTCTGGCTCTCGTATCGAACGGACCGAGGCGCGACGACGTCCTGGGAGGACACATCGCCGGCCTTCAGGGTCAGTCGGTTTGGCAGGAAGTTCTGCGCGACGACGAGGGAGATCAGCAGGGCGATCAGCAGCGAGATGGCGGCCGATCGCACGTACGGAGGCCATCGGCGTTTGACTCCCACCTGACCCAGGCGCAGATCACGCGCGAAGAGGCGCCCGCGGCGGCGGAGGCGCTCGAGAGCCGCGGAACCACGCTCTTTCACTGTTTCAACCGAATCGCGGGGGCCTCACGGCACCACGTAGCCTATGCCGTCCGGGCCCGCCGTTTACGCGCCGCGGCGATCTTCTTCTTCTTCTTTACGCTCGGCTTCTCATAGTGCTCGCGCCGGCGCACCTCGGAAAGAACGCCGTTCTGCTTGATCTTCTTATTGAAGCGGCGAAGGGCGCTTTCGAAGGTCTCGTTTTCGCGGACCTTGATTTCGGACACCTGGATTGCACCCCCTCTTCCGTGCGGAGTCCATGTTGGCCAGAAGTATAGTCGCGGCTCAGTTTAGGTGTCAACCAAAAGTCCGCCGTATTCGCGGCTGGTCGTGACCGCTGGCTGACGGTCCAATCGCGGCACCCATCGCTACCGCCACAAGCCGGTCACAGGCGGCGGTCCCGCCAGATGACGGGCCGAAACCCCCGCGTTTGTCTTAGCAGAGGAGCACATCCTCAAGGAGGACTGATCAAATGTTCACGCTTTTGACCACGTGGATCGGCCAACGGATCATCACCGTCACCGCGGTGAGCGTGTTGACCGTTGCGGCTGTCCCCACAACGCTTGTCATCGTTTCGCACGACGACCAGAAGACCGCCGTCGCCGTTGCCGTCATCCAGCCGGCCAGCGGCCAGCAGAAAGTCGTGCTGGTGGCGGCCGTCAAGAAAGCTGGTGATGCCGTCATCACGCAGCTGAACAATGCGGAGTCGAGCTGCAACGGCTCGGTTACCAGCACGGTCAGCGCGGCGAAGGTTGTCCCCGCCAAGATCCAGACACAGCTCACCAAGGCCAAGACGCAGGTTCACGGAAGCGTCTCGCCCTTCATCGCGGCCATCCAGAAGGACGAGGACCGCTTCGCCCACCTCACGGTGGTGACCCCCCAGGACGAGGAAAATGAGCTCTCTGAGATCAACCTGATCCAGCTCACCGCCCTGGGTGACGGTCATTCGACCGGGACGGTGACCATCACCTGCCAGACCGTCATCGTGACCATCCAGGAGACGATCCAGATCACGGTGACGCCGGTGACTATCTGCCCGACGACCCCAAAGAAGGGCGACGAGGACTAGCGGAGAATGCGCCAGAGGCGGGAGCGGATCTCCCGCCTCTTTCTTGTTTCGGGTGTCCTACCAGAGGTCCCCGCCGCCCAGCATGATGTACAGGATCGGACCGACGCCCCAGAAGATGCAGGCCAGCGCCCAGATCACCTTCTGCAGGCCGTTGAGATCCTCGCGACCGGCCAGGTTGATGAGACACAGGATGTAGGCAATGGGGTGCAGGACGACGGAGAGGAGGATCTCGAGGAGGAACTTCATGACCCCATTGTGCCAACCGCCAGCACCCGCATGCTCTCGGCACTGAGCGGCTCGCCATTCCAGTCGCCATAGAGGCGGATGTCCTTGAAACCGGCCACCTGGAGCGCCTCTTCGACCTCCGCGCCGCTGTAGATGCGAATGGCATGGACATCGGTCTGCCGCGCATTCGGGGTGCTGACCGTCCGTTGCACGACCAACCGCCGGCCCGCCTGGACCAGCTGCCGCTCTTCCATCACCGCCGTCTTCCCCACCGCAAACCATTGCCGGGGCTCGAACTGCTCGCGCTCACGCTGGCCGTTCAGGACTTCGAGCAGCAGGCGGCCGCCGGGCACCAACATGCCCGCCACCGACCGAAGCACCTTTCGGTCGTCCGCCTCGTCGGCAAAGTAGCCGAAGCTGGTGAACAGGCTGAGGGCGACATCGAAGGGGGCTCCCGCCAATGGCTCGCGCATATCACCCTCCACCAGGTGAACCGTCACCTGGGCCGCGCGGGCACGGGCCGCGGCGACATCCAGGAGGTAGGCGGATAGGTCGATGCCGGTGACGTCGTAGCCCCGGCGCGCCAGCTCGATCACGTGCCGGCCCTGGCCGCAAGCCACGTCGACGATCCGGGCCGGGGCTTCGAGACCCAGGAGAACCACGAGCTGATCGACCTCAACGGGGGTTCGCTCGGCGAGGTAGGCATCGTAGAGGCTGAGGTAGCCGGGCCCGAACCAGGCACGCCACCAGTCGGGGGCTGGCTCTTCCATACCTTTATATATAGGCTCGGGAACCATCATGACGGAACTTGATCACGCCAAACGGCTCTGGCGAAACCCGGAGCCCAAACCGTCCTATGAGGTCGTCGTCGTGGGCGGTGGCGGTCACGGATTGGCAACCGCCTATTACCTCGCCAGGAACCACGGTATCCGCAACGTCGCCGTGCTCGAGCGCGGATGGTTGGCCGGTGGCAACATGGCCCGCAACACCACGGTGATCCGCTCGAATTACCTCTGGGACGAAAGCGCCGCGATTTACGAACACGCGCTCAAGCTCTGGGAAGGCCTGGCCGAGGAGCTCGACTACGAAATCCTGTTCAGTCAGCGCGGCGTGCTCAACCTCGCCCACAGCCTCGGCGACATGCGGGAGGGGCGCCGGCGCGTCAACGCCAACCGCCTGAATGGCATCGATGCCGAATGGCTGACGCCCGAGGAGGTCAAGGCGTTCTGCCCGATCGTCAATACCTCGCCCGACGTTCGCTACCCGGTCATGGGCGGCACGCTGCAGCGTCGCGGTGGCATCGCGAAACATGACTATGTTGCCTGGGCCTTCGCTCGAAAGGCGGACGAGCTCGGCGTCGACCTGATCCAGAACTGTGAGGTGACCGGGTTCGACCTCGAGGGAGATCGTGTGGTTGCCGTGCGGACCAACCGTGGCCGGATCGCGGCCGGCAAGGTCGCCCTGTGCGCGGCCGGCCATAGCACGGTCCTGGCGTCGATGGTCGGCCTCGAGCTTCCGATTCAGAGCCACCCGCTACAGGCGCTGGTGTCCGAGCTGCTCGAGCCGGTGCTCAATTGCGTCGTGATGTCCAATGCGGTGCACGTCTACGTCAGCCAGGCGCACAAGGGCGAGCTGGTGATGGGTGCCGGCATCGATCCCTACAACTCCTACGCCCAGCGGGGCTCCCCGCACGTGATCGAGTACCAGCTGGCGGCCGCGGTCGAGCTCTTTCCGATCTTCAGCCGGGCGCACGTGCTGCGGACCTGGGCGGGCATCGTCGACGTGGCGCCTGACGCCTCGCCTATCCTCGGCCTGACGCCGATCGAGCATCTCTATGTCAACTGCGGATGGGGCACTGGCGGTTTCAAGGCGACGCCGGCCGCCGGTTGGGTCTACGCCTACACCCTCGCCCACGGCACGCCGCACGCGCTCAATGCTCCCTTCACCCTGGAGCGCTTTACCACCGGCGCCCTGATCGACGAGCACGGCGCGGCGGCGGTCGCCCACTGAGATGCTGATTCCCTGCCCCTGGTGCGGCGACCGGGAGGACGCCGAGTTCAAGTACGGCGGCGCGGCCCAGGTGGCCTACCCCCAGGACCTGGACAGGATCGACGACGCGGCCTGGGCCCGGTATGTCTTCATGCGTCCAAATCCGAAGGGCCCGATGGCTGAGCGATGGGTGCATACCGCCGGATGCCGTCGCTGGTTCAACGTGGTGCGCGATACGGTCACCCACGAGATCACGCCGGCCGAGCGGAATTCGCCGTGAGTCGATTGGCCTCCGGCGGACGCATCGATCGCTCGCAGCCGCTGGGCTTCACGTTCAACGGCAAGCCATTCCGTGGCTACGCTGGTGACACGCTCGCGTCGGCACTCCTGGCCAATGACGTTGTGAAAGTCGCAACCAGCGCGACATACGGTAAGCCGCGCGGCGTCTTCAGTGCCGGGGTCGAGGAGCCGAACGCGCTGGTCCAGATCGGCGCGGATCCCATGCTTCGCGCCACACAGGTCGAGCTGGTGGAGGGGCTCGACGCGGTCGGTCTGAATGGGAAGGGCCGGCTGAGCCCGGAGGGGGAGTTCGGTCGCTTCGACAAGCTCTACGCCCACAGCGACGTCCTCGTCGTCGGCGGCGGGCGCGCCGGTCTGACCGCGGCCCTCAGCGCCGGTCGAACCGGAGAGCGCGTCATGCTGGTCGACGAACAAGCCGAACTGGGCGGCCGGCTGCTGAGTAGCGGGTGGGACGACTGGCTGGGGGATGTTATCGGCGAGCTGTCGTCGATGCCCGAGGTTCGCCTCCTGACGCGGGCGACGGCGTTCGGCCTGTACGAACAGAACCTGGTCCTGATCGCCGAGCGCCGGCCGGACGGTGGCCGCCTGCACCAGGTTCGAGCCCGACGGGTGGTGCTGGCCACCGGGGCGCACGAGCGCCCGCTCGTTTTCCGTAACAACGATCGTCCGGGCATCATGCTCGCCGGTGCTGTTCGGACCTACGTCAACCGGTACGGCGTGGCCCCCGGGCACCGGGCCGTGATCTTTACCAACAACAACAGCACGGATGCGCTGGCGACGGACCTCCGGCGGGCCGGCATCACCATCGATGCCATCGTTGACGTTCGCGCCAGAGAAGCGGTCGTCGACACCATGGCTTCGTCACCGGGGGCACTGAGCGCCGTCGTCATCGCGCCGCTCACAGGCGGCGGCGCGCCTCGGGAGGTGGAGTGCGACCTCCTCTGTGTCTCTGGCGGGTTCAATCCGGCAGTGCACCTCTTCAGCCAGGCGCAGGGGCGCCTGCGCTACGACGAGGGACTCGCCTGCTTCGTGCCGGACGCGCCACTGGCCGCCATCGAGGTGGTTGGGGCCGCGAGTGGCGACCTGGGCGGGCGTGGCCAGGGGGCCATCATGCCCTACTGGATGGTGTCGGGGGACGGGCGCGACTGGACGCAACATTTCGTTGATCTCGAGCGAGACGTAACCGTGGCCGATGTGCGCCAGGCACTCGGCGCGGGCATGCGCTCTGTCGAGCACGTCAAGCGATTCACCACCATCGGCACGGGCAGTGACCAGGGAAAGACGGCCGGCATCAACGAGAGCGCCATCGTGGCCACCCAACTGGGCCAGCCAGTCGGCGCGGTGGGCGTCACCACCTTTCGTCCCCCCTATGTCCCGGTCTCGTTCAGCCTGCTCGCCGGCCGAAATCGTGGGGACCTGTTCGATCCGATCCGGGTGACGTCGATCCACCCGTGGCACATCGCGCACGGCGCGCGGTTCGAGAACGTCGGCCAGTGGAAGCGGCCCTGGTACTTCCCCCGAGACGGCGAGACGATGGAGGCGGCCGTGCTGCGCGAATGCCGGGCGGCCCGTGAGGGCGTCGCGGTCATGGATGTCTCGACGCTCGGCAAGATCGACATCCAGGGCCCGGACTCCCTCACATTCCTGAACGGGCTTTACACCAATGCCTTCGACACCCTGGCCGTCGGCATGTGCCGCTACGGCCTGCTCTGCCGCGCCGATGGGATGGTCTTCGACGATGGCGTCGTGATGCACCTCGCACAGGATCATTACCTGGCCACCACCACGACCGGAGGGGCGGCGGCCGTCCTGGACTGGTTCGAGGAGTGGCTGCAGACCGAATGGCCGGACCTGCGGGTGCGATGCACTTCGGTGACGGACCACTGGGCCGGCATCGCCCTGGTCGGTCCCCAGTCCCGCCAGGTGGTGGCCGCCTTGTTCCCGGACCTCCCGGTCGATCCGGCGAGCTTCCCTTTTCTCGCCGTTCGGGAGGGCGACCTCCGGGGAATTCCGGTGCGCCTTCACCGAATCACCTTCTCGGGAGAGTTGGCCTACGAACTGTGGACCCCCAACTGGTACGGCCTTGCCCTCTGGGAGTGGGTGATGGACGCGGGCGCGCCACTGGGCATCACGCCCTATGGCACCGAGGCGATGCACGTGCTGCGGGCTGAGAAGGGCTACATCATCGTCGGCCAGGACACCGACGGAACGGTGACCCCACAGGATCTCGGCATGAGCTGGATCGTCTCGAAGAAGAAGGACTTCGTAGGCAAACGCTCCTTCCGGCGGGCCGACACGACTCGGCCCGATCGCAAACAGCTGGTTGGACTCCTCCCCGCGGATGGTGGTGACCTGCTTCCCGAAGGGGCGCAGCTCTCGCTCCAATCGCGAAGCACCCCGCCCGTGCCAATGGTGGGCTACGTCACCTCCAGCTACCGGAGCGCCGCACTTGGGCGGACATTTGCCCTGGCGCTGGTCGACGGCGGTCGGGAGCGTATCGGAAGCACGGTCTTCGCACCCCTCCCCGACCGAATCGTTGCCGCGACCGTCACCGAACCGGTTTTCTGGGACAAGGAGAACATCCGACGTGATGGCTGAGTCAGTCCGACGAAGTGCGCTCGCCGGCTACAACGAGCGCTTCGCCGCGGTATCGGCGGCGAGCAACGGCAACCTGACGATCCGAGAGGTGCCGTTCCTGACGCAGCTGAATCTCCGGACCAGCCCGTCCAACGCCGACACCATGGCGGCTTTCCAACGCGAGCTCGGCTTCTCACTCCCAGTCAAACCCAATACCGTGACCTCGAGCCGTGACCGGTGGTGCCTCTGGCTCGGCCCCGACGAATGGCTGGTCGTCGCCCCGCCCGACCAGCAGCCCTCGGTCGAGGCAGTGCTCCGCTCGGCACTGGGCTGGGAGGGCGGAGCCGTCGTGGACGTTTCTGCCAACCGCACCATCATTGAGGTGAGTGGCTCGACCGCCCGAGACCTGCTGGCGCACGGCTGCGCCCTGGACCTCCACCCGCTGGCCTTCGGACCGGGTCGATGCGCGCAAACGATGCTGGCAAAAGCCCAGGTGCTCGTGCAACAAACCGCGGCCACACCCAACTTTTACCTCTACGTCCGGGCGTCGTTCGCCGGGTACCTGGCGGATTGGCTCCTCGATGCCTCGGCCGGCGCCTGACCACGAGTTGCCGGGGCGACTGAAATGCGGTCTGGACATGGCGCGCTAGCAAGGCTATACAGAGCCGGTAACGGCCGAGGCTGATCCTTCTCCTAGCACGTCCCCTCCACACAGCACTCGCCACTAGCCAGTCAAGGGAGGTGCCCATGAGGCAGAAGGTCGCGGTCACCATCAATGGGACTCGCTACGAGCACGAGGTCGAACCCCGGCTCCTGCTCGTCTACTACATCCGCGAGTACGCGGGGCTCACCGGCACCCACGTGGGCTGCGATACGAGCAACTGCGGGGCCTGCACGGTGGACCTGGACGGCCACAACATCAAGGCGTGCACCCTGCTCGCCGTGCAGACGGATGGTGCCCGGGTGACGACCGTCGAGGGCCTGGCGAAGGGTACGCAGCTGCATCCGCTGCAGCAGGCGTTCTGGGACGAGCATGGATTGCAGTGCGGGTACTGCACCCCAGGGATGATCATGGCCGCCCGGCAGCTGCTGCAACACAATGCCAATCCGACTGAGGCGGAGGTCTGCAGCGGCCTGGAAGGCAATCTGTGTCGCTGCACCGGCTATCACAACATCGTCAAGGCGGTCCAGGCGGCGGCGAAGGCGATGGCCGGCGCTGAAGCGAAGCAACCGGCAGCCGCCGGTTCATAGGGAGGTGAGCTGAATGGCGGTTTCCCAGTTGATCGGCGCATCGATCAAGCGTCGCGAAGACCCAGAGCTCATCACGAGGTCAGGAAGCTTTGTCGAAGACCTGCCCCAGACCGGAGTCGCGCACCTTTACGTGGTCCGCAGCACCCAGGCGCATGCGCGCCTCCTCGGGATCGAGAGCTCGCGCGCGCGCGAAGCCAGCGGCGTGCTCGCCATCTGGACCGGCAAGGACCTGCAGCCGGAGTTCCACGCCCCGCTTCCGGTCACGGTCAGCTTCGTCGCGGAAAAGAAATACCCGGCCATGTACCCGCTTGCGACCGATACCGTCCGCTACGTCGGCGAACCGGTCGCCGTCGTGGTGGCCACCAGCCGGTCGGCGGCGGAGGACGCCGCGGAGCGCCTCGACATCCGCTATGAGCCCCTGCCCGCCGTTCTCGACATCGAGCGGGTGCTGGCAGCCGACTCGCCCATCTTGCACGATGACATCGGCAGCAACATCTCGTACGACGTCAAGCGTTCGGGCGGCGACATCGAAGCGGCCTTTCGCGAGGCCGAGGTCCGGATTAGCCAGCGCCTGGTGCAGCAGCGTCTCATCCCGTGGCCCGGCGCGCATGCTGCCATTCCTGACGGCGCTCACCCTGATCGACTCGAGCCGCCGCGATGACCTGCGGGCGGCGCTGCATGCCCACTTTGCCAGGCGGCGGGACGATCTCGGCCTCCTCGACCAGGCCCTCCTGATGTTCATGACGTCCTGGACGCGGTCGCCATCACATGGGGCGGCCAGCGACGCCGATTCGGCAGATCACAAGGCGGGCGCGATCCGCCAGCTCCGGGTGCTGGACGAGGCCGAGGACCCGGATGACGGTGTCCCACTCGAGGTCGCCACCTACTCCCGCGCGGAGGTGCTGCGTCACAGGGACTTCGAGGCGCTGACCGAGGAGGAGATGCGCGAGGTTCGGCGACTGATCGCCGCCATGCGGATCCCGGCCGCCCGGCGCCGTTCCCGACGCTACCGACGTGGCGGCTCGGCTCGGATCGATCTCCGGCGTCTGCTGCGGACCAGCCTGCGGTTCGATGGGGAGCCCATGCTGCTCTCCTGGCGCTCGCCCCGCATCAAACCGCGCCCGCTGGTCCTGCTCTGCGACATCAGCGGCTCCATGGAACGCTACACGCGGGTGGTGCTGAATTTTGCCTATGCCGCGCAGCGCGGGGCCGAACGCGTAGAGGCATTTGTCTTTGCCACCCGCCTCACCCGCATCACCCGCCACCTGCGCGGCCAGGACCCGAATGTCGCCCTGGACCGCGTCCTTCGCAGCGTCGACGATTGGTCGGGGGGGACCCGGATCGGTGAGTCGATCGAGACCTTCAACCGGCAGTTCGCGCGCCGGGTTCTCGGGCACGGCGCGACCGTGCTCGTGATCAGCGACGGGTGGGACCGCGGCGACCCGGCGGACTTGCGAACGGCTGTGGCCCGGCTGCAACGGGCGTCTCATCGCCTCATCTGGATGAGCCCGCTGCTCGGGACGCCGGATTATGAGCCGCTGACGATCGGACTCCAGGCGGCGCTCCCCTACGTGGACGACTTCGTGCCAGCCCACAACCTTGCCAGCCTCGAGGCGCTCTCGCGCCTGCTCCTCGATGTTACCGAGCGGCGACCGGTTCGCCGTCAGGCCACGACTGTCGCTTCCGCCTAGAAACCTGTTTTCGGCCGCACTACACTCATGACGTGCGCGACGTTGTGACCGACGTCAACGCCTGGCTGCGCGACCACGAGACGGTCGCCCTCGCAACCGTCGTGAGCACCTGGGGCAGCGCCCCGCGCCCGGCAGGATCGCGAATGGCGGTCAGCCGGTCTGGCCGGCTGTCCGGTTCCGTCAGCGGCGGGTGCCTCGAGGGAGACGTGTTCGAGCATGCGCAGGCGGTCCTCAAAGGAGGCCCGGCCCAGCTCCACCACTATGGCGTGAGCGATGACCTCGCCTGGACGGTCGGGTTGAGCTGCGGTGGCGAGGTGGACATCCTGGTCGAGCCCCTCACGGACGTGCACCGATCGCTGATCGAGGCGCTTACCGCCGAGCGCCCCGTGGTCCTGGCCAGCGCCCTGACCGAGCCTGCCGGCGCCCGCCGCCTGGTCGCGGCCAACGAGCCGGAGGCCCTCTCGCTGCTCGATCGGGAGACCCCGGAGCGCCGGGATGGATGGTTTTTCGAGCCCTTTCCGCGACCGGCAGAGCTGGTGATCTTTGGCGGCGCGCACGTGGCCATCCCCTTGAGCCGGTTTGCCCAGGACCTGGGATTCCGGGTCACGGTCGTCGACGCGCGCTCGAAGTTCGCCGACAAAGACCGATTTCCCGCGGCCGCGCAGGTCATCCACGCCTGGCCCGATGACGCGCTGGAACAGATGGCGATCGATCGGTCCTCGTACCTCGTCGTTCTCACCCATGATCCGAAATTCGACGACCCAACCATCCGGGCCGCGCTTAAGAAAAACGCTCGGTACATCGGCGCGATCGGCAGCCGCAAGACCCATGCGGAGCGTGTCGAGCGGTTAGTGGCGGCCGGGATGTCCAGGACTGACCTGGAGCGCGTCCACGCCCCGATCGGCCTCGACCTCGGCGCCAAGACCGCGGAGGAGACAGCACTGGCCATCCTGGCGGAGATGGTGGCCGTGCGCCATCAGCGGCGCGGGGGCGCCATGACGGGGGCACCGCCGGGCGGGTGACCCCCGAAGCCCTCAAGGGCGCCCGACTCAGTGCCGACGGGATCGATGGGGCCGTCCTGTTGGAGACGTTGCTCAATCCGGACGAGCACCATCGTGTCCTCCTGGCAACGGGTCGAATCCTGCAGCGTGAGGACTTTCCTCTCGTCACCGCGGCAAAGATCTCCGAGCTGCACGTGGCGCGGATGGAATCTGGTGATGTTCACGAGGATGAGGCGGCCCGCCGGCTGGCTCGGACTGTGGCCGGCCCCGGGATCGAGCTGCATGGACCGGTGGAGAGCCAGGTGCGGCTGGCCGCGGCCCTCAACGGGATCTTCACCGTGGACGTGCCACGGCTGATGGCCTTGAACAGCGTCGCGGACATCTCCGTCTTCACCCTCTTCGATGGGCAGCTCGTCTCGAATGGCAAGACGGTGGCCGGGGTAAAGGTCACACCCTTTGTCGTCGCCAGCGAGCGGCTGCGCGAGGCTGAGGGGATCACGGCCGCGGGACCGATCCTGCGAGTCATGGCCTTTCGCCCGATGCGCGTCGGCGTCCTGGTGCGGGAGCGCCTTGACCTCCCCGCCCGCGAGAAGTTCCAGGCGTCGATCGAAATGAAGGTCGCCTGGTTCGGCTCGCAGGTGGTGGCCATCCAGTATGTGGCGGACGACGTGGGTGAGTTGGCGGCCGCGCTGGAGGGCCTGGCCGGGATGGCCGACCTGATCCTGACCGCCGGAGCCAACGCCACCGACCCGTTGGATCCCACCCTCCAGGCCCTGGGACGCCTCGGTGCCCGCATCGAGAAGCAGGGCACGCCCGCCCACCCCGGCAGCGCGGTCTGGCTCGCGTACCTTGGAGACCGGCCGGTGTTCGGTGTCGCGGCCTGCGGCATGTTCTCCCACGCGACGGTGCTGGACCTGATCCTCCCCCGGCTTTTCACGGGTGCCCGGGTGCAGGCCGCGGACTTCAACAGTCTGGGTCATGGGGGGCTGCTCTCGCGGGATATGAGGGTCGAGAGGAGGCGGAACGCCGTCGACTTGTGGACCTCCAGCCGCCGGGCTAAGTCGGTGACCCGCATCTCCGGCTCCGTCCCGAGGAGCTTGAGGATCTCGAGGGCCCGGTCCAGAGATTGAACTTTGTTGCGCAGAGCGAAACTGGCGCTCATGGCACAACTATCGTAGCGGCGGTCGCCTGCCTTCACAAGTCCCCAGACGTCCACACCGCATTCACAGCTTGCTCACAGGCACGGGCCAGGATAGGACCCATCAACCACGTTCAAGGAGAACCACATGAGCAACGACAATCAGACAAAGGGGGAAAGGAAGCTCGCCATCCTCGCCGCGCTGGGACTGGGCGTGGCGATGGCTGCCCGCCGGCGCCGCTGGCAGCGTTACGCCTTCAGCCAGATGCACGAGGGCGGCGCACCGGAAGGCTTCCCTGGCACTCGAGGATTTGGCGGGCACGGCCCATGGCGGCGCGGTTGGCCGCCTCAAGGCGCCGCCCTCCCTCCGATGATCGACGCGAAGTTGCGCGCCTGGCACGACCAGGCGCACCGGCAGGCAGCCTCCGGCGGCGGAGCCGAGCAGCCGGGTGGCCCCACCCAGGTCTGAAGGCTCGACATGACGGAGGGGCGGAGCGACGGGCCGTCCGTCCTCCGACCTCACTTGATTTCCGCGTGGGGCGGTCAGTCCCGGTAGATTGTTCGGATGGACGAAGCCATACGCAGCGCGCTTACACGGGGCCACGTGATCGACATCACCTCCACCGGACGCAAGAGCGGTGAGCCCCGCCGCATCGAGATCGTCTTCCACAACCTGGGCGGGCGCCTGTACATCAGCGGGCAGCCGCGACCCGAGGAGCGTGCCTGGCTGGCCAACCTGAAGGCCAACCCGCACTTCACGTTTCACCTGAAGGGCCCGGTCAGCGCTGACCTGCCGGCCACAGCCCGCGTGATCGACGATCAGAAGGAGCGCCGCGAGGTGCTCGCGCAGATCGCCCGGATTTGGAAGCGCGACGATGTCGACCGGATGGTCCGGGAAAGCCCATTGATCGAAGTCACCTTCGACGATAAAGCGGCCTGACCGGACTCGGTCAGCCGCCGTGTTCGTGAATCTGCTGGTCGAGGAAGGGGTCGAGCGTCGAAAGGTAGAGATCCGGGGCGACGGTGAACGATTTGACACAACGACCTGCTCTGCGAGAACTTCATCGACGACGGACACTGCTTGCGGATCGTCGACTACGAGCTGAGTGGAAACAACGATGCCTGCTTCGACCTCGGCAACACGGCGCAGGAGGCGAGCTTCGATGACGCGTTGCGGGCGGCCCTGTGCGAGGCGTACTTCGGCCGTCTGGACCGGCGGCAGCTGGCCCGGATGAACCGCTTCGCCCTCATGTCAGACGTCGGCTGGACGCTCTGGGGCGCGATCCAGGCCAAGATCTCGACGCTCGACTTCGATTTCACCGACTACTACACGACGCGATGGAACCGGGCGCTAACGGTGATGGAGTCGGACCTGGTTGAGGGCTGGTTGAGGAGGGCCAGCCAGCCGCCCTGAGGGCCCTTGACAGAGTTCGACCCGGGGAAGAGACTTTCGGCGTAGACAAAAAGCCGCCGCCAACCCGTTCGAAGGAGGAGGAGATTCGTTGACCGTTCTTGACAGTGTCCTGAAGGCGTATCAGTCACCCACCCGAATGGTGCATGCCATCGGTCCCCTGAGCGCGCTCGGGGGTGAAGCCGCCAGTCTCAACGTCAAGCGGCCGCTGGTTGTCACCGACCAGGGGATCGTGAAAGCCGGGCTGTTGGAGGAAGCGCTGAAGCCCCTTCGCGCGGCCGGGCTCGACCCGGTACCGTACGATGCGATCAACGCCCCCTACCTGGCGCGATTGCTATCCCAGGACTGGGGCCTCCACCGGACCATCCAGATGAACACCGAGCGTGTGCGGGGGGCAGCCCGGGAGCTCGGCGTGGCCGCCGACGTCGTCGATCAACGGCTCGATCAACTCTGGCAGCTGATCGACGCGCAACCGAAGTCGCTCAAATGGAAACTGCGCAACCGGGTCGGCGACCGCGTCAGCTGGTACGAGTTACCGGAAGAGGTGCGCCAACCGTACGAGACCGCCTAGCCGCGAGCGGCTCGGCCATCTCAGGCGACGCGCTGTCGCTTGTCGGCGTACATGGAGTGATCGGCCGTGGCAAGCAGCGCCCCGGCCGTCATGCCATCGGCTGGAAAGGATGCCGTGCCCATCGACACCGGGATGGCCGCCGACCCATCGGCTGACAGCAGCGTGCCGCCGATCCGGCGCGCGAGGGAGATCGCGCCGATGTGATCGAGCCCGGGCAATAGGAGGACGAACTCGTCACCGCCCCAACGCGTGACCAGGTCCCCCTGGCGCAGATGCGACCGAAGCACGGTGGCCACCTCTTTCAGCACCGCGTCGCCGGCGGCATGCCCGTGCGCATCGTTCACCTGCTTCAGGCCATCGACGTCGAGCATGATGACCGAGAAGGGCTCGGCCGAAGGAACGGCCAGCCGGTCATCCAATCGTTGCTCAAAGGCGCGCCGGTTCGCGAGCCCGGTCAGGGGATCGGTCGTGGCGCTCAGCGCGAGACGCTCGATCAGTCGCGCGTTGGCGATCGACACGGCGGCCTGGTTGGCGAGGATCGTGAGCAACCGCAAATGGTCGCCCGTGTACTGGTGGAGGCCAACCTTCACGTTGACGATGACGCCGATCAACTTGTCCTGGAAGATGACCGGCACCGCCAGCATCGACTCTTCGTTCTCGTCGGTTCCCGGAATGTGGGCAGCCTTCGGGTGGTTCTCGGTGTCGCCCACGACCACGCCGTGCTTCGTCTCGGCCACCCACCCGGTGATCCCCTGGCCGACCTGGAGCGCCAGGTCTTCGGCCGTCACATCCCGGTATGCCAGCTGCTGAGTATCGCTGAAGTACACCGGCGCGAGCGTCAGGCCATCGTCTTCCAGGAGGTACAGGCGGCACTGGTCGTACGGCAGCAAGGTCGTAATGAGCTGACCGATCGTCTGGCAAATCTCCTGGACGCCGACGACGGAAGCCAGGCGTGCCCCGAGTTGCTGGATGGCATCCAGGTGGCGGGTCCAGGCGTGGGCCGGTGGCAGGGGTTTGTCCTGATGTTCGGCTTCGGTATCGGTGCCCTTGATCGCCACCTGGCCGGACTCGATCACGTCGAGGAGGGCAACCACCACGCGGGGATCGAACTGGCCCCCCGAGTTCATCCGCAACTCCTCCAGAATGCGATCGCGAGGCAGCGCTGAACGATAGGCGCGGTCGCTGGCCATCGCCTGGAAGGCGTCGCAGGCGTGAATGATGCGCGCTTCAATCGGAATATCCTCGGCCTTGAGGCCGTCGGGATAGCCGCCGCCATCCCACCGCTCGTGCTCGGCACGGACAATGGGCCGAACTCGGGCCAGGAACGGCACCGAGGCAACGATGCGCTCCCCGATCACGGGGTGTTCGCGCATGATGGCGACTTCTTCCGCATCGAGCGGGCCGGGCTTGTTCAGGATGTACCCGGGGATGCCGATCTTCCCGATGTCGTGCAGCAGCGCCCCGTACTCGAGAAAGCGCAGCGTATCGTCCTTGAGGCCGAGCCGCTCGCCGACCGCACGCGCCAGGGCGGCCGTTTCGCGGGAGTGGGCCTCGGTATGCCGGTCCTTGGCGTCGAGCGCCGCCGCCAGCGCCTCGATGGTGGCCAGGTAACTCTCTTCCAGTTCCAGCTCGCGCGCGGCAGCCAACTGGTTTTCCCGACGCAACGCCTTGCGGACCAGCGCTGGCACATACGTACAGATGACCATCGAGGCCGCAAGGATGACGAGGGTACGGGCATAGCGGCCGTCCCAGGCGATCATCAGCGGCACACTGACCACGATCAGCGCGACGATGAGGGCCAGGGCGGCCGTCCAGAACTCGAACAGGGACGCCGTGAACACCACCAGCACCATAAAGAGCGGCAGGAGGTGCGATTGGACGCCGCCCGTAGCGGCGAGGCTGGCGGCGAGCATCGCGAGGCCGCCGAACACGACCGGCACCAACCGTCCGGCGGGCAACCGCTCCCATGGCAGCAACCAGCACATCGCGCCCCCGGCGAAGGCGAGCGCCGTGATCCCCCACTCGACTCCGTAATTGATGACGGCCCCGCTGCCGAGGTAGTTCGACGCCATCACGATGGCGCCCAGGCCCCACAAGGAAATCGCAGCCACGCGGAACGTCGCGTGGTGCAGAGAGGCCGCGCGATCGGTTCGGGCCATGCCGCGAATACAACGGCGAGATGGGAACCTTCCGTCGGTAGCATGACGCAACATGTTCTGGACCTTCGTGCCCGAGGCCGCGATCGCGGGGGGCGAAGTGGTCATCGATGGCAGGAAAGGTCACCACCTGGGCCGGGTCTTACGGGTCCGACCTGGCGAACGGGGCGTCGCCGTCGCGAACGGGCGGCGCTACGACCTCGAGGTCATGCAGGTCCACGGGGATCGAGTGCTGGCGCGCGTGGTCGGCGACCAGCCCCTGACCGCCGAGCTCCCCCGTGCGCCGACCCTGCTGCAGGCTGTCCTTCCAAACCCCGACTTCGATGCGGTCGTGGAAGGCGTCACCGCCATCGGGATCAGCCGTCTGGTCGCCATCCAGGCTGCTCGGTCCGTGGGGCACCCGGGCGCCGACCGGCGAACCCGATGGGAGGCCATTGCCGAGTCGGCCGCCGAACAGAGTCATGCGGACCGCGTTCCAGAGATCGATGGCCCGATGGCCCTCGAAACGGCGCTCGCACGCCTGGACTCCTCCCTGCTTGTGCTCGACCCGGCGGCGACACGTTCCCTGGCGGACGCGGTCGCTCGCCAACGGCCCCAGGCTCTGGCCGTCGGGCCGGAGGGTGGATGGACCGCTGAGGAACTGAGCCTCTTCGCCAGTTCCGGCGCGACCCGCGTCAGCCTGGGCACGCGCATCCTGCGCGCCAGGCTCGCGCCCATCGTGGCCACTGCTATCCTCGTTCATCAGCCGTGAAGGTCTCCATTAAGACCCTGGGATGCAAGGTGAACTTCGCCGAGATGACTGATCTCGGCGATCGGCTGGCTCGCGCCGGGTTTGCCGTGTCCGACGAAGACGCTTCGCCCGACATCTGCGTCATCAACAGCTGCACCGTCACCGCGCAGGCGGACCGGAAAGTCCGGACGCTGGTGCATGGGCTTCGGCGCCGTCATCCGGGCGCGCACGTGATCCTCACCGGCTGCCACGTCGACAATCCGAATCCGCGAGCGTCGGCGACACCGGCCGTTGACGCCGCATTCCCCAACGCGCGCAAGCGGGAGATTTTCGATTACATCGTCTCCAATTTCCAGGCGGGGACCGGCGGGTCGAATGCGGTCAGCCGATCCAGGTTCTTCCTGAAGGTGCAGGACGGATGTGACCACCGCTGTACGTATTGCATCGTCTGGCGAACCCGCGGCGCCTCCGAAAGCGATGATGAGGAGCGCCTCCTCGACCGCGCCGTCCAGGCAGTCGGCGAAGGGTATCGGGAGATCGTCCTGACCGGCGTCGACCTCGGCTCCTTCGGACGGGATCGAGGCCGCGCCTTTGGCCCGTTCCTCCGCCGGCTGCTGGACGCCACGGTTCCGGCGCGTATTCGACTGAGCTCGATCAATGCCAATGACTTCACGCCGGAGCTGATCGAACTCGCCGGCAATCCTCGGCTCTGCCGGCACCTCCACATTCCCCTGCAGTCGGGCAGCGACTCAGTGCTCAAGCGGATGGGCCGGCTCTACCGCCGGGCGCACTATACCGACCTCGTCTCCGCACTCCGGGCTCGGTCGCCCGACCTGGCCTTCACCACCGATGTCATCGTGGGATTCCCCGGAGAGACCGATGCCGATTTTGCCGAGACCGAAACCCTGGCACGCGACGTCGGCTTCAGCGGCATGCATGTCTTTCGGTACTCGCCGCGCGCCGGCACGGCTGCCCCGCGCCTGGGACTCCCCGTGGACGACCCGATCAGCCGCGAACGCAGCCGCCGCCTCCAGAGCCAGGCGGAACACCAGCGGCGAGCGTACGAGCAGCGCTTTATCGGCCAGGACCTCGGCATCGTCTGGGACCGGCGCTTTCCGAACCGCATCCGGGGCTTGAGCGACAACTACATCACCGTATATGCCCCGGACCGCGGTCAGTCGCTGGGCGCCGAGACGCGCGTCCGGCCACTCGCCGCCTGCGACGACGGGCTACTGGCGGGATAAATTTAGCGGTCAGGCTAAACTCCACCCATGCCTGAGGAGTGCCTCTTCTGCAAGATTTTCGCCAGGCAGATTCCCGCCAGCGAAGTCTTCCGGGACGCCGATACCGTGGCCTTCGATGACATTCGGCCGGTGGCGCCGACTCACGTGCTCGTGATTCCGAAGGAGCACATCGCGTCACTACATGACCTGACGCCGGAGAATCAGCCCATCGTGTCCCGGCTGATCGGCGTCGCGAATCGCATCGCCGACGACCGGAAGATCGCCCGTGATGGCTACCGTCTGGTCTTTAACAACGGAGCTCAGGCCGGGCAGAGTGTCTACCACCTGCACCTCCACCTCCTCGGCGGTCGGGCCATGGGGTGGCCGCCGGGCTGACCCTGGCCGTTTCGAAGGCCGTCACACGCTTGTAACAGGTCTCGGCAAAAACGCCCCGCGTGAAACAAAGCTCGTAATCGGACGGCGCTAGGGTTGATCTCGGATGCGCTTCCCCAGCCTGCGTGCCCAAACACCGGAGGAACGACGCCGCCGACGCCGCGGCGGCTTCCTGCTGTTCTTGGCCGCCTTCATTGGCCTCTTCTTTCTCGTTCGCGCCATCCCCGCGGACTGGGAGGTCGGCCCTTTCAGGATCGACGCGAGCGGCAGCGCGGCCGATCCGCAAGCCAGCCTGTATTTCGCGGATGATCCGCACGCCCCTTTCTGGCTGCTGGTGCCGACGTTCAATCTTCCGCCTCGGTTCTTTGCGGCGCGGCCGCATACGACCACCCGGCCGGTCGCGCTCGGCCCGCTGACGTCGACCACACCCGCGCCCGGCGCCTCCCCGAAGCCCTCGGCAACTGGCCAGCCATCCGCGAGCGGCAGCCCCTCGCCGTCGACCAGCGCGAGCGCCTCACCCTCGGGTAGCGCCAGTCCATCCCCATCCGCAAGCGCCAGCGCCTCACCAACGCCGTCGGCATCGGCGTCGGCCAGCCCGACGCCCTCGAGCAGCCCAACGCCCACGCCCACCCCCACACCTACGCCGACGCCCACCGCCACCCCCACGCCGACGCCGGTCCCAACCCCGACGCCAACCCCCGCACCCACGCCGACACCAACCCCGACGCCAACCCCGGTACCGACGCCGACGCCAACGCCTAGGCCGACCCCGACCCCGTCAACCTTCGCCATCGCCCGGGCAGTTGAATCGGTGACATGGAAGGTCAATAACTCCAACAAATGCAAGCTCGATACGATCACGGCCACTGGCACCTTCTGGATGGCGCCAAATGGTCGTGCCGGAACCGTCAGCTATGTCTGGATTCGGGACAACGGCGCCTACGTGAGCCCGGTGTACACGATCAACGTGGCGGCGGGAGACACCTCGGCCCACAGCGTGGTCGCCGACAGCTGGATTCCCTCCAGTAACGGAAACGAGCAACTCGTGTTCCAAACCCCGGGCTTCTCGGTCCTGCCCCAGGGTTTCACCTGCCGGTAGGTCAGGCCGCGACCGGCGGCTCGTAGCGGGCGATCCGGCCGCCCCCGGCACGCTTCCCCTGGTAAAGGGCGTGATCGGCGTGAGCCAGTAGCGCGTCCGGCGTCGTGCCGTCATCCGGGTAAACCGCCAGCCCGATGCTGAGCGTGATGCTGACGTCAGTGCCGCGCAGGG
>CAAGKR010058710.1_pt1 | contig 46368 bp, 37 predicted proteins | sample 2556971 | NCBI WGS metagenome assembly CAAGKR01 (sample SAMEA5207829, study PRJEB30636) | soil metagenome | biome: forest; feature: boreal; material: soil | place: USA | collected 2011-09 | depth 1 m | reverse complement strand
AGCGGGGGCTGCTCGATGTTCCACCGGAGACAATAACGGTCGGACTGCGTTTCTTCTTCAAGCCCGCTGGTGGTGGCAAACCGGTACCCTGGCACCAGGACGAAGCGCACCAGGACCCAGCATTTGATCATCATAGCTTGAATGTATGGGTGCCATTCGACGCATCGAATGAGGAGAACGGCTGTCTTTGGTACATTCCCGGCTCTCACTTGGGCGGGATCCGTGTGCATCGTCACCCCGGCAATGGAGCTCCGGAGGTGGCCTTGATGACGGATGATGTGCGAACTTGCGAGGCGGTTCCCGTTCCATTGGCAGCCGGTGGCGCTTCGTTCCACCACTGCCGCACGCTGCACTCGTCGGGTTCCAACACCACCGATGGCCATCGACGGGCACTCGTGGTCGTTTGCCGCGCCCCGCCGCAAATTCGTGAGATCCCTGCGGAGCGTCCCTGGTTGACCCTGGGGCACGTGCCGGAGACGAGCTTTTAGCGGACCGCTTGCCAGCGGTCCCAATTGGCGTCCGGGATTCACGACGGACCAAGGTGGCACGGTACTTCTCAGGGCCGAGCTATGGTTGACCGGGCCTCGGTGGCCGCGGTAGATTGCTGACGCCCCAAATGGGGTTATAGTGTGCCCGTCATGGCCGAAATTGAAACGCTGATTCTGGCGCTGGGCACCCGGCTTGGACTTTCGGAGGAAGCTAGCCGAGAGTTTCTTGCGTTGTTGAGTGAGATTCGAAGCGATGGGGGCAGTTCAGGAAATCTGCCATCTCGGGCACCGGTTCAGGCGAGAACCCGCACCACCGACGGTTCGTCCGAAGAAGGCACCGCCCTCAGCGGTGTCGGCGACACTTTAGCTGGTTTTGGCAGATATAAGGACCCTCGACGACTTGGGGCCGGCGGGATGGGCGAGGTATTCTTGGTCCGCGAAGAGACTCTCAACAGATTCGTCGCGCTTAAAGCGGTCCTCCCCAAGCTCGCGTCCAAATCAGCCGGCGTTAAGCGATTTCTTAGGGAAGCCCAGATCACCGCCCAGCTCCAACATCCCGGCGTGGTTCCCGTGTACGAGCTGGGTCAGTTGTCGGATGGTCGACCGTACTTCACGATGAAGGAAATCAAGGGGCGAACCTTAAGCCAACTGGTGAAGAGCGTTCACGCGGCGTCTCACAATGAACAGTGGACTCCGGACGAGAATGGTTGGACCCTGAGGCGTTTGGTGGAAGTCTTTCATCGAGCCTGTGAGACTCTTGCATACGCCCATCACCGAAACGTCGTGCACCGCGATATCAAGCCCAACAACATTATGGTTGGAGACTTTGGAGAGGTGTTGGTTCTCGACTGGGGACTAGCGAAGCTTCTCGGAGGTGATCAAGGTAACGGTGGTCTTTCGGATGACGAGTCCATTCACCTCACGGAGAGCCATGACACCCGAGCCGGTGCAGTTGCTGGCACTCCCGCGTACATGGCTCCCGAGCAAGCCCGGGGCGAGATGGATTCAATCAGGCCAGCAACGGACGTTCATGCCCTTGGGGCTGTCCTGTACGAGATTCTTCGGAATCATCCCCCCTTCTCTCTGTCGGAGGCCACAACACACGTCGCGACGGACACTCCGCATGTTGCTAAGGCGCGGCCAGTTCTTGATTTTTCGGGAGCACTTCCGATTCCCGCGGAGCTACAGCTCATCTGCGCCCGCGCCTTGGAATTCGAAGTGAAGGATCGCTATATCGACGCGGGGGTCCTTGCGGCGGAGGTGTCGGCGTGGTTGGAAGGAGCCAAGAACCTCGCCGCAGCAAAAGCGGTACTGGCCGATGCTCAGCAATTGAGTGCAGAGGTCATCTCTCTACGCGACAGGGCTCGGAGTGGTCGCAGAAGGGCCCAGAATCTCTTGAGTATGGTTCCAGGGTTTGCTCCAGTGGAAGCAAAGAAGGAGGGCTGGGCGGTTGAAGACGAGGCAGCGATCCTGGAGCGCGAGGCCGATCTGAAGGCTACGGCCTTTACCCAGATGGTACAGGCGGCTCTGACTCATCACGCCGACCTTCCAGAAGCACACTCGATGCTTGCCGACCACTACGCGGATGAGCATGCACTTGCAGAAGAGAGAGGAAACTCCGGGGAAGCGGCCCGACTCGAGGTTCATTTGCGGGGGCACGACCGAGGAAGGTATGCGACCTACCTGAGGGGAGACGGGGCAATGACATTGGTCACGGACACTCCTGGGGCAGAAGCAGAGTTATTTCGTTACGTCCTGAAGGATCGACGACTGCAGATCGAGCCCAGGGGCTTCCTTGGAAAAACACCGGTCCGGTCATGTACGCTTCCTATGGGAAGCTACCTGGTGATCATTCGCTTGCCGGGCAGGGAAGAGGTTCGATACCCGGTCCAGATCCGCCGCCTCGAGCACTGGGACGGCGTTCCTCCCGAGGTGACGGAGCCACACCCGATCTATTTACCAAAGATTGGTGAAATCGCTCACGACGAGTGTTACGTTCCGCCGGGTTGGTTCTGGGGTGGCGGTGAAGCGAGTGCTTTCGGAAAGCGGTCAGTTATTCCACGGCGAAGGATGTGGTTGGATGGATTTGTCGTCCGAGGCCACCACGTCACAATCAGCGAGTACGTGACGTTCCTAAATGCGCTGGTTGATGCCGGCCGAGAGCAGGAAGCAGAACAGGCGGCACCGCGGGCTTCCGGGCAAGGGCAGCAGCTTGGGCCTCTCCTTCTCGCTCAAGATCAGAACGGGCGCTTCGTCATCCCCCCCAATAACTATTTCGGAATTCCGTGGCAAGGTGATTGGCCAATAATATTTGTGGATTGGTTTGGTGCTTCTGCATATGCACGTTGGCGAGCAGAATGTACGAAGCTCCCCTATCGATTGATCTGGGAACTTGAATGGGAGAAGGCTGCGCGGGGGGTCGACGGCCGCCTCTACCCGTGGGGAGACTTTTTCGATCCGACTTGGTGCCGTATGCTTGAGACCCACTCCGCTCTACCCACGATGGCCGCTGCCGGTACTTACGACGTCGACGAGAGCCCATACCAGGTTCGGGATATGGCAGGGAATCAGCGAGACTGGTGCCTCGACATCCCTAGCGAGTCTGATCCCCCTCTTTCAGCCTCCGGGAGAATCCTCGGCCCCCGCGACAGCCATGAATTGTGGAACTTGCGAGTCGCGCGTGGGGGAAACTTCGTCGACTCTCCCCTCTGGTGCTGGTCATACCACCGGTCGAGTTTCCTTCCGAATCTCCGAGACTTCACCGTCTCTTTTAGGACAGCCCGACCGCTGGGGCGCTAAACTAACCCCTTGCCCATAAACCGCCTTCAAATCCGCCTCCAGTTCCGCGAAGGCAAACCCGTACGGCGGGATCCGCTTCTGGGTATTTTCTCGCCCCGCCCGTCCCACAAGCGTTCAAGATCGCGCTGTGCTGCGGGTACCGGTTTAGGCTGCAGCCTGTTGAGCGCTGCAATCCGCGGGTAGCAGGACAGTGGTCCACAAATCCATCACGACTTCACGGATCCAGTCCAGCTCGCGAACCTCCGCCCCCCATCCCGCCCGCCCTCCGCACGGCCATCGCCAGTCGCGTCCCGGCGGCGCCGGCGGAGATGGGGCGGCGGCCGGGCTTCTTGGCCAGCATCTCCAGGAGTAGGTCCTCGAGCTGCCAGGGGAGTCCCCACACCAGCTCGGACGGGGCGATGGCCTCGCGGTGGAGGTGCTTCTGGGCGATCTCGTGCTCGGAGTCTCCATCGAATGGACGCAGCCCGGTGACCAGCTCGTAGAGGATGCAGCCGAGCGAATACACGTCGGTCCGCGCGTCGACCGATTCCCCGCGGATTTGCTCGGGGGCGGCGTACTGCATGGTCCCGACGCACTGGCTCGGCGCACCGCCGGCGGGTCGCGCCGCGTTCGCCCGGCACGCCAGCCCGAAGTCGAGCAACGTCGGGCGCACGCCGCCGCCGTCCCCTGCCCGCAGAAAGACGTTCGCCGGTTTGACATCGCGGTGTACGAGGTCGCGGCGGTGGAGATGATCGAGGATCATCGCCAGCTGAACCACGATGGCCGCGACCTCGCCGAGGCGTCCCGCCGCCACGAGCGGCCGGACGTCGGGGCGCGCCGGGGAATGGGGCGACGCGGGCGCGCGCGCATGCTCGGAAAGGGTGGGCAGATCCTCCGAACGCCGCGGTGGCGCCTCGTTGGCTGCGGCCTTGGCCCGCGCCCGGTTGCCGCCCGTCTCCATCTCGTCGAGCAGCGTGCGACCCTCGAGGAGCTCCAGCGCCAGCCAGGGCGCGCCCTGCCATGTTCCTTCGTCGAGGAGCCTCACGATCCCAGGGTGTCGCAAGCGCCTCAGCGCGGCGGCCTCGCGGCACAGGCCCACGATCTCCGCGGTGGTTCCCGCGCGGGTCAGCTTCATCGCCACCATCCGGCCGTTCGTCGTATCGAGAGCTCGAAACACACGCCCCATCCCCCCTTCCGCGATGCAGTCGACCATCCGGTAGGTGCCGATCCAGGCGGGCGCGTTCGCGCCGACCGCGACTTGCATTGTTTGTGCGAGCGCCATCGTCGTCCCGCGAATTGCATCCCGCGTGCCAAGCCCGCGGTCTCGAATTTTCGGAGCGATTCTGGGCCGATTGCACAATCTGCGTCAGGGCTCTTGGGACAGACTGCTCAGGCGACAGCGGACCCCCCACGGGTCTGACGGCGGGTCTGATTTGACGGCGACCGACCATTGATTGCCGCCCGCCGCTCGGGTAAAGTCGACAGACGCGAGGGTGGTCCCCACGCCGCCACGGATCGGCCTAGGTTGGCTGAGGTGTTCTTCGCTCGCGCTTTGGGTTGGTTTCTGGAGGTTCGCAAATGCATTTACCAAGCCCCCGACACTTCGCCGCTCGTTTTCCCACCGTCACCCTTCTGACGTTCATCTCGGCTCTCGTAGCCGGGGCAACTGGTTGCGGCTCCAAGGGAGGGGCCTCCGCCGACGCGGGAAACGGTACGCAAGGGACGGGAGGATCGAGCCAGGCTTCCGGCGGTGGTTCGGGTACCGTCGGTGGCTCGGGCTTATCGGGGGGATCGCCGGGCACGGGAGGCGTCTCTGCTGGTACCGGTGGCACAGGCGCATTTGGTGCCGGAGGATCTGGCGGGAGCACCGGAGGGGCCGGCGCCACAGGCGGAGCGACGGGACTCGGCGGCACGACGGCCACGGGCGGAGCGACAGGGACCGGCGGTACGGCCGCGGCCGGCGGAGCGACAGGGACCGGCGGCACGACGGGTGGCGGCGGCTCAGGGAATACCGCAGGAAGCGGGGGAGCCACGGGCGCGCCCGGGGTGCGCATCGTGGCCCGCACCGCACCGGGAACGATGGGTGGCACGCGCTTCGAATGGTCGGGCTCCAGCGTCTCGGCGCGCTTCATGGGGACTCAGGTCTCGGTGCAGCTCAACGACGGCAACAACGGGAACGGCTTCGAGGTCGTGATCGACGGCGGCACGCCAGCGCAGATCTTCACGGTGTCGGGGACGACAACCTATTCGCTCGCCACCGGGCTCGCGAACGGGGCGCACGACGTCCTGCTCTGGCGAGACAGCGAGGCCAGCTTCGGCGCGACCGAGTTCATCGCCTTCTCGGGATTCGGCACGGGCGGCGCTCTCCTGGCACCCCCGCCCGCGCCCGGTCGAAGCATCGAGATCGTGGGGGATTCGTTCTCGTGCGGCGCCGGCATCTTGGCCGCGCCCCCCAATTGCGGGTCTGCCGAAAAGATCGAGAACCATTACCTGTCCTACGGAGCGATCGCGGCGCGCGCGGTCACGGCGGATCTGGTGACCATCGCGTGGTCGGGAATCGGCGTGTATCGGAATTACGGAACCGCCACGCCCACCCCGACCACCGTCATGCCCGCGCGCTACGACTTTGCGATTCCAACCGACGGCACGGCGTGGGACTTTTCGAAGTACCAGCCGGATATCGTGGTCATGAACCTCAACAACAACGATTTCTCCGTCGGCAATCCCGGCCAGCCCTATATCGACGCCTACCTGAAGCTGACCAACCACATACGCGCGAACTACCCCAACGCGACCTTCATCCACGTCATCGAGTGGGAGACCGGCAACACCACCGACCAATCGGCCGCGATGACCGTCAACCAGATGGTGGCCACCTTGAAGGCCGGCGGCGACATGAAGCACAACGTATTCGACATGCGCCCTTACGCCAACACCAAACAGTGCGGAGGGCACCCGGACATGGCGGCCTCCCAGGCCATGGGCGCCGCGCTCGCCACGGAGCTCAGCACCGTCATGGGCTGGTGATCTAACGCCGCCGTTTTCTGGTTCGTCATCGATCAGGTCCTCGGCCGCGGACAGGTCCTTGCTTTGTCTCTCTGTGTAGCGTCGCGTTGAGCTTCAGGGTGACGAGATTCGCCGTCTTGATCGCCCCGAGCATCATGGTGGGCGGTTTGATCTGATAGTCGGTCATCAAGAGATCCTTGCTCCCGCGGAACTGGATGCCGTCTCGGACCCGGACCCCGACCGCGTCGACATCGACCTTCCGCTCCACGCCCGCCAGGCTGAGGCGGCCGTGGAGGGTGAGCGTGAACGCGGCACCACCCGCCGGCGGCGCGAGGAGGTCATACGAATCCATCTGGAACCGAATCTGTTTGTACCGATTGCCCTTCAGCGCCTTGCGCATGTTGTCGTCGAGACTCTTCTCACCGGAGCTGAGCTTGTCGACCGGAACGATCAGCAGAAACGTCTTGATGAAATGTCCGCGGATCAGCGCTTCCACATCTGAAGGCTGGTCAGCGCCGCCCGCAGAGGCGGCCGGGTCGATACCGACCTCCAGCTCCATCCCGAGGGCCTTCGCGCTGTAGCGGTGCAGGGTCGAATCGCCGTCGAGCTCCAAAGAGGCGCCCGGCGCAAATACCAAAGACATCGCTGGATGCGCCACGAACGGATCAGCCTGGGTTTTCCTTGACGTTCCACCAACCGCCGCCGAGCGCGATGAAAAGCGCGACCGTGTCCTGGAGCCGTTGGGCTTGGGCCTGAAGGAAGCTGATTCGACTCTGGAGATACTGCGTGTTGGCCGTGAGCACCTGCAGATAGTTGGCCAACCCCGACTGGTAGTTGATCTGGACCAGGTGAAACGCCGTTTCCGCCGCCTTGTAGGCCTCCGCGTCGGCGTTCAGCGCGTCGGCATCATGGTCGAGGGCGCGCAAGGTGTCCGCCACCTGCGCGAAGGCCAAAAGGACGGTCTGGCGATAGTTGGCGAGCGCTTCATCCCGCGCGTCCGCCGCTGCCTTGCGCTGATACCAGAGCGCGCCGCCGTGGAATACGGGCTGCGCGAGCGCCGCCGCCACGCTCCAGAAGACGCTGCCGCTCGAGAACAGATCCGCGGCCGACGTGTTGTTCGCGCCATAGCTCCCGCTCAGGGTCAAAGTCGGCAGCATCGCCGCCGTGGCGACACCGATCTGCGCGGTGGCGCCGTGCAGCTCGGCCTCGGCGACCAAGATGTCTGGACGCTGGCGAACGAGCTCGGACGGCAGGCTGAGCGGTATCTCGGCAGGTAGCTTGACGTCTTCGAGCGCGATCGGCGACGGGCTCCACTCCGCGGGCGTTCGCCCCGTGAGCGTGGCGACCAGATGCTCCGCTTGCTCGATCTTCTGTTGCAGCGGCGGCAAGGTCGCACGCGTGCTCGCCACCTGACTTTTCAAGCTGAGCGCGCTCACAAAGGGGACCGTGCCCGCCTGTGCCTGCGCGTCGGTGAGCTGGACCTGCTCCTCTTCGAGCGCGATGAGGTCCTTGGTGGCGTCGATCTCCGCCCGGTAGGCGGCCGATGCGATGAGGGTGTTGACGACGTTGCCCGACAAGATCAGGGCGGCGCCTATGACCGTGTAGCGCTGCGCTTCGACCTGCGCGCGCAGCCCCTCCACCGTACGCCGTTGGCCCCCCCAAGCGTCGAGAGAGTAGCTGATCGTGCCGGAGAGCGTGAACAGATTGAACAGGCTCGGCGGCAGCGACGATCCGACTCGCTCCGGGCTGTACCGCTGGCGGGCGGCGCCGGCGCCGGCGTCGACCTGCGGGAAGAATACGCCGTACCCCGCGCGCAGCGTGTTCTGGCTTTTGCGCAACGTCGCCTGCGCCGCCTCCAAGGACAGGTTGTTGGCGAGCGCGTCCGCGACAATCGCGTCGAGCTGCGAGCAGCCGAGAAGCCGCCACCAATCGGCGGCCAGCTTGTTCGACCGCTCGATACGTTGCGCGCTCCCACCGGCGCTGGCCGTCACCGTCGGCGTCGGGTCGGCGGTATAGGCGGTGCCCTTGGGAGCCTCCGGACGGACGAAGTTGGGTCCAACCGCGCAGCCCGCCGCAAGGAGGCAGGCGCTGCCGAGTCGGCGCAGGACTTCAGCTCGTGGCCACATAGACGTCCACCAGCTCTCCGGGGTAGAGCCCAACCCCCGGAGGCGGCATGAAACGGAAGATGATCGGCAGCACCCGCAAGTCGACCCGCTCGGTGCGCTGGTTCGAGAGCTGAATCTTCGGCGAGACGTAGGGCTGTATGCGTACGAACTCCAAGGGAACGCTGACGTTCGTCCCCCGAATGAACATCTTTGCCTGCATCTGGGAGCCCGGCGGAAGCCGCGGGATCAGGATCTCGTCGATGTAGCAGCGAACCCCGAGGTACCCCGCCCCACTCCCCATCACCATCGCCGGGGCGACCGCCTCCGTATACGTATCGTACGAGCCCTGCGGCGAGATGTAGCTGCCAACCGAGGTCCGGATGGAAAGCACCACGCCGTCCGACGGCGCCTTGACCGTGTACTTGGCAAGAAGCGCCGACGAGGAAGCCACGGCCTTCGTCAGAGCCTGGACTTGTTTTTCCTGGGAACGGAGATCGTAGACCCAGGCGCCCGCTTTGGTGAGCTCGTATTGCCGAGTCACGACCGCCAGATTCGCCTGGGCCACCTTCGCGGCGTTCTTTGCGTTGTCGAGCGCGTCTTTGCTCACCGATCTCGGATCGATTTCCACGGAGCGGAGCTGTTTGTCGAGTTGGTCCTGCGCGCTCTTGAGGCCCGCCGTTGCCATCTCCACCTGGGCGCCGGCGACCAGCAGGTTCTCCTTGCGCGGCTGCGCCTTGAGCTCGTCGAGCAGTGCGCGGCTCGCGTCCGCCTGCGAGTTTTGCTGTTCGACGATCGCGCGCTGGATCGAATCGTCGATCGCGAAAAGCGGCATCCCATCTTTCACCCGCTGCCCCTCGCTGACGAAGACCTTGGCAATCGTCCCCGCGACCTCCGGATAGATGTTGATGTTCTCTCCGTTCGAAAGGTAGCTCTCGATGATCCCGTTGGCGTAAATGCCTTGGCCATAGGGATTGGGAGCCGGGTTGAACGCCGGCGGTAGTGGATGCTTTGGTCGGGCGTAAACGTAGGCGCTGACCAGGCCGGCGACGATCCCTAGACCGACCAGTGAGAATATGATCTTGTTACGCACGGCTCTCCCCCTTCGTGAATCCAACGACGCGGCCGTCTTCCATGGTCATTATCCGGTCCGCATAGTCGAAGATGCGGTTGTCGTGCGTGACGATGAGGATGCAGCGCTTCTCGTTGAGCACTTCCTTCTTCACGAACTCGAGGATCTTTCGTCCCGTGTCGCCGTCGAGCGACGCCGTCGGCTCGTCAAAGATCAAGATGTCGGGCGCGCTCACGATCGCGCGGGCGATGGCGACGCGCTGCTGCTCCCCGCCGGAGAGCTTGGTTGGAGGGAGCAAGGCCCGGTTCGCGAGCCCCACGACGTCGAGGGTGTGCATCGCTTCACCGATCGCCTCGTCCCATTTTCGCCGTCTAAGGATGAGCGGGATCGCGACGTTCTCGACGGTCGAGAGCCTGGGGAACAGGTGGAAGTCCTGGAAGACGAAGCCCACCGTGTTGAGGCGGAAGTCGGCGATGTGATTGTCATCGAGCGTCCAGAGGTCGACACCCTCCACCTGCACGCTGCCGAGGTTTGGCCGGAGAATGCCGGAAATCATGCTGAGCAGCGTGGTCTTGCCGCTCCCCGACGGACCGACGATGTAAAGGATCTCGTTGCGCTTCGCTTCGAAGCTCACCTCGCGGACGGCGTAAGTGAGCGTCTCGCCCTCGCCGAACCACTTCGACAGACCGCGAGCCTCCAGCGCTGCGCTTTCCATGTCAGCTCCGGAAGATCTCGAAGGGCTCGACCTTCAGCACCTTGCGCACGGCGATGACGCTGGAGATCCCGGCGATGACCACCACCATACCGAAGGCCAGCCCCAGGTTCCTCATGGTGACGATCGACGCGTAGTCGCGAAGCCGCACCTTCGCGAGCGCGATGATCAGCGCGCAGAGACCGACCCCGAGCCCGTACCCGGCGAGCGCGGTGATGCCGGCCTGGATCAAGATCATTGCGACCAGCTCGCGACCCTTGGCGCCGATGGCCTTGAGCGCGCCGAACCGCTCGAGATTTTCGAGGGTGAACGAGTAGAACGCCTGCCCCGAGATGGAAAGGCCAACGACGAAGCTGATGACCGTCATGACGAGGATGTTGATCCCCATGCCTGTGCGCCACATGTAGAAGCTCGTATTGCGATCGACGAACTCGCTCTCGGTGACCGCGAGGTAGCCGAGACGAGCCACCTCGTCTTTTATGTGGGGGATCGTCCCGGCGCTGGCCGGCTCGACCAGGACGTAGGAGATCGTGTAGCGCATCGACGGGATGTATTGGATCGCGCGGCTGAAGGTGGTGTAGAGCGTCGGGACGCCGAAAAGACCGCTCGCCGGGACCTTGGCGACACCGACGATGACGCCCCGGTTGTCGTTGATCTCGAACTCGGTCCCCACCTTCGGATTCTGGAGCTTGGGCAGCTCCTCGTCGGCCACCACGATGAAGCCGTTATCGGCGTAGATGTCCTCGATGCGACCGTCGATGAGCGCCGGTCGTCCATAGAGGCTCGTGTCGTCGAGCCCGAGCACCGTGACGCCTTGATAGGTCCCGTCGCGCAGGCGCGCCAGACCGGCTCCCGAATAAAACGGAACGGCATACTTGACGCCCGAGATGCTGCGAACGGCGTCGAGCACGTAGTCGGGCATCGGGATGCTGGTGGCAACCGTATTGACGGCGCGATCCATGACCCACACCTTCGCGCCCGTGTTCACGACGGTTGCCGAGGCCTTCATCATCATCCCCGCGAACATCGAGGTCACATTGACCATCAAGAAGACCGCGAACGTGATCCCGATGAGCAACGCAGCGAACTTCCCCTTGTCGTTCACCAGCAGCTTGTAAGCAATCTTCAGAATGCCTCGCACACCGCTGCGTGATTCAAGGAGCGGGCCAACTGGAGGGCCACACCTTGCAGACGACGCCGAATACCAAAAGGGGCAAGATTTGCGTCAACGGGACGGCCGACGCAAACCTTGCGGCCACTGGATGAAAACCCCGGCCCGAATCGATCCCGGCTACGCGTGGGATGGGCTAGCACCCGGGCTCGGCACGACCAGCACTGGGCGAACCGCCCGGCGCATGACATCGTGCGAGACCGAGCCCAAGACCGACCGCAGCGCCCTGCCCTTGCCGTGCGAGCCGAGAACGATGGCGTCGACCACGAAGCGTTCGGCCGCCTGTGTAATCGCCTCGCCCGCGTTCCCGCCGTCGATCACCGTGATGTGGGTAGTAATCCCAAGCCGCTCGGCGTCGGCCGGAACCAGGGCGCGCAGAGCCGTCCCGATGCGGGTGCGCTCCTCGTCGCTGAGCTTTCCCTCCTTGCGATCGTACGCATAAGGAGGGTTTGGCAGCGCGCGTTCGTGAACATGACAGAGGTCGACGACACCGCCGTGGCTGGCGACGAGCGCATAAGCGAAAGGGATGGCGCCGTTGCCCGCCGGCGAAAGATCGGTGGGCGCCAGAACGGTGAAGATGCTCGGCACCTCGACGCGCGCATCGTCACGAGGCGGCGCTGGGACGAACACCACCGGAACGCCGAAGGCGTGCCGAGCAACGCGGCTCGCGACGGCCGGATGCGTGATTCGCGCCAAGCCGTGGCGGCTCTCGGCCCCCATCACGATAAGGTCTGCGTCCCGCTCGGTGGCGTCGTCAAAGATCCGAGACGCCGGATCGCCCCAGGCGGATTCAACGGCGTAGCTGGTCTTTCCAGCGCCGGGGAGGACGCCGACCTGCATTCGCAACGCCCGATCGAGATCGGTTGTCACCGCAGGATCCGGCGTGGCCAGATCGTGAGCCCCGGTCAACCCGAGTCGAAGGTATTCCTCGTTCGGCCAGAAGAGGCGCAAGAATGTCGCGTCGCAGACCATCCAGGACCGCAGCGTGCGAACGAACCCCACGACGCCCGCGCTGGCCTGCCGTCCATCCAGTGCCGCCATGACCCGAAATACCCGCTTGCCATCACCGGCGTTCAGTCCCTCCACGCCGGGCGGGACGATGAGCACGGGACAATCGGCGCGCCGGACCATCCGCTCGGCCGTGCTGCCGAGAAAAAACCGCTCAAGAGCCGGACGCCCGCGCGCGCCCATGACGATGAGATCCGCACCGAACGCTTTGGCGCGCGCCAGCAAAACCCCTTCCGCATTACCCGCGCCGAGATGGAAGGTCACCCGAACTTGACCCGCCCTTTCGAGCTCCTCTGCGAGACCCGCCAACTTCACCTTTATGCTCTCGCGAATCTCGTGCTCAAAGACTCCCACGTCGACCGTCAGCGCCGCGATGTCGGCGCTGGGTGGCGCGATGGCATGAACCAGCTCGATGGAGCCCGCCGTACGCCGAGCCAGATCGATCGCCACTCGTGCGGCCGATTCGGCGCGTCGGGTGAAATCGGTAGCGCAGATGATCTTCATGACGTTGCTTCTCCCGAAGTGGCTCCAGTTGCAACCGGCATTCCAAGCCTGAGCCGCCCGCATGGCGTTCCGGGTTTGCGCATTGCTTGCGCCTCAGCGCGCGGACTCGGGGTAAGGCGAAGGTTTTACGCGCGACCGATCCCGTGCCACATTCCGGGAGCTCCTTTCCAGCGCCACCCGAGGCACGTATCTTGCGTCGACCCGGTTTGAAACTCATGGGCCTCACATTCTTCGAGAGCATCAAGCAGTACGTTGGCTTCACGGATGAGTCATCCGCGGCCCTGCGGGCGTTTCACCCGATCGCCGAGCCATTCTTCGGATCGATTATCGACGACTTCTACGACGCCATCGAAGCTCACCCGAGCGCGAGCGCCGCCATCACCGGCGGCAAGGCACAGATTGAGCGACTCAAACGAACCCTCGTCCGTTGGGTCGATACCATGCTGTTCGGCCCCCACGATGAGGCGTATTACGAGATGCGCGCACGCATCGGTCGAGTCCACGTCCGGATCGGGTTGCCTCAAGCCTTCATGCTCACCGCGATGGACCGCATCCGGGTCCGGCTGTCTGATATCGCGGGCGAATGCTTGAAGGATGGCGATCTCCCCGGCACGCAACGGATCGCCACCGCCCTGCACCAGATTCTAGACCTCGAATTGACCATCATGCTCGAGACATACCGCGAGGATCTGGTCATTAAGAACCGCAACGCGGAGCGATTGGCGACCATCGGACAGTTCGCTGCCAGCATCGGACACGAGCTTCGAAATCCGCTCGGCGTCATGGAGTCCTCGATCTTTCTCCTGCGCCAGCACCTCGGACCCGACGCCGCCGGCGCACCCCAGGTGGCCAAGCACCTCAATCGCATCGGGGGAGAGATCACGCGCGCCAACAAGACCATCCATGATCTCCTGGATCTCGCCCGCAACCGTCCGCCGCACCGGCGACGCGCGGACGTACGCATGCTGGTGGAGTCCGCGGCCCAGGCCGCGCTGCTCCCGTCCCCTGTGACGGTCGAAATAGCAACACCCCCCGGTCTTGCGGCGGACGTGGATCCCGATCAGTTTCAGCAGGTTCTGACCAACCTCCTCACGAACGCCGCGCAGGCCATGAATGGGAGCGGGCGGATCTGGATCGAGGGCGCGCCGCTGCCCGACGGTGGCTCGAGCCTTCGGGTGCGCGACGATGGGCCGGGCGTCCAGATAGAAGCGCGCTACCGGATCTTCGAGGCGCTCTTCACCACCAAGGCCAAGGGGAGCGGCCTCGGGCTGGCGCTCTGCCGGCGCATCATCGAAGCGCACGGCGGCACCATCGATCTCGAGCCGACCCTGCGGGGGGCTAGCTTCATCCTCAACCTTCCGGCCCCCACCGAGCCCGCCGCCCCCGGGAGTGCCAGCGTATGAAGGGCACCATTCTCATCGTTGATGACGACGAGGCCCTCTCCGAGAATCTCGCCGAGATCATAGAGACGCTGGGGGTGGAAACAACGGTAGCGCGCGATCGAAGGACCGCGCTCGCGCTCGCCGAAGAGCGCGATTTTGACGTGGCGATGATCGACGTCCGCCTTCCGGACGGCAACGGCATTTCGTTGCTCGAACCGCTGCGTACCCGATCGGCCTTCACGCAGATGGTGCTCGTGACCGGAAACGCGACGCTCGAAGGGGCGATTGCTGCCGTCCGGGGCGATGCATTCGCCTACGTGCTCAAGCCCGTTTCTCCCGCGGATCTTCTGGAGACCGTCCGCCGCGCCCTCGATCAGGCCGCCCTCCACCGAGAAAGCGAGCGCCTCCGCACCGAGCTCGAGCGGTCGGAGCACAGGCACCGGGAGCTCGTGGAGTCGATGCCGGCTTTCGTGTTGGCCCTCGACGAGACCGGGCGGATCACGACCTGGAACCGGCAGCTCGAGGAGATCACCGGTTACGCACGCGCGGAGATGCTGGGCTCGGAGGGCACCGCCCTGATCGGCACCGACGAAGGCCCGCGCGCGCTCCCGCTGAAGTCGGGCCAAGCGCGCGAAGTGCGCTGGCGGCGCGCGGAGGTTCCGGGCTCGGGCGGGACGCCGATCGTCTACGCGGTCGGGATTGACGTCACCGACGAGCGAGAGATGCTGAGGCGCACACTCCGCGCCGAACGATTGGCAGCGGTAGGAACCATGGCCGCGGGACTTGCCCATGAGATCAGAAATCCGCTCAATTCGGCTTCGTTGCAGCTGACCCTGCTCGAACGGCGCCTCGGGCGGGGCGACGGACCTGCGACCACGGCACCGATTATCCGTATCATCAAGAGCGAGGTCGACCGCCTGGACCGGCTGCTGCGTGATTTTCTCGCATTCTCCAAGCCGCGACCGCTGGAGGCAGGGGCGGTCGACGTGGCGGGCCTCATCGCGGCGGTCACCGCGCTCGTCGAGCCCGAAGCCGAGGCCGCGCGCGTTGCGGTGGCCGTGGAAGAAACACGCGGCGTCCTCGCCGTCAGGGGTGAACCCGAGCGCCTCCGTCAAGTGCTGCTCAACCTGACCCGGAACGCGATCGAGGCTATGCAAGAACGCGGCGGTCATCTCACTATGCGCGCGCGGAATGCGGGCGCCGCCGTCGAGCTCGACGTAGAGGATGACGGACCCGGCTTCTCCCAGGATCTACCGGTATTCGACGCCTTCTTCACGACCAAGGCACAGGGAACCGGACTTGGTCTGGCGCTCGCCCATCGCATCGTGGCAGACCACGGCGGCTCCCTCCACGTTCAATCGCGTCCGGGAAGAACCTGCTTCACCATCGCGCTTCCGGTCAACGAACGATCGTGACCGACCGGTTGGCGGTCGCCGCGACCGTGGCGCCAACCGATCCGATCATGAGGCGAGGCCCCGGCCGATGGCCATGGCGCCCGAGGACAATGAGATCGACGTTGCGCTCCTCCGCCTCGCGACAGATGACGTCCACCGGGTGTCCCATCTCGACGACGTGCTCCGCCTCGGGTGTCTGAAGCTCGTCCGCGAGGTCGGCGAGCAGCCCCGTGCCATGCCGCATCTGCTTCGCGTACCAATCGTGCTCAGATGCCTCGAAGCCGGCCCGATCTCCAGCCGGCAGGAGCTCGATCACGTTCAAGAGTGTCAGCCTAGCCTTGAAAGCGCGGGCAACGTTCCGCGCGAACTCGGCCGCGCGTCGCGCGCCGTCGCTACCGTCGACACCTACGAGAATGCCCGACAGATTGCTCACGGTCATTCATTCATCATGCAAGATTATGGCCAGCCCAGGCCTTCACTCGTCATCTCGCACCGGGCTACGGGCCGACTTCGGCGCGCTCTCGTACTCGTGCAGCTTGTACTGGATCTTTCGCACGCTGATGTTCAGGATCTCGGCCGCTGCGCTGGTCGAGCCGCCCGTCGATTCCAAAGTCTTCGTAATCGCGTAGCGCTCGATCTCGTCCATCGTCGCGCCAGGGATCTGGAGCTTTTGGCGCCCCTTGGCCGGAGCGAATTGAGCCGGCAGATCGGCAACGGTTATCTCCGCCGACTGTGCCAGCACGACCGCGCGTTCAATGAGGTTCTCCAGCTCTCGGACGTTGCCTGGCCATGAATACGCGGTCAGGGACTCAAGCGCTTCCGCGGTGAACCCGCGGAGATCCTTGCTATTCTCCGCGGCGTACTTGCGCAGAAAGTGCGACGCCAAAAGCGGCACGTCCGATGGACGGTCGCGGAGGGCGGGCATCTCCAGGTTGATGACGTTCAGGCGGTAATAGAGATCTTCGCGGAACTTGCCCTCGGCCAGCATCGACTTGAGGTTGCGGTTGGTCGCCGCGATCACCCGCACGTCGACGGCAATGGTCTCGTTGCCGCCCACCCGTTCGAATTCCCGTTCCTGTAGAAAGCGCAAGAGCTTCACCTGGATCGCGGCCGAGATCTCGCCGATTTCATCGAGGAACAGCGTGCCATGGTTGGCCTGAAAGAACCGCCCGTCGCGTCGAGTGAGCGCCCCGGTGAACGAGCCCCGCTCGTGTCCGAACAGCTCGCTTTCGAGCAGCGACTCCGCCAACGCCGCGCAGTGTAGCTTCACGAACGGCCCCTTCGCGCGCGGGCTGCGTTCGTGGATGGCCGCCGCGATCAGCTCTTTGCCGGTCCCCGACTCGCCGGTCACGAGCACGCTTGCGCGGGATGAGGCGATCTGCGCCACGGTCTTGAAGACCTCCTGCATCGGCGCGGCGTTGCCGATAATGTTCTCGAAGCTGTACTTCTCGGAAAGCCGGGCGCGCAGAAGGCCAGCCTCCTGTCGAATACGCCGCTGCTCGAGCTCGCGGGAGACGACCAACGACAGCTCGCCGACGTTCACCGGCTTGGCCAGGTAGTCTCGCGCGCCCGACTGCATTGCCCGGACCGCCGTCTCGACTTCGCCGAACGCCGTCATCACCACCACCGGGAGATCCGGATCGTTTTCGCGCAGGCGGGCAAGCAGCGCGAGCCCGTCCATTCCGGGCATCTTGAGATCCGTGAGCACCAGATCTGGGGCAAAGTCGGCGACCTTGCCGAGCGCTTTGAACGCATCGGCGGCGGCCTCGAGAACATACCCCTCGTCACGCAGCAGCTCGACCAAGGCGGCCCGAGCATTCACCTCGTCATCGACGACAAGAATTCTTCCTTTGCTTTCCACAGTTCGAGAAGCTCCCGTGAGAGACAAATCAACGACCGACCGCGACGGCATCGTAATGCTAGGCCGCCTTCTTTGAGAACGGCACCGTCAGGACGGGGCAGATCGAGCTCCGAACGACTCGCTCCGCCACGCTGCCGAGGAGGACGTGCGCGAGGCCGGTACGCCCGTGGGTGCCTACCACGACCAGCTCGGCGCCGATGTCGCGAGCGCGCCGGACGATCTCCACCGCCGCGCTTCCCTCCAGCGTCTTGGTCTGGCAGACGACACCCGCCTTTCTCGCGCGATCGGCGCGCTCTGCGAGTGCCTTGTCGACATGGCCAACAAGCCCTTCTAGATCGGATCCGTAGTACGTGAGCCCGAACGGAAACTCTTCGACGCCGAGCTCGAGAACGTAGACGATCTCCATCTCGGCGTTGGTCTGCTTCGCCATCGCGATGGCCTGAGCCAGAGCCTCGTCACTGCCGTCAGAGAAGTCCGTGGCGACCAGGAGCCGTCGTGCTGGAGTCGTCATGCGGGGATGAAATGCAACCGCTGGACCAGCTCGCATCGAGAAGCAGAACAGCAGGTTAATGGCGAGAATGGACGCAGAAACTGCTCCCCAAAAGCCACTTCACGCAAATAGTGCGCGGGCGCCGCGGGTCATCGGAGAACGATGCCCGTGGCCTGGAGCAGGCGTAGCGCCTCACGCAGAGTTGCGCCGGGCGTGTCACTCGTGTCGACGGTGAAGCTCGGGCCGGGATCGGAGGACCCTCGCGGCTCGTAGCGGCGCAAGAACTCGTCCAGGAGCTCGTCAGTGGCATCGGAGATCGACGCGCCGCTCTTGCGCTCGGCGAGACGTGCCCTCAAGACCTCCGGACGGGCGCAAGTCGCCTCGATTAAGACGAAGTCGGCGTCGCTCGCACGCGCAGCCGCCGACGCCGCCAGCCGCCAATCGCGCGAGGAGAACGTCGCGTCCAGAATCACGCCTCGGCCCGAGTCCAGTACCTCCGTCCCAAGCCGAACTATCTCGGCGTATGTCCGTGCCGTTTTCTCCTGCTCATAGAGGCTGGCGTCACCGCGCGCCGTCGGCCCCAAGCCCGCCGCCAGCTTGCGCGTGCGGTCGGAGCTGATCACGGGTATGGCCAGCTCTCGGCCGAGCGCCGAGGCCAATGTGCTCTTGCCGCTCCCGATGACGCCGCCCACCGCGATCAAGAACGGACGGGTGAGCGGCCTCCCCGCAAACGAGCGGGCGAGCCTGAAGTCACGACTGGCTTCCGCGCGCTTTCGGCGGCGAAGCGTGGCCGGGGTTGCTGGGTCGGCGAGCACGAACGCCGCCACCTTTCCGCGGACCCAGGCCCGATACGATAGATAGAAGTCGAGCACCTCATAGAGTCCGAAGTCGTCGCTCGCTTCGGCGTAACGGGCGACGAATCCGGCCGCGAGATCGGGCCGACCAGCAGCCTCCAGCTCCATCGCCAGGAATGCAACGTCGGACGCGGTGTCGCCGCAGCGAAACCGATCGTTGAACTCGATGCAGTCGATGATGATGAGACGCAGTTTTCCGTCGGGGCCGGGCAAGAAATACAGGTGCTCGAGCCGCAGGTCGCCATGCCCATCCCGGATCCGCCCCCCCGCCACGCGTGCAACGAAGCGCTCCACCTCCTGCGTGAGCTGGCTCATCTGGAACGCCTCGACCTCGTCGAGCGTCTCTTGATCCAACAGATCGCCAACAAACGGAGCAAGCTCCGTGAAATTCTCCGTCACGTTCAGGCACAGCGCCGTGGGTGTGCCGAACTGGGGCGCCGGACGAGCTGCCGCGAAGAACGACGACAACCGCTCGGCCACCTCCGCTAGGGCTTGAGCGTTCAGCTCCCCGCGTCCGAGCATGGCCTCCGCGCTCGCGTCGTCCGGCAACCGCCGCATGTGCACGGCCCAGTCCACCACAGGTCCCTCGCCGCAGATCGCGTGCCCCGTCGATGTCTTGCGCACCGGTTCGACGCCCAGGTAGACGTCTGGCGCCAGGCGGCGGTTGAGGCGTACCTCCTCCTCGCAAGCGTGGCGGCGCGCCTCGGGCGTCCGGAAATCGAGGAACTTGAACTCGACCGGCCGTTTGACTTTCCAGACGTCCTCCCCGACCAGGAATACCCACGATGCGTGTGTCGTTCGCAGCGACACCGACGAATGTCGGCCCTCGCCGTAGGCCTCGGGCCTTAACAGATCGGTCACGAGGCCGGACGCGTCTTCGTTGGTCACCGGCTCATGCCGCCGCGGCGACGAATCCGTCGTTGAGGCTCTTTTGAATCGCGGCGCGCAAAGTTGCTTCGATCTGCCGGACCCTCTCCCCCGAGAGCGAGCCCGGGCCTCTCAGCAACTGGCGGCCGAGCATATCCGATAGATGACGTGCTGTTAGGTTCTCGGCATTGGCGCTCATGCCTCACTCGGCTGCAGGTCCGATGCCAATGGCTGCCCCTTGGGCCAATAGGTCGAACGGTCAGGCCGCGACGCGGACCTGCTGCTCGAGAGAACATGAGAAACCTCCTTGTCTCCCCACTGGCGTTTGCAAGACCGTTGCCGATCAATTGGCCCTGTGAACGCCCAAGAATCTTTGGAGTACCCCGATGACGTCCCTCCCATCGCCACCTGGAATCGCGAGGCGCCTAAGTTGCGCGAGCATCCGTTTCTCGTGCAGAGTTTGCGTAGGAGCCGCCGGTTGCTGGCGTCGAATGCTGGCAGGGCATTGGCCGCGGCTGGCACCCAATCTGCAGCGAAAAGTCGCATGCACCACGTTGGCCGGGAGCACAGTCCACCTCAGGAAGCCTCGGAGGACGCCATCCAGGCGGTCCTGTCCCAGGATCACGAGCGGCTCGAACGTCAATTCCAATCGATCTTGGCCGAGGCCTCCGATGGCGACCCGATCGCGCTCCGGGAGGCCTGGCGCACTTTTGAGAGCGATCTCCTCCACCATTTCGATGACGAAGAGGTCCATATCCTTCCAGCCTTCGCCCGGCAGAGACCCGCCGACGCGCGCGCCCTTGTCGACGAGCACGAGCGGATCCGTGCCCGGCTGACCAAGCTCGGCGTCGATTTGGACCTGCACTGCCTGCCGGCGGAGCGGATCGCGGATCTCGTCGCTAGCCTCCGCGCCCACGCACGTCATGAGGATGATCTCCTCTACCCTTGGGCGGCCCACCGGCTCGGCGAAACCGCGAGCGAGCGTGTTCGGACGGCTCTGTCGAAAACCGAGGAGACTCACATGGGGAACCCTGAAGAATGGCAATTCGATCCCGAACGCTCCCACCTTCACTTTTCGCTACGCCATATCGTGGTTCACGAGATCCGAGGGCAGTTTCGCAAGTGGGGGGGAACGATCGCTCTGGATGGTGCCGACCTCACCAAGGCCCGAGCTCGGGTTTGGATCGATCTTGCGAGCGTCGACACGGGTGAGCCGGAGCGGGACGCTCAGATTCGTTCTTCGGAGTTCTTCGACGTGGAGCATTTTCCACAAGCGGTGTTCTCGAGCGCCGAGATACGCCTGCCCCAGCCTGGAAATCCCATCGTGAAAGGCAGTCTCGCCCTTCACGGGTTCCTAGAAGATGTCGAGGTGGAGATCACCAGCCACAACCAAGTGACCGATCCCAAAAACGTCGACCGGATGTCGTACGAGATCAAGACACGGATCGATCGTCGAAAGTTCGGCCTGCGCTGGAATCAGGATCTCGACGTCGGTGGCGTCGTCATCGGCGACCAGATCGAGATCGTCGCTCGGGTCGAAGCGGTCCGAGCGAAGCGCGCACCGTGAAACCCGGCCGCCTGGCAGCACGCGCGGGTGCAATTTCCGCCGGCTTCGCGCTGCTCTTGCTGGGATTCTTCGCTCTCGTCCGTCCGTGGTACCTGAGCTGGGGTGCGGCCGCGGCGCTCCAAACCGCGTATCTGCCTGGCGACCGTCTGCTCTGGCAGGGAGCGCCGCGCGAGACGCGCGCGATCACGATTCATGCCCCCGCCGATACCGTTTGGCCCTGGGTCGCGCAGGTCGGTCAGGATCGCGGAGGCTTCTACAGCTACGAGCTCCTGGAGAACCTGGCGGGTTGCGAGATGAGGAACCTCGACATTCTGGTGCCCGCAATCCAACATTGGGAAATCGGCGACCAGCTCTGGATGTACCCTCCCAAAAAACTCGGCGGCATGGGGCACGCCCCGCTGGCCATTCACGAGCCGGGACACGCGCTGGTGTTCTACACCCGCAGGACCGGGACGGAGTCGACCGATCCCCCCGATGGCAGCTGGGCGTTCGTCGTCGAGCCCATCGATCCTGGCACCTCCCGTCTCGTGATGCGCGGGCGCGCGCGGGGTAGCTTGAGCTTGCTCGGTGCTGCGTTCAACCACGGTATTTTCGAACCGGTCCACTTCGTCATGGAACGGAAGATGATGGAGGGCATCAAGGCGCGGGCGGAGGGGCGGCACGTCTCGAAAGCGGCTGACGACACGCAGATCGGGCTTTGGATCGTCACGTTCGTCGCATTCATCGCCTCGGCCGCCTTGGCTCTGGCTGGGCGGCAGTGGCAAAGGCGGACGGTCACGTTCATCGGGGCTGGCGTGTTGTTCCAACTCTTGACGCTGGTCCAGCCGGGGATCAACGTCGGAATCCCGCTGGTCATTGGCCTCTATCTGGCCATCTTCCTATGACGCGCGTCAGCGGAGATCATCGCCCGTTACTGCACGGCGGGCTTGTTGTCTGAGGGCGAGGAATCCGGTGCCCCGTGAAGGTAGAGATCGTGGCACGCAATACAGCTCTTCGTCAGCACCCCGAGCTCCCCCGCCACCTGTCCGCTATCCCGGCGAGCCGCCGCGGTCACCAATCGTCGTGCCTCCGTCCGCAGGTTGTCCTGGAGCACGAAGAAACGCTCCGGAAGGACGCCGTTGAGCTCGTCACCGGTCAGCGGCCGGGCCAGGGTCGGCTCGTCATAGATCTCGCCGGCCGTCCGCGCGACCCCCTCGTAATCCAGGAGAACGACCCGAGAAACCAACGCGCCGAGCTGCTCCCCGTGGCGCTGCATCCGGCTCCGGATGACCGCCCGCGCTGCCGGCGGTATGTGCTCCGGCGCCCCCAGCTCGGGGGACGGGGCTATCGTGCGGCTCGGCCTCAGGATGAGGGCGATCGCGATCGCCCCCGCAACCACGGTCGATGTCGCGACGACCAACTTGTTTTTCATGACCTTTCTCTGTGCGAGGAATGTGCCAATGGCCGCGACCTTCGATATATCGTAGGGTCCGTTCGCTAGGTTCTCCATGACCCTTCGTGCCTTTCTTCCACGAGAGCTGCCCCAGGGAATCGAGCCGCTCACGGATCTGGCGCTGGATCTGCGCTGGACCTGGAATCACACGACGGACGACATCTGGCGGGCCGTCGATCCGGTCACTTGGGAGGCGACCCACAATCCGTGGGTCATCCTTCAGAGCGCGCCGCGAGAGCGCCTCGAGATCCTCGCTTTGGACCCGTCGTTTCGCCAGCAACTGGCCGCCATCCTCGCCGAGCGCCACCGCTACTCGGCCACGAAGCCCATCGTTGAACGGACTCTGACCACCGCCTGCTTCAGCATGGAGTTCGGGCTGAGCGAAGCCCTTCCACTTTATGCGGGTGGGCTCGGCGTGCTCGCCGGTGATCTCCTTAAATCGGCCAGCGATCTCGGCGTCCCGATGGTCGGTGTCGGGCTCCTCTATCAGGAGGGTTACTTTCGTCAGATGTTGGACGCGCAGGGGCGCCAGCAAGAGCTGTATCCCTACAACGATCCGTCCGCGCTCCCGATCCAACCCGCGCTGGCGCTATCTGGCGCCTGGCTGATGGTCTCGGTGGATCTTCCCGGTCGGACACTCTGGCTGCGCGTCTGGCGAGCCAACGTGGGCAGCGTTCCCCTCTACTTGCTCGACAGCAATGCGCCACTCAACGACGCCGCCGATCGTGGAATTACGGGGAAGCTTTACGCTGACGGACCTGAGACGCGGCTCTGCCAGGAGATGGCCCTTGGGATCGGTGGCTGGCGCATCCTGGAGGCGCTCGGGATTCCGGTTGGCGCCTGCCACCTCAACGAAGGCCACGCCGCGTTCGTCGTGCTCGAGCGCGCGCGTAGCGCGATGCAAGCCGGCCTGTCCTTTCGCGCCGCCCTGTGGGCCACTCGCGCCGGCAATGTCTTCACCTCCCATACGCCTGTCGCGGCGGGCTTCGACGCGTTCCCGGCGACGCTGCTCTCGAAGTACTTTCCCGAGGGTCGCGGATACCTCGCGGATCTCGGCATCGGGTTCGACGAGCTGCTCGCCCTCGGGCGGGCATCCCCCCACGACACAGCGGAGCCGTTTCGACCGGCGCACCTCGCGTTTCACGGCGCGGGGCACGTCAACGCCGTCAGCCGCCTCCACGCGGAGACCAGTCGGCAGCTGTTCCGGCCCCTCTTTCCGCGTTGGCCGGAGCAAGAGATCCCCATCGACTACGTCACGAACGGCATCCACGTCCCGTCCTGGGATTCGCGATGGGCGGATGAGCTGTGGACGGAGGCCTGCGGTCCCGACCGCTGGCGCAGATCCGTGGAGGATCTCCACACCGCATCCGGCAGGACCGATGACAAGAGACTGTGGACGCTCCGCGGACAAGCACGCGCCGACCTCGTGATGCAGACCCGCTCACGGCTCGAACGCCAGCTCGCCCGGCGCGGCGCGAACCCGGACGCGATAAAGGAAGCTGCGCGGGTACTCGACCCCGATGTGTTGACCCTCGGCTTTGCCCGTCGTTTCGCCGAGTACAAGCGGCCGAACCTCTTGCTCCGCGACGGCGAACGGTTGCGAAAGCTTCTCAACGACACACGCCGTCCGGTCCAGATCGTGGTGGCCGGCAAGGCGCACCCGGCCGACCTCGAAGGGAGGACGCTGGTCGAATCCTGGGTCCGCTTCGCCGAGCATCCATCCGTCCGCGCGCGCTGTGTCTTTCTGGGAGACTACGACCTCACGCTCGCGCAAGAGCTCGTTCAAGGCGTCGACGTCTGGATCAACACGCCGCGCCGGCCCTGGGAGGCGTGTGGAACCAGCGGGATGAAAGTCCTGGTCAACGGCGGCCTCAATTTGTCGGTTCTCGACGGCTGGTGGGCGGAGGCCTACGCACCCGAGCTCGGATGGGCGATCGCCGGCGACTCGCCGGGTGGCGGCAGCGACGGAGATACTCGGGACGCCGAGGCCCTGTTCCGACTCCTCGAGAGCGAGATCGTGCCGCTGTTCTACGACCGAGACGCCGAGGGGCTTCCGCGCGCCTGGTTGCAGCGGGTACGGGCCAGCCTGTCCCAACTGACGCCGAGGTTTTCGGCCACCCGGATGATCCGCGAGTACGCGACCCGCTATTACGATCCCGCCAGCCGAGAGGTCACACGACGACTCACCGAACGGGGCGCCGTCGCGAAGACGCTGGAGGACTGGGCGATCCGTCTGACGACGCATTGGCCGGCGCTGCGCTTCGGGAACGTCGAAACGGCCGCCCAAAAAGACGCCTGGGAGATCTCGGTCGAGGTCTATCTCGACGATCTCGAACCGGGTGACTTCAAGGTGGAGCTATACGGGGAGCCGCTTTCCGCTGGTTCCGATCCGACGTGCGTGCCGATGCAGGCGCTGAGACCACTGGCCGGCACTTCGCACGGATACCTGTTCAGCGCCATCGTCCCGGGAAACCGACCCCTCTCCGACTACACGCCACGGATCGTTCCGGCGTCGACGTCGGCCGCGATTCCACTCGAGCTGCCGCTCATTGCGTGGCACCACTGAACCGCCAACTGAAAACGTGGCGGTAAAATGTGAGACGAGCCAACAAACAGGATCATCTCAGCGGGCGGGGCGCGTGGCTGCGGGCGGCCGTGCTGGGCGCTGATGACGGTGTCGTGTCCACCGCGAGCTTGATCATTGGCGTGGCCGCGTCCTCGGCTTCAAGGGAGGCGGTGCTCGTTGCCGGTGTGGCCGGGGTCGTCGCAGGAGCCATGTCAATGGCCGTCGGAGAATACGTCTCCGTGAGCTCCCAAAGAGACATCGAGAAAGCCGACGTTGCGCTGGAAAGCCGACAACTTGCGGAGAGTCCCGAAGACGAGCTGGCCGAGCTCGCCGGGATCTACGAAAAGCGCGGGCTCGATCCTCACCTGGCGAAGCAGGTTGCCGAGCAGCTCAGCGCGGGCGACCGTCTCACAGCACATCTTCGCGACGAGCTCGGGTTCCGCGACGCCACCCGCGCACGGCCTCTTCAGGCCGCCGTCGTGTCGGCGGCCAGCTTCACCTCGCTCGCGGTCCTGCAGATTGTCGTTGTCCTAGTCGCCCCGGGCGAGATTCGCATCGCCGCCGTCGCCACCGCGGCGCTCGCGAGCCTGGCGGGGTTAGGCGCGCTCGGCGGGCAGCTCGCTGGGGCGCCTCGCCTGCGGGCCGCGCTCCGCGTGCTGCTCGGCGGGGGATTGTCCATGACGGTCGGCGCCCTGGTCGGCAAGCTGATCGGCGCCGCCCGATTGTGAGCTTTGGTGCCCCGGCCCGCCCCGAACGTCGATCACAGGCCTCGCTCGGCGCGAATGACCCCGCCCGATTCGGCACCGAGCGTAAATCCAAGGTTCGCGCAGAGCCGCTGCATGCGCAGGTTCGCCCCCAAGATGTCCGCACGGAGGCGAGACAGGTCCTCGCGGCGTCCGACTTCGATGAGCCGCGCCAGCATCTCGCTCCCGACACCCCGCCCCTGCCATGGGTCGGACACGAGCAGCGAAAACTCAGCGTCCCCGGAAGAGATGCGATCGCGGCTGAGACGACCCACCGCGATGATTTCGGGATCTCCCGCCTGGGATTTCCGTTCTGCCGCTAGCGCGATCTCGCGGTCGTAGTCGATGAAACAGATCCGCAACAGACGCTGATGGGCGGTGCGCTCGTCCAAGTTCATCGCCTGCAGGTAGCGCATGCGCACGCTCTGCTCACTGAGCGTCCGGTGGAAGCTGACAATCAGAGGCTCGTCATCGGGACGAATGGGCCGAATGACGATCGGCGTACCGTCGCGAAGATCGGCACGAAAGAGATATTCGCTCGGGTAAGGTCGAATGGCGGGCCGCGGAAGGCTTGCGGCCGGGATCGTATCGTCATGGAGCACGACACGCGCGTCGAGGGCGAGCAACCCATCTGGCGAAGCGAGCAGCGGATTGATGTCCATCTCGCGGATCCGTGGATTCTCGACGACCAGATCCCCGAAGTGGACGAGCAACGTCGCCAGCGCCTCGATATCGACGGGAGCGCGCCCCCGCACGCCCGCGAATGCACGATGGATCTTGGTCTCCTCCATCATGCGCCGGGCCAAAGAGGTGGTGAGGGGCGGCAGAGCCAAAGCACGATCTCGAAATACCTCGACCAGCTCGCCGCCGGTGCCGAACAGAAGGACGGGGCCAAACTGAGGATCCGAGGTGCTGCCGACAATCACCTCATAGCCGGACCGTCGCTCGACGGAGCGCTGAACGCTTACCCCCAAGAAGTGCCCTTCGCCCACCTTCGCCGCGACGCTCGCCTTGATGTCGCGGAACGCCTGGGCCACGCCCGCGGCATCCGACAGTCCGATCCTCACGCCTCCGACGTCGGCCTTGTGTGTGATCGTGCGCGACCACAGCTTCACCGCGACCGGGAATCCCACCTCGCTCGCTGCCGCGACCGCCTCCTTCTCGTCGCGCGCAACGCGGGTGGGAACGACCGGGATGCCGTAGCTCGCCAGAATCGCCTTCGACTCGTGTTCGTCGAGCAGCGTGCGGCCTTCGGCGCGTGCTGCGTCGATGATCGCGCGCGCGGCCTCGGGACGCGAATCTTCGGCCGGTCGCCGCGCCGGCGTTTCGTAAAGTGCCCTCAGGTTATCGGCGTAGCGCCACATGTGACAAAAAGCGCGCGCGGCATCGTCGGGGAATGGAAACGTCGGAATCCCGGCCCGGTTCAGGAGCTCGACGCCTGCCGCGACCCGCGCCCCGCCCATCCAACTCGCCAGCACGGGCTTACCCTCGACGTGGGCATATTTGGAAAGACCCTCGGCGATGCGCCTAGGATCGGTCATGTCCTGCGGTGTGAGAATCACGAGAAGCCCATCGCTGGTTCGATCCTTGGCCGCCAGCTCGATCGCCGTCGCGTAGCGCGCGGGATCGGCGTCGCCAAGCACGTCGATGGGGTTCCCTCGGCTCCAGGCGACGGGCATCGCAGAATTCAATCCCGCCAGCGTCTCGGCCTCGAGCGTGGCGAGCTGACCGCCCGCGGCGACCAGCGCGTCTGTCGCCAGAACCCCAGGACCTCCGGCGTTCGTGACCATCGACAATCGGGGGCCTGCCGGTCGTGGTTGCTTGTCGAGTACCTCGGCCAACTGGAAGACGTCGCCGATGTCGGTCACGCGCAGGACACCGCTGCGGCGGAATCCCGCATCGAGCACTTCGTCCGAACCGGTGAGAGCTCCGGTGTGTGAGGCGGCGGCGCGACTCGCGGCTTCGCTGCGCCCCGCCTTGATCACGATGATTGGCTTCGTGAGCGCCACCTCGCGTGCCGCCGAGACAAACGCGCGCGCATCCCCGATCGACTCCATGTAGATCACGATGGCTCGGGTGTCGGGATCGTTGCCGAGGTAGTCAATGAGATCGCCCCAACCGACGTCCAGCATCCCCCCAAGCGAGACGAAGGCACTGAAGCCGACCTGCTCGCGCAGGCTCCAGTCCAAGATGGCGGTGAGAAGCGCGCCACTCTGGCTCAGGAACGCAACGTTGCCGGGCCGCGCCATCCCCGCTGCAAATGTGGCGTTGAGGCCCGTCCGGGGGCTCATCACGCCGAGGCAGTTCGGCCCAACCATGCGCATCCGGCCCCGGCGCGCTTCGATCAGGATCTTGCGTTCGAGCTCCGCGCCTGCCGCGCCGGTTTCGTGAAATCCAGCCGAGATGATGACCGCCGCCGGCACCCCGCGATCGGCGCATTGACCGACCACGGTTGGAACAGCCGCCGCCGGCGTCACAATCACCGCCAGATCGACAAACCCCGGGATGTCGGCCACGGACGGATAAGCCTTGATTCCGAGGACACTGTCGCGCTTCGGATTGACCGGATGGACCGTGCCGCCGAAAGGGGTTCCAAGCAGGTTGGCCAGCACGGTTCGCCCGACGCTGCCGGGCGTCTCGGTTGCCCCGATGACGGCGACGGAACGCGGCGTGAAAAACGGATCGAGCGGATGCCTCCCTCTCCGGAATATGTCGTGTGCCAAAGTCCTCTCACCGAGGACCGCACCACCTGCCCTGTCGCTGCCCGCGTCTGCCGTCAAGTTCTGCATGTCCATTCGGTACGTAGCAGCAAGCGCCGGTCGATTCCAGCTTCGAGACAAGCTGGCGCTGCGTTTGCTAGGGTATCCATCATGAGGAGCCGCGCGTTCGAGGGTGCCAAAGCGACCCCCGCCCGGAAGGGTTCGCTGTTCGTTTGCCTTCTCGTGCTCGCTTGCGCCGGCAGCCCACGACCACGACCTGAGGCCGAGCCGCGGGTCAAGGATTCCGTCCCCGACAAGCTTGCCGCCCAGCGCGCGGCGTCCGGAGAGCTCCGGCTCGAAGATGAGGACGAAAGATGGGGCATCGAGGCGGCCCGCTCCAATCGCAAGACCAAAACAGATCAGCAAAAGCAGCCATCGCCGCCATAAATTTGCGCGCAACTCGGGATGGGTGCGCAAAGTTCGCGCGAAACACTCGAGCGAGACATCGAGGCAACGCCAAACAGCGATGGCACTCAAGCTGCAGAACGTGGACGGCGTGTACAACGTTTCATGTCCCGCGACACCCATAACGTGATCCAGGGGAAGACCATGCAAGACGAAGCTCTGTCCGCCACCCGTAACGGTCAGCCAGCCGGGAGCCCCACCGTCTCGATTCCAGGCCCCTCGCCGCCGCTCGCGTTCGTGCTGTGGTTCGAGGCGATCGGTCTTCCCGATGCCCCCGAGGTGGGCGGTAAGGGGGCAAATCTGGGCGAGCTGTCCCGCGCCGGCCTGCCGGTGCCGCCGGGATTCGTTCTCGGCGCGAGCGCGTTCCGTGCTGCGATCGACGCGAGCACCACCGGAGCGCAACTGCGCGCGTTGTTCACGTCGACAGATCCGGATCGGCAAGCCGGTTTGGCGACCGCTTGCACCGAGATGCGCCGACTGGTCCGCGACGGCGGGATCCCTGCGAGCGTCCGCGAGCCGTTGCTCGCGGCGTACCGGCGCCTGGGCACGAGCCTCCGGGTGGCGGTCCGGTCATCGGCCACCTCGGAAGACAGCGCGGGTGCCTCGTTCGCCGGCATGCATGAGACGTTCACGAACGTCGCGGGCGAGGACGCCCTCATCGAGGCGGTGCTCGCGTGCTGGGCCTCCGCCTTCGGTGAGCGGGTGATCGCCTATCGCAAGGCGCAGCGCATGACGGACATGCCGGCGATCGCCGTGGTGATCCAGAAGATGGTAGATGCAACACGCGCGGGCGTCATGTTCACCGCGGATCCGGCGACGAGCGATACCAATCGTATCGTGATCGAAGGAGCGTTCGGCCTAGGCGAGTCCGTGGTGAGCGGCGCCGTCGAACCGGATACCTACACCTTGGCCAAGGATGGACCGCGCCTGGTCGAGGTGCGGGTCGGCCACAAAGCCTTCAAGCTGACGCGAGACGCGAGCGGGAAACAGGTCCAGATCGCGCTACCGGGGGAAGAGGCATCGGCACGCGTCCTTTCCGACCTCCAGGCGCTCGAGCTCGCGCGCCTCGCGCTTGCCGTCGAGAACCACTACGGCAGCCCCCAGGACGTGGAATGGGCGGAAGAAAACGGACGTTTCTTTCTCGTTCAATCGAGGCCGATCACGACACTGGCACCGTCGGCCGAAGACCACGCGGTGCTCGTCACTGGCCTCGGCGCGTCGCCCGGGCTCGCGGTCGGCCGCGTCCGGCGGCTCGCGAGCCCCGCGGAGGGTGGGCAGCTCCAAAATGGCGAAATCCTCGTCGCCGCCATGACGTCGCCGGATTGGGTCCCGACCATGCGGCGCGCGGCCGCGGTGGTGACCGATGCCGGCGGCATGACCTGCCACGCGGCGATCGTGAGCCGAGAGCTCGGCGTCCCCTGCATTGTCGGCGCACGCACGGCGATGAAGGTGCTGCGCGACGGCGAGCTCGTCACCGTGGATGCGCGGCGGGGCCGCGTGCTCGCCGGCGACGTCCGAGGCGAGACCGCCGCACCGCCGAACGGAACCGCCCTGGCGGTGATCGGCCCGGACCGGAAAGCCGACGGCCCGAGCCCATCTTTTGCGGGCATGGTCGAACCGCTGGCGACACACCTTTACGTCAACTTGGCGATCCCCGATCAGGCCGAGCGCGCCGCAGCGTTGCCCGTCGACGGGGTTGGCCTCCTGCGCGCCGAGTTCATGATCACCGAGGCGCTCGGCGGCAAGCACCCGCGCAAGCTCATCGCCGAAGGCGGACGTCGGGTCTTCGTCGACGCGATGTCGCGGGCGCTGCTCCGTATCACGCGCGCCTTCGCGCCACGGCCGGTCATCTATCGAACGTACGATTTCCGGACCAATGAGTTCCGGGGTCTTACGGGCGGCGAGGAGTTCGAGCCGCACGAAGAGAACCCGATGATCGGCTACCGCGGGTGCTTCCGGTACGTGCGGGATCCGGAGCTCTTTTCGCTCGAGCTCGAGGTGCTGGCCGCCGTGCGCGCCGAGACCCCAAATCTGCACGTCATGATTCCCTTCGTGCGCACGCGCTGGGAATTGGAGGCATGCCTCGAAGCGATCGCGCAGAGCCCCCTCGGCCAGCAGCGGGGTCTCAAACGTTGGATCATGGCCGAGGTGCCTTCCGTCGTGTACTGGCTCCCGGAATACGCGCGCATGGGGATCGACGGTGTATCGATTGGGTCGAACGATCTGACGCAGTTGGTGCTCGGCGTCGACCGCGACAGTCAGATCTGTGCGGAGCTTTTCGACGAAGAAGATCCGGCCGTGCTCGATGCCATCGAACGCATCGTGGCGGCGTGCCGAACGGCCGGGATCACCTCGTCTCTGTGCGGTCAGGCACCGTCCAACCGGCCCGGCTTCGCCGAGCGTCTGGTCTCATTCGGCATCACGTCGATCTCCGTCAACGCCGACGCCGTCGGTTCCGCCCGCACCGCCATCGCCCGCGCCGAGCGCAAGCTGCTGCTCGACGCCAGCCGCAGGAGCTCGTCCCAACCGAGCGAAGGTCGGCGGGGCAAGCGGCACGCCTGACACGCACCCCTGAGGCGACGCCTCTACGCGCGCCCGTCGCCGGGTTTGGCATGGACGATCAGCAGAGGGCGCGACGATTTTCGCGCTACCTCTTCCGCCACGGAGCCGAGCAATAGGCGACCGAGTCCCGTGCGCCCGTGTGAGGCGAGCGCGATCACGTCGACGTCCAGCCGTTCGGCCGCCGCAAGGATCGCCCCGGCACCCAGCTCGGCTTCAATCACGAATACGCGGGTGCCAATTCCGCGCTCTGCAGCCTCCGCAGGAACTTGCGCACGCAGCTTCGATTCGATCGCCGCCCGCTCGTCGTCGGAAAGCGCAGCTGCGGGTTTGAAAGCCGGGTTTCCACTTCCCTCCTGCCGTCCGCGCTCATGGATGTAGCACAGCTCCACCCGGCCTCCCCCCGCCAGGAGCCCATACGCTGGCATGAGCGCCTCCTTCGCCGTATCCGAGAGGTCGCACGCGATCAGCACTGACCGATACCGAGGTATGTGGTGTTGCTCTGGCTGGATTCCTTCCGGTATGCAAAAAACCGGGATCGAAGCGGACCGCAGAACGGAGCTCGGTGCGATCGGCGTCCAGTGGCCGAAGCGGTGCTTCGGTATCCCGATGACGAGCGCGTCCACGCCAAGCTCGGGAGCGCCCTCCGCCAATTCCTCGCCGGCGTCGCGGATTGCTACGCGGAAACGGATCTGCGGGGCGTGTGCTCCAGCAAGCGCTTCCGTGTCGTGCCGCAGATCCCGCTCGATGAGCTTGAGCAGATCGGGATGGCCTTCTCGTCCGAGCCAAGGCTCTTCGAGGCCGTACCTGGCTGCCTCCTGGGGCGGCCAGTAGACGCGCACCAGGGATACGTCACTCGCCACGGCCGGAGCGGCCGTGCGGACCCAGAAGAACACGGCATCGCTGGCGCTCGATCCGTCGGTCCCCACGGCCAAACGCAGAGGGCGTGACGAATCCCAGCGATCGAGATCGACCCCTTCCTCGCGCGTGACCAAAACAGGGCATGCAGCCGAGCGGACGATCTGTTCGGCACAGCTACCGAGAAACAGTCGCGCGGCCCCCTTTCGCCCGTGGGTGCCAACAACAATCAGAGACGTTCCGGGCGCCCTGGCCGCATCGAGAACGATCGACGCAGCTCCGCCCACCACCGCTCGCGTCTCGACACCGACACCGGCCTGTCTGATCTCGGCGGCCTGCCGGTCGATCTCCCCCTGGGCGTTCGCCAGCATCTCCTGCTGCCAGCTGGCCATTGAGCCGACGAGCCCGCTGGCGGCATCGAGCGGCAGGGGCTCGAACGCGTGAAGGAGCAGCAGTGTCTCCCCGCGGCGGCGTGCCAGCGCCGCCGCCAGGCGGGTTGCCGTCCGCGAGCACGGGGAAAAATCCGTTGCGCAGAGGATCGAGCTCACGCGCGTGTTCGTTGCAGATTGAGTGCCAGTGTTCTCTCGTAGGGGCCGAGCGGTCTGCCTCACGAGCCCATCGGCGAGACTCGATTGGCAGCTGGAGCCTCAAGGGCGCAGTTGTTGCGCGGCGGGCCGGCTCAGCGCAGAATCTTCGCGGGCGTCGCCGAACGGCTCCGATGTCTGCGCGTGGCCTCCTTGTTGCTAAAGCCTCCCGGAATGGAAAAGCTCTGTCGATCGGAAGTCTTCGCCCTGGCCGCTTTCGCTGGTTTTGTCCTGCCGGCGGCCTGCGCCAATCAACAGGCGGCAGCTCAGCCGCCCCAGCAAGCTCAGCTCGCCCAGGCAATCGCCACACCGGATCGGCGCTCCCCCCCCGAACCGCTGTCACCGGCAGCGCGCGCCATCCTCAAAGAGCGAATGGCTTCCCACGCGCGCGACATGGGCGAGCTGGTGTCGGCGATCATGCTGCTCAGATACCCGGACATAGTCCAGCGGGCCGAGGCCATCGCCGCTAACGTCAACCTGAGTCGTCCCCTGACGGGTGACGCGACCGAGCTGAACTCGTCGCTGCCCGAGAAGTTCTTCGTGCGACAGGACGACCTCAAGGCTGCGGCAAAGGTCCTGGCCGACGCCGCGCGGGATCTGGACCCGTACCGGGTTGCGAATGCCTACGGCAGTCTGTCGGAAGGCTGCGTTCGCTGCCACGCGGACTATCGTCCGCGGGACTGATCTAGAACGGAGAAATATCATGCCGACCAGAAAACCCGACTTTGACATTCGGAACGACGTCCTGCGCGAGCTCGCGTGGGACAGCCGTATTGCGGAGAAGCAAATCGGCGTCCAGGTGGATGACGGCGTCGTCACGCTCGGCGGAACGGTCGAGAACTGGGCCACCCGGAACGCGGCGGCAGAGGCCGCCCACCAGGTGGCCGGCGTAAAAGACGTCGCAAACGAGCTGCGGGTGAATGCGGTTCTATCGGCCCATTTGACGGATACCGACATCGCAAAGGCGGTGCGCCAGGCGCTCGAGTGGGACGCCCTCCTGCCAGACAGCGAGATTCGGTCGACGGTCGGCGGCGGCGTGGTAGCGCTCGAAGGGATCGTGACGACGCCCATTCAACGAGAGGAGGCCGAACGGATCGTCGGCCGGCTCAAGGGGGTCAAGCACGTCGACAATCGCCTTCAAATCAGACGCCTGTCGGCGCCGGACGCTGTCGAGGCCTCCATCCGGCAGGCGCTGAACCGACGAGCCGTCCGCGAAGCAGCGCGTATAGAGGTGCGGGTCAGCGATGGCGGAGAGGTGATCGTCGAAGGCAATGTTCAATCGGCCGAGGAACGAACCGCCGTGCTAGGAGCTATCCGAGGAACCGGCGGTGTCCAGACGGTCGACGACCGCCTCTGCGTCGAATCACCGTCCCGAGGGTCGAGGTGAAGGCTCGGCGAGCGATCACGTCCCCGCCTTCGCAGCTCCCTTCGTGAGACGTACCTCGCTCACGGCAGACCGTGGGGCGAGCTGAGCGGTCCTGGCCTTGCTCAGGACGACGGTGTTTCCTCCACGTTGCTTTGCCAGATAGAGGGCGCGATCAGCGGCCTCTATGAGGTCACCGGCCTCTCCCGCCTGGGACGGCGCGGACGCTACGCCGAACGATGCCGTAACGCCAAGCGCCTGGTCGTGCCAACGTGTCGGCTCGTCTTCGATCCGAGCCCGAATTCGTTCCGCCCAGGCGGCCGCATCCGCCGCCTCCGTGTGCGGCAAGATGGCAGCCAGCTCCTCGCCTCCATAGCGCGCGATCGCGTCGCCCGAGCGCTTCTCGGACTCCAGGAGGGCTGCGACGTGCCGGAGAACGGCGTCTCCCGCCAGGTGACCCTGCTTGTCGTTCACGGCCTTGAAGTGATCGAGATCGATCATAACGAGCGCGCAGGGAACGCCGTATCGCCGGGTCTGGGCCATCTCGACGTTCAGACGATCGTCAAAGCTCCTGCGGTTGTCGATTTCCGTGAGCGCGTCGATCGTCGATAGCTCGTGAAGCCTCTTGGAGAGCGCCGCCAGCTCCCGATTGCGCTCGAGAAGAATTTCGTCTCGGTGCCCAATCACCCGCCCGACGATTGCGAAGACCGCCATTCCCCCACCCGCGAACGCCACGGAGAGACACAAGGGATCGAACGCGCGCCCGCTCACAACCGCAACTGCGAAGAGCCCGGCCGGAGCCAGCAGCCCCACCAGCGCACCGAGCAGCGTGTAGCGTGTCGACAATCGCATCGGTTAGGTCGTCGCCAGCAACGGAGCGACCACGGGGTTTGCGCGGTCGCAGGAGCGATCTTCGCGATCCGGCTCGCGTTTCGGAGGAAGCGGACCGATAGGAGCCGGTACCGACTTGTCATATCCGCTGGTGTAGATCGACGCGCTCATCGGCATCTCCTTCACGAGGCCTTCGTGCCGTAGTGGTTGCGGTGCACGAAGTCTTCGATGGCACGACGCACCCGCAGGTACTTCGTCTCCTTGAGGGGATAGCCACAACGACAGGCGAACCCGATCCTGAGCGGGTTCGGGACTCCCAGGATGCGCTTGACCTCGGCCTCGACATCGGGCCCCGACATCGCGCTCTGGATCTGGAAACCAATGCCGAGCGAGCTGGCCGTGAGCCACATGTTCTGCATCAAGCACCCGAGGCTGATCATGCCGAGCACGTCCCCCTCGGAAGCCGGCGCCGGACGACGTGGATCGTACACAACGACCAGCAACACGGCGCTTGCGCGGACCGCCTCGCCCAGCACCGAGTGCGGGTGGGCTTCATCGAAGCGAGGTTTCACGCCCGGTGTCCTCCAAGACGGCGGAAACATCGTCCCCAGAAGTCCAACCTTCTTGCGGCGGAGCTCCTCCTCCGAGAAGGAGAGCTGCTCGTAGTTCTCCCGGATGAAAACCTCGGAAGTCTCACTCTTGATGTCCGCGATCGCGTCGAGCAGCTTCCTGTCGTCGACCACCACAATCTCGAAGTTTTGCATATTGTGAGCCGTCGGTGTCCACCGCGCAGCTTCGAGGATTTGCCTCAAGTGCTCCGTGGGGACGGGCCGCTCGCGGTCGAATGGCACCCGCGCGGATTGTCTGTCTTGGATTATCTTCAGGATCGGCTGCTCCATCGTTCTATCCCCTCCAACTCCACGAAGGGGAGTGCAACGGTTGTTCCAGCCTCGTATCGACGCTGGAACCGTCCAACGCCAGCTCCCACGATGCGAAGGAGATGCGCAGGACAGTCGGACCGCGCGCACAATCTTCGCGCAGGTCGCGTCGTGGCTCAGATCGCGCCAGCCTGCCGCGTCGGACGAGAGTACGGGGATGGAACACAGGATCGAGGGGATTTGCCCAATTTGTCTGGCGGTGGCATACCAGCTGCATCTCGCCATGGTGCGCGTCGGGTGCGCTCTGGAGGACAGCATGAAACGGCGACATCATCGATGGAGAATGGCCCTGCTTCTCGGCCTTTGCTTCTCGATCTTGCAGACCTGGATAGAGCGGAACGTGGCCGACGCAGCCGGCGTTGCCATTTTCCCCGCAGGGATTCGGCCGGTCGGGTACAAGCTTGGCTTGCTCGCGGCGGCCTGTTCCATGGGCGGCGTTTGGTCCGATGCGGAGGGCGTCCCGCCGGCCGACTGGCGCAATCGCGACGACCAGCGCTGCAAGGATCTGGTCGCTTCGGTCTACGGCCGGTTCGATACGGCTCGCTACGAGCAGCTCCGAGCCGGCGACGCAAAGGCCGTCGGCGATCTCCTGGCAAAGATTCGAGCGACCGAACCGGTGGCCACGCGCGATCGGACGGTCGCTCTGTTTCGAGACGTGGCCGCTGCAATGCACGAAGGAATGCTCGCGCGGCGGGCCTCCGACCGCGTGAAGGTCGACTACGATGCCGATTCGGTCGAGGCCAAGCTGACCGCCGACGAACGTACAGCGGCCAAGGCCCTCTCCGAGCACGGCGCGCTGGAGCGGCTACTGGTCACCCCCGACACGGCGGCGAGCGACCGCCGCGCGCTCGGGCTCCTCGTGGCCATGGATCGCATGGAGATGGCTCGCGGTCTTCCGAAGCAGCTCAAGTTCTATGCCCTCGGGCACGTGCTCACGACTGTTTTCGACGCCCCGGCCCCACCGGCCGATGCGCTCAAACCGACCGCGACGCCGCGCCCGGGAACGTGGCTGGCCTACCTCTCCACGGTAGCCGCACGAGCGGGACACCCTGGCTCGGACTCGCCGGCGCTCACCCATAAGGTGCGCGAGACGCTGGCCTGGACGGGCGTTGGTGATGGCTTCGCCGATCGTCTACGCCGTCAGGCCGCCATCTTGCCGAATTCTGCCGTTCCGGAGCTGAGCCGCATTACAACCGAGGTGGCGGCGCGCCTAGAAACAGAGCGCGCGACCGCCGAGACGATCAGCAAGGCGCATGCACAAAGCGGAGAAAAGAAATGACCACCAGAGCTTCCATCTCGCGTCTCCTGGGCGTTTTTGCCCTCTTAGCTGGGTCGAGCGGCTACGCTCAACTCGCACCCCTCAAGCAATCGGTCGCCCCGAGCACCGCAGACGATCTGGCGAGTCGCTCCGTTCAGACCGAGCTGACGGGAGATCACCAGAAGGCACTTCAGATCGCCGACGACGCAATCAAGACCGACCCGAGCAATCCCTGGGGTCGCTACGCGAAGGGTGATGCGCTCGGTTCCCTTCAGCGGGTAGACGACGCCGCCGCCGCCTTTCGTGAAGCGGAGCAACACTTTACGGACGCGGAGGTCTGGGGAAAATCGATCGCGATCTGGGGCCAGGCAAACGCACTCCGCCAGGTGGGCCGCTGTCAGGACGCCTCTCCCATCTACGAGCGCTACGCATCCTTCGTTGAAAAGCTGGACAAGGACGCGGCGGCGCTCGCACGCAAGTTCGAAAAGTACTGCACGCCAGCGTCCTCGCCGCCGCGCTGACCGGCGCAGGCGAGAGTCTCGGCCGACTGCCCCCTCGTTCGGACGCCCAACGGTCGGGCGGTGGCACGATCGACCGATCGCACGATTTGCGTGTCCCGATGGGCTTCGGGGCGCAGAAGCTGCGCCCCGAAGCCGGGATTCACGCGGCGAATCGCGTGGCATCAGAGCTGCATCCCGAGATCGCATGGAAAACAAGCGCATGAAAGATGGCCGAATGATTAGCGACAGCCGACTGCTGGCCGCTCTAGCCTCCTGCCTCGTCGTCGCCATCGGACCCGTCGGCCACGCCCAACCGAGCGAGGGGAAACCGTCGGCGCCGTCGTCCCGCGCGCCCTATCGTATCGACGCCAAGAAGAGCCGCTTCATCGTCGAGACCCAAACAGGCGGCCTCTCGGCCATGTTCAGCCACGACCACAAGATCGAAGTTCGCGATTTCTCCGGGACCGCGACCTTCGAACGCGGATCGAGCACAGGCACCTCCTTGGAGCTGACGGTCCGAGCCAATTCGCTGTTTCTCCTCGAAGAGAAGGACATCGGCGCCCGCCAGGCGATCGAGTCCGCGCTGCGCGAGGAAGTGTTGGAAACGGAAAAGTACCCGGAGATCGCCTTCAAGAGCCGCAGCGTTACATCGGAACGCCGGGGCGATGGAACCTACGACGTGCGCCTGGTTGGCGAGATCCGGCTCCACGGCGTACGCCGTCAGATGACCGTTCCCGCCCGGGTCTCTTTGCAGGACGGCACGCTTCACGCGATCGGAATTTTCGAAATTCATCAGACGGACTTCAAGATCACGCCCTTCTCGTTCGTCAACGGCACCGTCACGATCAAGGATGTCGTGACTCTCTCGTTCGATATCGTCGCGACTCAGTCTGAGCCTCATGTCGCTCACTGACGTCCGCTCCCGGATGGTCGACCTGCAGCTCGCGGATCGGGGGATATCGAATCCCCGAGTGCTCGGTGCCTTCCGCGATGTGCCTCGCGAGGCCTTCCTGCCGCCGGAGCTCGTCGAGTTCGCCGACCAGGATGCGCCCCTGCCGATCGGTGAAGGGCAAACGATCTCGCAACCCTACATTGTCGCGCTCACGACCGAGGCGCTCGGCCTCGAAGGGCGGGAACGCGTGCTGGAAATCGGGACAGGCTCCGGCTTTGCGGCGGCGATCTTGAGCCGACTCGCCAAGCAGGTGTTCACCGTGGAGCGGATCGAGTCGCTGGCGACCACCGCGCGCGAGCGGCTCGAACGGCTCGGCTATCGCAACGTCGAGGTCCTACACGGGGACGGCACGCTCGGCTGGCCCGAGCATGCGCCTTACGACGCCATCGCCGTCGCGGCGGGCGGCCCCGAGGTTCCGAGGGCGCTCAAAGAACAGCTCGCGCTTGGCGGACGGCTGGTCATCCCCGTAGGCCCCGAGGAGTCATCGCAGGTGCTCACGCGGGTGACCCGAGTCGGGCCGAGCGAGTACCATGAGGAACCCATCACCGAGGTTCGGTTCGTCCCGCTCATCGGTGAGCAAGGCTGGCCCGAGCGCGAGCGGATCCTTCGTGCTCCCGGAGGATCGAGCCAGAAAGCGACGGTCGCCAAGCTCATTCGGGAGGCAGGCGAGCCGATCGGGGACATCGATTCCGCTTCAACTGCCGAGCTCATGGAGCGCATCGGCGATGCCCGGGTCGTTCTTCTGGGAGAAGCGACGCACGGGAGCAGCGAGTTCTACCGCATGCGCGCCCAGATCACGAAGGCGCTCATCGACCGACGCGGCTTCGATTTCGTCGCCGTGGAGGCAGACTGGCCCGACGCCGCCCGCATCGACGACTACGTGCTCGGGGATCCCCCGCGCTCCAAGGTGAGCTTCACCCCCTTTTCCCGGTTTCCCACCTGGATGTGGCGAAACAAAGAGGTCCACGAATTCATCGGATGGCTGCGGGCGCGGAACCTTTCCGAGGGCGATCGCGCGGATCGGGTCGGCTTCCATGGCCTCGATCTCTACAGCATGTTCACCTCGATAGCGGCCGTCCTCGGGTATCTCGACGAGGTCGACCCGGATGCCGCACGGGTGGCACGCGCCCGCTACGCCTCCCTCACCCCGTGGCAGAAGGACCCTGCGGCCTATGGTCGAGCTGTCCTGGTCGGCCGCTACCAAAGCTCCGAAACGGCCGTCGTCGCGATGCTGCGCGACCTGCTAAGCCGACGTATCGAGTATCTCCAAAAAGACGGCGAGCGGTTCTTCGATGCGGCCCAAAATGCCCGCGTCGTGGCGAATGCCGAAGGCTATTACCGGGCGATGTACTACGGATCGGCGACGTCGTGGAATCTCCGCGATTCGCACATGTTCGACACGCTGGAGTCCCTGCTGAGCTTCTACGGCTCAGATTCACGCGGGATCATCTGGGCCCACAACTCGCATGTCGGCAACGCTACGGCCACCGAAATGAGCACGCGAGGTGAGCTCAACATCGGGCAGCTCTGCCGGGCGAAGCTCCACGATCGCGCTTACATCGTCGGGTTCGGAACCGACCACGGCACCGTCGCCGCCGCCTCCAACTGGAACGAGCCCATGGAGCGAATGCGGGTTCGGACGGCGCACCCCGACAGCTACGAGCGCCTGTTCCATGACTCGGCGGTTCCGGCGTTCACCTTACACCTGCGCGCTCCCAGGCGCGCCGCGGTTCGCGACGACCTCCTGGCGCCTCGTCTGGAACGAGCCATCGGCGTCGTCTACCGTCCAGACACGGAGCTCGCGAGCCACTATTTCTATGCCAGCCTGCCCCACCAGTTCGACGAGCTTGTGTGGTTCGACGAAAGCAACGCCGTGGAGCCCTTGCCGGCGCGCCACGCCTCCGGAGCGGAGCTGCCAGAGACTTATCCTTTCGGTCTTTGAATCGTCGATTGCAGGGAAGCCGTGTTCAGGCGGTGATTCCTGCCAGGGGCGCGGTCCCCGCGGTGCCAAACGTCGTCGCCGGCACGCCCAGCGTATTCAGCATGGTGATGAAAAGATCCGGTTGAGCCGCGTTGCTGAACGCCATGTGCTGTCCCGTGATGAGCTTCTTGCCAGCGCTCCCTGCCAGCAGAATTGGCTTTCCGGTCGGTCCCGAAAACCCCGCGTACGAGGTAGTTCCCTGGTTGTGCGCATTGCCGTCCGCAATCTCGCTCGACAAAAAGATCATGCTGTTGTCGAGAATCGTGTTGCTGCCCTCGCTGATCGCATCGAGCTTCTGCAGGAAGGACGAGAACAGCGAGATCTCCCATGCTTCGACCTGCGCCAGCAGCAATCCGGTCGCGACCACGCCGTTGTGGTGCGACATGCCGTGGTGATCCTTGTTTATGACGGGCGTCAGAAACGGGAAGGCCGAATAAGACGAGTGCCCCCCGTTCATCTGCTGATAGCTGATGACCCGCGTGGCATCGCACTGAAACGCGAGTACCATCATGTCGATTATCGTGGCCGCGTAAGTGGGCGGGTCGTAAATTTTCGCCCCATTACCATTGGTGTCGGGCCCCAACGTCAGTGTCGGCACGGTCATCGTTCCGGGTGTGCAAGTCGATGGGCCGGCCGTCATAGTCGCTTGAACGGAGGCCTCTGCAGACCGCACGCTCGTCAAATACTCATCTACCTTGACCTTGTCGGTTGCCCCGAGCTTAGCCACCAGTGCGGCCTGCTCGCCCATAACTTCGTCGAGAACGCTCGACCTGAGGGCGAGCCGCTTTGCCAGAGCCGTCGCGGTGGCCGCACTGGTCGTGGTGCCCGTGGGGACCACACCCGAAAAGAGCTGGTTGAAAATCGTGGCAGCGTTCGCTATGGGCGAAAGCGGTAGCGTTGCGCTCGCCCAGGAAGTGGTGCCATTATAGACAGTCGGGTACCCCGTGTCCGAGAAGGTCGAATCGGTCCCGCTGATCTGCATCGAGTTTATTCTTGTCGCCGTGCCAAGCGACTGCGCATAAACTTGGTCGACCGAGATACCCATCCCAATGTTCGGCTTCTGGCCTTGCACACAGGTCGTCATGCCGGGAGGGCCACACCCGTGCGACCCCATGGGACTGACGGCCGGCGTGTTTTGGATCCCGGCAAAGACAAGCACCTTGCTCTTGACGGGCGCCAGGGACGTGAGCGTTGGGCTCAGCGTGTAGTTGACTCCCGTGTCGGTCGGGAACCAGCTCGGACCCCAAACACCGACCGGTATGTGCCAGGTCATGAATCGAATGGGAGACGAAGCCGCCTGCGCGCGCGCCTCCTTCGGCGTGAGCAACGACTCGAGCGTCGGCAGCGCGATACACGCCGCGGTTCCCCGCAACATCGCGCGACGAGACACCGTAAATCGAGTGGGCCTGCGCCGCTCGGCAGCGAGCGCCTTCTCATCGAACCTCAGGTTCTTGTCGTGAATATTCGCGAAGCTCATCAGATTCCTCCCGTCGTCGTCGTCGTGGTGGTGGGGGTCGGATCTCCGCGACGCATGCGGAACGTGTCACTTGCGACGACGTTCATCAGAACGTCGCGCACCCCGAGGCTACTGCCGCTCGAAGGCGTGGTGATGTCTGTCAGATAAGGCGCATCCGTCGGCAGCAGGGCGCGGCCGAGCGAATAGGTGAGCGCATTCTGGGCGACGCAAGGAGTGAACCTCGGGTCCGCGGCGACGGCGGCGGCGAGCTGTATCGCGCCGACAAACGTCGGACCGGTGGCGCCCGTGGGTAACGTGGGTTCAGCAATCGGGCCTTCGAAGGCCCCCGACGCGTCGATGGGCAGGCCATTATCCGTCGTCCGATAGTCGCCGATGGCGTCGTAGTTCTCCATCGCGAGGCCGATGTTATCCATGCTGTCGTGGCAGGCGGCGCAGGCCGGGTCCGTACGATGCTGGGCGAGGATCTGCTTCTGGGTACCCGTCACCGTCCCGGTGGGGAATGGAGGGACGTTCGCCGGGGGCGGCGGCGGCGGCGCGCAGAGCAGCTGACTGAGGACCCACGCTCCGCGCTTAACAACCGAGGTGCGCGTAGGATAAGAGGTTACCGTCAGAACGCCCGACATCGTGAGAAGACCCGTACGCTGGGGCGTGCTCAACGTCGTTTGCGTCAGGCCGGTCCCTGCAGGCGCCGGGATGCCGTAAAATGTGGCCAGGTTCTTATCGATGAAGGAGAAATTGGCGGTCAGCATTTGCGGGATCGGGAGGTTTTGCGCCAGGAAGTAACCGAAGAAATCCGATACCTCCAGGCCCATCGAGCTTGCGAGGCTCGCGTTGAATAGCGGGAAGAGCGTGGGGTCGAACGACTGGGTTGTCACCGCGCTCAGACCCAGCCACTGGTTCGTGAACGTCTGCGAGAAGAGCCCCTTTGGATCGACGAGCATCCGCTGGAGCTGCGTTTGAACATTAGCCACCGTGGCGAGCGAACCGTTGGCGGCGGCGGTCAAGAGCGCCTGATCGGGCATGCTGCGATAGACCATGTAGGAGAGGCGCGAAGCCGTCTCGTAGGGGCTCAGCAGGTGCGGGGTCAGGGACGTTGGATTTTGATCGATTTCCGGTTGGAACAGGAAATTGGGCGAGACGAGGATCGCCTCTAGAACAGTGCGGAACTGTTCGTCGGACGTGGCTCCCGCTGTCGCCGCTGTCGCCATTAGAGCGACGTAGGTGCTGACCTCGGTAGTGGTCAGCGGTCGCCGGAATGCGCGCGATCCGAAGTTCGTGATGAGGGTCTGCGCGCAAACCGTTCCAGTGGTCAGATCGCAAGTGACTAACTGACCGCGCTCCGCAGAACCAACGGTCATGGCCTCGGCCGCCAGTGACTCCGCTGCCTGCTGGTAGAGGGTCAACTGCTCAGGATCGAGAGTCTGCAAGTCCCCGTTATTGTCGAACCCGAGCTGGGGCGCATCGTTCGGAAACGTGGTCGCGCCGGGAGTCTGAGCCGTCCCCAGCAAGTCATGAACCGTATTGTCGTACTCGGCCCGGTTCAACCGCCGGATCGTGACGCGTCCAGGATCCCTCGCGGCCGTGACGACCACGCCCGTCCCGCCGGTTCCGGTGCTTCCGTTCACGTTACCCGAACCGGTCGTGTTGGCTGTCCCCGACCCGGAGTTTCCCGGCCCAGAGCTTCCCGGCCCAGAGTTCCCAGGGGCCGCGCTTCCGCCGACACCCGGTTGCCCGATTTGGCCCGTACAGCCTGCGGCTACAACTCCCGCCAGAAGCCACACCGAAGAAATGCGAAAACCGATTCTTGGGATCATGGGGCGCGCCCTCCCGACAATGCGGTGAATCAACCAGAACCTGAACTCAGGCTCCGTAGTAACAGTAACGCCAGCCTTAAGAATAGGTCCTTTCCTGTCTTGCGCGGAATGAAGCTCAGAGGCTCCGCTGGGTGATGGAGTTTAACACTTACCAGTCGTATTTATTGGAGATTGTGTGTAACTATTTGTTTGGTACGTTTCGCAGCCACGAGCCGAGGGAAATATCAAACCGCAGCGGATCTGCGGCGGCATAGGATGGTTGGTTGTAGCTTGTTAGGCGTATTTGAGTATAGTCGAGCGCTCGGGGAATTGGATGGAGGGCGCCTCGGCATCCGCGCTTCGCGGTTTCGAGAAGGTCTGCACGCGGGGCAAGGTGTTCGTAAGTCGGGGCAGGCTGTTCGCAAAGAATGATCTGAGCCGAATACCTGGTGAAGCGGCACTGAATAGCTGCTTCAATCTTACCTAAGACCCATCAAGCGAGGAGATCCCAATGACCACCATCACGCCTACGGTGCCAGGTCTCGGTCGTAACCTAGTCCTAGGCTTGGGCTTGGCCTGTTGCGCGCTGGTGGCCTGCGGTGGCTCGACCGGCACGCCCTCTTCGACCGGCGGGGCCCCGGGCTCTGGAACCGGGGGAGCTACCGCGACAGGCGGATCGACGGGATTTGGCGGCGCCACGACCGGCACGGGCGGCTCGTTCACGGGGACCGGCGGCTCGTTCACGGGAACGGGCGGGTTCGGAACCGGCGGCATCTTCGGGACTGGCGGCGTGACGACCGGCACTGGCGGATTCGGCACGGGTGGATTTGGCACCGGCGGATCCGGCACGGGCGGGTCCGGTCTCGGGGGTAGCGGTGCGGTTGGCTCGGGCGGCAGCGCGGGCGGTGCGACCGGCGGCGGCGGCAGCGGGGCCTGCAACGCGGTCTTTTGCGACGACTTCGATGCCAGCACCACGCTGGGCGCGGCCTGGACGGCCGACAAGGGCGTGGCGGCGAATGTCGTCGAGGTGGTGTCTACCATGGCGCACTCGCTGCCGAACTCGGTGCACATGCACTTCACCACGGCGAGCGGAGCCACGTTCATCCACGAGTCGATGGGATTTCCGGCCCCGATGAATACGGTCTGGGGCCGGGTCTGGTTTTACGTAATGAACGACCCGACGAGCAACGGTCACGACGTGTATATCGAAGCGGCAGATGTGTTGGCTACCAATACTGGCGTTCGCCCGCTGAACACGCAGGGTGGCAAAATGGCGATCAACGTCGACCCCGGCCTGAATGGTGGCGAGGACGGAGCTACTTCAACGATGGCCATCCCTCGCGGAGTATGGACGTGCTTTGAGTGGTCGATCATCGCGCCCACGACTGGGAGCGGTTCGGTCACGCTCTACATGGGTGGCACGCAGCTTGCGACGTTAGCGAAGACGAAAGTCCCGGCTTTGATGTATCAGCGCGTCGGCTATGAGCATTACGGGGCTGACAGTGCCGCCGGCGACATGTGGATCGACGACTACGCCGTCGGGACGACGCGCATCAACTGTAACTGACCCGAGCCCTCCGTCGTCGCGTCCGATTATCGCGCGCGTTGGTCGCGTGAGGTCGCGTGCGTCTCGATCGAGCGCGAGCGCCGCAGGCGTCCTGCGCGCGGCGAGATCACAGGGTAAACGGCGCGCGGAATATGCGCAAACGCCGTAAGGAACAGTCCGAATGAAACGGCGTTATACGGGCGACCGCGAACCCACATGTAAGTGTGCCGGGTTTTGGTGTCGTCCATTTCTCTTCGGGGGGCTCATTCCATGAAACGTCTGCTCGTTCTGGTCGGTGTGGCTGTTCCGTTGATGGTGTTTTCGGGCTGCAACAGTGATTCTGGCGGATCTGGAACGGGCGGGCGGGGCGGAACGGGAACAGGCGGCACCGGAGCTGGCGGCACAGCCACGGGTGGCACCGGCGGCAGTGGCACCACGGGCACCGGATCTGGAGGGACTACCGACGGTGGAGCTGGGACGGCCTCGGGCGGATCGGGTGGCCAGGCTGGCGGTGGCGGTGGCGTCGTTCTCCCGACGCTGGCACAGCTTTGCCCTGCCCCAGCCGCT
>CAAGKR010347492.1_pt1 | contig 46409 bp, 43 predicted proteins | sample 2556971 | NCBI WGS metagenome assembly CAAGKR01 (sample SAMEA5207829, study PRJEB30636) | soil metagenome | biome: forest; feature: boreal; material: soil | place: USA | collected 2011-09 | depth 1 m | reverse complement strand
CAGGAGCAGCAAGCAGCGGCAGGTGGCAGAAGGCAGGAGCAGGAGGCAGACGGCAGAGGCAGGTGAACGAAAGGGACCGACGTGTCCACCAAAACATTCGGCTAGTGGTTCTGCATTCGTTCTCCTGCCGTCTGCCTCCTGCTCCTGCCTCCCGGCCGTTCACGGCCTAAGGAAAACCTTTAAAACGCCCTTCTTGCTGGCTCGCTCCATCGCGTGTACACCTTTGGCAAGCGGATACTCTTCGCTGATCAAACTATCAATGTCGATGGCGTCCTTCTTTAAGAGATCAAGCGCGGGAGGAAATCGCCCGCATCGTGAGCCCAGAATAGTAATCTCATCAACAACCAGCCGCGGTTGATCGATCTCTTCGACGTTAGAAGCCCCCTTAAATGTTGACTTCAGCACAAGCACACCACGAGGCCGCAGCAGCTCCAGGGCACCGGCGAAACCCGATGGTGAACCCGAGGCCTCGACTACGACATCAAATTCGCGCTTTCGCCTGGCGGCTACTTTCACCGTAGCCGTTTCAATACCTCGCCGCTCGGCAATGCGTAATTTTTCCGAGTGCTTACCGATTAACAAAACGGCGGCTCCAGTCAAGGCGATTACCTGCGCGCACAACAGGCCCAGCTTTCCGTCACCGATGACGGCCACGCGATCTGTATTTTTGATCGCGACACGTTCCATGATGCTGCACGCTGCGGCCAGCGGTTCGGTGAACACGGCATGCTCGTCAACGACCTTGTCCGGGACGGCCAGAAGATTTGTCAAAGGCAGCCGCAAAAACTCGGCGTGTGCGCCGTCTCTTCCCACAATTCCCAAAACCGTACGATTTGCGCAGTGACGGGGATCACCCGCGCTACACAGCTCACACTTCCCGCAGCCCGCATTAATCTCTCCGACAACCCGCTGGCCCAGTAACGATTCTCCAGGAGCTTCCTCCACCACTCCCACAAACTCGTGGCCGATGGTTCCTTTGAATCCGGCGTAGCCACGCGCGATTTCGAGATCCGTGTTGCAGATGCCGGAGAGCAGGACGCGCACCAAAGCCTCTTCGCCGCTCTCCGGCTGTTCAATTTCACGGACTGCCAGTTTCTTCTTATCGATTCTTAAAGCCTTCATGGGATTGATGGTTGTCAGTGGCCAGTAGTGAGTGGCTTAAGGTTCGCAAATTGTTCTTCAACTAACCACGGACAACGGGCCACTGACCACTGACAAGGAACTGCATCAGAAACTTTTGGTCCGGGTGTAAACGTTCTGAGAAGTAAGTTCAAGAGTCTGTTTATGTCCGGCAACATTAACAGGCAGGCGCCACTCAAGATCTTCTTCGCCTGCCAGCGTAGCGTGCAACCACCAATTGCCTGGGCTGACGGCCACCGAGGTCTGGCCTTGTTTGTCTAATTTGGCCGTGATAGGTTTGCGGCCCTTCATGCGCTCACTCAGGAACTCATCGAAGCGTTTGCCTGCGCGTCGCTCGGTAAAATATTCGTGCCGCACCGCCACAATATCGACGGGGTAAAGTTCGATAGCTATGTCGAGCGCATCCGCGTCCCTGCCGGCAGGCTTACGCAGGACGATCTGCAATGTGGTGTCGGCTTCATAGACTGGCGGGTTCTTCGTGAACTCGCGAGGAAGCTGCCGGTAAATAAACCATCCAGCCGATAAGAGTGCGGCAAGGAGTACCGCGCGGAGAAAAAGAGTGATCAGACTATGGGAAATGCTTTTCGTTTTCACGTTTCGAGAAATGTAGCTATTTCTTCAGAGTGCGAACGTAAGTAACCAGCGAGTCGACCTCTTGTACGGAGAGGTTCTTGCCAAATGCCGGCATTTGCCCTTGCCGTTCATAATTGTATTGAACAAGCGCTCATCGTCTACCTTGTTAGCCCACGTCGGATCGGTCAGATTCCGCGCATGTTTTATTTTGCCTTTTAACGTTTTCGCTCGACCATCTTTTCCGTGACACGAGGCACAGTTTTTGGCATACAACTCAGCAGCACTCCTGGCGGTAAGGTTATTAGCTTCGCCGTTAATCGCCCGAACAGTGATTATCGCGCCACCCGCCATAGCCAGGATCGCGAGTAATAAAAAGTGGCTCATCGGTTTAGTTCTCCGCTTTTCTCTCCACGCGGGCTGCACGAGCAGGGATGCCGGGGAACGTGTCCTGCGTCTCCTGGCAGCCGCAACCCTTTTCTTAGATTTCGGGTCCTGGGAATGCAATGAATCCATAATGAAATTCATGAGTGAATTCATGATACCGAACGCAAGGTGTTTTGTGTATCCGTAAGCGCGGACTTTTTATGGGTTGAAAGGTTTTGGAATGCGAAGTAAGCTCAGAGCATAATCCGTAAGAACCGAAGCAGGCAGAAATTTGGAAATAACTCCAGACAAATTTCAGGACGAATGCGGGGTCTTCGGCATTTATGGCCACGCGGACGCAGCGCGACTGACATACCTCGGTCTGTATGCGCTGCAACATCGGGGCCAGGAATCCTGTGGCATTGTTTCGTCCAATGGAACGGAATTGCGGCAGGAGCGCGCGATGGGTCACGTCGCCGACTCCTTTGATCAATCCACTCTTGATCGCCTGACTGGCGCCAGCGCTATCGGCCATGTTCGCTACTCGACCGCTGGGGAAGTTTCCATTCGCGAAGCCCAACCTTTTCTGGTTACTTGTCAACATGGCCAAATTGCCGTTTGTCACAACGGCAATCTGCCCTTTGCCCGCGAAGAGCGACGCAAACTCGAGCGCGAGGGTGCAATTTTTTCTGCGACCTCGGACACTGAAGTTATTCTTCACGGAGTTGCGCGATCGAAGGCAGCGTCTGTTCGTGAAGCAATTCCGGAAGTGTTGCAAGATACGGAAGGGGCGTTTTCCATGCTCTTCCTTACGCCTTCGGAGCTGATAGCGATTCGCGATCCGCGCGGCTTTCGTCCTTTGGCGTTGGGACGTTTGGGCGACGCCTGGGTGGTGGCATCGGAAACTTGCGCGTTTGACCTCATAGATGCTCAGTACATTCGCGATGTCGAACCCGGAGAGATGCTGGTGATTAATCAAGAGGGTTTGCGTTCATACCATCCTTTGCCTGAGCAAAAAGCATCCATGTGTCTGTTCGAACACGTCTATTTTGCGCGACCCGATTCGCTTATCTACGGACAATCGGTAAACGAATCTCGACACAGGATGGGAGCGCGGCTGGCAATCGAACAACCTGCCGAAGCAGATCTTGTTGTTCCTGTTCCCGACTCCGGAACGGTAGCCGCGATTGGTTATTCGGCGCAAAGCGGAATCAGTTTTCGGTTTGGCCTGGTGCGAAATCATTATGTGGGCCGGACCTTCATCGAACCCAAGCAATCGATCCGATCGTTTGGCGTTCGTATAAAGCTGAATCCGGTGCGCGCATTGATCGAGGGCAAGCGAGTAGTGCTGATCGACGACTCGATTGTGCGCGGCACAACTTCAAAAAAAATTGTCAGGATGGTGCGTGAAGCGGGGGCAAAAGAAATCCATTTGCGCATCAGTTGCCCGCCGACAATTAGCCCGTGCTATTACGGGATCGACACGCCAAACAAGGCAGACTTGATTGCGGCGCAAATGTCGGTTGAGGAAATACGAAAATTTATTGAAGCCGACTCGCTTGGCTATCTTTCACTCGAGGGTATGATTGAGGCGATTGGCATTAGTCCGGAGTCTTCCTGCGTCGCCTGCTGGAATGAGCATTACCCCACGCGCATTACCAACGAAGCCGAAACTATGTGGGAGCGCGATCACGAGGCAGTAGCTGCGGATGGTTAAGTTGAACCGAAGCAAAACGTCCTTTCGACACCTTCAAACACGGGGATATTCTTAGTGAGCCGAGCGACAAAAGGCTGCGGATGCGCGACTGCGGTGCTAGCCGTGGTCATAGTTGCCGCCGGTTATATTGGCTACAAGTATGTGTACCCGCGGTGGAAGACAAGGCCACCTCCCGCCTCGGGTGGCGAACTTCAGGTTCACGTTCTCGACGTTGGACCCAGTGATGGCGATTCAATTCTGATCATTTCACCCGGCGGCAAGAGCGTTCTGATCGACGCTGGTGATGCGGGCAAAGGCAAAGTTGTGCTGGACGCGTTGAAGCGCTACAACGTTCAGCAGCTCGATTATTTTGTCGCCACACATCCCCATCCCGATCACATTGGCGGCGCCGACGAAGTTATCAAAGCGACTAAAGTTTTGAATGTGATTGATAATGGCCTGGGGCCGGATGTGCCTGAAGCATTAGCTGCTCAGAACAAAACGGCCAGACCAACGTCCGGAAAAAAATCCGCGACCAAAAGCCCGGATAGGCCGGCAGCAAAGTCGGTAACAATCACCAAGTTTTACGATGAGTACAAGGAAGCAATAACTCAAAGTGGTGCCCATTACGAAAAGGCCCAGCCAGGCACGAAATATGACCTCGGCGCTGGTGTTCGCCTGACAATACTAGCGCCCAGTGAACCTTATTTCACCAAGGAGCAGACGAAGACTGGCGGCAATCCAGCGAATGCAAATTCTATTGTCATGCGCCTCGACTATGGTGATTTTTCGATGCTGCTTCCGGGCGACGCAGAGGAGCAGACAGAACACCGGATGCTTACCAGGGATCTGAATCTGAAGGCGAAGATTCTAAAGCTTGCTCATCATGGCTCGAAGTACGCCACGTCTCAGGATTTCGTGGACCGCGTGAAGCCGGAGCTAGCCCTCATTTCGTGCGGGGAGTGGAACCGTTATGGACATCCTTCACAAGCGGTTCTGGATCGGCTTCGAGCGGCGAACGTGAAACTTTACCGCACAGATTTGCAAGGCGAGATCACAATTACGACCAGGGGCAAAAGTGATTACGTCATCAAGGCTGCGAAAGAAGCTAAAAGTGATTTGTGGGTCGGGCGGACCGCCCAGAAGGATGATTCCTCGCGTTCAGGCTTTATTGCATACGGTGATTTTGGACCACCCCCGAAGCAGAAGCCCGGTAAATAGTGAATCGTAAGTGGTAAATAGTTCTAACTGGGGAGTGTGTCGTTTGCGTTAATCCGTGCTGTGCGTTGGCTCTTCCGACGGGCCTTATTGCTCGCTTTTAACCATTTACTATTCACCCTTTACTATTCACGAGAAATGACCAAGCCCATAACCTATAGTGACGCCGGTGTTGACATCGACGCGGGAACGCGCGCGACCGCCAGGATCAAAGAACTAGCGAAGCAGACTTTCAATGACCGAACGCTTTCTGAGATAGGAAGTTTCGGAGGAATGTTTGACGGTGCTTTTCCTCATCTAAAGCAGCCAGTCTTAGTGGCCTCGGCGGATGGAGTGGGCACGAAACTGAAGATTGCTTTTTTGACAGGGGTTCACAACACTGTCGGCCGAGATCTCGTGAACCACTGCGTCAATGACATTCTTGTTCAGGGCGCTCGGCCGTTGTTCTTTCTCGACTACATTGCTACTGGAAAACTTTTACCAGACGTTGTAGCCAGCATAGTTGAAGGTCTAGCCGCGGGCTGCGGCGAAAATGGCTGCGTGTTGCTTGGGGGTGAGACCGCCGAGATGCCGGATTTTTACTCTAGGGGCGAATATGACCTTGCCGGCTTCATCGTTGGAATTGCTGATCGAGAGAAAATAATTGATGGTAAACGAATCGTGCCCGGAGATGTTCTTCTGGCTCTCCCCTCAATCGGTCTTCATACAAATGGTTACTCGCTTGCCCGTAGACTCTTTTTCGATGTTGCCGGTTACGAGATGAACACTTATCTCGACGAGCTGGGCATGACGGTTGGCGAGGCTCTGTTGCAGCCACACGCCAGTTATCTTCAATCCCTTGAAGGACTGCTTGATTCAGGATTAATAAAGGGCCTCGCGCATATCACTGGCGGCGGATTAACAGACAATATTCCGCGCATTCTGCCGGAGAGTTCTGCGGTAGAGATTCATAAAGGCAGTTGGCCCGTACTTCCCATTTTCAAGCTTATGCAGCAAATCGGCAACGTCGCCGAAGCGGAGATGTATCGAACGTTTAATATGGGCGTTGGCATGGTTGTAGTCACATCGCCGCAAGATCTGACGACATTCAAAAGTGAGCTGCAACAGCACGTCGACGCGGTCTACGAAATCGGACGCGTCGCGAAAGGCAATGGCGAAGTTTCAATCAGGTGAGGACAAGGCTTTGTCCCTACCCGTCATGTCAGAACCTCGGGCTGGTGGCGACGTAGGTTGATCATCTCGAAATAACCATACCGATCGCGGTTCTGTAAATCGACCGCACCGCAAGAAGCCCTGCCTCTACTTATGAATCGCATAGGGATTTTGATCTCCGGACGCGGCTCCAACATGATCGCGCTGGCTGACGCTGTGGGCGAAGGGCGCGTTCCAAATGCGGAAATCACAGTCGTAGTTAGTGACAATGCGGATGCGGCTGGGGTGCGTCGGGCAAAGGAGCGCGGCCTGAAAACAATCGTCGTCGAACGCCAGAGCCGATCACGTGAAGAACACGATCGCGAGATTGTTGCCGCGCTTCAGAATTACGCAGTCGATGTTGTTTGTCTTGCGGGCTACATGCGTTTGCTCTCGCCCTTTTTCGTCGAGACCTATCGCAATCGAATCTTGAATATTCACCCCAGTCTGTTGCCAGCGTTCCCAGGTCTCGACGCGCAACGACACGCTCTTGAACAGGGCGTCAAGTGGACTGGTTGTACAGTTCACTTTGTTGATGAAACGCTCGACGGCGGACCAATTATCGCGCAGAAGAAGGTTCCGGTGTTCGACAATGACACAGAGGAGACTCTTTCAGCGCGCATACTCGAACGGGAGCACCAGCTTTACGCTGAAGCTCTGGCTCTTGTTGTGAGCGGGAATTATGAGATAGTGGGCCGACGCGTCGTGCTTCGAGGCGGATCGAACTAATTTTATTTAGGCGTCCCGGTAAGGCAAAGCCTCCACTGCACTGCAGCGCGGCAGAGCCGCATTATCAATAGAAATGACAATAGACGAACAACTTGCCTACCTGCGTAAGGGAACCGAGATTATTCGCGAGAAGGAGTTGCGCGCCAAGCTGGAGAGATCTGCGAAGACTGGCAAACCGCTGCGCGTAAAACTTGGAGCCGACCCCACCGCGCCCGATATTCACCTTGGTCATACGGTAGTCATCCGGAAGCTGCGCGCATTTCAGGAGCTGGGCCATGCCGCGATTTTTTTGATCGGTGACTTTACCGGATTGATTGGAGATCCGTCGGGAAAAACGGCAACGCGCCCACAACTCACGCGCGAAGAAATCAATGTCAATGCTGAGACTTACAAGCGGCAAATTTTCAAGTTGCTTGATCCCGATAAGACTGAAATCCGCTTTAACTCCGAATGGATGGGAAAACTTGGCTCGGACGGTTTCATACGCCTTGCCGCACATGTCACCGTCAAACAGATTCTTGAGCGCGATGACTTTGCCAAGCGCCTTGCCGAAGAACGTCCCATCGCTTTGCACGAGCTGCTTTACCCTTTAACTCAGGCTTACGATTCAGTGGCGCTTGAAGCAGATGTCGAGCTTGGAGGCACAGATCAAAAATTCAACCTTCTCCTGGGCCGCAATTTGCAACGTGAATATAAGCAGGAAGCGCAAGTCGCCGTCATCACGCCGCTTTTGGAGGGTACTGATGGCGTGCAGAAGATGTCCAAGAGTCTGGACAATTACATTGGCATCAGCGAACCACCGTCCGAGATCTTTGGAAAAGTAATGTCGATCTCTGACGACTTAATGTGGAGCTACTATGAGCTCTGCACAGACCTGTCGTCGGAAGAAATCAGGGCGCTGCGTAAGTCTGCCGAAAATGGAGAACGCAATCCGCGAGACATCAAAGTAGAGCTGGCGAAATCGATCGTCGCAGACTTCCATTCCGCCGGGCATGCGAATCAGGCAGAAGAAGAATTCAATCGCGTCTTTAGAGGAAAGCAAGCGCCTGACGAAGTGGAAGAGGTTTCGCTGGAATCAGGTTTGTGGAAACTGCCTCGAGTGCTGGTTGATTCAGGCCTTGCGCCTTCTATGGCAGAAGCGCGCCGGCTAATCGAGCAGGGCGGCGTTTCAATTGATGGAGAAAAACATTCCCGCCAGGACTACGAACTTAGTCTTAATGCGGAGCGAGCACTTCTGATTCAAGTAGGCAAGCGAAAGTTTCTTCGCGTACGCGGTGCCTGAATAGGGCGGACATTTTTGTCTGTCTCGATTTCTTAGCAGCAGGGAAAAGCAGCAGGCAGGAATGCCTGTCATACGAAATTAATGTCCACAGCATTAGCCAGTGAAGACATCCTGATAATAGAAACGCCCGAGCGCGTGCCACTTCACTTCGCGCTCGCTTCAATTGGTAACCGCTTTCTCGCGTGTGCGATTGATCATGCGTTGCAGGTGCTCACAATCATTCTGATGATTGCCGGGTTTACCGTGATCGCCAATTATTCGAGCCTGGGCGAACAACTTTCAAGTGCTCCAAAATGGGTCAAGGCTGTTTTGATCATAATTGTGTTTTTGATCGTTTCAAGCTACTTCGCTTTTTTCGAATGGATCTGGAACGGCCAGACTCCGGGCAAGCGTTGGTTAAAGCTGCGCGTCATTCGTGAAGACGGTCGACCCGTGACGTTCTGGGAAGCTGCGGTAAGGAACCTACTCCGTACCCTGGACATGATGCCCGCTCCGTTTTATTCGGTGGGCTTGATCTCGGTTTTTGTGAGCTCATCTGATCAACGCGTCGGCGACATGGTTGCGGGGACCGTGGTGGTACGCGAGCGCGAGGCGGAAGCCCCGGCTTTCGCGCAGGTGTTCGCTTCACCGGTGAGTGATCCTGCATTGCGTCGTTCATTTCAACCAGTGGATTTTGCCGCCGATGTAAACGCTTTGACGCAATCTGAAATTGAAGTGGTGGAAACTTTTTTGCGACGCCGCTGGGATTTGTCAGATGTTCCGCGCCAGTGGATGGCCTGGCGAGTAGCCTTGCCACTGATGTACAAACTCCGCCCGGCCTATGACCTGGCGACCTTCACTTACGAGGGATTTCTCGAAGAGTTGTTACATCGCTACCGCGCGCAGCATCGCTTCGTTGATTGAGCGTTGACTTGCTGCTGAATTTGGATTAGAAACACGTCTAAATTAACACCCGACAGAAAAGGAGAACCCATGAAAAGAATCATTCTTGTGATGACAGTGTTACTAGCGGTTTCGGGGATCGCGCTGGCCCAGGCAGCAATGAAACAAACGCAACACGCCAGGGGCAAGAAAGCCGCAACGAAGATGGCGGATCACGGGCTATTCAAACCGGACGACATCAAGTGGGGAGACGCGCCCAACGCTTTGCCGCCGGGCGCCAAACTCGCGGTGCTTGAAGGCAATCCGATGAAGCCTGGGATTTACACAATGCGTCTCTGGATGCCCGACGGTTATAAGATTCAGCCGCACTACCATCTCCAGTTCGAACATGTCACCGTTGTTTCCGGAACATTCAACCTGGGGATGGGAGACACCTTCGACGAGTCCAAGGGAAACACAATGCCGACGGGAACCTTTGGATTTCTGCCGCCACACATGAAACACTTTGCCTGGGCTAACGGTGAAACAGTTATCCAGCTTCACGGTGTTGGACCCTGGGAAATTGTCTACGTGAACCCGAAAGATGATCCGAGGAAGTAAGGAAGCAGACGGCTCAAGAATTTCTCAGCGAGATAAGCTCGGTTCTGACCAGGCAGCTCCGTCGGGAGCCGCCTTTGGTTTAACCATCTTATTTTAGTCCGTTTCCTCACTCCCTCTCGCCGTAGACCAGTAGACATCCCGGTGCGCCAATCAAAAGTAGATAGGATGTTCAAGTCTGGATTCTAACTGACCGCCCTTGATATCGGAAAGGTTTTCAGCCTGCGGAGCAGGCGTTAGCATAAAGCCTGGGGTGGAGCGCAGCGTAACCCCAGGTTGAGAGCACAACAAAAATTGCCAGCCCGCGAATGCGGGCGGCAGCATGACGAATATCACCAAGGTCGGTTGTTGAAATGCCCTGACACGAGGCGTGATGTTCCCGCTGTCGCCCGTTCCACGGGCTAGTGGGTCGTGGGCCGGTGTCGTCCTTGGGCTCACGCCCCAGGCTTTATGCTTCCGCCGGCTCCGCCGGCTTCCAATCAGACGCAAGACTTTTATCGCTACCTACTTTTGATTGGCCCACTGCACAAAAGCCACGTCACGTGCGATTTCCTGATTTTCCGATTTTATCCAAATTCTTGGCTAAGATGGATGGGGGCGGAAACACAAACTCCCACTAGAAGTATTGAAAAGCGGGGCATTCATCCAAGCCAGCCCCTTGACCCTTATTCGGCATAAATCTTGCGAACAACATTACGATGCGAACACGCCCGTTTGTCTTCCTGGAATCAAAGCGGCAAATTGGATTTACTATACTTCAACAACTATTACGCTTGCGAAAACCCGGCAGGGCGTGATAGAAGTTCGCATCTGCAATCGGGTTGATATTTTCTTTCCTCCTTGATTTTGCATAATTTCACTTCGCACTCATTTTCAAAGTTAAAACCTGCGCGCAACTGGTCGCGCAGACTCTTTCAACGTTATCTCATGCCTAAGGAGTTCCCCAGTATGTCGAAATTTGTGAAGCTCTCTTTTGTTCTCTCGTTAATTCTCGGGATGAGCGCGATCGCCTTTGGTCAGTCAACAGTGACTGGCGCTATCGGCGGCGTTGTCACCAACCCGAATGATGAAGTTGTTCCAAATGCCGGCGTGATGGTGAAAAACACCGAAACGAATAAGGAAGATACTGCGACCACCGACGACCAGGGCCGTTTCAAGGTCCCGGGCCTTCAGCCTGGCAACTATGCCGTGACTATAAATGGGGCAGGGTTTAGTCCTTATACGCAGGAGAAAGTTTTGGTTGAAGTGGGACGGGAGACGACGCTTAACGCGGTTCTTTCGATTGGTCCGCTTTCCGGCGGCACGGTGGAGGTAACCTCTGAAGCCCCTGTTATCAACACGACGCAGCAGGACTTTTCCAGCAACATCAATCAGACTTCGATTAACGAGCTGCCAATTAATGGCCGTCGATGGTCTAACTTCGCGATCATGACTCCGGGCACCGTTCCCGACGGAACCTTCGGTTTGATCAGTTTTCGCGGTATCTCAGGCTTGCTGAATAACAATACGGTTGATGGTGGTGACAATAACCAGGCCTTCTTCGCCGAGGAACGCGGGCGCACGCGCAGTCCTTACTCGATCAGCCAGGCGTCGATTCGCGAGTTCCAGGTCAACACCTCCAACTTTTCGGCTGAGTACGGACGTTCGGCTGGCGGTGTTACTAACGCAGTTACTAAGTCTGGAACAAATGAGTTTCATGGTTCAGGTTTCCTTTATGATCGCAACAACAAATGGGGCGCTCGCAATCCGCGGAGTTTCGTGAATCAGCTTGTAAACGGAGTTTCGACGCCGGTTGCACTCAAGGCCGAGGATGTGCGCTATCAGTTTGGCGGAGCCATCGGTGGACCAATCGTCAAGGGTAAGGCTTTCTTTTTCTTCAGCTATGACCAGCAAAAACGCAATTTCCCCGGAGTTTCGGTTTTCACTAGCCCTTCTTATCTGAGTACCGTCAACACCACCTTACTCACGGCGGCAGTTAGAGGATTAACCACCACTCAGATTAATTCGACGCTGGACTTTATCACCAGCGAAACGGGCCCAACGCCGCGCCGTGGCGATCAGAAACTTTTTCTGCCGAAGGTAGATTGGCACATTAATCAGAATAACACTTTCACGGCATCGTATAATCGACTGCGTTGGGTTTCGCCCGCTGGAGTCCAAACTGCCGCGACAGTTACGCGCGGCCGGCACGGCTACGGCGACGACTTTGTTAAGTCTGATTCGCTTAATCTCCGTCTTTCTTCAACGCTGTCAAGCAGTCTGATCAACGAGTTCCGCTTCCAGTGGGCTCATGAACTTGACACGCAGTTTGCCCAGCCGCCGCTGCCTGGCGAGCCGACCACTGCTAACGGATTCTCTCCGCAAATCACTCTCACGAATGGTATTACTATTGGCAAGTCAAATAGTCAGGACCGCCGTGCCCTGCCAGATGAAAGACGTCTTCAATTCGCGGATACGGTGACGCTTACGCGAGGAACCCACACCCTCAAGTTTGGCACTGATATAAATCACGTGAGGGATATCTTGGACCAGTTGTTCACTGAAGCCGGTGCCTACACCTACGGTAATATCAACGACTTCATCGTTGATTACGTGAACTTTACTTCAGGCGGAGCACTGAGAACAGCAGGCAAGCAGTGCGCCACCAGCACGCGAATAGCAGGTCTCTGTTACACCAACAACTACCAGCAGGGTTTCGGTCCCCCTCGCTTTCCATTGACCACCATTGATTACGCTTTCTTTGCTCAGGACGACTGGCGCGTCGCACCACGGCTGACCTTAAACCTCGGTCTTCGTTGGGAATACCAGAAGTTTCCCCAACTTTTTCCTAACCTTATCAACCCAAACTTAGTGATAAACGGGGACACAGTGACTGCACACAGGCCGAGCGACAAGAACAACTTCGGCCCCCGTGTCGGCTTCGCCTGGGACGTCAATGGCGACGGCAAGACGAGCTTACGCGGCGGCTATGGTATCTACTACGGGCGCTCAGTTAACTCCACAATAATTCAGTCCCTGATTAACACGGGACTTCCAGCGGGCCAGATTGTAAGTTCGGTGGCCGCGACGGCCACTGGCGCGCCGGTCTTTCCCAACATTTTGGCGGCTGCGCCCTCGGGCACTGCATCGGTTCAATATTTCGCCAAGGGGTTCCAAAACCCGCTCATTCATCAGGGTGATTTAGTCGTCGAGCGTGAGGTGGCGCGCAACACCGTCGTCTCTGCTTCCTATCTGTTTAGCTTCGGCAAATATCTCCCGAACTTCGTGGATGTCAATCTGAGTCCGCCAACGGTTACCAGAACCATCAACATTGTGGATGGACCGTTTGCAGGTCAGCAGTGGACTTTCCCTTACTTCTTAGGAGCTAGGCCGATCGCGGGTTTTGGGGCAATTCAGGAGATTCGGAGCAATGTCGATTCGAAGTACCACGCGCTCGTGCTTCAGGCAAACCGTCGTTTGACGAACGGTCTGCAATTCCAAGCCAACTACACGCTCTCGAGAGCGTTCGATACGGGACAAACTTCCAACACCTTTACACCCCTCTTTCCGATCACCTTCAACCCTTTCGACCAGCGGGGTGAGGGTGGTTTGTCAGCTTTCGACCGGCGCCACAAGTTTGTAGCCAGCGTGGTTTACAACACCCACTACAAGGACAAGGATAACAAGGCGGCCAGGGCGCTCCTTAATGGCTGGACCATTGCGCCGATTTTGAGTATGTTCTCAGGCGCTCGCTACACAGGCACCACATCCGGTTCCAACGTCAGCGGTGTCTTTGGCGTTAGTCAGGCCGGGGGCGTCAACGGCGCGAACAGCTCGCTCCGTTTCGCTCTGGTGCCGAATAACTTCTTCAAGCAGCCATCGATCAAATACGTCGATCTGCGTGTCTCACGTCGTTTCACAATCAAGGAGAACGCCAAAGTGGAGGTGCTTGCTGAAGGCTTCAACATCTTCAACCGAACTGAGGTCACTAGCGTAAACAACTCGATTTACAACATTGCCGTCTCAGGTGGACAGGTGAATGCAACCTTTAATCCCTCGTTCGGCCAGACGACCGGCGCCGACGGATTCTTCTTCCGCGAGCGCCAAGTGCAGTTGGCCGTGCGTTTCGAGTTCTAAAAACTAATAAGCGAAAAGCGGCCTTCGGGCGTGTTCTTGACAAGGAGCACGCCCGAATTGTTTGTGGCAACAATTTTTTCTGGCCGGCGTAACGCCGAATTTGCTACTATGAAGACGCCTGCTCCGAGCGGTCCCGCTCGGTTTTTCCCTTAGACCCTCTCAAACGTCCCGCCTAAAAGTTAATGCAACAACGACGCTCCAGTAGTTTGCTCGAAGATTCGCCTGTGGCTCTGTCTGAACATTCTTCTCAGACGGATCTGCAGTCGACCGGTCAAATGTTGTTGGCAGCGTTTGAGGCGCTGCCCGACGCTGTCTACCTGTTTGGAACCGACCGGCTTCTGATCAGGGCGAATGCAGCGGCCGCACAGTTGCAGACGGCCGAACTGGTAAGAGGTACGGCTTGCTGCGAGATGTTTTGGCGCGTCGAAGGCGCTGAGGGCTGTGTAGTGGATCGCGCCCTGCAAACCGGCGAGAAGGTTGAGGTAGAAATCTTAGCGGGAGCGGAAGGCAACAACTCGATATCCCTGATGGTTGAGCCTCTTCGTGCTGAAGGAGCCGATTTACAACCAGGCGTGTTGGTTATAGCTCGAGACATTTCTGATCTTCGCCGCGCAGAAGCTGAAGCGCTGGCGCACAAGTCGTTCATCGCGAGTATCGCCGAGCGCACCCCGGATGAGATTTACGCGCTGGATCCCGATGGCCGCATCACCTGGATGAATGAGCGCGCCGAAGCGTACAAGCTCTTGATGTCGCCCGTTGGAAGCTTTCTTGACATTGTATCTAACGATTCTCGCAAACTCACAGAGGAAAACTTGCGTAGCACTCTGGCAGGCAATGATACCCAGTATGAAGTGACTGTAGTTCGCCTCGACGGCTCCACTCGCTTCGCGGAAGCTCACACCGCTCCACTTTGGAAAGACGGCGAGATTGATGGGGTCCTTGTTTTTCTCCGCGACATTACGGAGCGCAAGCGGGAGCACGAGCTGATGGCCCAATCGGATAAATTGCGTGCTGTTGGAGAGTTGGCTGCGGGCGTAGCCCACAATCTCAACAACTCACTGACGGTAATCCAGGGTCGCGCGCAACTTTTATTAAGAAATGCCACGGATGAGACGTCTGCCAAGAGTTTGACCGTAATAACCAACGCAGTGGAGGACGGCACCAAGACCCTGCGTCGGATACTAGAGTTTGCGCGCCGCAATTCCGCGAGTGAGTTTGCTCCGGTTGAGTTGGGATTCCTGTTGACTTCGAGCATCGATATTGCCCGGCCGAAGTGGCAAAGCAAATCTGCGAAGGACAAAATTGAGGTCAAGGTCGAAGGTAACGGGCCGGTCTACGTGATGGGCGAACAGGCGGAGCTCCGCGAAGTAGTGCTCAACCTGATTTTCAATGCGGTAGATGCCATGCCGGAAGGCGGCATCATGGAAATAGGCGCTCGTGCTGAAATCGAGAGCGGCTGTTTCTGGGTGGCCGATACCGGCTGCGGCATGCCGCCGGAAACTGCATCCCGAATTTTCGAACCATTCTTTACTACTAAAGGAAAGCTCGGTAGTGGTCTCGGCCTTTCAGCCTCACATGGCATTATCACGCGCCATAAAGGTGAGATTGTGGTCGTCAGTGAGCCCGGCGAGGGAACGCGTTTTGAAGTCAGGCTACCCATCTGCGATAAGAATGATCGATTTGTAAAAAGAACTGAGGTTCGGGAAGAAGCGCTAAACGTTTCTGAGGCTGTTTAGATCGTTTAGGATTCAATTCCCAGGTTGTCCCAAGATCAACCAGCCGAGTCTCCGAAACGTACACCCGGCGGAGTTCCGACACTATTTGTAAAACGCTAACCACTCGTTTCCCACCCTTTATATTCGTTCAATCGGTCAAAATGCTGGGGGTACCATTCCGAGGAACACGCGTTGCTCTGACCTTTAGCGGGTCATTTACAGGCAACTATTCTCGGAAGGCGAATAACGAAGGAGGTTTGGAATGGGTTTACCAAATAGAGACGAGCTTGAAGGAAAATTCGATCAGGCAAAAGGCACAACCAAGGAAACTGTGGGACGTGCAGTCAACGACCGGGAACTCGAACAAGAGGGGCGAGACGACCACACCGGCGGTAAAGTTCAGGAGGGTTTCGGAAAAGCCCGTCGCAAGGTCGGCGAGGCGATCGAAGACATCGGCGAATCAGTTCGCAAATAATTTTCACCTCAGCTAACACTTAGGGCTTACGACGTATCGCACGTCGTAAGCCCTTTTTTAATCGGCTGTCTTTAAGCTTTGATTCCCAGAACCTATGTACTACTCGGCTCTAACGTGTTCGGCTCCGATCGCCTCAAGCAGCTTTTCGAGTTTATCGGCTTCTCCATCTGACTTGGCTTCGACTCCCATCAAGATGCCGCCGCTGCGCAGTCCAGCTTCGTAGACCTTCGCGCGGTATTCGGGTATGCCCGCGCCGATTAGAGCACCGATAACGCCACCGGTAGCTCCGCCCGCGCCCGCGCCGGCAAGGGCCGCAGCAATCGGACCTGCAATGACCAGATTAAGGCCAGGGAGAATAATCGTGCTACCCACAGCCACAATCGCGGCTAACACCGCTCCCACCACGCCGCCGAGCGCGCCACCAATGCCGGCGCCATCAGCCGCATGGGTTCGGGTTTGCAGCGCAAATTCCTTACTGTGCGTCGCGTCTGACATCATCACGCTGATGTCATCTCGCGTATACCCACGCTTCATAATTGCATCGACCGCCGCCTCAGCGGCCACACGATTCTTGAAAAGTCCTGTTACCAATTTTGGCTTCGCCATAAATTCATCCTCCTTCAATTTCCGGCCCTGAACATCAACAAAAACATGCAAGAGTTGTCATAATGGGCAACACCTGTGCCGGTCTCGGCGACAGTGTTTCTACGGGATTTGCGCTAAGCTGGCGTTCAACCCTAGCCGGTAAGCAAACAGCAGCATCTTTCTCTGTTCCGCTTCGGTACGGGAGGCAAAGAAACTGCTCAGGAAAGCCCGACCCGGCGAGTAGTCCAGGGACCAGTGCGTTAATATGATGACGAACTAATTCCTATACACATTAGAATCGTGTGATGGCGTATTTAATTTGACGGGCTTCAAAATTCCCTGCATTGAAAATTCTCCAGATAAGTTCAGCTCAATCTCTCGGCGGGGGCGAGCGCCATCTTGCCGATCTTGCCAATGGACTTGCTGCACGAGGCCATGAGGTCCACGCCGCTCTGCGGCCGAACTCGCCTTTGATTGGCGAGCTGAAAAAAATATCAAAAGTAAATGTGACGCGCCTTCCTTTGCGGAACTCCCTTGATGCAAAGAGCGCTCGAGATCTTTCGAAGCTGGTGCGGAGAAATCAGATCCAGATCGTACATGCCCACATGGCCCGCGACTATCCACTTGCAGCCTATGCTGCGCGGCAAAATAAGGATGCGCAGTTGATTATTACGCGCCATGTTCTTTTCCCATTGAACCGATTACATCGACTTATCCTTTCAAGAACTGCGCGAATCATTGCGGTTTCACGGGCCGTCGCGTCTCAGCTTCGCGCGGACGGAATAGCAGTGGCCGAAAAAATCAGCGTAGTGCTCAACGGGATCGATACTGTCCGATTTGAAACAGCAAGAGAAAAGTTTAGTCGCCGGCAATTTCTTCAGAGTTGGGAACTGCCGGTGGACAGCTTGCTCGTTGGCACCGTCGGGGAACTGACGCCCTTAAAAGGTCAGGAAGATTTCCTTCAAGCAGCGGACCAGGTATTAAAGCAATATCCAAATGCCTATTTCGTCATCGCCGGGGTTGGTAGTGGTCGAGAAAATAAGTATCGCGCACTTCTCGAACATTTGATTGAGAAACTGAACCTGACAAAGCACGTTAGGTTCGTAGGGTGGACAGACGATATAGCGCAACTGTATTGCGCTTTGGATGTATTTGTTTCGGCGTCTCACACGGAGTCTTTTGGGCTCGCCATTGCAGAAGCGATGGCCAGCAGTACAGCGGTTGTGGCGACCGAAACGCAAGGAGCGCGGGAGATTATTCGACGCGGAGAGACAGGTCTAATGGTCCCGGTGGGCGATGTGGATGAGTTAGCGGAAGCTGTCGTTACATTACTGAAGGAAAAAGAGAAGCGAATTCGGATGGCAGTCGCAGCTCAGCAAGCCGTCTCGGCTCAGTTTAGTCTTGAACGGATGATTGATGAAACAGAAAGAATCTATTCCGAGGTCCTGAAACCATAATGCGGCCACCGAGCTCGACCATAAAATTAGAGCCTGCATTAGAGTGCGTCAATTTTTGCCGCAAGAATGAAATCGCTTTCGGTTAGCCCATCGATCTTATGGGTCCAGATCGTGATTTCCGCTCGACCCCAACCAAAACAGACGTCCGGATGATGCCACTGCTCCTCGGCTAGTTGGCCCACCCTATTCACGAACGCTTGCGTCTCCTTGAAATCTTTGAATTTGTATTCCTTGCGTAAATGGTGCTCATTCACGACTTCCCACGCCTCGAGTTTGGATTGGAGTTTTGTAATCTCCTCACCTGTTAACGGCGGTACGCCGCCGCGACAAGGAACACAATCTCGACTTGCCAGTTCGTTCATACTGTCCGATCCTCCGAATCTTCCTCCCTCGTCTCCCCAACCAGGGCTTCGAGTTCCGTTCGCAGATTTTCTCGTTCCGTATAGAGCTTAGCCAGCGGTGCCGTCAGCGCAAGATTGTCGTCTTGATCTGGATTGAAACCCCGCGCGCGCATCTCGCTACGCAATCGCTGATCTACTTCGCGCAGTTTCTCTTCAAGACGCGTTCGCCTTGACTGTTCCGGGCGGTACATACGAAACATTCTACACTCACTTTTCCTGTACCGCGGTACGCGCAGAGCATTATCGCCGATCTAAGTTCTGCCAGAGTAGTCGCGGCGCCACCAGAGTAATCACGGCTTTCTTAATGTTCGATTTGCCGACTTGCTAAGACTACGTGTGAACAGATAGTCTTTAGCGACAAGCCTTATGCAATTTAAAAAAACGTTTCGGCAAAAATGCGCAGTCGAAATGTGCCGGTGGAGACTCAGCGACGTTTGCTGCGCGGGAGGAGTCAGTGGCAGTAATTCGGCCTTTTCCAGCTTTACACCCGCCTGCTGACCGGGCCAACCAGGTGGCGAGTGTTCCTTATGACGTCGTCCATACCGAGGAAGCGCGCGCTCTCGCTGCGAATAATCCGTTAAGTTTTTTGCATGTGTCTCGACCCGAGATTGATTTACCAGATGGTACGGATCCTCATGGCGATCCAGCCTATCGTAGAGCCCTGGAAAATTTCGAGAAACTGAAGCAAGAGTGCCCTCTTGAGTCTGAGGAAGTCCCGAGTATTTACCTTTATCGCCTAATTATGGGTGGCCACGAACAGGTTGGCGTAGTGGCCTGTTGCTCCATAGATGAATACGACCAGGGTCTGATTCGTAAACACGAGCGAACGCGCCGCGATAAAGAGGACGATCGCACCCATCACATGCTTGTGCTGCGCGCCCAAACGGGTCCAGTGTTTCTCACCTACCGGGCTACGCGGGAAATTGACACCATGGTCATGGAGACGATGGTAGCAAACGCCGTGTTCGACTTTACAGCGGATGACGGAATTCAGCATACAGTTTGGCGCGTGCCTGATGCGGTGCGATTTGTTCAGGCATTTCGCGAAATCCCATTTCTCTACGTTGCCGATGGACATCATCGCGCAGCCAGCGCCGCGCGTGCCCGGGCCGAATTAAAGGACCAGAGCTTCAGCTATACCGGCGACGAAGAATACAACTTTTTCCTGGCAGTGATCTTCCCGGATGATCAAGTGAAAATACTTTCCTACAATCGCACCGTGCAAGATTTAAATGGGTTATCGAGCAGCGAATTTCTCGCAGAACTCAAAAAGACTTTTGATGTTGCGGAAGGTGGCAACTCTGAGCCCGCAAATCGGGGTCAGTGGAGCATGTATCTTGAGGGCCGTTGGTACAGCCTTAGTCTTCCTGCTGGTGCGGCATCGCCTGAGGGAACAGTTGCCTCGTTGGACGTAAGCATTCTTCAAGATCGTTTGCTTGAGCCCATTCTGGGGATCAAAGACATTCGCACTGACAAGAGAATCGACTTCATCGGCGGCATGCGGGGCACCAAAGAACTAAAGCGTCTTGTCGACGAAGGAAAGGCTGCAGTCGCTTTCTCACTCTACCCTACAACAATGGAAGGTCTGCTTCGAGTCTCGGATGCCGGCGAGATCATGCCGCCGAAGTCAACCTGGTTTGAGCCGAAACTGCGGGATGGGCTGTTGATTCACACTATTTAATTACCTCTCCAATGTCCAACGTCCAATGTCCAAAGTCTGAGATGGCTAAGTGGACATTGGACTTTGGACTTGGGACCTTGGATTGAACGATGCTTGTTCTAATCGCCGACAAATTCGAACAGTCTGGGCGCGTGGGTTTGCAGTCCGGGGGCTGCAAGATTTCATACCAACCCGACCTAAAAGACGATGCTCTGATCCAGGTGATTCGCGATCAGAATCCCGATGTGCTTGTCGTTCGCGGGACCAAAGTAACGGAGGGGATGCTTGAAGCGGGCCAGATCAAATTAGTAGTCAGAGCTGGCGCCGGTTATAACACGATCGACGTTGCCGCAGCGTCCAAGCGCGGCATTTATGTTTCCAATTGTCCGGGCAAGAATTCAATAGCAGTTGCTGAGCTGGCTTTTGCTCTAATTCTGGCGCTCGACCGACGCATCGCAGACAACGTGATTGCACTGCGCCGCGGTCAATGGAACAAGAAAGAGTTTTCCAGGGCGCGCGGTCTTTTTGGTCGGACGCTGGGTCTCGTAGGGCTCGGAAAAATTGGCCAGGAAATGATTCCGCGCGCACGGGCTTTTGGTATGCCTGTAATTGCCTGGAGCCGGAGTCTTACGGTGGAGCATGCCAGCGCGTTAGGCATTGAATACAAAGCCACACCGGTCGACGTAGCGCGCGGGGCTGACATTGTCAGTGTCCATGTCGCACTAAACCCAGACACCAAAGGTTTCCTGGGATCTGAATTTTTTGCGGCGATGGGTGAAGGCGCTTACTTCATTAACACTGCGCGCGGCGAGGTAGTTGATCAATCTGCGTTGATCCAGGCCATGAAGTCTCGTGCCATTCGCGCCGGACTGGATGTGTATGCCGGAGAGCCGACCTCCGCAACCGGCGAGTTCACCGACGAGATTGCAAAAGAAGAAACTCTCTATGGTACACATCACATTGGCGCCTCAACTGATCAGGCGCAGGAAGCTATCGCTGCCGAGACGGTTAGGATAGTTCGCGAATTTAAGGAAACAGGCAAGGTTGCCAATGTTGTAAATCTGGCGCGTCAAACACCCGCCACCTACAGACTCGTTGTTCGTCATCTCGATCGTCCCGGGGTGTTGGCGAGCGTGCTCGAGGCGATCAGGACCGAACAAATCAACGTTCAGGAAATGGAGAACATTGTTTTCGAAGGGGCCGCAGCCGCTGTTGCGCGCATCAATCTGGACAATGCGCCCTCGCAAGAGATGCTAAATGGATTGCAGGCCGGGAATGCAGACATTCTTGAGCTCGATTTGCTTGAGTTGAGTAACAAATGAACACGACTTTAATCACGGGAGCCTCGAGCGGCATTGGCGAAGTCTTTGCCCGCAAGCTTGCGGCGCGTGGTCAAAATGTTTTGCTGGTTGCGCGCTCGGAAGACAAGCTGATAACGCTATGCAATGAACTGGGCCGCTCTAACAACATTCGCGCGCAATATGTAACGCTCGATCTCAGCAAACCCGAATCGCCTGCGCGCTTGTTTGAAGAAGCGGCGAACCGCGGTTTGTCAGTTGATATGCTGATCAATAACGCGGGCTTTGGTTCTATGGGGCAATTTAGCAAGCTGGACTTGACGCGTGAGCTGAACATGATCGACCTGAACATCAAAGCGCTTGTCGAACTAACCTACCATTTTCTCGCTCCGATGCTCGAACGAAAGCAGGGGACGATCATCAACGTGGCTTCAACCGCGGGGTTTCAGCCGGTGCCTTTCATGGCCACCTACGCCGCTACAAAAGCTTTCGTGCTGTCTTTTTCAGAGGCGCTCTGGGAAGAAAATCGTCCGTACGGAATAAAGATAATGGCACTCTGTCCCGGTGTGACCGATACAAATTTCTTCGAAGCGGCTCGTGGTCAAAAGCCGCCCGCGCGCGTTTCGCAAACTCCGGAAGAGGTGGTGGAAACAGCACTCAGCGGACTTAGCCGTGGCAAGAGCCACGTCATTTCGGGTTGGACAAATTTTCTTATGGTTGAGGCTGAACGTCTAGCGTCGCGATCACTGGTTGCGCGGCTTGCGGGGCGCATGATGCGGTCGCAGCAGGAAAACAAGAGTAAATAGTAAATGGTAAATAGTTCTGAGTCTTTAGCGTGCAGTCCCGTGTCCCCGGGATCACCTGGAACTCGGTTCATACTATTTATTATTCACTATTTACGGAGATAAGGATGACGGAACGAATTTACAACTTCAGCGCGGGCCCGGCCATACTTCCTGTACCGGTGTTGGAAGAGGCTCAGCGGGAGATGTTGAGTCTTCACGGCGTTGGCATGTCGGTAATGGAGATCAGCCACCGCTCGAAAACGTTTGACGAGATTTTCCGTCGCGCAGAAGCGGGTCTGAGAGAGCTGCTCGGCATTCCCGATAACTACCACGTGCTTTTCCTCCAGGGCGGAGCAAGTCTCCAATTCTCAATGATACCGATGAATTTTCTGCCACAGGAAGACAGCGCTGATTACATCATTACAGGCAGTTGGGGAAAGAAAGCGCTAAAAGAGGCCAGGCGCGCTGGCACAACAAACGTCGCAGCCACCATGGCGGATGGTGGCTTCACGCGCGTTCCCGGACACGATGAACTCAAGCTGGATCCGAATGCCGCTTACGTTCACATAACGACTAATGAGACGATCGAAGGAGTTGAATGGAAGCAAGAGCCTGAGGTTGGCGAGGTGCCGCTTGTTGCCGACGCTTCGTCCGATATTCTGTCGCATCCGATTCCCGTCGACAGGTATGCGCTGATCTATGCCGGGGCGCAGAAAAACATGGGGCCGAGCGGCGTGACGCTCGTCATCCTACGCGATGATTTGCTCAAGCGAATTCCAGACGGACTTCATACAATGCTCGACTATCGCACACACGTCGAGAACAAATCCCTTTACAACACGCCGAACACCTGGGGCATTTACATTATCAGTCTGGTTTGCAAGTGGCTGAAAGACAAGGGTGGTCTTTCCGGCATGCATCGCGAGAATGAAAGAAAGGCAAGCCTTCTTTACGACGCTATCGACTCCACCGATTTTTATCGCGGACATGCTGATCCCGACTCGCGTTCGATTATGAACGTGACCTTCCGGCTTCCTTCAGAAGAGCTCGAAAAGAAGTTTACTTCGGACGCAACCGCGCAAGGCATGGATGGTTTGAAGGGACACCGCTCGGTGGGTGGCATTCGCGCTTCCATCTACAACGCCTTCCCACTGGCCGGAGTGGAAGCACTCGTAGCTTTTATGAAAGAATTTGAAAAGAAAAACGGTTAGGGAACTCCTGCTGAAAGAACAAACTGCAACGTCGCAAAGGAATACGCAAAGGCCGTGAAGCAGAATCTCTGCGACCTTTGCGTTCATCTTTGTTCTCTTTTCGGTTGAAAGATCGTTTTATGCATTGCTCCGATCAGAAAGCGCTGCCTGCATTGCCTGTATCGCCTGACAATGAGACCGTCACGCTCCACGTCAGTGAAGCTGACGCGGGCACCCGGCTCGATTCTTTTCTGGCGGCGCAAATCGATGGCTGGAGCCGGGCACGACTGCAACGCCTGATTGATGAGCAAGATGTCCTGGTTAATGGCAAACTAGTTAGGGCCTCTTACAATGTTTGTGCAAAGGACGAGATAGAAGTTGAATTAACGCCGGCGCCCTCCAGCAACTTCATTCCCGAAAACATTCCGTTGCACATCGTCTTTGAAGATGACGATGTAATCGTAATCAACAAGCCTGCCGGCCTCGTGGTTCACCCGGCGGCGGGAATTCATTCGGGGACCCTTGCCAACGCTCTCGCCTATCATTTTCAACAACTCTCAATGCATGCAGGCTTAAGTCGCCCCGGCATTGTGCATCGGTTAGACAGGGACACTTCGGGGCTGCTCGTTGTGGCCAAGACTGAAACAGGTCACGAGAATCTGGCCGATCAATTTCGCGCACGAGAGGTTTTCAAGAGCTACGTTGCTCTCGTTTACGGTGTGATCAAGCGGGAAGCCGGACGTATTGAACAGCCGATCGCACGCGATCCTCGCAATCGGACGCGAATGGCAATAGTACCCGGCGGTCGTGGAGCTGTGTCACTCTATAAGGTTCGCCGGAGTTACGATTCTTTTACGCTTCTTGATGTCGAGCTGAAGACTGGACGCACGCATCAGATCCGAGTCCATCTATCGTGGTTAAAACATCCGGTCGTCGGTGATGAACTTTACGGGGGCGGCCGCGACAACAATGTCCAGGACGTCGAGTTGCGAGCGCAGATCCGTAAGTTGAATCGACAATTCCTTCATGCGGAGCAGCTCGGCTTTCGTCATCCCCGTACGGGTGAGCAGATGCGGTTCGCTGCGCCCATGCCTGCCGAGCTCCTTCGGTTGCTGCGAGAACTTGAAGCTCGGAGTACCAGGGGTTAGGTGTTGTTTCACCCGTCCGGCAAACCAGCGTCGGGTTTTTAGTCAGGGTTTGTTTGTCTCAAGATGTATGGCCTTATAATCTGGTCAATGATTAGTTGCGTTCTTCATGTCCCAGAGGGCAACGAGGCCGCGTCGGCGGGGCATCAAAACGCAGGTCTCCAGAAGCACTATAAATCACCATATCCAAGCTAATATGAAGTTTGCCTCCCATCTTTTACCGCGGTTAATGCTGCTTACATTCGCGCTCACGATCGCGGGCGAAGCCCAGGCGCAGCAACCAAAGGCGAAGCCAGGCCCGACGCCCCCGGTCAACGAGCAAGATCAGGAGTCGATTACAACTTTCATCCGGCGCGTTCGCCTTCCGATTACTGTAGTTGATAAGAAAGGCCAGTTTGTTCCCGGCTTAACCAAAAATGATTTTCTTATTCTTGAGGATCGCGTTCCCCAACAGATTGAAACCTTCTCCGATGATCTCGGTCAATCCTTACCGTTATATGTAGCAGTGCTGATGGACACTTCCCCCTCGACGGCAGGCAAGCTCAAGTTTGAGCAAGAGTCTGCGATGAATTTTATTCAGACGGTAGTTCGCTCTCGGAAGGATCAAGTCCTGTTTGCCACTTTTGACGACGACATAAATCTGCGCCAGGACTTTACTAACAAGCTCGACCTGCTGGATCGCGCAGTATTTAGTGTAAAGAAAACGGGAAATCAAACCGCGCTCTTTGACGCCGTCTGGCAATTCTGCGACGAGAAATTGAGGACTGTGGCCGGCCGACGCGTGCTCGTTGTTATAACCGACGGAGAGGATACTTACAGCCGTGCTAACATTCGCGATGCCATCGATATTGCACAGCGTACTGAGACTACGATTTTCGCAATCTCTACGAAAGCTGGATTTCTTTCGGCCGTTCCTGGGGTTGAAGCTGGGGAGGTGAAGGACAAGAAGGATCGCGCCTTAACCATGCTGGCTGAAGAGACCGGAGGTGTGGCGTTTTTCACCGGTGACATGCTTTCCCTCGAGCGTTCGTTCACTAGGATCTCCAAAGAACTTCGTGCTCAATACCTTGTTACTTACAAGCCCATAAACGATCGTTACGATGGCAGCTTTCGCAAAATTGAAGTCAAGCTGGCTGATGGTCGAGGGGATCTGAAGGTGAGAACCAAGCACGGGTACAAAGCAATCGCAGACAGCGTAAGACCATAAGATTTTGAAGATGCCTAATCGAGCAATAAGAAATTTGGTGTTGATACCTGGCCTGGCAGTCGCGCTGGTAGGAGGCTCCGCGTTTTCAAGTAAGATGTTAGCGCAGGCCCCAGACAATCCCTTGCAAAAATCTCGGACCAGACGAACCGGCAATTCAGAGTTGCCAGCTCCGTCACCGACGCCGCCCATTGTTCCGAAAGAAGAGCTTCCACAGGAGTCTGAAGAAGTTGTTCGTGTTGAGACGAACCTCACCAGCATTTTCTTTACAGCGGCCGACAGTAATAAGAGGTTCATCGGCGATCTTAAGAAAGAAGATATTCGAGTGCTCGAAGATGGGCAGCCTCAGGAGATCTTTATCTTTCAGCCGAGTATCGATCTGCCACTTTCAATCGCGATCCTGATCGACACCAGCCGTTCGGAAGAGCGCACCCTGCCCGATGAGAAAGCAGCGGCGCGTTCGTTTATTGAAGCAGTGATGCGTCCCGAAAAGGACGAGGCGGCGATCGTCTCGTTTACTGGAGACGTCACTTTGGAACAAGGGTTCACAGGAAACATAGATCGCCTGCGTCGGGCTATTGATCGTGTAGAGTTCGTGCCGCCTTCGGGTTACATCGGTGGCGGTGTGGTGGTTGGGGGTACGCCACCGATATCGGATACCAATCAAATCCTCGCTGGCGCTACCGCAATCTGGGATGCGGTATGGGCCTCTTCCACTGAACTCCTGTCGGACTCAGCTGACAATACGCGCCGTGCTATCATCCTCCTTACCGACGGGGAGGACACGATAAGCCAGGTGAAGATGCACGAGGCGATTGAACGCGCTCAAAAGGCTGACGCGCTTATTTACGCGATCGGGATCGGCGACAGTTATCAGGGCGGCGTGGATATGGGGTCAATACGAAAGATTGCCGAGCAAACCGGGGGAAGAGCTTATTTTCCGCATAGCGAGAGCGAGTTGCGAAGCGCCTTTGCGCAGATTCAGCGCGATCTGCGTGAACAATATCTCGTCGCTTATTCTCCTTCAAACAAGGCCCGCGATGGTTCATACCGTCGAATTCAGATTGAGGTAGTAGATTCCGAGTTGCGCAAGCAGAAATTAAAACTGAACTACCGGCCCGGCTATTTCGCCAAGACTCCTGAACGAGAAGCACCGACAAAACGGCGAACCCTCACCCAAGAACGTCTGAAAAACCCCTAAATCTTTAGGTAATCGAGGGCTTTGCAGCGGTTTGTCCATGACAAACCACTGCCAGCTTTGTTATACTTCGGCAGCGGTTTAAGGAGATCACGTTTCCTGAACCGTCTTTCTACGGGCCTTTTAGAGCAAGTCCAAGCTTCCCTAATTTCCTCTACTTCCACCCTCCATTACCGGACCAGCCTACACTAGCTGGCTTCAAACTCAGATAACAGATGATTAATGCTCTCTCAGAAAAGTGTCGGACGCTGATCGTCGATGATGATCAGAAGATTCGCGCTCTCCTGTCTGAATTACTCGAGGGAGAAGGCTACGAGGTGGCGTCTGTCGGCGACGGTGGCAGTGCGCTCGAGATGATAAGTACGTTTGAGCCTGATGTGGTCATAAGCGATGTGGTAATGCCGGTTATCGATGGCATCGAACTTTGTCGACGCATCAAGAAAGCGCCTCAAACGGCCAATATCCCAGTGCTGCTGATTAGCGGTCTTCGCAACGCTTCGGAGGACAGCATCGAAGGGTTGACTGCCGGGGCTGACGATTACCTGAATGTTCCGTTTCGCAATGAGGAGTTTTTGGTTAAGGTTGCCAGACTCGCTGAGCGTCGTCGCGTCGAAAAGCACTATAGAGAAATTGTCGAGCAGGCAGCTGACATTATCTATACGCGCAGCATGGATGGGTATATCACCAGCATCAATAGTGCTGGCGCCAGGTTTTTTGGAACTTCGCCTGCGGAAATTGTGGGTAAACACCTCAGTAAGTTAATTGGGCACGAGGCTGCCGCTCGGGACATAGAACAAACGAAAAAAGCTCCAAACGACTCAGCGTTGCGCTCTACACATTACCTCAAAGACGCTCAGGGTAGCGGGCGATATCTGGAAGGCGTAATCACAATTGAGCGCGATCGCCGTGGACGGCCCACCGGAGTCAGAGGCGTCGTTCGCGACATCACGGAGCAGAAACTTGCTGAGGATGCGCTAAGGGAGAGTGAGGAACGGTATCGCCGGCTGGTGGAACTTTCCCCTGAAGCAATCATTGTCCACACCGAGGGCCGATTTGTTTACGTAAATCCCGCGGCTCAACGTCTCTGGGGCGCATCTTGCCCGGAAGAGTTGATTGGCAGGCCAATATTGGACGTGGTCCATCCCAATTACCGCAACGTCGTTGGCGATCGTATTCGCGAGGTCCAGGAGCGAGGCTCGCCCACCCCACTGAATGAACAGAAACATATCAAACTGAATGGCGAGGTGATTGACGTAGAAGTTGCCGGAATGCCTTTCGTCTTTCGAGGTCAACCCGCAGTGCAGGCTGTAATCCGTGACGTTACCGATCGACGTCGAGGGCGCGAGGCGCTTCGCCAAACTGAGAAGCGACTCCGCACAGTTGTCAGCAGTGCTTCGCTCATACTTTTTGCGCTCGACCAGGATGGCGTCTTCACGTTGTCGGAAGGAGAAGGATTAAAGGCGCTGGGTTGGAAGGCCGGCGAAATGGTTGGACGATCTGTGTTCGAGATCTATCGCGACAATCCAGACGTCCTTCAGAATGTGCGCCGCGCGCTCCGTGGTGAAGCTTTCTCGGAAACCGTCGACTTTGGGAATCTCTCATTTGAAACACGCTATTCGCCGCTCACCGATGAGGTCGATAGAGTGATTGGTGTGATTGGCGTAGCCACAGACATAACAGAGAACCGAAAAGCGCAGAAAGCATTGCAGGAAAACGAGCAACGCTATCGTGAGCTCTTCGAGAATGCCAACGATATCATTTACACGCACGACCTTACGGGAAACTTCACCTCGCTAAACCGAAGTGGCGAGAAAATCACGGGTTATAGCCGGGAAGAAGCGCTCCAGATGAATATTGGGGACGTACTTGCGCCTGAATACGTAGCTCTTGCTCGAAAGATGATCGCCCAGAAAACTGATGATAAAGCTCCAACGGTTTACGAACTCGAGATTGTCGCGAAAAATCGCCGTCGTGTTCGGCTCGAAGTGAGCACGCGACTTATCTATCACGATGGGAATCCGATAGGCGTGCAAGGTGTGGCTCGTGACCTAACAGAGCGCAAGCGTTCGGAAGAAATCCTGGCGCACCAGTCGCAACGTGAAGCCATGACTCATCGCATCTCGCAGGCAATACGCTGTTCGTTGGATAGCTCAAAAATCTTCCAGACCGCTGTTCGTGAGCTTGGATCCTATTTGAGTGCGGATCGCTGTTCTCTGTTCTTGAGAGACGAGAAGGCAACCCGATTAATGAACGTTGCAGAATATCACGCTCAGGGCGTCCTTCCGGCTGGTGACAACTTTCAAATGGACGACGTTAGGATGTTGATCCACCCACTCGATAAGAACGGCGTCCTTTGCTTCGACGATGCCGCTCATGACGCGCGAATAGCGGATGTTTACGAGCGCATTCTGTCGAAAGCCGAAGTGCGGTCCATCATGTATGTGGCAATAAGAGTGGGCGATGAGGCGACGGCGGCTTTTGCTTTGTCGACCACGCGTGAGTTGCGACACTGGAGCGAGTCAGACATTGCGCTTGCAAAAGCGGTTGCTGATCAGACAGGAATCGCCATTCGCCAGGCGGAGCTTTATCAGAAAGCCGAAGCCACCTCGAAGCGCGAAGTACTGGTTAACCGCGTGACAACAGCCATACGTGCGTCGCTGAGCTTGCCCGAGGTCTTGAGCACCGCGACTCGCGAGCTCGGAGTTGCGCTTGCCGCTTCCCGCGTTCATGTGCACCTTTACGATCCCGAGAATCCGCTCTCACCGGTCAAACACGAATATGTAGCGCCAGGCTGCAAGAGCATACGCTCTCTCCACGTTAGCTACGATGATCCGATTGGCCAGTATTTACTACGCATGTCGAAGCCCCTTGTCATCGACGACTCATTGAACCATTGCGAAGGACCACCGGAATTCAGTACCGCTATTAGACAACACGCCCAAATAGTTAATGCTCGATCCCTGATCAACTATCCCCTGATCGTCAAAGGTCTTTTCCGCGGAGTATTGTGCATTCACCAAACGGATCGGTTGCGTTGCTGGAGTGAAGACGAATTATCTCTTGTGCATTCCGTGGCTGAGCGCCTGGCGGTCGGTATGTCCCAAGCCGAACTATTCGAGATGGTAACGAAGGCCAAATCGGAATGGGAGACAACCTTCGATGCGATGTCGGACGGCATATTTATTTTTGATCGCGCTGGTCTTCTTAAGCGCGTGAACAGCGCAGGCGCGGCGATGGAAGCATCACATCCACGCGCCCTTTTGGGACGCAAGTGTTGCGATATTCTACTTACCACCTCTCAAGACTCAGCCTGCCTTGTCGAAAAAGCCATCGAAGAAGGGCGGAGTGTCACAATCGAAGTAACACCTGACCGCCTTAACCGTCCGATTTTGGTTTCAATTGAGCCGGTTTTGGACAAGGCTGGTTCAGTAACTGCCGCGGTCTGTACTGCGCGGGATCTTTCGGAATTGCGCAAGGTACAGGCGGTCGCCCGCGAGCATCAGTCCCTGCTCACCAACATACTTGAAAGCGCGCGCGAATCCATTTACGCAGTAGACATGGACGGCCGTTTCAAATGGTGTAACAGCGCCACGCTTAACGCGCTGGGTTTTAAGCGGGAAGATTTTATCGGCCGTGATCTTGTCGACATAGTGTATGAAGCCGATCGTGAGACCGTTACCGGCAAACTGCAAAACGCGCTGAGTGGACAGCCGCAAACTTATGAGATGCGTTATTTTTCCGCCGACGGCAGGCTGCGCTATGCGCGAGTTGATAATTCGCCGCTGGTAGTCGAAGGCAGGACAACGGGCGTTCTTGGTATTGCGCGCGATATCACTGAGCAAAAACAAGAGCGCGAGCGCGCTGCTCGAGCCGATAAGTTGCGCGCCCTGGGCCAACTGGCTTCCGGCGTTGCGCACGACTTTAATAACTCCCTGGCCGCAATTCTGGGCCGCGCTCAACTGTTGCGCCGCCAAACACAGGACGAAGCCATGGTGCGTAACCTTGAAATTCTTCAAACGGCTGCTGAGGATGCGGCGGCTACCGTCCGTCGTATTCAAACGTTTGCCCGCAAATCGCCTGTCAGGGAATTTGAAATGCTCGATGTTTCGCGCTTGCTAAACGACGCGATTGAAATTACTCGTACCCGCTGGCAAAACGAAGCACGACTGCGAGGCGTCGATTACGAAGTAACAGTGAAGGCGGAAAGCGGACAGCATACTCTTGGCAGCGCTTCCGAACTACGAGAAGTTTTTGTCAATCTGATTGTTAATGCGGTCGACGCAATGCCCACAGGCGGCAGACTTTCGCTGGGATGCGTGCGCGAGGGCGCTCGCCTGCGCCTTCAATTTGCCGACACGGGCACAGGGATGCCAGAGGACGTAAGGCAAAAAATCTTCGATCCATTCTTTACGACAAAGGGTGCGCAAGGTACGGGCCTCGGACTTTCAGTGAGCTACAGCATCATCGAGCGGCACGAAGGGTTAATAAGTGTTGCCTCGGAGCCGGGGGGAGGTACCGTTTTCACCATCGACCTTCCGGCTACGGACGAAAGCGCAGAAGTTGCGGCAGCGCCCATTGGGAACATGGAAGGCCCTTCGCTTTCAATTCTTGTCGTGGATGATGAGCCCGCCGTGCGAGAGACGTTGGCTGAAATGCTGGAAGTGATGGGCCACCGAGTGCTGCTTGCTGAAAGTGGCGAGAACGCTTTGCAGACGTTGGCAGGAAACAATTGTGACCTGGTGTTTACTGATCTGGCGATGCCGGATATGGACGGGTGGGAGACTACGAGAGAGATTCGCAAGCGCTGGCCGGAGATGAATGTTGTGCTCGTTACTGGTTATGGAACGGGCACGCTTGCTCCGACGGGCGAGGACCACTTAGTCAACGGTATTATCGGTAAGCCCTTCGACTTTTCTCAGATAAGCCAAACGATCTTAAGTATCTTAGCCGATGAGCCCGCGCTGGAAAATGCCGGCGCATAGGGGAATCCCCATTTTTCCAGCTAACTTCCGTTGTGGTTCATGATGCCGGCGCTTGCCGTAAATCCTACACCGAAGCCCACAACCATCGCGGGACCTTTCCAGTCGTCCTTTTCGGCGAGCATGAATCCCGTTGAGGCGCATGATAGATTGCCATAATTTTTCAAAACTTTGTAAGAGCCCTGAACCTTTGTGGAATCCGTTTCAAGATGCAGCTGCGAGCAAACACCGTCAAGTATCTTCTTGCTGCCGGTATGAATGAGGCAATCGTCCACTTGCGCTAGGTTTGAGACCGGGGAGTCAGGGTGTTCCAGGACTTTCTTAACTGTCTCAACCGCATAGTGTGCGCCCCGAGCTGGCACCGTCGGCCGCATAAAGTATTGGGGCCGCCCCTTCAAAAACGGATGAGAGTTGTTGCTGTTCATCGTGAGCAGGTTGACGTCTTCCGTCTCCTCGTTGGTCAAATGAGATATCGGTCCAAAGCTTGGTTTTCCTTCTTCATTGCCAACAAGCAGAGCCACTGCGCCATCGCCGAAGAGCATGGACTGAATGACGAAGGTGGTATCCAACCTTTTCTGTTCAAACTGAGCTTCATCTAATTTCTGCTCCTTCCTCATGCGTAAGATTTCTCGAAAGCCATAGTACTCGTCACGCAAAAGCGGCGCGGCGTACCGAGTGTGTGCTTCGGCCATTAACACCATTGCTAACTGGCCGGGGTTTGCGGCGAGATACCACTGCGCCACCTCGATAGATTTCAACAAAACCGAACAGCCTTGAGCTTGCATGCTGACTGTTCGAATTGAGCGAGATAAGAGACCGTGAGTTTTTCCCATTACTTCGGAGGCGAGACACGGAAGCATTTGGTCCGGAGTATTCGTGGCGGCAATCAGCAACCCAATTCGCGAGGGATCTCCCTGCCACTCCTCTATGCAACGCTTCGTAGCCGCGACCCCGAGTTCGGTTGTAGAGCTTGTCGCGTTAATCGGTTGACCTGACAAAAAGTCAGGATAGTTGTCCAACACTGAATACCTTTGATCGACGCCCAAAGAGTTAAGAGTGTTAATGAGTTCGGGCGAGAGTTTATGCAAAAGGGAATTAGCGAGCTCAGTAGTCTGAAATGCATGTTTCGGAGTAGAGGTGGCTGCCGATAGCAAGTTAATCATGACGTTATCTCCCAGGGGACTGAGTTCGTAAACCCGCCTGTCAGGTTGGCGGGTAGTGAATGCCCATTTGTATTCGCAGGTTCTTAATCAATGCCTGTGCCATGGTCAACAACAAATGCTTGTTGCCGCTAAACGCGCGAATAGAAAGGCTTATGAGACTTTCCGACGGTGACCCTCGGGTTGGACCACATGGATACGGCGTATCCATAAAATTAGTAAAGGCACTAGCAAGGCTTTTTAGTTGGCTAGTGAGGGCTAAAGGCGGATGGTAATCAGGTATACAGTGTATAGCTGGTATCCAGCTTCACAGCTTTGCACAAAAACCCTCCCTCCGAGGCGACTTTTTGTGCAGACCACGGACTTTTTGTGCAGAAGGCCGCGCCCTGCCTCACGTTTTACGCGCCGTTGCCGGTGCGACTAGTGTTAGGCTTGCGCCATGGCGAGGCGGTCTAAATCTAAAACAACCCAACGCACGGTTACGCCGGAAACTATGCTCGAAGCCATGTCGGCTTCTATTCCCGCACCAAGTACCACAGAGGGCCAAAGCCGGATTCGGGGAGCGCGCAAGCGGTTCGCTGATTGGGCTATCAAAAAGGCACTTGACTTCCTTCTGTTGGGGGTCATCGGCGTCATGACAACTCCTGCGATTGCCATTTGGCTATACATCAGGAACGGACGAGCTGCGTGGACATATTCTTGGCTCTTTGCAGCTATCGGTTTCACTGCGGCCTGCCTAATACAAGCGGTAGCTTCTGCACTTCTCTTCTACGTGAAAGGGCGCAGACGAAAGGCTTTAGAGCGTGCAAGGAATCTCGAATTCGTGTCACGTGATAAGGGTCTTCTCGACCATATCAGAAACCAAAAAAAGGGTTTCAGAGACTTCAATAGGATTTTGCCCGCTATGGGTAATGAGGTCGAGAGAATAGGCAAGACGTCTACTCGGGCGACAGCACAGATAAATTTGGCAAAAAGGATTCTCGGAGCGAGAGCTGCTTGGATTTTGTTCCGCATCGCGTCGAGGACAGCAGCAAGAATGAATAAACACTCGGGTCGATTGGAGCATCATCTTGAGAAACTCACAACGACAACGGATTTACTGATCGAAAGCAATATTGGTTACCTGAAGTTGGTTACTCCATCGACGGAACAGGAAAAGCAAAAACTTCAAAACGAAAGAGCTTCCCTAGATAAGGTCCTTAAGATCACGCAGTCGGCGCAGGCTTCAATGGAAGGCTTCCGAGACTCACAGAATAGCGTTAGGGGCATTTCGCAGGAATTAAATACGGCAGTTAATCGGATGGTCCATGTTACCGAGGGCGTCATCGCGTTTATGCGGAAAGCCGATGGCCACTGGAGGGAACTCATCAGGATAATTGACAGCAAGAACACAAGTGGCTCTAAATAACCGGGGCCCTTAAAACAGGCTATTTCATTGTATTTACAGGCACTTAAGAGTATAATTCTCATGCTTTTAGAGACTAAAAACCCCGCCGATTGCGTTAACAACCAGCAGGGTCTTTTGAAAACCAAAACGCGATTGCTCACGTTGATTCTCGGTAAGTTCATTGTGAGCGAATCGCCAACGAAAGGCAAGGCCACAATGGACATTAGACAGCACAAAGGGCAGCAGATCGCCGCTCTACTCAAGGTCAGACAGAAGAACGACCTTTGGTTAGTACCCTCTCAATCAGGGCCGACCAAATACAAAGTCAATCCCGATCCACAGAACCCTCATTGCACTTGCCCGGACTTCGAGTTTCGGCAAACGCGATGCAAGCATATCTTCGCGGTCGAATACACGATTCGGCGCGAGCAAACCAGTGACGGCCAAACTATCGTCACGGAGAGTGTTAGAGTCACGCAAAAAACTTACTCTCAGGACTGGCCCGCCTACAACGCAGCACAGACTCAGGAGAAAGATCGTTTTCAAATTCTTCTGCATGACTTGTGCAAAGGCATCGGTGAGCCATCGCAGAAGATGGGCCGACCGCGTTTGCCGTTTGATGAGATGATCTTTGCGACCACGTTCAAGGTTTATTCCACCGTTTCACAGCGAAGATTCATTAGCGACCTGCGCGATGCGCAGGGCAAAGGCTACATCTCGAAAGTCCCACACTTCAATTCCATTTCTAACTACCTTGAGAGCGAAGTCTTGACGCCGTATCTCAAGATGCTGATTGAGGAAAGCAGTCTCCCTCTAAGCGCAATCGAGTCTGACTTTGCCGTTGACTCATCCGGCTTTTCAACTTGCCGATTCTTTCAGTGGGTCAATGCGAGATACACGAACCCGCAGCTTATGGAGAAACGCGAGTGGGTTAAGGTTCACTTGATGTGCGGTGTGAAAACGAACATCGTGACCGCCGTAGAAGTCTCTGATCGTTTCGCGCATGACAGTCCATTCTTTGCGCCGCTAGTAGAAGCCACGTCGCAGAATTTCGTCATGCAGGAAGTCTCGGCAGACAAAGCCTATTCCTCCGCAAAGAATCTCAAGCTGGTTATCTCTAAGGCAGCGATGCCATACATCGCCTTCAAGAATAACGCGACGGGTTCAGAGAAGAACGGCGGCTCAGTCTGGAAAAGCATGTATCACTTCTATTGCTACAATCAGGAGAGATTCATGCAGCAATATCACAAGCGCAGCAACGTCGAATCTACCTTTTCGATGATCAAAGCGAAGTTTGGCGACTCACTGAGAAGCAAGACCAAGACAGCGCAGATCAATGAAGCCCTCTGCAAGATTCTTTGTCACAACATCTGTTGTCTGATTCAGAGCATGTTTGAGTTGGACACCAAACCGGAGTTCTGGACTGAGGCGGCTTGATCGAGAGGTCTCTGGCTTAGTTTTGGAAATAGCCATCTTAGGGCAATCTTAAAGAGGCCAAACACACCAACGGCGGGCGCAGCAAAGAACATTGGTGAACCGTAGGGAAGGACGAGCACATGCAAACCGATCAGGATTGTAAGAGTGAAACCTGCGATGAGACATGCAACGCTTAGCCCGAACAAGAGACAGAGGAAGATTATTCGCCATTGTTCGAGTGTACTGCTTTTCTGGATCGGAGGGAGGTCAGACATATCTGTTTGTAATCCTTCGACGAAATTTGCCCGCTGAGGGCTTGTTCTATTTAGGCATAGCGGTCGGAGGTTAATTTGACTACGCTTGTGAGGCCCCTCAGCGAGCCTAAAAGGATATTTGCAAATAGAAACGCTTTGCGCAATAGGTCCAAATTCAACGCAATTTCCCTAGCTTTTCTGGGTATCAACGGTGACATATGAGTAACGACACCGCAGTCAAGCCAAAAAGCTACGACTTGCGCATAGTCGTTGACGATTCTGCGTTACAGGATGCGCTAGCCGAGCTTAAAAGTTATCTCTCTGGGAATGCTATCGAGTTGCCGGAGAGTATCTCTCAACTCGCCACCGTTAATCTTGACAGTGGAACCGCAACTGGGGCAGGTGAGTTGCGGATCATTCTCAAGCCTTCCAACACGCTCCTTGAATTCATGAGTGCAGCCCGGATCGGGACAAGGAATGGATAACTCCGTATTTCGATTGAAGTCTGTCATGATGTTGCTTTCTGGACAGATCGCTTTGGATCTTGGACGTGAGGATAGGGTCGTGGTATCTTACGCGCGTAAGACAACCCTATGGGCTGCTAAACCGCTCTGGCGATCTGTCACAATCTTAGATCGGTTTAGTGGCCCTTCCTCTTTTCAACCGCAACATACTACGGAAATAATTTAGTCGCAACTGCGATTTTTTCCGTTTGAGAACCACAGGTGAGAATGAGCCGTGAGGATCAAATTCTTTATCTCGTTAATCGCACTTGCTTTGATGTTCGCGATGGTAGCAACAGGGCAAAAGCGTAGACAGACGCCACACGCGAAGCCGAAGGCAACGCCAAGTCCGTCGCCAACGCCGACACCGTTGAGCACGCTCTCAATCGAGGTCGGGTTGATCTACAACAATGGCGATGTGAAGCCGGTTGCGCGAACTACATTCTTCCTTCTGGACGAGGACTTAAGGATCATCCTAAAGCCGTTTGATGAAACGCCGGGAACGCTCGGCACCGAATTGCGTTTTTTGCTCTTTCTTAGCGACAGCAGCATGATTGAGAAGCCTGAACAAGAGAAGGCAAAGGCGAAATACAGCCAAATCAAAAGTGCAATAGAATCTCACATCATTGCGACCGCGACCACTGACTTTAGCGGGAAGGCGAAGTTTGAATCACTTACGCCGGGAACTAGATTTGTTTATGGAGAGTTCCACGTAGGGCGAGAGCATGTTTCATGGAACGTAACGGTTACACTCAATGCGGGAACAGACACGGCGCTCACGCTGGATAACAACAACCGATCTTACTAAGCGACTTTTTGAGGCAGAATGGCGTTCAGCCGCAGCTTAACAGCACCGCTGTTACAAGCCAAATAGCAACAGGTCAAGCTCTAGTTCTGTGCAGGCCCTGAACAATAAGTCCGAGGAAACGGGATCATTCTGCCTGCCCGGATAGAAGCACACGCCAACGCGGTCGCGAAGCTCGCGGCGGGCCATAGAGAGCAGCTGGCCGGTGTCAGGATCATGTTCAGGTACACCAAAGCTACACCCCTGAGCAGACAGAATGTTCTCAAACTCGGCTATGGTTAATGGGCGTAATTCGTTAGTAATATTCATGCCTTAGGCTTAACACGCCGCCAATATGCGAAGCGAGAGAAATCTCTTGACAGGTGAAAAACAGACTTTTTGGGGCAGAAACAAGCCGGAGTTCAAGCGCACTGACCGAAAGGAATTATGTTATGACCATCTCCACACTAACTATGCTCCTTCTTACGGGAGTCATAGCGGCCTCAACAGTCATATACACCTTCTATTCGATTCGTCTTTGGAAAGCAACGCGCTTATCCGCGGACATCTCGCGCTACACGCTGTTTCTGAATTTCATATTTGAATTGGATCGGCAAGTCCAATTAGCCAAAGTAGCTCAGAGGCCGGATGCGTTGTTCTTGGAGCAGTTTGAGAAGGTAATGGTAGAACAAGGCTTGCAGTCGATCCTCAGAGGCGTCGATCTCCGGGAGAACGCAGAACTTGCGGAACTTTTAGCAAGGCTCGATGGCATGCTGCGAACAAGTAACCTCAATCCGGCAGATGTATCTTGGCTCAATAGCCTACTCCAAAAAGGTATAAAGGGCAGATGAGACTTTTTGTGCAGCCTTTCTACTTTTTGTGCAACCGAGGCTTTCTGTGCAAAGCCCAGCTTCACAGCTTCACGGCTTTGCCTAAGAAGTACCGTTTGCCCAAAAAGCCACGAGGCTGCCTAAAAAGTAGGTAGTGGGTTATTTACAACGTTGAAGACGCTACTCAGACTGAAGGGAATCCAAATACTCGTGGTACTTACTCCGTTCTTTTGATTCCTGAATTCTAAACACGGCAAGATACTTCCCGGAGTCATCTGGCGAGTAACGAACTAAGGTAGCGGAAAGTCTGACGTATCCAACAGGGAGGGCTAAAGTCATTTGCACTTGCTTTTCTAGACTCGAAGCGTCCACACCGTACGTTTCATTTGAGGGAAGTAAGACGGCGACAGCTTCCCGGCTGAGATCCTTTACGTAGCCCAAAACTGCTTGCTCGCGAAAATCTTCGTCACTTAAGCGCGGTAAAACACTGCAAGCAACCCATGCCTTGAAGCGGCGCCCAGCACGGCGATCCTCGTTAGGCGGGACACTCAATCGGGAGACTCCTGGAGAAAGTAAGTGAGCGGGAGGCTTATACCACTAATCCAACAGGGCTACAATCAAAGTAAAGGGCGTCACCGTCTCCGGCAACGCCCTCGCTCACAACCTTTGAGGATTATGAGGCACGCCAATCAGAAACCAGGAGAGGAATCACTCTACCCTGGTCACCCTATGTGGCGCGGCTAACTGTACAGGGGTTTGAGTGAAAGAGATACTCAGGAAATACCTGATACAAGAAATCTTGTATCAGAAACGCGCCCACGGTTCCATGTAAGCGTATAATCCGCACAAAAACTAACTAGCCTGCCCAACAAGTAACCCTCAAATCCGACTTATTAGGCAAAGCCCAGCTTCGCAGCTTTGTAGCTTTCCCAGCTTCGAAGCTTTGGACTGAAGACAGGAGCTATGAACTCTGAGAGGTTCCTTACCGCTTTGGTTCAGACTGTCGGGGAAGACGGTAACGTCCGACTGCGCCCTCGCCGATGCTTCCAAGGTAAAGCGCGCCCTGGTGCTCGACAGCGTTTGCTACTTGAGCGTAGCACTGCTCTGAACCATCCTGAAGGTTTTCGACGACGTGCCCGTTCAAATCCAGGCCCAGCACAAAGCTGTATCGCTTAGGGGCAGGTTGGAGAAACCTCGGCAAACGATAAACCACTTTTCTGAGGAATGGATGAGGTAACAGTTTATCGAGAGTTTCGTCGCGAGGTGTAACCAGGGCCAGCCAGAACCGATCTCGCCCGTTTGAGGAAATGCCGTCAGGAAATCCCGGCAAATTGTCGATGAAGATCTCCGCCCGGCCGCGCTTTGTCCCACCCAGCCACACGCGATATATGCGGTAGGCTCCCGTCTCGACTACAAGCAGAAACGACTGATCCGGACTGACAGCAACTCCATTCGCAAAACAAAGATCCTTCAATAACGTGCGCGTTGTTTTTGTCCTGGGATCAAAGCCGAGCAGACGCCCGTTCCCCCGGTGTTCAAGCAAGTCTGCCCGGTAATTCGATAAGGGGAATTTGCTGGAGGCGTCGGTGAAGTAAATGGTTCCGTCAGCAGCGACGTCAAGATCGTTAGGGCAACCAAAAGGCAGTCCATCCGCTTCCGTAGTTAAGACAGCGACTGAACCGTCACGACCAATAGATAACAAACCTTTAATCGCGTCAGCAACAATCAAGTTGCCCTTTGCGTCGAAGACCAATCCCAGCGGTCGGCCGTGCGTGTTGGAGAAAACTTCTGGACCGGTTCCATCAGCTTGTAAACGCATGATGCGGCCGTCGTCGATTCCTGCATAGATGCGGCCCTGGGTATCAAGTGCGACGTCTTCGGGAGCGAAGCCGGTTCCCAATGAGAGACGCTCGACTCCAGAGAGCAGGGAGTTCTGTTGATACTGACCGCCTAACTGACCCGCAAGGGGAGGCGCAACCGGCGGAGTCCAAGCCTGAGGTGAAATTGGAACCGGCCAGGAGAGGAGATAAAGAACAATCAAGCCGATCAAGGCTGTGAGAAAAAGGAAGGACCGCCTGGTTTGTGTCATTGGCCGTTATGTCCAAGAAGCAGTTGGTGAGTATGATGGGTAGCTATCTTTCCCCGCGCGCTTCTTCCACCTGGCTCTCCAACTCAACTACCAGCTTGCGAATTCCTGGTTGGTCCATGGGCTCGATTAAGCGGAGCGCTTCATCAAGAACGCGTCGTTGATGCTCAGGCCAGTTTGGGAGTCCCGCGACACTGCCGAGGTCTCCCTTGTAAAGTGCCGCGCGAGGCGGCCGCACGCTTTCCACGACGTCCTGAGCGACAGCCAAAGTCATCGTGGGAATGTCTGCTTGCTCGAGCGCGCGAGCGATTAGTGAAACGGATTGATGGCATAGGCGCGAAGCGGGAATTAACAATGCCGCTTGCACTTCATATCGCTCGACGCGTTCAACAAGGCGAGGTACCATCTCTTCAACCAATCGACCGGCGTCCGGAACTAAGCCGGCAAAAGTCCAAAACACAGGGTTAAGCTGGCCAATAATTCCATTGCTCTCAAATTCGAACAGGCGAGCGAGTGGCAATAGTGAGTTGCTGTCTGCCTGAACGGCGGCAGGATTATAACCTCGCGCGGCGAAGCGCAAGTCTTCCGGTTTAATCTGAGCCGGAATCTCACGGAAAGTGAGATCGCCGTCCGTCGCGCCGGTATCGAAAGGATCTGTGCCGTCGATGTAGGCCCCCGCTGATGAGATGAGGGCCAGGTTAAGCATTGGTAAAGCGCGCCTGGCAGGCGAGAACGGCGCCCGCCGATTCTTCACAAAAGGGTACGATTCTCCAACGTCACCATTTACGGCAGATGCCCCTCGTTCGTTTCGCCAGGCGTCATAACGTTTTCTCCACTCCTCGATCTGTTCGATAATTTCCAATTCAGGTCCTTTCCACTTCACAAGCCAACTTGACGCGATTGGCAATAACAAAGAAAGCAATCAGGGCGGCAATAATAGCAATACCAAGCGCCACGACCGAATAGCCGTGCAGCGCAGCGAATGCTATCCGATTCGGATCACTGACTGCTACCTGATCGATTGGCAGATGCATGGCTGCGCGCAGGCCCCGCATCTTCGCGGCGATTACGCATTCCCCTAGTCCGGTCGTAATCGCAACGACCATCAGCAGGAGGATCTGAAGGATGAAAGACCTCCGCCCATAACTCTCCTTGATCACAAACGCAGTAATAAGCAACAGTAGACCCAGGATAAACCCGCTTGTGTTAACGACCGAAAGCGTGCGGGTGACGATAGTACCCGCGATCTCGTTTGCGTTAGGAAGATCAAAGGCTCTCAACACGCGGAAGGCACTGGGAGCCACGACCGCACTAAAGAGTATTGCCGCGCCCAGCCACGAAGCCAGTAGCAGCATCCTTACGTGATTAAGAACGTCCAACAATAATAGTCCTAATCGTATTCCATTATTTCAGGCAGCAGCGCGATCCTGGGAACCTGAAAGTTGGGCTGCGTTATCTCGCGCGGATCAGGCACTGTCAACAACCATGAAAGCGCAGTATCGAGTTGCAACTGGTATTCGGCAAGGTCAAGAGACATGAAAACGTTTGTTCCCAACCGCGCAAACTTCTCCTTTGCCCTTTGATACATTTGGCGGGCCGCGCCGGGCCGTCCGATTTCCAGATGGTGAAACGCCACTGCCGATTGAATCATGGCTTGCAGGAAAAGTTTTTCCTGCGCGCCCACTTCACCCATCCAACGTTCTTCCCAAACGTCGTGGGCCGCATGAAACTCCCCGGCATTGTACAGGTCGATCCCCGCGATGTATTCGACAGGATATGCCGCGATGTGAGCATCGGTATAGGGCGGTTGCTCATGAGTGGCAGTTTCAATGAGTTCAGTGTTCATCGAACATCCTGTGGATTAAGAATCACTTCCGCACGGAGGGCTGCCGCCAGCGGGTAGTGTCCTAATCTGGTGGTTCTCTGTGCCCCTCTGCGTTCCTTTGTGTCTCTGTGGTGAGTTTTGTAAGACTTGTTCACCACTGAGGCCCGGAGAGCACTAAGGTTGCACAGAGAAAAACTGAAACCAGGACATTACCGGCAGCTTCGATCCTTGCCATTCCTTACCGCCGAGAACTCAAACGCGACGCAATCACTTTTGCCGCAGTGGCTCCGGCGCCGGCTGCGCCGCTGATGGTCGGCGCGAGCGGATTTGATACGTCACCGATGGCAAATACATTCGCTACGGTGGTTTCCTGCTGACTTGTTACCACGGCATAACCTTTCGCGTCTAACTGTAACTGCCCAGAGAATATTTCTGTATTTGGCCTAACCCCTACCCGAATCGCCACGCCACGCACGGCCATCTGAAACGGCTTCAGCGCATCTTTTCGAAGTATCTCAACTGCTTCAACTTCCTCGCCACCCAGAATTCTGGTCACGACCGATTCGGGGAAAACAGTTATGCAGTGCTGACTCTGCAATTGACCAATAAAAGTCGGCCGCGCTTTCAATCTTTTCCCGCGATGCACAAGTGTGACGGTCGGGCAGACCTCCGCTAGCAGAAGAGCGTTTTCAACAGCCGCATCGCCACCTCCAATAACGCAAACATCCTTGCCGGCAAATCCGTTGCGATCTCTCTTGGGTGACTCGATTATGCCGTGGCCCACAAACTCTTTTTCACCGGGAATGCCCAACTGCCCGCGTCTTACTCCGGTGGCAATAATAATCGAGATCGACTGCAACTCCTCGCCGCTTTTTAAGAGGACCCGTTTTGCTTTCAAATCAACGCTCTCGATTTCAACGTTGGTCCAGAGATCGAATTCGGCATCGCTGATTCGCTCTGAAAGGCGTTCAAGAAACTCGCGCCCATTATTTGCGTGCACTCCTGGATAGTTCTCTACCGGCCCGTAAATGGAAAGCAATTGTCCGCCCACGACCTCAGTTTGTTCGAGCACAAGCGCATCGAGGCCCAGTTCATCGCACCAAAGAGCTGCAAATAAACCCCCTGGTCCAGCGCCAATAATTAAAACGTCATGCATTGATATGCTTAGCGCAGCCGCGTAGCGGCGCAACGTTTATAGACTGCGTTGGGATAAATAGAAAACACAAGCTCCGTAGGAGCGTAATTCTTATCTGTCGCCCATAAAATGGGCTGGTAAAAGTCAACGGCCCCGGCCCGGTGCTATAAACATTGCGTGCCTACGGCACTATCAACCATCTGTCGACACACAAGCACTAACGACCCCGGGTTCCTCCAGTGACATTGCGGCAATAAGAACCTTTGTGACTTCATCCGGTTCCAGCATTGAAGCGGCGAGCGTTCCATTACTAGCGAGAAATTTGGCCGCCGAGGTCATTTCACTATTATCCAATTTCCACACGCCTTGGCTCTCGGGCTCAAGCTGATTGAGCCTGGTCAGTGGCTCAGAAAGATCGCGGCGGCGTATGCGCGGGCGAACGACTGTTTCTGCCCAGGAATAATAAGGATAGTCAATGCGATAAGCCCAACCGTCCTTTAAGGGAGTTGTTATCAAAAAGAGCTGGCCCTTAGCGTAATGCGAAATTGCCGTATAAGGCGCAGCATGGCGCGTGGGATTGAAACCCGTGGAACTAAACACATCGGGCGACAGCCTAACGAGTGAGAAACCTGGGTCGCGAAATTCCTCGACTTTAGAAGCGCCGCGTTCGAAGCTTTCCAACGCGGTTGCGATTTTGTCCCAGGCGGTACGCCACAAATGCTCATACTCATCAGTCCTGGTTAGAATCCGTTCAACTTCAGGCAGCACGAGTTCATAGGCCTGCCGATCGTCGTCGACATTTTTGCCGGCGAGATAACAAGCAAGGGGAGAGCCTGATTCATCATCAGGACTTGGTTGATCCGAACCTTGAATGGAAATGCTCGCGCGGACTGCCGTCTCGTTTGTGAATTCGGAAAAGTCGCCGGCTTCCGCCGCAGGAATTAATTTCTCGCTCAGTTCAAGCGCTCGCGCGCCGGCTAGAACCGTCCAAACAGAAAGCACTCCGTCCGTATCGAAATGGTTGTTGGTGACCAGCTCAATGCCCCGAGTCAGTTCATCTCTGTTTGGAGAGCCGACGAGATTCAAAGCAATCTCAGTGGACGTATCAGCTTTGACCTCCACCGGCGTTTCGTTTCCCTCCCAGTGGGAAAAGTGGATGCTGTTGGATACGGTGCCGTCCACAGAGAGTTTTGGAACAGCGTCCAGGCCGGAGTGATAAAACTCAAACCGCATGGAGAGTCCTCATCGAAAAGAAGCATGGTAAATCGAGCGTGTGTTTGGATAGTGTAGCCGACATTTGTAAGTAACAAGAAACTTCAAACGCGCGGGCTTTCCGCCGCGTCTTCTTGTTTACCACAGCGCGCAGAGCTAAAATGTCGCCCCGCTTATCAAATCATCCTGGAGGATTCATGGATCAAGCAACTACGCAGTCTATGCCGGAAATTACAGCGACCGAACTGAAGCAGCGCCTGGATAGTGGCGAAGACATTCAGATAGTTGACGTGCGCGAGGCGAATGAAGTCGCAGTGGCGAAGCTCCCGAACTCAATTCACATCCCGCTCGCCCAGGTTTTGAACCGAATGTCGGAGATCGATCCTCAACGTGAAACTGTTGTGCACTGCAAGATGGGCGGCCGTAGCGCCAAGGCCATTGAAGCGCTCAAGCGTTCTGGTTTTACAGGCAACCTCCTGAATCTCAAGGGCGGCATCACGGCCTGGTCCAATGAAGTCGATCCCAGTGTGCCGAAGTATTGATTCCATGTTCGACAAACTTCAGTTTGTCGCTATCTGTCTCAGCCGCGCGGTTCGCCCTCCCAGACCCCCTTTTCAGATCGCCCAACGGCAACTAAAAGTTTGCCCCGACATCTTCTCGAAAAATTCCGTCCATCGCCACTGTAGCCGCGTCTAAACTTCGGCAAGGGGTTTACCTGAGCGAAACCCAGACGATTCCACCGGAACGCTATCGCGGCGTTTCCCGGGGTGGAGTGTGCCTCTCCTCCACGTTTCGCAGAACTCGACGAACTCTGGCCAAACACTTGAACCAGAAAATTTAGGCTATGGAGGAAGATAAAATGAGGAGAATGCTTCTACTGTGTTGTTTACTGCTGACTGCGGTGTTTAGCGTGACGGGGGCCGCGACAGCCCAAACAAGTCAAGGGAATAGTTCGGGTACCATTCCGGGTAATATCGGCCCGTGGGAACGACGCGAGCTGCGCGCCGACCGCAAAGAGATCAAAGCGGACACCAAAGATCTCCGCAGTGATCGCCGTGACATTCGAGGCGATGCTAAAGATCGTCGCGGCGACGTGCGCGAATACCGCGAGGATAAACGCGAAGGCGCATCGCAAGAGGAGTTGCGTGCCGATGGCACGGAAATCAAGGGCGACACACATGAAATTCGCGTCGATAAGAGAGATTTGCGAGTCGACAAGCGTGACCGGCGCAGCGACGTAAGAGATTATCGTCAAGACCGGAGGCGCGCTCGCAGAGACTGATTAAGGGCACGCTGAGGAAATGATGAGCCTGCATGGTGGGCCATCACACAAAAGGGGACGAATGTAGGTAGGCTCGTTCGTCCCCTTTTGGTAACAGGTTAAAGTTCACGCTTCAGCCTGTATTTGAAGGCATCAGCTGAAAGTTGAACTTAAGCTTTGTCCTACTTCGTTATACCGTCGAGCTTGATATACTGGCTCATCGACGTAATTACCATCCCTTCGATCACTTCCATGCGACAGGCAAGTCCGGGCTTGTCATTGTCGTTGGCCTGGCCATCGACGTGATACCAGATCTGGCAATTAGTGCACTCCCCATTCCAACAAAAATCACCATATGAAATTGTATTGAGCGAGAGAAATTGGAAACAACGAAGCAGCCGGTTCTTCTCCGGCACCTCCGCTCGCTGGCCCAGCACCTCAATACCGACGAGTCTATCGTAAGGGTCGAGCAGATCATTCTCGACCGATTGTTGCGGAATATCTTCGAGTCTTTGCTGCGCCATGATCAATCAAAGTATAGCTATTCCAGTTTGAAAATAATACTGGAATATCGGTTGGCCCTTGTCGTTCGCGGATTCAAGTTGGAAGTGCAACGGAACGGTGTTTGAAAAATACTTCGTTTGGAGTTCGATAGCCAAGGGTTTTGCGGGGCCGGT